>OHAY01000398.1_pt1 | contig 45688 bp, 66 predicted proteins | sample 1577191 | NCBI WGS metagenome assembly OHAY01 (sample SAMEA3541504, study PRJEB24748) | human gut metagenome | biome: human gut; feature: human-associated habitat; material: faeces | place: China | collected 2012 | reverse complement strand
CAGCAATACGATGTTGCTTATTGAATCGATTTACACAAAACTCTTGACACACCCTATGATTTTTGTGTCCCAGAAGTGTTGAAATGACATAGTGTCGGGGACTTTAAATACAATGCCACGTATTCTATCGCCGTTTATCCAGCCAATTGCTATTTGACTAATACTGTTGTCGGCCGGATTACTAAGAGCGACGGCTAAAGACACACAATACAAATCAGTGCTGCTCATCAGTTCATTACAGTCCTTCTCATACATATAAAAGCCTCCTTTTAATCAACCAGCTACATAAAATTGGAAATCATCTACATTTGCATCTAAAGCACAGGTATGCATCATCTTTTCAAGTAAGTCTGCTTGTATTTCGGCATCGAAATCGTTACCTTTAATGTGCATCAACTCATGTAATACCGCTGATTTTTGCATTTCCAGTGAAAGACGCGCGTTGACGATTATGGTATAGCTACCATCGTCATTAGCGTTGGTGAGCGCGCGTACGTGGCAGGGCATGTCCTGATAAACCAATATAATACACATATATTATTTTTTACCTTCCTTTGCTTTCAGGCCGTTAATCAGATTCAGGACGATGTCGATGTCATCTTTGCTTAAATTTTTCGTGGCATCAAATAAAATACGTCGATTGGGGTTTGTGCGGAGTTCTTCGGCAAGCGCCGCAACTTCAGGATCTGCGTAGTAACTTTGGCTATCCTCTACATCTTCGCCTAATAAATCCATTGGCGATATTTGGAGGGCATCAGCCAGCAAAGCCATTTTATCGCGCCTCATGTTTTTTATATACCCGGACTCCCATTTCTTAACCGTACTTTTGCTGACACCAACTTTTTTAGCGACATCTTCCATAGTCAGGCCTAATTCTTTACGTCTGCTTTCCAGTAGTTTATTCACTTTCATGTCGATTGCTCCTTTTTTAGCTCCTGCTTATATAATACTATATTTGTTTCCAAAAAGCAATGTTTTCGCAAAAAAGTGCGTAAAAGTTTCCTAAAGTGTTGACAAGCAGACCGAAGAAAGTTATAATACAAGTATCCTAAAGGAAACGAAAGGAGGTGTTAGCAGTGAATGCCAACAAGCTGTTAGCTCTCATCAAGCTTAAGGGTTTTTCTATGACTGATTTCTTAGGCGCAATCCAGATGCCAAGCTCCACCTGGTCTAAGAAAATTAGAGGACTTTCGGAATTCACACGAGCTGAAATCTGTTCCATAATTCGTGTTTTAGATATGAGCACCTACGAGGTCATGGATATTTTTTTTAACCGTAAAGTTTCCTAAAGTAAACAAAAGGAGTTGATTTGAATGACGAGCAAGGAAAAGGAACTTTTGAAATCCCGGTTCCAGCAAAGATGGGGACGCGCTATCTGCGTCCAGGAATGGGCGAAAACCGGCAAAAACGGTTGGACCAAAGAAGGCGCGAAAGGAGAAGCCGACATTGCTCGCGGGTACATGTACGCCATTGGGGACGCCCTGGAAGCATCCATGAAGCAAAGTAAAGCCACGGAAATTGTCCGCGGTTGGGCCGACGAAGTAGAAAAAAAGCACGGCAAGACATTGGAATTGTAAAGGAAGGGAAAGCATGAAGCACTACAACGAATACGTAGACCAACGCGGCTGGCGTTATCAGGCTATCTCAATGATTGGTGGCGAACCGTATGCAATTTGCTATCAGAAAAAGCCTGGTGGCGGCTGGCACCGGATGAAACAACTGATGGTGCGGACAACATTGGCCGAAGCCCAACAAGATCTTGACGAATATGCAGCCAATAAAGGCTGGACAGGAATTGACTAAGAGAAGGAGGCGGGAGCATGACGAAAAAAGAAAATCATATATCGGATAAGTTATACGCTACGTTACACGTAAAAAAAGGGCAATTGCCCAACAATCGCCCTTTTGATTTGAAAATTAGAAATAAAACAAATGTAGATGCAACCGTTAATGAACTAGTTACAAAGAAAGCTCAGAAGAAAGATAATCCTTCGTTGCCTGGTTGAGCATATCAGAACCACGAAACCAAGGACTTGTCTGTAAGGGAATGGGATTGCCCGAAATGTGGCAGTCACCATAATCGCGATAAGAACGCTGCCATAAATATCCGAGAAGAAGCCAGGCGGATATCTGCCTGACGTAATCCATAAAATACCGTGGGGCGCACGGGAATCTACGCCTGTGGAGAGAGTGTAAGCCGCCGCAACTCTTTGGAGTCAGTAGCGCTGTTCTCGTTGAAGCAGGAAGCTCCCGCCTCTCTAGGCGGGAGTACGTTCACAGCATCTTACACGAATGAACAAAACATGCAAACCTATCCTATGTATTACATGAACCGCGACGGCTTCAGCCTTCTGGTCATGTATATTTTTTTAACCGTAAAGTTTCCTAAAGTAAACAAAAGGAGTTGATGGATTATGAATGAATTGAAAATTTTCAATAGTCCGGAATTCGGGCAAGTAAGAACAACCACACTAAATGGCGAACCGTGGTTCGTCGGCAAAGATGTAGCGACAGCATTAGGATACTCAAATCCTAGCAACGCAGTTGCCACGCATGTTGATGATGAGGACAAAACCACATACTCGTTTCAGGTATCCGGTTCTAATTACAAAACCAAGGCCACAATCATCAACGAATCAGGCTTATATAGCCTGGTGCTCTCCAGTAAACTGCCGACAGCTAAACAGTTCAAGCATTGGGTCACGTCGGACGTCTTGCCGACGATACGAAAGGCCGGCAAGTATGCCTTACCCAAGATCACCCCGAACCCGCACTACCGGACGCGGATGATCAAGACCGCCGTCAAGGACATCGGCGATACGGCCGATACCATCGCCCAGGTCTTCCACGTCAAGAAGGGCATCGCGATGACCGCCTCGATGCAGATGGTCGGCGAAGCTTACGGCATCGATACGGAGCCGCTCAAGAAGCTCGTACCGCCGGAAGCGAATCCATCTTTTCTCACGCCAACGAAGATCGCCGCGGAAATCGGGATCCTGACGAACAAGGGAAACCCGAACCCGCAGCGCGTCAACTCGCTGCTCAAGGAAATCGGCTTCCAGGAAAGCGTCGGCGGCCACTGGCACGCGACGGAAGAAGGGAAGAAGCTCAGCGAAGCGATGCCGTACACTGCCAGCAGCGGCCACAGCGGCTATCAGCTGCTCTGGTCCCCGAAGGCCATCCCGATGCTCCGCGACCTGCTGGCGAAAGGTGGCGACTGAGATGGAAGAAAGAGTCAAGAAGCTGGCGGCGTTACATTACCTTGAATTGGCCCTGGGCGTCGATGATAAGTGGTTCGCGTTCCGTCTGAGCGACGACGGCAACACCGTTAATGTGACGGACCTCGAAAGCCACTGCACCCGCGACGTGAACATCGCTTTGGACAACGTTCCGGCGATGATCTACGACATCCTGCGGCAGGCCAAGGATTGGATCATGTAATTTAAAAGGAGCTGGAGAAAAATGAATGAAGAAACGAAAAGACTCATTGACGAAGTGCAGGGCATCATCGACGATGCCGCGGCCGGAGAAAAGGACCGCAACACGGAACCGGACGAAATCGAAATCCGGCAGGCCGCTGAGAATTTCCGGGACATCATGACTCGGAACGGTGTGGATTACATCCTCGCCGGGAAATATCAGCCGAAAGGCGACCCGAAGCCGAAGGCCCTCATCGCGCTCCCCGGACCGAGCGAAGGCATCCTGAGAGCGATGGGCGGAGCGTTGTATCGTATCGCGACGGATACAAAGGCGTCACCGGTCTCGCGGCTGATTTTCGTCGCCAGCCTGCGTGAGATGCTGGACGACGCCAGTCACGCCTTGGATGACCAGATTATCGAGCTCCATCGAAAGGGGGATACCCGTCATGAAAACTGACCTCAAGCAATTCGTCGGCCATCTCGCCGACAACTACGACCGCCGCCGGAGCATGCTGGAGAACATGTCCGTCGATTTCTACAATCTCGCCCAAGGGGAAGAAGATACGGGCTCGAACCTGCTGTTCCAGCAGGCCCGCTACTACCAGGGCGTCGCCGACGGGTTCCGCTACGCCCGCTGGATTCTGGAAACCCTGGTATCCGCCCAAGGGGAAGACGAATGAAATGCTGTTTATGCCACAAGGTCATCGTAGGCGGCTGGTATCTCCACGTCTTCCACGACGGGAAGTACCGGCCCGCCCATCGGGACTGTATGAGCGGTGCGCCGTGCCAGCTGATCCGCTACCAGCCACCTAAGCGGCCGAAGAAAAAGCGCTGCCATCTGTCCAAGGCTTTGCGGGCATACCGTAAAGACCATGAAGGAGCTGAAGGAACATGAACAAGGAACGGATCATCCTAGACGACGCAGACCGTCTGCTGTCGCTCGATGAAGTGTCGGCCCGGCTCAAGACGTCGCCGACCAATGTCGCCCGGCTTGTCCGGTCGGGCCTGCTGACGACGCTGCGGTTCGGTAATTACAAGCGTGTCCGCAAGGTCACGCTGAACGAATTCTTACGGCGCTACGACGGCCAGGACCTGCTGGCTGTGTTGGAAGGAGCTGAAAAGCATGCGAACACGTAAAAAAATATTAACTTTTAGCTTTGCCGCGGCCCTCTGCCTCGGCATCGGATACGCCGGCTGGCAGGCCATGGCCAGCCCCGACGTCAAGCTCACGTACTACGTCGTAGAGCCCGGCGACACGCTCTGGGACATCGCTGATAAGTACCGTGAAGACGACCAGGACATCCGTGATGCTTACACGGATATCGTGAAGGTGAACAATCTCCGCGCTGATCAGGATATTTATCCCGGCCAGCGGCTGCTCATCAAGGATGGGAGGGCGACGAGATGAAGAACCGGAACGATTTAGGCGAACTCAACGACATCCTCTTCGCGCGGCTCCGGGCCCTTGATGACCCGGACCTCAAAGGGGAAGACCTTGATGCGGAAATCCGCAAGACCGACGCCGTCATCGACGTCAGCCAGTCCATCATCGCGACGGGCAACCTGGTACTCAAGGCCGCCCTGGCCCGGAGCGACGGCATGTACCGCAAAGACTCCGAGGCGCCAAAGATGCTCATGACAGGGGATGACGACGATGACTAAGATCTGGCGCAAAGGCAGCGCCGAGGCCCAGTGGCTGCAAGCCAACTATAAAGGCCGCAGGCCCAAGGATCTCGCTGCGGAGATGGCCAAGCGCTTCGGCTACCCCATAAAGCCGTCCCGGGTGTCCTATTACTTATATCACCTGGGCCGCAAGACCGGCGTCGGTGTCCCGCTGCTGACGAAAGCGCAGTATCAATGGCTCAAGGACCACTGCCAGGGACTGACTTATGTGGATCAGCAGAAGCAGCTGCTTGACAAGTTCGGCGTCCACCTGACACTCGGTCAGGTCAAGAACATGCGAAGCCGGTGGCGTATGAACAGCGGCCTCACCGGGCGGTACCCGAAAGGAAACGTGCCCTGGAACAAAGGCATGAAAGGGCTCCATATCGGCGGGGAGGCTACACAGTTCAAGAAGGGCCAAAAGTCGTGGAATACGAAGCCTGCCGGCTACGAGTCCATCGATCAGGACGGTTTCGTCCACGTCAAGCCGCCGGGCGCCCGCAAGATGACATTCAAGCACCGCTGGGTGTGGGAGCAGGCGCACGGCCCGATACCACCAAGCCACGTTCTCGCCTTCCTGGACGGCGACAAGACGAACTGCTCTCTTGACAATCTGATATTGCTGCCCCGGGGCGTACACGCCCGGATGTGCCAGCGGCACCTTTATAGCGACGACCCGGAAAAGACGAAGTCCGGCATCCTGGTCGCGAAACTGCTCTGTAAACGTTACTCACGGAAAAAGTATAAGCAATGGGATAACCAGCGGAACTGGAGGCGGAAGCCATGAAAAAAATGATGACGCTGACCTGCTCCCTTTGCGGGAAAACGTACACCGAGCACGCGTACCGGATCGGGCCGCTGCACGAATGCCCGGACTGCCGGGCGAAGGTACACAACCGGTACATGTTGTTTAAAAAGCAACAGCACACCGACACCTGCGTATACTGCGGCAAGCCGCTGAAAAAGAACGGCTACGGCGCCATGGCCTGCGGGCACAAACATTCGCACCGCGTAAGCTCGATAGAATACCGCTACCGCCCCCAGAAGCACCCAAAACCGGGCGCAGCGCCAAAGCGGCGGCGTAAAACGAAGAGCCACCTGGCACTGTGCATCGAAGAAGCCCGTGCGCGGGGCTTATCCTATGGCCAGTACATGGCCTGGAAATTTACCAAAGGAGAATCTGAAGTATGAGACCGATCATCTATGTATCGCATCCTTTCGGCGGCGATGCCGCCAATGTCACCCGGGCCCGGGAGATCTGCAAATCCTACGCCCGTCAGCTCCCGGAAGCCCTCTTCGTGCCGGCGCGCAGCGTCACCTGCCGGCCCTATGACCCGGACCACTACGGCCGCGACCTGCAGCTCCTCTTAGAGCTGGAATCGCGATGTGACGTGGTCTTTATGACCGGCGACTGGGAAAGCAGCCTTGGCTGCCAGACGGAATATGACTTCGCCACCCGCCAGGGCATCCCTATTGCTGAAACCTATGCTGACTTGCTGGCCATTCTGACCAGCGTAGAGAAAGGAGATCTAGACTAATGGACATCAACATCCACATCACCCTCGACGAATCGCCGGCGCTCATGAAGAGCCTGGACTGCCTCTGCGAATGCCTGCGCGACGTCATCAACCCTGCGGGGGTCACCGCCGCGGAACCCCCGAAAGAAACCACTACGGCCGCGCCTGCAAAGACGCCGGCCCCGGCGCCGGCCAAGCCGGAAGCGGCGAAGCCCGCAGAAGACCCGGACAAGCTCACGGAAGCGGAAGTCATGAAGATCCGTAAGCTCGTCCCGGCTTTCCTGCACAAATCGCCGGACAACAAACAAAAGCTTAAGGGCTGGCTCGAAGAGAACCACGTCAAAGCCTGCAAAGTGACCAACGTCACGCGGCCGCTCCTGCCGGCCATCTTAGATCTGCTGGGAGGCGAATGACATGCCCGGTATCCATGCAATCCTGAGCGCATCCAGCTCATCGCGCTGGTTGGCCTGCCCGCCGTCGGCGCGGATCAACGCCGAACTGCCAGAAACGACGTCCGTCTACGCCGAAGAGGGCACGCAGGCCCACGCCCTGGCCGAAAAGACGCTGAAAGGCTATCTGGCCGGTGGCCCGGCCGAAGTGCAGTGCGACATCGAAGATATGAAGGAAGCGGTGCAGCGCTACGTCGACGTCTGCATCGAGAAAATCAATGCAGCTAAGGCAGCGTCGCCCGACGCCGTCGTACACGTCGAATTCCGTCTCGATTTCTCTACCTACGTTCCGGATGGTTTCGGAACGGGGGATATGGTCATCGTCTCCGACAAATCGCTAGAGATATGCGACCTCAAATACGGCAAGGGCGTCCCGGTGTCGGCCGAAGGCAACACCCAAATGCGGCTCTACGCCCTGGGCGCTGTCGAGGAGTTCGGCATGCTCTACGCGTTCGACACGGTCCACATGACCATCATCCAGCCGCGCCTCGACAGCGTCTCGACGGACACCTTGAGCGCGGGGAAGCTCATCGACTGGGGCCGCTCCATCATCCCTATTGCAAAGCTTGCCTATGACGGCAAGGGCGACTTTCAGGCCGGCGATCACTGCCGGTTCTGCAAGTTCCGGCCGCGGTGCAAGGCCCTGGCCGCGTACATGACGGAAAAGACGGCGCTTCGCAAGAAGCAGACGCTGACGGACCTCGAGACCGTCTCCATCCTGCAAGCCGCGAAGGACATCAAGCGCTGGCTCACGGACCTCGAGGACTACGCCCTCGGTAAGGCCCTCGACGGCTACGACTGGCCGGACATGAAACTCGTCGAAGGCCGGAGCAAGCGCGTCATCACCGACCCCGACGCGGCCGCCGTAGCGCTCATCGAGAAAGGCTTTGATGCCGACGCCGTCTACAAGCCCCGTGAGTTACAGACGCTGACGGCGCTGGAAAAGCTCGTCGGCAAGAAGTCCCTGGCCGAAGCCCTGGGTAGTCTCATCGAGAAGCCCGACGGCAAGCCGACGCTCGTAGAGCTCAGCGACAAGCGGCCACCGCTCGACATCACGGCCAAAGCGGCCGACGCCTTTGACGATTCTTTACTTTAAATTTTAGGAGGAAACAAAATGAAAAACATCACAATCCAGACCGGCGTAGCCCGCCTTTCTTACGCACACATTTTTGAACCGCGTCCGAACCAGGACGACCCGACGAACCTGAAATACACGGCGTCCATTATCATCCCGAAGAGCGATACGAAGACGCTCAAGCGCTTCCAGGACGCCATCGCGAAACTCCGTAATGACCCGGAAGCCCGCGGTGTCTGGGGCGGCACCGACCGTGGCGTGCATGAACCACTGCGTGACGGCGACACGGATGAAACTAAAGCGGGTGATCCGACGTACCAGAACGCATTTTTCTGCAACGCCTCTTCGACGAAGAAGCCGAAAGTCTTCAACAAGGACCGCACGGAAGTCATGGACCCGGAAGACGTCTACAGCGGCTGCTACTGCCAGTTCATGCTCAACCTCTTCTGCTACAACCACGCCGGCAAGAAAGGCATCGGCGTCGGCCTCAACGCCATCCGGAAAATCAAGGACGGCGAACCGCTCAGCGGCATCGTCGTCACCAGCGACTCCTGGGATGATGACCTCATCGACGAAAAGGACCTCAAAGACGCTGAAGAATTCTTGTAAGAGTTAGGAGCTGACGATATGCGGACACTCGCAATCGACCTGGAGACATACTCCAGCAACGACATCAAATACAGCGTCTACAAGTACGTAGAGGCGCCTGATTTCGAGATTCTGCTGTTCGCCTACGCCTTCGATGACGACCCCGTGCGGGTCGTCGACCTGGCGCAGGGCGAAACGCTCCCGGACGACGTCAAATCGGCGCTGTATGACAAAGACGTACTAAAGACCGCGTTCAATGCGAACTTTGAAATTAACTGCCTCAAGAAATATTTCCCGGACTTGCCGGAAGAACAATGGGAGTGTGACCGCATCCTCTCGCTGTACAACTCGTATCCGCCGCACCTGGCCGCTGTGGCCAAGGCCATGCATTTTGATGAGGACCGGCAGAAAGACACGCGCGGCAAGGCGCTCATCCGCTACTTCTGCCTGCCCTGCAAGCCGACGAAGGCCAACGGCGGCCGGACCCGGAATTACCCGAAAGACGCGCCGGACAAATGGGAAATCTTTAAAGAGTACAACCGCCAGGACGTCGTCGTCGAACGGGCCATCCGGGATAAATTAGTCAATCTACGGCCGCCTGACTTTGAGCATGAGAACTGGCTCATCGACCAGGCCATCAACCGCAACGGCATCATGGTCAACCAGGCGCTGGTCGACAACGCCATTCGGCTCTCCGGCGAGTACCGGGAGAAACTGCTGGCCCGGGCCATGGAAATCACGGGCCTCGACAACCCGAACAGCCCGCTGCAGGTCAAGGGCTGGTTGGAAGAAAAACTCGGCCGTGCCGTCGACAGCCTATCGAAAGCAGCCGTTGCGGACATGCTGACAGGCGACCTTCCGGAAGATGTCCGGGAGATGCTCACGATCCGGCAGAAAATCAGTAAATCAAGCATCAAGAAGTACGACGCTATGCGGAATGCTGCCTGCCAGGACAGCCGCATCCGCGGCATGTTCCAGTTCTACGGCGCGGCCCGGACCGGCCGCTTTGCCGGGCGCATCGTACAGCTGCAAAACCTCCCGCGCAACTCCATGCCGGACCTCGACCTGGCCCGCAGCATGGTCCTCGATGGTGACCTCGACACGATGGAGCTGTGCTACGACGACGTCCAGGACGTTCTGAGCCAGCTCATCCGCACAGCCCTGGAGGCCCCGCCTGGGAAGCGCTTCATCGTAGCAGACTTCTCGGCCATCGAAGCCCGCGTCATTGCCTGGCTGGCCGGGGAAGAATGGGAAATGAAAGCTTTTGCCGAAGGGAAGGACATCTACTGCGCGACGGCCAGCGCCATGTTTGGCGTACCTGTGGTCAAGCACGGCGTCAACGGTGAGCTGAGGCAGAAGGGTAAGGTAGCAGTTCTGGCATGTGGATATGGCGGCGGCATCGGAGCGCTGAAAGCCATGGGCGCTGATAAAATGGGGCTCACCGATGACGAACTACAGACTGTCGTCCGTAAATGGCGCGAAGCGTCGCCTCATATCGTAAAGCTTTGGGCCGACGTAGAAAACGCCGCGATGAACGCCGTGTCCGGCATCCCGACGACGATCAAACAGAAAAACCTGCACTTACATGTCGAGGACGACGCGCTCTACATCGAGCTCCCCTCGGGCCGTCATCTGGTGTACCTGCATCCGCATTTAGGTCAGAACCGGTTCGGCAGCGACGCCATCCTCTACACCGGCCTGGGCGGCAGCAAGACGACTGCCGGCCGATGGGGAACGCTGGAGACATACGGTGGAAAATTGTCGGAAAATCTGGTGCAAGCGATTGCTCGCGACTGCCTCTGCGCCGCAATGAAGCGATTGACCGACGCAGGCTATAAGATCTGCGCCCATATCCACGATGAAGTCATCCTCGAGATGCCGGAAGGGAAGGGCGGCCTGGACGATGCCGTCCACATCATGTGCCAGAACGAGCCTTGGAACGATGGCCTGGTCATGAACGCTGATGGCTTCGAGGCGAAATACTATCAGAAAGATTAGGAGGTGAGAACATGCAGCTGAACGAAAAACAGCAGCTGGCTGTGGACAGGGCCGCAGACTGGTACGCAAAGCAAAACACGCAGATCTTCAAGATGGCCGGCTACGCCGGCACTGGGAAGACGACCGTGGCCACGACGATTGCTAGGACGCTCGAAGCAGACGAAAACACCCTGTACTGTGCTTTCACGGGCAAGGCGGCCTGCGTCATGCGTCAGAAGGGCATGCCTGGCCAGACGATACACTCAGCCATCTATGACTACGAGACCGTAATGGACCCGCAGACGGGCAAGAAGCACGTCGTGCATCACCTCAAGCCGCAACTGCCGTACAAGCTCATCGTCGTCGACGAGGCGTCCATGGTCGGCACGGAAATCGCCAAAGACCTGCTGAGCTTCCAGATTCCCATCTTGGCCATCGGCGACCCGGGGCAGCTCCCGCCGGTCGGCGACCGATACTCCGACCTTTTACGGGGTCCCGACATCGTACTGGATGAGATCATGAGACAGGATGGCGGCAACCGCATCCCGCTCTTCGCACAGCAGCTGCGCAAAGGCTGGTCACCAACCGGGGATAGCATCACGCCGGGGCCGGACCTCGTCGTATTACACCGGGACCAGTTCCTGCGTAACTTCAAGACGCTGCTCACGCACGCCAGCCAGCTCATCTGTGCGACCAACCGCAACCGTCAGGCCCTCAACACCTGGGCCCGGAAGCTGTACGGCCGGGAAGGGCTGCTCACGGAGGGCGAGAAAATCGTCCGCAAGAAAAATGCCTGGGACGAATGTACGTTATCGAGCTTGGGCCTTTTGAGCCTCGTCAACGGCATGACCGGACAGGCAAAAAACGTTAAAGATATTGGCCAGGGCGTGGCGCTGTTCGACTTCGTACCGGAGTGTGCGCCCGACGCGACCTTTAAAGACCTTGGGTACCGCAAATTCGAGTACGCCTACACTATCACGTGCCACGCGGCCCAGGGCTCAGAGTGGCCCTACGTCGTCGTGTATGACGATTCCTGGGCCGACCCGCAGAACCCGAAGTTCCGCGCCGCCTGGCGCTACACAGCGGCCACGCGGGCGAAGCAGAAACTGGTCTGGGTAATCAACCGCTGAAAGGATGTGAGTAGCATGAAAGTATCAGAAATGAGCGACGATGAACTGCGGACGCTGGCAAGCAAACGCTTTAAGAATGGCCGGATTACCAAGCAGGCCCTGGAAGCGCAGCGCGAATTGTGGGAACGCCACGGCCGACCATTTTCGGCGGACCGTCGTGACCTTGGAGACGAAGATCATTTTGTTGATTTAGATTTTTACGACGGAAATACCCTCGATTAAACCGAGGGTATCCAGGAGGTGAAAACAGTGAATGAAGCAGATATTTATTTCGACGCCTCCGGGCATCCGCTTTTCCCGAAAGGCTTTGACTTTAAAAAGGCGGAACGTATCATGGATAATTTCATGAGTTTTAACAGTAAGGGTTGTACGACCTTCGCAGAAATTGTATCCTGGCTGATCCTGAGAGGCACCGGATACGATGGCGGAACATCATCAAATCACTTATGCTGGCTGTTTGGGGTAGATGGCTGCGACCGCGCTACGCTTAAAAACTGGAAAGCGAGGAGAAAGCCATGAAGTTCGGACGATTTGAACCGTGGATCGAAGAACAGGAATCCCACTTTAAGAACGGCTATGGTGCTTCCGTCATCAGGGACCCGCGTAGTTACGGCCAACCAAATAAATTATTTGAACTGGCTGTACTTAAACAAAACAATCAACACCCTCGGTGTTGGGATATCACGTATGGCACGCCAATTACAAGCAACGTCCTGGTAAATCTGGGATACGACGACGTTGTGAAATACTTGGAAGACATCAGCAAACTGAAATAAGGAGGAATCACGATGAAAGATTATATCGAACGAATGAAAAAGGAACGACAGGAACTCGCAGATAAGCAGGAAAAATTGATGAAATTCTTACGCGTACATTTCGCACAGCTTGACAAAACAGAATGGTATTTGATGAGTTCGCAGTCAAGTGCGATGAGCAACTATATCCGTGTTCTCGATGCTCGTATTACGCATGCCGAGCTAAAAGAAAATCAGAACGGGCTGGACTAAGGAGGGAACACACATGAAACCTAACGGAAAATGGTCCTTCTATCTCGACAATGAAGACTACGTCTGCCAGGACTGGTTCGACGACGAAAATGACGCGCTGATCGCCGGGATGGAAGAAGCTAAGAGGCAAGATGCGAATACGATTATGGCCGGGTTGACCTGGGGCCTAAGTGGGGCCTCAACGAGATAACCGGGAAGCCGAGAAAAAAGAATGAGGCGATTTAATTGCTGAAAATTTTGGAATTATTCGGTGGAATCGGAAGCCCAAGAGTGGCGCTACGAAATCTGGGAATACCTGTAAAAGCTATCGACTACGTCGAGATAGATGAAAAAGCCGTCCGCAGCTACAATGCCATGTTTGCCGATGAATTGCCATATAAAACGCAGGACGTCCGCGGCTGGAATTTAAAGCCAGATATCCTTATTCATGGCAGCCCTTGCCAGGATTTCTCAATTGCCGGTCACCAAAAAGGTGCAGATCCCGGCAGCGGAACCCGGTCATCCCTTATGTGGGAAACATTGAATATCATCAAAAACATGGGACTGTGGCGGCCGAGAGTCATCATATGGGAGAACGTAAAGAACGTCCGCAGCCGGTACATGGTACACAACCACGAACGGTACATGGGCGAATTGAAAAAACTTGGATATACGAGCAATTTCAGTGTGTTGGATGCCAGAGATTTCGGCATACCGCAGGCCAGACAGCGGATATTCACGATATCACTGTTAGGCGGACAACGTTTTGACTTTGATGTTCTCCAACGGAAGCCTATGCAACCCATTTCCAACTATTTAGAAAACGGCCCGGTAGACGACTTTTATACCGTCAAAGCACCCAGTATGTTACGGGCAATCGGGAAAACGGGAACTGTGCGCCGCCTGCCGATTATCAAAGATTACTGCTACACAATCACGGAGCGACCAGACAGAGCGCCGGGGAGTGGCTGCCTTCCCATAGGTAATGGCAAATACAGATACTTGACGGAAAGAGAATGTTGGCGGCTACAAGGATACAACGACGAAGATTTTGAAGCGGCCGCCGGTGTTAATTCTCGACGAGCGCTGTATAAGCAAGCCGGAAACTCCATCCCTGTACCGATTTTTGAAAGCATATTCAGCGAAATGCTATAGAACATAGCTATTAAAGAGGAGGGAAAGAACATGATTGATAACAGCAAGGAAGCGGTTAACGGAGCCGTAGCGGTGAAAGCATTGAACACAGTTAAGGTTTATTGTGCCACGCACCTCTGCCCGGAATGCCCGCTTAGAGAAGACTTAGAAAAATATAACTCCTGTCCTATCCCGAAACTGGATGTGGAAAAGTATGTCGGCTTTTTCAAGGACACCGTCGGTAAGCGTGCTCCTAAGCCGCCGAAGTTCGACGGCAGCCTTCAGCTCAGCCCGGAATTCAAGAGCTACCTGACAAGTGTACTCGACCGGGCGCTGGCGAATGAAGGCATCGACAGCCAGGACCTGGTGAAACACGGGGAACTCGCCGTGAAGATCAAAGCCAACGGACTCATAAAGGTCGTGGCCCAGCGGGATGGCCGGATCAAGATACTGGGTAAAGCGAAATGCCACCTGAACGATGCTTTCAACTTAGAGACCGGCGTCCGCTTAGCTGTACACCGGATGGTGCAGGATGCCGATAAGCCGTTCGAGCAAACGGCCGGCTACGTCTACTATTTCGTCGATTACGATGGCAGCATCATGGGCAAACCGTGGGATGATGACGTGATAGACAGCTGCAACCGGGCCCTGGATAACTGCTTCGCCTCGCCATTTTCCGCCTGGCTCCACATCACGGCTGTAAAGCGGAGCATCCGGCATCTCGCCGATGCCCTGCGGCTGACGCTACCGGACCCAAAGAAAGACGGTGATTAGATGAGGCGGTTAACCTGGCTTATACTCATAGCTTACTTCCTGATCTGCGGCGCCGCCTTACTGACGCTGCTGGTCATGTTCTTCATCGGGAGCCTGCTCTTCTGGGCGGTACTGATTGACGTCCTGGTAGCGGCCGCGTGGTAAGGAGGTATATAGGATGAACGATGAAAATCAAGCGCTCATAGCAGGGCTTGAAAAAATCAAGAAAGATTGTATGGCTCTCGCAGATTGCGACGACTGCCTGCTTTATGGTGAAGACGGCTGTATGCTGAACATCTACGAATTAGGCGGCCGCCCTTATGTCTGGGATTTAAGCGTACTAAAAGGAAAGGAGGAATCAAGATGAAGACACAATTTATCTGTGAGAAATGCGGAGAGGCGTATGATACAGCCGAGGATGCTAAAAAATGCGAAGCCAATCACGGCGTCCTGATTGAAGTGCATCCTATGCCAGGCGCGTCCTATCACCACGGCTTCGTATACCCTGAACTGATCTATGCTAGATTCCGCAATGAAAAAGGCGAAGAAGTAGCCGCAGAATACCGGTTTTTAAATTCTAAAAATACTGATTTCTCTGTTGTGAAAAAGGAGCGTGGCTGCCTTGAATGAAGCGGAAAAGACGAGCGTTTATTGGACGCTCAATCAACTGATCGACTTCTGCCGGCGCCGCCGGAAAGACTGCAACGGCTGCCCCATCGCTTTTGAATGCAGCTACGTCCGCCGCGGCCTGAAGCCCGGCGACCTGCTGGGGTTCGACACCGACGATGATGATTAATTGGAGGCACTTTTATGGATTCTGTTATTAGTAGGGACCGGAAACTGCATATTGCGACGGGGGCCTCCCGCTGGGCGAAGCTCTGGAAGAACCAGGAAGTCCTCTGGTCGGCTTTCGCGAAGCGCTTAGAAACGGCCTCCGAGACGGGCGAGACCCCCGCGCAGTACCAGCACATGACGAAGGGGCAAAAGGACCGGGCCAAGGACGTCGGCGGCTTCGTCGGGGGCTACCTCGACGGCGGCCGGCGTCTCCAGTCCCGCGTCAAGTTCCGGTCCCTGGTGACGCTAGATGCGGATACGCCAGCTAAATCGTTTAAGGAAGACCTGGAACGCGTACTTGCCGGGCGTGCCTACGTCTTATACTCCACGCATTCCCACACGGCAGAGGCGCCGCGGTACCGCGTCCTGATACCCCTCGATACGGATGCCGAACCGGATGCCTACCAGGCCATCGCACGGCGGCTGGCGTCCGACATCGGCATGCAGCACTTCGACCCGTCGACGTTCGACGTGTGCCGGCTCTTCTACTGGCCCTCGAAGCCGCGCGGCGGCCTCTACGAGTACCACAACCAGCCAGGGACGCTGCTGAGCGTCCAGGATGTGCTGGCCACCTACGTCGACTGGACGGACTGCACGGCCTGGCCGACGAGCGCGACCGAAGACATCGCCCGGAAGCGCGACATCAAGAAGCAGGGCGAGCCCATGGAAAAGCCCGGGTTCATCGGCGCCTTCTGCCGTGTCTACACGGTGCAGGATGCCATCGCGAAGTATCTCCCGGACGTCTATGAGCCGACGGCGGACCCGGACCGTTACACGTACGCCTTGGGCTCCACGACGGGCGGCCTCATCATCTACGACGATAAGTTCGCCTACAGCCACCACGGCACGGACCCGGCAGGCGGCGTCGACTGCAACGCTTTTGACCTCGTACGGCTCCAGCTCTTCGGGGTCCAGGACGAGGACGTCGCGGCCGACTGCCCGGTCAACAAGCGCCCGTCCTTCAAGGCGATGCAGGAACTGGCGGCCTCGGACGACGCGGTCCTTTTAGACTACAACCAGCACAAGACCCGGGAGCTGCAGGCCCTCTGGGACGATAAATTGATTGACGAAGACGGCAAACCCGCCAAGGTCGACAAGAGCTGGATGAAAGAGCTCACGGCGGCCACGGGCAAGCGCGGCGGCTACGAGTCGGACAGCCGGAACATCAAGCTGATCCTGATGCGTGACCCGCTGCTGGCAGGCCTTGCGGCCTGGGACGAGTTCCAGAGCCGCACGGTCGCCACCGGTGACCTGCCGTGGCGGCAGCACGCCAAGAACACGATATGGTCCGACACGGATGACGCCTGCCTGCGCAACTACCTGAGCCAGTACTATCAGATAACCGGCAAGCAGGTCATCGACGACGCCCTGGCCGAGGTCACGCACATCAACACGATACATCCGGTGCGGGAATACCTGGACAGCCTCGTCTGGGATGGCACGGAGCGCCTCGGCCGGCTCTACGTCGATTTCCTCGGCGCCGAGGGCACCGAGTACACGCACGCGCTGACCATCACGCACGCCAAAGCCGCGGTCCGCCGCATCTATGAGCCCGGTTGTAAGTTCGATAATGTTCTCGTCTTACAGGGTCCCCAGGGCATCGGCAAGTCGACGATCATCCGACAGATGATGGGCCCCTGGGTCAACGACTCCATCGGGGACATCACGGGGAAGGATGCCATGGAAGGCCTGAAAGGGTCCTGGGGCGTCGAACTGTCGGAAATGCAGGCGACCAACCGCGCCGGCACCGACCAGATCAAGGCCTACATCAGCAAGACCGAGGACAAGTTCCGCGTGGCCTACGGGCGGCGCACAGAGATTTTCAAACGGCAGTGCGTATTCTTCGCGACGACGAACGACGATATCTGCCTCCGGGACCGCACGGGCGGCCGCCGATTCTGGATCCTCGAGTGCCAGGGCGGCACGGCGCGGGGCCCGATGGACATGACGCAGGACGAAAAGGACCAGTACTGGGCCGAAGCGGTCTGCCTCTACCGGGAGAACCCGAGCCTATTGCTTCCGCCCGACATCGAACGGCAGGCCCGCGACGTCCAGGAAGCGAAGACCGAAGGCTCCGAGCTCCAGGGCGTCATCGAAGGGTATCTCGACATGCCGATTCCGAAGAACTGGGACCGGATGACGGTATCCGAGCGCCAGCACTTCATCCAGTACGGTGATGAGGCCGGTGATCTTGCGGACGGGCGATTCTTACAAGTACGCACCTGCGCCATAGCGATTTGGTGCGAGTGCCTCGGCGGCAACCGGGTCAACTTCACCAACGCCAAAGCCCGCGAACTGAACACGGTAATCCGAAACATGCCTGGATGGATACCGTATAAAGGTAACAAATCTGGCAAACTGAAGTTCAGAAATTATGGTGTTCAGCGGGCGTACATCCGCATTAAAAAGCCAGAAAAATAGTGGCAACTTTCAGGTTGTCATAATTGGTAACCTCGTGTAAACGGTGAAAACCAACTTTATTTATGATTATCAATTCTAAAAAGTGAAAATGGTTGCCGTAGTTGCCTAATATTGCCGATTCTTTTGCAAATAGGCAACCGTGGCAATCCGGCACTACCAAGCCACTCATTAATGTTAAGTTTCCATTGTTGCCAATTATTGTTATAAAAGTTTAAAAAGGGTATATAGACGCGCGAGAGAGTTTTAGTAAAAAAACCGTTGATAAAATACTTTCAAAATGCATTGTCTAATTCCCTATTTTTAAGCTAAATGGGAAAAATAGGCAACTTTGGCAATTTTCGGTTGATTTGCAGGGAGGAGATTGTACACGACATATGGACATTAACGAAAAAGACGTCGAAAGGTACCTCGTGGCCCTTTCGCATAAAAATAAAATTATGACGTTCAAATTTACGAGCCCGAACCAGTCCGGCGTGCCGGACCGGATCGTCATCGCACCGGACGGAGCGCTGTATTTCGTCGAGCTGAAACGGCCGGGACAGCAGCCGCGGCCCATCCAGCAGAGCGTCTTTGCCAAATTACGCAATTACGGCCACCCCGTCTACGTCATCGACAACAAGGACATCGCGAAGCGGTTCATCGACGACATCGTTCTTAAGCGGCGGCCGTGATGTGGTTCACGCCGCATGATTATCAGCAGACGGCCATCGACAAGACCCTGGAGACACCGCGCTGCGGGCTGTTCCTCCCGATGGGCCTCGGGAAGACCGCCGTGACGCTGAGCGTCATCGCCGAACTCCTGTATGACCGCCTGGAGCTCGGCAAGGTCCTCATCATCGCACCAAAGAAGGTCGCCGAGAGTACCTGGCAGGATGAGATGGCCAAATGGGACAACTTCAGGGAGCTGACGGTCTCGACCGTCCTTGGCTCGGAGCGGCAGCGCCGGGATGCCCTGGCCGCCGATGCCGATATCTACATCACGAACCGCGAAAATACAGTGTGGCTCATGGAGCAGTATCACTATCAGCCACCCTTCGACATGCTGGTACTCGATGAATCTTCGTCGTTCAAGAATCCCCAGGCGAAGCGCTTCAAGGCACTTCGGAAGTGCCGGAGCTGCTTTTCCCGGATGATTCTTTTGACCGGGACACCGTCACCGAACAACCTCATGGACCTGTGGGCGCAGCTGTACTTATTAGACGGCGGCGAACGGTTGGGACGGACGCTGACGGCGTACCGCCACAACTATTTCAAGCCCGACAAGACCAACGGCCCTATCGTCTACAGCTATAAGATCCTCGGGCCGAACGCCGAGAAAGAGATCTACCGGCGCATCGGTGACATCTGCCTGTCGATGAAAGGTACGGTCCACGTGCCGAAAATCATCAACCCGATACCTATCAAGCTGTCGGACAAAGAAATGGCGCTTTACCGGAAATTCGCGAAAGAACAGGTCCTTAAGATCGGCGGCGAAGAAATCACGGCGTCGAACGCTGCGGCCCTGTCGAACAAGCTCTTGCAGCTGTCCGGCGGCGCCATCTACGACGAAGACGGCCGGGCTGTCGTCATCCATGATGCTAAACTGCAGCGGCTGAAGGAAATCGTCGAGGACAACGCCGGGCATCCGATACTGGTCTTTTATCAGTATAAGCATGAGCTGGAACGGCTGCTTTCGACCTTTAAGAGCGCCCGGGAACTGAAGACGGCCGACGACCTCCGGGCCTGGAACCGGGGGACCGTCTCGATGCTGCTGGCGCATCCTGCCAGCGCCGGCTACGGGCTGAACCTCCAGCAGGGCGGCCATATCATCGTGTGGTACAGCCTTACGTGGAGCCTGGAACAGTATCTCCAGGCCAACGCCCGGCTGTGCCGCCAGGGCCAGACGGAGACCGTCGTCATCCACCAGCTAATCGCTAAAGGGACCGTCGACGAGGCTGTCGCCCAGGCGCTGAAACGGAAGGAAGCAGGCCAGCAGGCCATGCTGGACGCCATCCGCATCACGGTGAAGGAGTTGAGTTAAGATGAACCATCTAGATAAAGAACTCTATAAGCTCCGGCCCCGCGTACCGAGGCGGCCGCACTTTTTCGGCAGCAGCAAAAGGCGTCGGAATCGACACGTTTATCAGGAGCCGGAACCTGCGAAGCCGGTAAAAGTGGGAAGCCTTGCGGACGACATCCGCGAAGCGAACCGCCTGAAAATAGATTACGGGATTTATATGGCCCACAAGATGGGCCTGATGTAAGGAGAAACTATGACAAAACCGAAAGATTTCCCGGACTACTGCAAAAGCGGTGAAGTCCACACACATAAGATGACGAAGGCCGAAAAGGAAGCCTTTGAGAAAGAACGGGCCGCACGGCATAAGAAATACCATTGGCGCGACAGTAAGAATGCCGTCAACGACGCCGAGAATTACACGGTCTCGGTCATCAAGCAACGCGATAAGAAAGGGGGGCACCGCTGATGCTTTTATCGGGGAACCGCATCCGGCAGCAGATGGCATCGGGGAACATCGTCATCAAGCCCTTCGACAGCCGCCACGTCAATCCGAACAGCGTCAATCTGACGCTGTACCATGAACTCCTGGCTTACGACGACGTAACCTTGGACATGAAGCGCGAAGAAAAAGCCCACGTGCTGACCATCCCGGAAAAAGGTCTCGTACTCAAGCCGGACACGCTGTATCTGGGCCGTACGAACGAATACACGGAAACGCACGGCTTCGTACCGATGATCGAAGGCCGGTCTTCCATCGGGCGCCTGGGCATGTTCGTCCACGTGACGGCCGGCTTCGGCGACGTCGGTTTCTGCGGCTATTGGACGCTGGAGATCTTCGTTGTCCAGCCGCTGATCATCTATCCGGACGTCGAGGTCTGCCAGATTTACTATCACGACATCGACCCGGATTATGACGAATACCGATCGGCAAAATATCAGCACAATCACGGCATCCAGGTGAGCCAGCTGTGGCAGGATTTTAGGAAAGGGGTGTAAGCATGGACGCAAAGATGCTGCATGACATCAAGAAGCCGGACCACTATACGTGGAAAGGCATTGAATGTAAGGAAGTCATCGAAATCATGACGCGCGGCCTTTCGGGAGAAGACGCTTATTATCTGGGGAACATCATCAAGTATCTGTACCGCTACCCCAAGAAAGGGACTCCCGTGAAGGACGTCGCCAAAGCCGCGGAATATCTCTCGATGCTGTTACATAGCGTAGAAGGAGCTGAAGAAAATGGGACTTTTAAGGAAGATGAAACGGGCGGCCGTTAAACCGCCCATGTCCGGCTTGTCTGTCGACGTCGGCCGGCGGCTGCAACTGAAGAGTAAGCCAGTGAACCGCAAAGAGCTGGACCTGCACGATAAGATGCTTATCAAATCGACCCTGGATCGTTCCGTCGATTTCTGGATGACCTGTACGCTGATGGCGCTTCACGATGAGTTCGGCTTCGGCGTCGTCCGGCTCCAAAGAGCCTACGATAAGATCTGCGGCATCTCGGCCTGTGTCGGCGACGGTACAATCCGCCTCGAAGACCTGCAGCACTTCATCGGCTGCGGCTTCGACGAAGATAAGTACGAAAAACTGTTCGGCAAGGAACGCGTCGCGACGCCGGAACTGGAGGACCAGCTCAAATGCGCCCTGTCCGTAGCCCTGCCGTCGGGCCTGCGTGAGAAACTAGTGGGCGCCGCCAACGACGACAGCCTGACCTTGAACCAGTACGTCGTGAAAGCGCTGAAAAACAGCGTGAAGGAGGGATGAGGAATTGAGTGAAGCCGAAGAGTATTTGAACACCATCCGCCGCCTGGATGCACGGCTGCGGGTGAAGGAGCACGAACGGAAACGCCTGGAAGATGACATATGCAGCTTGTCGGCCATCGACTACAGTAACAGCCACGTGGCCGGTGGCAAGCCGCTCGACATCTCCGATAAGATCGCCAGGCTCGACGATATCATCCGCCGGGCCAACGAAGAATGGGATTCCTTTATCGACCGCAGGGATGAAGCCGCAAGCCTCATCGAACAGATTGAGAATCCGGACCAGCGTGACGTCCTCATGGGCTACTATGTGTGGTGCTTCGGTTGGGCCGACGTCATGGCCGACATCGGCGTTGGGAAGACGAAGCTTTTCGAGCTGAAGCGCGATGCGATGTCCCATTTCGAGGTGATCTACGAGAAAAACGCCGCTATTTTAAAATTGCGAACTCAAACGGACAAAGACGAACTCGAACGGAGTGGCGCGAACTGACGACCGGTGATATAATGTAAACTGGAAATAGAAGGGACAAGAAGTCAACACATTCATCTCTGATTGCCTGAGCTCATCGGGTAAACACCTCCTTATTTTTAAAATCAGTAAATTACACAGGGAAAGCCATCGACACAAGCCTCGTGCCGGTGGCTTTTCTGTTCCCAGCGGAAGGAGTTGATAGCATGGGACGACATAAAGACCGGAACCCGAAACGCAAGCGGGCCTACGAAATCTGGCTTGCCAGCGGCGGACGGTTACGCAACAAGGACATCGCGCAACAGGTTGGTGGCGTCACGGCTGACGACATCAAGCGCTGGAAGTTTAGGGATCAGTGGGAGAAACAGGATCCGGATGCAAAGGCTAGGAATTATGAATGGACGGAGCCGGATGCCTCGAAACTCGATGACGAAGATATCACCGACGAGGAAGCACAGCGGCAGGCTGAGTCGATGCACCGGCATTTCCAGGACGGGATGACCGATAAGCAGCGGCTGTTCTGCATCTACTATGTCAATAGCTTCAACGCCGTTACCAGCTACCAGCGGGCGTATCGATGCAAGCGTCTTACGGCATGCAACACGGCTTACGAGTTACTGCATAAGCCTATCGTAAGCAAGTACATCCGGTACCTCAAGGAGCTCCGCTTGCAGAGCCTGTTCGCCGACGGGGGTGATGTTGTCGAGATGTATATGCGTATCGCCTTTGCCAACATCAACCAGTTCGTCGTAGTCAAAGACGGAGAGGTACACTCGGCAGACTCGGACAGCATCGACGGCCAGCTGGTACAGGAAATCAAATCCACCAGCGATGGCGTGTCTATCAAGCTGGCCGACAGGATGAAGGCCTTGCAGTGGCTGTCTGATTACTTCCAGCTGAACCCGAGGGACCGTCACAAGAAAGCCTATGACGATAAGGTGCTTGCCATGAAGCAGAAGGAACTGGAGATGAAGGACTTCTATGGCTGAGCCGTGGGCGGCTGCGTTCTATAAGTCCGAGGCCTGGCGGTCCTTGCGCCGGGCATTGATACAGGAGCGCGGCACTGTGTGTCCTGTCTGCCATCGGGACTACATGGCAGACACGTCTAAGCTTATCGCGCATCACATCCAAGAGCTGACACCGGAGACAGTGACGGACGCAAGCATTGCCTTGAATCCGTCGAACGTTGAGCTCATCTGCTTCGACTGCCACAATAAGGCACATAAGCGATATGGCCAGGGCACGCATCACGTGTACCTGGTGTATGGCGCACCGTGCAGCGGTAAGTCGACCCTGGTCCGGCAGATGATGCACCGCGGCGACCTCATCGTCGACATGGACCTGCTGTTCTACGCGGTGTCCGGCTGCAGCTTGTACGATAAGCCGGACCAGCTGAAGAGCGACGTGTTCGCTGTCCGTTCTTTACTGCTGGACCGGATACAGCACCGGGCTGGCCGGTGGGGAGACGCCTATATCGTCGGCGGCTATCCCTTCAAGCTGGAGCGTGAGGGGCTGGCCCGGAAGCTCGGGGCCGAACTCATCTTCTGCGACCTGCCGAAAGAGCAGTGCAAAGCCAACGCCCGCGCGGGCCACGGGAACCTGGCGAAAGCCTGGGAGGGATACATCGAACGGTGGTTCGACGATTATCAAGCATAGCCCCCCGGGTGCTTAAAAATTTTAAGAAAAAGCTGAACCGTGGCGAATACCCTTTTTTCATCCGCACCAAAATTTTGACTTTTCCGGCGAAGATTTTTGAAATCGGAAATACTGGAACGAGAAACGCTTTTATACCGTGTGAGGAGGCGAGAATATGACAATCGAAGAGGAATATGAACGAATCAAAAGTTTGTTCGACGGCGTCGACGAGAACCAGCTGGCCCTTTTAGATGGTGCCATTGTAGAAGCGGCGCGGCTTCGCACGGAGTTGAACCGCCTGCATATGATTGCCGCCGCTTCCGGCCTGGTCAAAGTGGACCCGGTGAACCCATCCCGTCAGAAAGAACTCCCTGTTTCAAAACTGCTCCCGAAAGTGAGGGCCAGTTATGCGAACATCATTTTCAAGCTGGCGGCCGTGCTCGGCCGGACGGTCGATGACGATGATTTAGGATTGGATGATTACGAATGAGCTACATAGCTGAATATCGTGATAAGATCCTGTCCGGCGAAATCATCGCCGGCCGTTACATCCACCTGGAGCTGGACCGATTATCACACGACCTGGCCGACCCGGACGTGAAGATGGATTACGACGCGTCAAACAAGCGCATCCAATTCATCGAACACGAGCTGCGGCACGGTCAGGCCCCCTTTGCGGGGAAGCCTTTTAAATTAGAGCTTTTCCAGAAGGCCATCATCGAAGCCATCTTCGCGCCACACATCTACGACATAGAGCTCAAACGCTGGGTCCGCAAGTATCAGGATGTGCTCCTGGTAGAAGCCCGGAAGAATGGAAAAACACCGCTTGCCTCTGCTATATCGCTTGCTGAATGGGTTTGTGGCCCTATGGGTGGCAACATCCTGTTCGGATCCAACGATTTTGACCAGGCAGATTTGCTTTTCCAAAGCACGAACGACATGCGTGAGGAATCGCCGAAATTAGTCCGGTGTACGCATAAGAACCAAAAGGGAATCTTCTGGGGCAATCAGAAGCAGAAGCACGCCCGCGGGAAATTCAGCCGGCAGAACAAAGGGACCATCAAGAAGCTGTCGGCCCGGCAGAGCGCCAAGGAAGGGAAGAACATTTCCATTGGCGTCGTCGACGAAGTCCATGAAATGCAGGACAACACGCTGGTCATGCCTATCCGCCAGGCCCTGTCCACACAGGACGAGCCGCTTTACATCGAAATCACGACGGAAGGCTTTACCGACGGCGGTTACCTCGATGAACGTATGGCCCTGGCCAAACAGGTGCTGACGGGAGAGGCTGAGATGCCGCGCTGGCTCATCTTCCTGTATCAGCAGGATACGGAGGAAGAGATTTTCCAGGATGAGCAGTCCTGGTATAAAGCCAATCCGGGCATGGGTACCATTAAGAAATGGTCTTTCATGCGTCAGATGGTCGATGAAGCCCGGACGAACCGCAAGACGCGGGCCTTCGTGCTGGCCAAGGATTTCAATATCAAACAGAACACGGCCGCGGCCTGGCTGGAGTCGGCTACCATCGAGAACCCGCGTACCTTCGCGCCGGAGGAACTCGACGGCCAGTATTACATCGGCTCCCTCGACTTTGCGGAAACGACGGACCTTTGCAGCGCCAAGGCGCTCTTCGTCGACCCGTGGACGCGGCAGAAAAAGACGCTGTCGATGTACTTCGTGCCGGAAATCAAGGCCGAGGCCCTGGGTACCGAGAACAGCGATGCCCTGAACCCGGAACAGAAAGATTACCGGGAATGGGCCAGAGAAGGACTGGTCACGATTTGCCCAGGCACGGAAGTCGATGCGAAGATGGTCGCGGATTGGTTCCTGAAGCTGTATGACGACTATCACGTCATCCCCTTCAAAATCGGGTACGATAATTGGCACGCCAAGGACTTCAAGAAATACGCCGGCGAATACTTCGGCGATGAGGTCCTGGAGAGAATCATCATGGACTATCTGTCTTTATCGAACCCTATGTCAGCGCTGGAAAGCGATTTGCGCCGCAAGGTATTGAACTACAACGACAATCCGATTGATAAGTGGTGCTTGGCCAACACAGCCTTTAAAGTCAACAACCTCGGCATGATGATGCCGGTCAAGGTGTACGGCCAGTCGAAGAACCGTATCGATGGGGCCCTGGGCTTCATCATCGCCTATGCCGCGTACGGGCGCTTTAAATCGGAATATCACGAACATCAGAAATCGGTTTTACCGGAACCGGGGCCAGGAGGTGACATCCGGTGCTGAAATTCTTTCAGAACATCCTAACGAAATACAAGTCGCATCGGAATGACCAGCTCATGACCAGCATCTACACCGGCAACCAGGCCGTCATGAACCGCTTCGGCCGGGACATTTACCTGAGTGACCTGGTCAACAACTGCATCAACCGTATCGCGAAGGAAGCGGGAAAAATCAAGATCGTATCCGTCGTCGATACCGGCGACAAGGTGCAGCCGCAGAACGATGACATCTCCCGGTTGTTCCGCTTCCAGCCGAATCCGCTACAGACGACGAAAGATTTCCTGGAGTCACTGGAATGGCTCAAACTGAAGACCCGGCATTGCTGGATTTTCCCGGAATGGACGGAGATTTACGACACGAAAGGCGTTGCCCATCGTTACTATACCGCCATCTATCCGCTCAACCCGGCCAGTGTCGAGATGGGGCCGATAGAGGGCACTAATGACTGGTACGTCAAATTTTGGTGGCACGACGGGACAACCGATACGGTCCCGCTGACCGACCTCATCCACCTTTGCTGGCGCCGTGGGACGAACACCATACTTTGCGGTGGCGACGACCTCGGCATGGCCGACGACCGCGATACCTTGCAAACGCTGTCAGTACTCGATACGGCGAAGCAGGGCGTAGCGAAGAGCATCACGAACGCGTTGCTCGTCCGCGGTGTACTCATCAACAAAACGGCCATTAGCCAGCGGGAACTTCAAAAGTCGATGGAGAACTTCGAGGACCGCATCCACGTATCGAAGAGCGGCGTCATTGCCATGGACCTTACCGGCGAATACGTGCCGATCGATAACGCCGTGCCGGTCATCCCGGAAACGACGCTGAACTTCTTGAAGTCCGACGTCCGGGAAAAATACGGTATCTCGGAGGCCGTGTTGTCCGGCGATTACAACGGTGACCAGCAGGACGCCTTTTATCAATCCTGCATCGAAGAAACAATCGTTGAGATCGAACAGGCCTTTTCCGCGGCCCTCTTCACGCCGCGGGAACAGGACGTCGGTCATCGGGTCCGCTGCTACTACAATCAGCTGTCGCACCTGTCGACGAACGGGAAAATCGAACTGGCGAAAATCGCCCACGATACCGGCGTCCTGACGCTCAACCAGGTCGGCGCCATGTTCGGTATGCCACCTTTTGAAGGCGGAGACCGGCGCTTGCAGAGCCTGAACTACGTCAACATGGATAAGGCCGATGAATATCAGCTTTACCTGAACAGTAAGAAGAAGGGGGATACAGGGGATGCCCAACCAAAAGAAAAAAATTGAGGATTTGAAACAGCTCGCCTCGGAATGGCGGTCTTTCGGCCTCGATAACCTGAAAGCCGAAACGCGTTCCGGCGGCGAAAACGACCCGGATGAACACATCATCGATGGCCACGCCGCGGTCTATAGCCGTCAGACGGCTATCGGCGACTGGTTCAACGAAGTCATCGAGCCTGGTGCTTTCGATGGCTGTGACCTGACCGATGTGCCATTCATCGTCAACCACGACTCCCGCAAGATTCCATTGGCGCGGAGCCGCAACAACAACGGGAACAGTACGCTGACGCTCACAGTCGACAATACGGGCCTGGCTTTCAGCGCGTCCGTCGATACCGATAACAATCCGGAAGCCCGTCAGCTCTATTCGGCCATCCAGCGTGGCGACATCGACGGGATGAGCTATAGTTTCCGGGTCAACGAAGACCGCTGGACCGATTTAGACTCGGATATGCCGACCCGGCACATCCTCAAAATTGCGAAAGTATTTGAAATAAGCGCGGTCACCTTTCCCGCTTATGAAGATACTGACATCAACGCCCGGCAGGCTGCCGACGCGCTGGAGAGCGCGCAGCGGGTACTGGAGAGTGCCCGGGCCAAAGCAGGACTGGACAGTCGTGCGACGTCGCTGGAGAGCGATGCGGAATTGCGTGATGCTTATAAACTCAAAATCAAAATCTTAGGAGGTTTAGAATAATGGATTATGCAAAAATGCTGGCCGACGCTGAAAAGCGTATGCAGGCCCTGATGGAACAGACCGAAAAGACGGAAGACGTCGCCGAACTCCGTTCCATCTATCGTGAAATGCAGACTCTCCGCAGCAACATCGAAATTCTGAAGGCCGCCAAAGCGGACCAGGAAGGCCGTGACGCTCATGTCGAAGAACCTAAACCGGCGGGATCGGTTCCGGCAGCTCCTATTGTCGATGATCGTACTACCGCCGTGAACAAAGAAGCCGAAAAACGCGCTGACGTTCCGAAAGGTGCTTTCACCGCTCCGGAAGCTACGGATAAACGCGCACAGGACGCCCAGGCGGAAATGGAAAAACGCGGCGCGGACCTCAAACAGCGCGGCACGGTCGTCCGCTTCGCCGCCGAAGGCTTGTTCCCGCACGAAAAACGTTCTATCCTGACGACTACGCCGACGATCATCGTCCCGACTTTTGACAGCTCTGTCATCAACGAAGGCTTTAATGTCGTATCGTCCCTGGTGGACCGCGTCAGACACGTCAATCTCAACGGTGGCGAATCTTATGAAGAACCGTACCGTATCGACATCCCCGAAGGCACGTACACCACTGAAGGCAGTACGCCGGCCGATACCGACGTCACCTTTGGCAAGGCAGCCATGACGAAATCGAAGATCACCGCGTATAGCGAAATCTCCCGCGAAATGCTTAAACTGCCGAACGCCAATTACGCCGGCTACGTACAGAACGCCATCCGCACCTCTATCCGTGCGCAGATGACGAAAGAAATCCTGCTCGGCAGCGGCGCCACCAATTCCTTTGTCGGCATTTTCTCTAACAAGGCCACGGCCATCGACCCGGATTCCGACCTCACCCTGGCCGGTATCGATGATACCACCCTCGACCAGATCATCTTTAACTATGGCGGCAAGGAAGACGTCGAAGACGCAGCCGTCCTCATCCTGAACAAGCTCGACCTGCTGGCCTTCGCATCCGTACGTACTTCCACCAAACAGAAGTTCTACGACATCCAGAGCCAGGGCAACACGGGCACCATCAACGGCGTACCGTACATCATCAACAGCGCTTGCAACCAGCTGACCGATTCTACCAAGAAGACGGCCGACTACTGCATGGCTTATGGTTCCCTCTCGAACTACACCATCGCAACGTTCGCCGATATCGAAGTCGCCCAGTCTGACCAGTACAAGTTCAAGGAAGGCATGATTTGCAACCGCGGCGACGTCTACGCAGGCGGCAACGTCACGGTCTACAACGGTTTCCTCCGTATCAAACGGAAAGCGACGGCCTAGAAAGGGGGTGACAGGTTATGGCTGACGCAACACTGACGGCCGCAGAGCTGCAGCGCGCTTTGCACATCGACTCCCCGGATGAGCTCGAGAACGCACAGAGCTTGCAGGCGGCGGCTGAAATCTATCTGGAGAACGCCGGCGTCGAACGGGATTACGGCAACGCGCTCTATAAGCAGGTGGTGGTGAACTACATCGCCCGGCTTATGGATCAGCCTGACCTGCTTACAAATCTGTCCGAAACCAACGGCTTCATGCTGAACGGTTTCATCCACCAGCTGCGGCTGAGCCAGCAGGTGAGAGCGGAGGCGGATGCAAATGCTGACCAATAGCTATGGCGAAGCCCGTACTGGCGCACTGAACCGCCGAGTGACTATCTTGTCGTACCCGGAAAAGGATGACGGCCAGGGCGGCCGCTACGTCGATAAGAAGCATCCTGTGGAGACCGAGGTCTGGGCTTATGTCGCTAAGCCCCATTTTGCCGAGGGTAACAGCGGCGGCGGTCCGGCCTCACAGATTACACAGGGCTTCACTATCCGCAAGCGGGCTGTCGGGCTGTCCGACGTCGTGCGATATCAAGGTACAACGTATAAGATTCTGCACATCGATTACTCCGGTGTGCGTAATCTTACGCTGACCTGTCAGGCGGTGATGCATAATGGCTAAAACTTTTTGGGTCACGACGAACGTGACGGCCGAGGTCAAAAAGGCCCTGGGGGACGTCACGAAGTACGATAAGGACACCCAGCAGCGCCTGGATGGCGTCGTCCGTGATATGACGGACCGCGTCTTCAAGGAAGCGGTATCCCGCGTGCCGAAGAAATCCGGGAAACTGGCCAGCAGCATCAAACAGGAATTCCGGCCGACAACGCACGGGCTCCAGGGCTATGTCAAGGCCATGGACCACATCGCCCACATCATCGAGTTCGGCGCGGCCGGCGCTGTCGTGGTACCTGTCCGGCGGAAGGCCCTGCATCCCGGGGCCGCCGGATGGTTTGCGGCCCATGCTATCGTCCCGCGGCGCACGGCGCATCCCTTCATGCGTCCGGCAATGGACGCGGTCCGCCCGGATCTGGAAAAAGCAGTCAAGGAGGCGGTAGACCATGATAAGTAGGATTCCTTTCAACGAGGTCCAGCAGGGGCTGTATCAGCTCCTGAGCCGTGGCCAGACCGTCCCTGTTTATGACAGCATCCCGGACGGCTCGGCGGCGATGCCCTACATCTGGCTCGGCGAATTCCACGGCGCTCCGGCTGAAGAGAATAAAACAGTCGTGATGCACCAGGTATCGCAGCAGCTCCACATCTGGAGCGACCAGAAAGGTAAGCTCGAAGTAAATGGTATCATGAACGATATTGTCACGCTGCTGACCAAGTATCAGCTGTCGTTAGACGGCTTCCGTCAGGTCGGCGGCGCTACGGTATCGCTCTATCAGACGACCGGGGAGCTCTATGAGAACGGTGACAAGGCCTATCATGGAGTCATCCAGGTCGAATATCTCGTAGAACAAACAGATTAGGAGGAACACAATGGCTTTAACCGAAGAACAAATTAAGAACCTGCCGGTGGCTGACGATAACGTCAAAGCCGTCGCCGGTAAAGATACGCTGCTCTTGGTGGCCCTTACGGAGAACCCGACGAACTGGCTGCTCCTGGGCGGCCAGCGCAGTACGCCTTTGCAGCGTAAAGCCGACTCTATCGACGCCACGTCGAAAGACTCGGGCAACTACAGCGAAAAGCTGCCGGGCATGCTGTCCTGGACCATCTCGTATGAAGGTCTGTACGTGCTGAACAGTGCCGCTTATGAAATCGTCAACAACCGCTACGAAGCCCGCAAGCCGATTTACATCCGCCAGGAATACCCCGATGGCTCGTATCGTACCGGCTGGGCCGCCATTACGAGCCTCGATGAAGAACACAGCTACAACGGGGTATCGACGCTCAAGATGACCTTAGAGGGCAAGGGCGCTATCAGCGGTATCAAGTCAGTCGGTACACCGGCCATCGCATCGCCGACGATCACCTTTACCAAGGCCAGCGCCAAAGACGCTACGGTCAACGTCACGCCGGTCGACGCTTTTGTCCGCAGCATTACTTGCGACAACGTCCCGCTGACGCAGGAAGTCGACTACTCGTATGCCGAAGGCGTCCTTACCATCAAGAAGGAATATTTGCAGAAGCTGACCACGAGCTGTACGCTCGATGTCATGCTGACGGCTGATTTAAAAGTTGCTGTGAACGTGACTATTTCTGCGTAGGAAACATTGGTGGGTGTCGTGTAACGCGACGCCCTTTTTACTCATAAGGAGTGATGCATTTTGAAAGAGGCGATTGATATTACCATCAGCGGAACCCAGTACAGCTTATATCTTACTATCGGCGACCTGCGCCACATTGAACGCGAAGTCGGCCGGTCCATCTTGTCCATCATGGGCGACGGTGTCGGCCAGCTGGTAGCCAGCTGCAACCTCGACGTACTGGTATCCATGCTCCGCTGGGGCATCCACGATAAACTGCACGGTAAGCGCAACGACGACCAGGTCTATGACCTTTTGCAGGCCTATTGCGATGACGGGAACAGCATCGACGACATGACGGCCAACTTTATCGGCGCCATCTTGCAGACCGGGCTCTACACCCGCGTGAGGGTACCGGGAAAAAACGTCAAGACGGAGACGAAGAAAAAGGCAGCGTCGTCGTCGGCTCCGCACAAGAATGGATAAAGAACGCTGAGCCGGTGGCCTATGGGCCGCTGGCACTTAAACCGGATGAGTTCGAGGCCTTGCAGATCCATGAGTTTAATAAAATGGTAGAGGGCTATCTGCTCCGCAAGAAAGAGCAGGAACGTAAGCAGTCCTATTTCACTGCCTGCATCATGAGCTGTATGACCAGCCAGGTTGTCCAGCCCGACTCTATCTACTATGGACTGCATCCGGAGGACAAGCCGGACCCGCGCCTGGAGCGCGAAGAATTTTTGAAAGCCGTCGGGCTTCCATCGATGATGCCGAAAGAGGAGGGGTAGACGTTGGCCACCTTAGCGGACCTTATGATCAAAATCGGGGCGGACAGTACCGGTCTGTCCCAGGAGCTGAATAAATCGAAAGAGGCGCTGAACCAGACCTTCAGCGTGAGCCCGGTGAAAGAATTTTCGGGCAGCGTAGACGAAGTGGCCGGGAAAATCAGCGGTCTGGCCGGGAATCTCACGAAACTGGCCGGCATCGCCGCTGGTGGCTTCGGCCTGAACGCTGTCGTCCAAAGTGCCGTTAATGCCGGCGAAGCCGTTTATCAGCTTGGACAGCGCTACAACATGTCCGCCGCTCAGGCGGGCCAGTTAAACGCGGTCATGAAGCTGACCGGCGGCGACGTCGATACCGCGGCTGCGGCTATGATGCGCTTCGACAAGACCCTTTCGTCGTCGGGATCCGCCGGCGATAAGGCCCGCAGCATCATGCAGCAGCTCGGCATCTCGATGACCGACTCGTCGGGCCACTTGAAACCGCTGAATGAACAGCTGGGCGAACTCGCCAAGGGCTACGAAAAGGCGAAGGCCGCAGGCCAGGGGCAGGAATTCCTGATGAACACTCTCGGCGTCCGTGGCCTGGCCCTTACGAAGACCCTGGACAATTATACGGAAGCAGCGGAACGGGCATCTAAAATCAAAGGCGTCGGACTGAACCCGGAAGAGATGCACAAAGCTTATATGGACATGCAGGAAGTCAGCATGCAGTTCAGCAAGCTCGGTGTCGTCGCCGGGTCTGCGCTGGCTCCTTTGGTATCGCAGATCCTGCCGAGCGTGCAGGCGGGGCTCGCTAAAGTAGCCACGATTGTCGCCCAGAATAAAAACGAAATCAGCACGGTCATCGTCGAGGGTACGAAACTACTGGCCATTTACAAATCCTTGCAGATGGCCAGTAAAGCCGTAACCGCCGGCAAGAATATGTACGATACGGCCCGCAACGTTCTAGGCGCAGGCCAGAAAAACGGCTCGACGGCGCAGGAAGAAAAGCAGCTCGACCAGCTGACCAAAAAACAGGAACGCTATATCCAAAAGTCTATTGCAGATTCTGACAGGATGTACCAGAAGCGTCGCAAGGAAGCCATTAAGACGGCCGAACATGAAAACATGTCGGCTGAAGAGACGCAGAAGTTCTTGGCCGAAAAATTCACACAAATCGGGGAAGAAGCGGCGGCCGCGGCTGAACAGATCCGGAGCCGGATGACGGCGGCCTATCAGCAAATCAACCTGGCCGCGCAGGAAGCGGCGACAGGCGTGCAGGAAGCTAACGCGCGCATGACCGAAAGCAACGCGCAGGTAGCTGAGTCGGAAGCGGCTACCGGTACAGTGGCTCAGGAAGCAGCCGTCGTAAAGCAGGAAGCCAATGCCGCGAAAATCACCTCAAACGAAGAGGTCATCGTGGCCAACGGTGAAGTCGCAGACTCTGAGGTAGCTGCCGGTGCCGCCGCTGAAGAAGGCGCTGTCGTAAAGCAGGAAGCCAACGCGGCTAAAGTCGCATCGACGGAAGAAGTCATCGCGGCTAACGAACGGGAGAAGGTTGCGGAAGTCGCTACCGGCGTCGAAGCGACCAATACCGGGGCTAAGAGCGTTGCCGCCAACACCGCTGCTCAGGGTGGCCTGGCGAAGACCGAAAGCAAGACCAAGGACGTCGCAAAGGGTCACGTCGTGGCCGGTAATGCCGCTATGCAGACCGGGGCTAAAACCGTAAAAGCAGCTGGCCAGGGCCTAGGCGCTATCGGAAAGGTCACGTCAGCGCTGTCCATGATGGCCGGCGGATGGATGGGTGTTGCAGCGGCGGCTCTTTATGCCGCTTACTGCGCTTTCAAGTATTTCAATGCGAAGTATGAAGCCGCGAAAAGTAATACGTGGACCGGCGACGATGGTTACACTTACGTAAATCGTGATGGCCAATTTTATCGCCAGCGCCCTGAAAATGAGAGCCCTGAAAATGATCCGATGGGTTTAGGTGATGTGGGTAATGGTGGTGCTACTGAAGATCTTATAGACCCGAGTAACCCTAAGTACCAAGTATTATATGATCATTTTGCAGGTGAAAAGGGTAGTGAGACTTATAACTTTATTCAGTATCAAAAAGCAGAAGAAGCCCGTCAAGAAGCGGAGAATGCCGCTAATAATGTAAACGATAGCTATCCGTCCTTTGACTTTAGTGGCGGTGGCGGAGGCGGCTCCTCTTCTGGTGGCTCTTCGTCGGCCGCCGCGGAAAAGGCCGCGACACCGATGAAGACGGTATACTCTTTTGAAAATGACCCGGAACTCGCCCCGTATGCGAATGAAATCAAATACGCAGGTAGCTACTGGGGTGTATCACCTGAATTCATCGCGGCGATCATCAAAACAGAAAGCCATGGCAACGCCACGGCCTGGTCTTCGGACGGCGCGCACTATGGCTTAGGTCAGATTTCCCAGGACATCGCCAATCAGTACGCCGGCGGCCAGGGCTACGGCGCCGGCTCCGACTACAACCAGAACATCATGGCCGTCGGCGGCTATTTAGCTGACTTGTATCAACAGTACGGCGACCTGAATCAGACCATTTCGGCGTACAACGCCGGCAACGCGACGGACTCTAACATCGGGTACGTTAACTCCGTGTTGAGCTATATGAATGCCATGACGTCGAAGCAGGTGCCGGATAACGGTAGTACAGCGGCGTCTCAGCCGGTCGAATACGACGTCCCTGTAGGCGAGCTGGCTGCTTATCACGCCATGAAAGACTACTGGGACGGCGAGCAGTGGCGCGGCAACCTCGGCAGCGACGCCGCTGGCTGGTGCGACGATTTCGTCCACCAGATTTACAAGGACGTTTTTACTCAGCTTGGTAAAACGGACCCCTTTGGTGACGGCATCGTCAACGACTCATCATTTAAATCCCTGGGAGCATACCACGCTGGAAATCTGGATGCCGTCCGCGGCGCCTTACAGGTCGGTGACCTCGTCGACACGGCGGGTCACGTCGGCATCTACATCGGTAACGGCATGGTCCGCAGCCGTCAGTCCAGCGCCGGCGTCCATGACTTATCACTTGATGAATTTAGCAATACTTTCGGCGGCATCCGGGGCTACGGCTCGCTGGCAGAAGCCACGGGTGGGATGACCGTCAAGAGCAGCCTCGTCGGTAAGACAGCCGTCAACCAGGCGGCGGCCGAAGCAGCGAAAAGGCTGGAAAAAGCAAAGCAGGACTACGCCGCTATCCTCAACGAACTTCGCGGCGACGTAGAGACGCAGACCGGCACGGACTACGAAAAGGGCATGCTCGGCCTCATGAAGTCCTACGCGCAGAAGTACCAGAAAATCCGGGCCGTCGAAAATGTCGGCGGCGTGGACACGTCGGAAGCGAAAAAGCTCTTAGAAGAGTACAAGCTGGAACAGGTCAAACAACTGAACGAAAAGCGGCTCCAGGCCGAACAACAGCTGCGCGATGATACAGCGAAAGTCAACGCCCAGATGAAGGGCGACTACACCGCACTCTACGACGCAGAACTCAAGAAGAATCTGGATACGCTCCAGAAGGAAAAGGAAGCCCGTTTCAAGAGTGTCGCGACGCATAAGAACGACGTCGAGGCGATGGCCGAAGTCAACGAGTGGTATACTGCGCGATACCTGGAACTCACGAAGAAACGGGAAGAAGAACGACGTCAGGAATTCGACAACTCCGTCAAGGATGCTATATCGGATCTGGATGTTTCCCGGCTCAGCAAACTCGTCTACTCCAAGCAGGGTCTTGATGACATCAAGTGGGATGAAAAGAGCAAGGCCATGCAGCTCTTCTACTCGCAGTGGCGGGCCGCCAGCATCTCGACATATGGTATCGCCGAGGAAGCGGCGTCGTCTATCTCGTCCGGCCTGTCGAGTGTCTTTTCCGACCTCGGAAACAACATCTCGAACGTCGGTAAATTAGCGCAGAACATGGGCAAGGTCATCCTCGACACCATCGTCAAGATTGCCGCACAGTGGGCCGCCGCGAAGATCACGATGGGCCTCCTGGGCGGCTTCCTGGGTATCGCTCAGCCGACAGCCGGCGTTTTCGGCTCCGGATGGAGTTACGCAAGCAGCTATAGCACCGGACTGTACTCTGGCGCTGGCCTGCCGTCCTTCTCGGTGCCGGCTTTTGCAAACGGCGGCCGCGTCACCGCCCCGACCCTGGCCATGCTGGGCGAAGGGAAAGAAGAAGAGGGAGTTTTCCCGCTCAACGATGACACGTACGCCCGGATGGCCCAGGGCATTGTCAACGCCCGCGGCAACACTAACAGCGGCGGTGCTCCCGTCGTCAATATCATCAATAACAGCAGCAGCCAGGTCAGCGTCAAGGACAGCCATTATGACAGCTCGATGCGCAGGTGGATCTTGAACGCTGTCGTCGAGGACGTCAACAACAACGTCGACGGCTCGGCAACGAACCTAAAAGCTGCTTTGGGGGTTAGATAAATGAGCACGAAAGTTTTTCCCGCTGATAAGCTGCCGGCGCCGATGACCACAGCGGCCTCGAACTCCGGTGACACTGATTTGATCACGTTGGCGGCCAGCACCATCACGACGGAGACCGACGGCGGGTACAAACAGACCCGGCCGCGGAATACGAGGGTGAAAGAGACGATGTCCTATACCTGGACATGCCTGACCGACGAACAGATGAAGGTCTTCCGGGATTTCTTCCGGAGCGTCGGTACGTTCGATATGTTCACCTTCACCGATTACTCATTGAAAGAAACGCATGCCGTGCGGTTCGCGGCGGACCTCAGTTTCCAGTATTACCAGCCTGTCGGCTGGACCGTGACCGCGCAATTTGAGGAGGTGTAAGCCATGCTTGTTTGGGAAGCGGCCGCAATCCTAGAAAAGAATAAACTGGCATCCGATGCACCTTTCCTGGTGCTGCTTAAAATCGAGCATGCCAAATTAACCGAGCCGATTTATCTAGCCCGGAATACGGAAGATGTAGAATGGAACGGAAAAACATTTGTTCGTTTCCCGTTCAATTTCTCGCAGATGACGACAGATGGGCAGACCATCCCGACGGTCGACCTCACGGTAAGCAACTGCGGTGGCCTCATCCAGTCATATCTCCAGCAGTACAACGGGCTGGCCGACGCCAAAGTCACGATGTACCTGGTACATGAAAATCTGCTGACCCGCACGGAGGCCCTGATGACTATCGAGTTCTCGGTCAACTCCGTCAGTTACGATGAGTCGTGGATCACCTTCAAGCTCGGCTGCTCGCCGGAGCTCAATTTTAAGTTCCCGCTGCACTGTTACATGAGTAACTACTGCCCGTTCCGATTCAAAGATATCCGTTGCGGGTACGCCGGGGCGGCCAGTGCCTGCAACAACACGCGCGCTGAGTGCCGCATCCCGTCGCGGTTTGGTGGCGAACAGGGGATGGTGGGCAACTATGCTTAAGTATGATGACCTTATCGGTACCCCTTACGTCGATTACGGCCGGGACCCGCAAAAGGGCCTGGACTGCTGGGGACTGGCGATGGAGCTGTACCGCCGCCGCGGCATCAAGCTGCCGGATAACCTGTTCGACCCCCAGGACACCAAGCTTATCGGTCAGAAATTCGTCTGGCAGCGCGACCACTCGCCGTGGCACCGCCTGGACCAGCCGGAAGACGGCTGCCTTGTCGTCATCCGGCTGGCCGATGAGGGCTGGGCGAACCATTGCGGCGTCTATATCGGTTATGGCGAGTTCATCCACGCCTACCATACGTCGGTCGTCGTCGACCGGGTGCGGCGCTGGCTGCCCCGGATTGTGGGCTTTTATGATTGGGTGGGAGATAAGACATGATTGACATCATTTTAGTAAAAAACATATTTGACGACCATCCAAAGACGGAGGTCCAGACTAAAGACTATATCGCCGGCATGACGCTGGCAGGCTATGCCGATATGCGCGATAAGGACGCCTACGTCGGTGGCATGTGGGTCCGCGACCCGAAGACCTTCTACGTCAAGGACGGCATGCAGCTCCTCATCCTGCCGCACGTAGCGGGTGGTGGCTTCAAAAAGATTTTGGGCACCGTCCTTATGGTCGGACTCATGATCGCAGCGCCGGCCATGTTTGTCGGCTGGTCGTCCCTGGCTTTGCGTGCGCTGGCGTCCGGCGCTGTCATGATCCTTGGCGGGAAAATCATCAACAGCATTTTCCACCTCAACCAGGCGGCATCCCGCGGCGTTGACGACCAGAGCTCACCGACCTATGGCTGGGAGCTGCCGAATGTACAGACCCAGGAAGGCGGCGTCATCGGCGAGACGTTTGGTGAGTGTATCCCTGCGCCGCAGCTCCTTATGTATCACGTCGAGACGACGAACAGCGATGACCAGGATAAGAACAACCAGTACCTGAACGTTTTGTACAGTGGCGGCTACGGGCCGGTAGAAAGCATCGATGACATCCGCATCGGGCACACGCCCATCGAGAACTTCAGCGACGTGCAGATTGAAACACGTAAAGGGACGAACAACCAGTCCCCGATACCGTTTTTCGGCAGCACCGTCGCCGACCAGTACGTCGACATGACCCTGGCAGAGAATAAGCCGGTCGTGCGCTCGACGGATATGGAGAACTGCAACCGCATCGACGTGACCGTGTCCTGGCCGTCCGGGCTGTATCACATGAACGACGACGGGAACTATGAAGGCTGCACCGCGCGGTTCCGCATCGAGTATCGGAAGACCGGGACGTCGGACTGGCGTGGCGGCAACATGTACGAAGCGCACTCTTCGTCCAGCCTTATCAGTAATGTAACCGCCGGTGCAAAAGCGGACCGCGATGAAGTGTGGACCATTGACCGGCAGGACACTACGACGCGTGTGAAAGTGCGTAATCACTATCGCACCGAGACTACCTGGAAGTGGGTCATCCGGAGCAATAAGCGCTCTGAAGTCTTCGACCTGCCAGCGTTGAACAAGGGTGACCGCTATGATAACGGCTACATCGCATTTACTCGCGAACGCGTGTTCAGCTTCCGTGATGGATTCAGCCTGGATGGGGTACAGATCTACGTCCAGAAATGCGACTACTACATCACGAAGGCGACGAACAGCGGCGTACGGCGTTCATACGCTATCAAAGGCCTGGAGCCGGCCCGCTACGATGTGCGGGTCACAGCCCTCAGTCTGCCTCACACGTCCCGGGACTGCTCTTTTATGCAGTGGAATACCTTGTCTTCTTTTGCCGACGACAGCGCCTACAGCCGTCCGAACAAGGTCCTCGTGGCCCTGCGCATCAAAGCTACGAACCAGCTCAACGGCGGCGTGCCGGACATCAACTGGCGCCAGCGCCGCACTATCGGCTACGTCTGGAACCCGGAAACGCAGGCTTACGAACAAGTGGACCTGCGCAACCCGGTGTGGGCCGCGTACGACATCCTGCATCACTGCCGGAAGCTCTTTAACGTCAACACGCAGACCGAAGAGTATCATGTCGATGGCTGCCCGAAGGAGCGCTTTACGCAATACTGGGACCAGTGGCAGGCCGCGGCGGACTATGCTGACGAGGATGTGAAGAACGCTGACGGCTCGACAGAGCCCCGCTTCCGCTTCGACGCGTACTATGACACGTCCCTGCGCCGGTACGAAGCCGCGAACAAGGCCCTGGCTGTCGCTCATGCGACCCTGGTGCGCCATGGTCTCCAGCTCGGCGTCGTCGTCGATAAGCCCGGTGTCATCCACCAGGTCTTCGGCGAAGGACGGACGCTCATCTCCTCGGTAAAAGGCGAGTTCTCCGCGACCGAGGACCGGGCCCACAGCTTGCAGGTCACGTACAACGACACGCAGAACGACTTCAAGAATACGGAGTTTTTCATCCGCTCCGACGCCTATGCCTCGTCCGAAGCGAATGGCCAGGACAATACAGCGCAGCTGTCGCTGTTCGGCGTATCCAGCCGGACACAGGCGTACCGCGAAGCTGTCTACGCCCTGGCCACCAACGAACGGCAGCTACAGACCATCCAGTTCTCGGCCGACGTCAACGCTTTTGTCTGCGAGTACGGCGACCTCATCGGCGTCAACTCCCAGGTGCCGCGTATCGGCGTGGCCAGTGGCCGCATCGTGTTGGTGTCCGGTACGACGGTCAAGCTCGACAAGACCGTCACCTTTACCAAGGGAGAGGCGTACACCATCATGTTCCAGCTGTCGACGAACGACGCGCTGATCAGCCGCGAAGTGACGGCTTTTACGGCGGACACGACGACCGATACGATTACCGTCACTGCAGCTTTTGACGATGGGGCTGTCCCTGCTGCTCTCGACAACTACGTGTTGGGGCTTAAGGATAAAGCGGCGAAGCCATTCCGCATCACAAAGATCGAGCGCGACGGCGAGCAGAGGGTCAGCATCACAGCCGTCGAGTACGACGACGCCGTCTTCGAGCTCGACTACTCGAAATACCCGAAAATCGATTACGCAACGCCGCCTCAACTGACGGTGCCGACGAACTTGGCCCTCGTCGAACAGGTCTATAAGAATTACGCCGGCGTCAAGACCAGCCGCATCTATGCGTCCTGGGACGTGCCGAAGAGCGCGAAGTATGATGACTTCCACGTCTACTACTCCTGGGACGGTGAGAACTGGACCCGCGTCAACACCGTTTTTGGCACCTGCGCGACCATCGAGAACGTCACGCCGCCGCTCACGTATCACGTGAAGGTCTGCTCCGTCCTTGACGGCATCGAGTCGAAGCCCGTGGCCGCGACCGTGCAGTGTACCGGCCACGTAGAGCCCGCTGTGACGCCGACGGACCTGACCGCTATCGAAAAGTATGCGTTCCTGTCCGATGGAACGCCTCTCTACTCCATCACGATTACCTGGCAGCCGGATAAGTTGACCGGGCAGGTCTACTACAAACGTACGGGTACGCAGGCTCAGAACGCGGTCTTAAAGGACGGCGTGGCCGCTGAGAAGACGGGGTATTCTTCCGACTGGACCTTTGCCGGGGCCGGGGCGAACCAGCTGACTATCTCGCCTGCAATAGCTGGCGAATATTACAAAATCGCTGTGTGCACGGCCGACGAACTTGGATTGTACACCGACGCTGACAGCGCGCCCTACACGGAAATCTATGTCGAGCCGAAGAAGCTCATACCGAATACGCCTGACAACGTCAGCCTGATCTTCGATGAGGCCTCGCATATCAGCTGGGACTCTGTTACGAACTGCGACATCAAATACTACGAAATCCGTACCGATACGAATGCCGGCGCCGACGATGCAGGCCTTCTGGCCCGCACGAACCGGCTCAGCACGACAATTCCTCTCAAGAGCCGTGCGGGCACGGTCTGTGTCTTTGCGTGCAGTATGGACCACAAATACAGCCGCCCGGCCGTGCTCCAGTACAACAAAAATATTCCAGCTGCGCCAACTATCGACGCGCAGGCCGGCATCGGCAACTTGCGTCTTCAGGTTGGGGCCATCCCCGCCGGGTGTCTGGGCGTCGATTACTACATCAACGACCAGCTGGAAAAGACCAAGAACACGACTATTAACCATGCCGTGAAGACGGCCGGGATTTACGATGTGGCCGCCGCCTACTATGACCTCTTCGGCGAAGGCGAAAAGAGCATCACGCTTCATGTCTACGTCACGGACAAGGTCGACCAGCAGTTCCTGGCCGATAACGCCGTAGCGCTGAAAAACGTCGACCAGGACATCAAGACGGCTGTCAATAACGCCAACATGGCGATTCCGCGCATCACATCGCTCGACAGCGAAGTGAACGGCATCGTCAATAACTTGAATCTGGACCCGGGAAGCAGTGTCTATAAGTCTATCAGCGATTTGAACAAATCCGAAACGGAGCTGTCCTCGACTTTCGCGACCATGAAAGCGTCCCAGGACAAGGTCAACACGTCGGTGGATACCCAAATCAGCCAGATTAAGCAGGACACAGCTACCATTCAGACGACCGTAATTGATAATAAGAAAGCTCAGGACGCTAAGAATACTTCCTTCGTTTCTCAAATCACGCAAAATGCAAATAGCATTTCTTCGGTAGTCACAGACCTTTCTGCTACCCAGAAAGATTTGGCAGATACGAAAACTAAGGTGGATAGTAACTACACAGCTATTGTTCAGAGCCAGAACGATATTGCTATGAGAGTAAAAACCGGCGAACTTATCCAGCAAATCAACCTGTCTAAAGAAGGGGTTGCGATAAACGGCAGTAAGGTACATATTACCGGGGATACCATCTTCGACAATGGGGTAATAGTATCCTCCTACCTCGGAGATAAGCAGGTAATCGGCACTAAGATTGCAGACGGAGCTATCAGTACAGCTAAACTCTCCGCGAATAGTGTTACCTCTAACGAGCTGGCCTCCAACTCTGTAACTACAGAGAAAATCGAAGCCGGGGCTATCACTACTGACCGGATAGCGGCCGGAGCTGTTACTGCTGATTCTATCGGGGTAGGAGCTATCACCGCTGACAAATTAACCTCGGGAGCCGTTACGGCAGACAAATTAGCGGCCAATGAAATCAATATGGCTGGTGCCTTAAAGATTGTCGGCGGAGCCGTAACTTTAGACGAAAACGGCATGACAGTTGAGGAATTGCGTGGTGGCTCCGTTCAATTTAACGAAAGCGGTATGATTTTTTTAGACAGTAACGGGAACCCGTTTTCTGGCGTAGGGAGGTTCTGTGCTGGAACAGCAAAGGATGGACAAACGGTTAGATTTAACCATCCGTGGGACGTTATTCCGACTGTTTTTGCCTTTCCTATTTCCTTACAAACATCAATAACTGGATATACAAATGCGAACCTATACCAATATATATCAGCTGAAAACGTATCGACTTCTGGATTTGATATTGCTTGCAGGACAATATTAAAATCTGGAAGCAACGACGCCCATAATGAAGGCTCTCTTGTCAATCCTGGCAAGTTTGATATCCCTAAAGGTGGTATAACAAAGACAGTTACATGGTCTGCAAGCATACCTGAGGCAGCTTCTGTTTTTAATATTGATGGCTCATTGTTAGCTGGTGGGTATAAGACGAAACCTCAGTCACTTCAATATTCAGGAAGCGGAGGCTCGACTCTTAACGGGGAAAGTTATGAAGTCTACGGGGATTTGGAAGTGCTTTTGGATAACCAATCTATTCTTAAAAAAAGTAACTACAGCTATTACTCTTATGAGTCTGGTAGCGCTTATGCCGCCACCGGATTACCAACAGGGGTAAACGTAGAAGGTAAATCAAATATAAAGTTTGTAGCAACACTTAGATACATATTTTATATCGTGGACTATGGTAGCGAAAAGAAGACCAACGTTAATAGTTCGAGCGGCGATGCGACTTGGTCTAGTTATTCAGGACTCAAAATAAATTCATATGGCTTTAATGTAAATTCTGACAAGACTATATGCCAAGGCACAGCAGGGTTTATTGCTATTGACCCGAATACGGTTCCCTATTCCGTTTCGTAGGAGGTAATTATGGAATATAAAAAGTATGTTCAAAAGCCATTTGAGGTAGAAGCATATCAAAATGATTCTGGAGACTACGTATTCCGCTATAAAACGAACGGTGAATATACAGAAAGTACAATGCCCAAGGAAGCTTTTGAATCTATATACGAACTAAAGGAGGAATAAATGGCGAAAGTATTTAAAGATAAAATCAACCTATTGGGGGGGGGGTACACCCTTGGTAACGGGAACCAAAGCTCACAATCAGACAGCGGGGTGGCCGTAACTATGCCTTTCGATTCGCTGGCATTTAAGGGCAATTTTTCGCCTGCTTTTAGTCGAGTTGACGTATCAAATTTATAGGAGGAAATCAATATGAAAAAAGAATTTAAAGTAAACGGCAAGGTCACATATCCTCAGGGAGTTGCATCCCGTACGACGTACACGCTTATCGATGACGTCGGAAACATGATTAATTTAAATGCCGATACTGATACGGATTTTGATTATGGTGATGCTGTCGTCATGACTGTCACCAAGAAGGGAGAAGTGAAAGCAGATACCAGCGCAGCCCCGACGACCGTGGACCCCGTCACCGGCTCCGTCACAACAGGTGACACTCCAACCACGGCACCAACTGATACCGAATCTACCGATACAGTTAAATCTGATGCAGCCACCACAGCCGATGCGACGACAACCACTGATACCACTGGCACAGACACGCAGGCCGCATCCACGGCTGCTACGGAAACGGAGGCGAAGTGATGAAGAAGCAGGCTTATCAGGTCCCGGAGCTCCGGGACGCCAGCAATAACATCATCCAGGCGGGGACTTACGGACGTACGTCCCCCTTGGTCAATGCCGACAACACCGGCATCTTGGACTACGTTAACAATAACCTGGAAGCGCTCCACGACGCCCAGACGTCCGGGAACGGCGTCCGGGCCGCCGCGGATATCAACGGCCAGGCCATCGACATCGCAGCCCTTAAGAAGCTCATCACCGACACCATCACGCAGGCAAAGAAAGACGCCATCCTGGCCGCTCATCCCGTCGGAAGCTACTATATCAGCGATAAAGCGACCGACCCGGGAACACTCTTCGGCGGCACTTGGCAGATGCTGGACCCCGGGCTGACCCTCATCTCCCAAGGCAAAGGTACAGACAAATTCGGCAGCTTCGAGTTCGTCGCGGGTCAGACCTACGGGGAGCGGATGCACCAACTCACTGTCGATGAGTTGGCAAAAGTATACCCTAAGTTATCGTTTCAGACGCAAAACGACGATAAAACTACACCGCCGGTACAAGAGGTCATCCAAACACACGGCATAAATAACAGGTATGGTAACCGGTATTTAAATCCGCCGATAGCGCCATTTGGTGGTGACAAGCCTCACAACAACCTACAACCGAGTAGGGCGTGCTATATATGGTCCCGGACGGCCTAAGCGATGCGAAACCACGCATAAATCGCTCTTGACGGCGGAATGTTGTTATGTGGAGCATCACCACCAGCGTACTTAGTTTCAGTATTAGCAGGCGCCGATCCATCACCACAAGCATATTCATTTCCCTCGGAACTAGAGGCGTGCCAATACACAGTATGCGAGTGTTTTGCCAACTCATCGACAGCTATACGGTACGTAACCAGATGTATACAGCCTTAGCTGGCATTAAGTTATTACTAGGTACTCCACCGCCTGATAAGGTTATCGTTACGCCGCCCATGTTCGCCCCGGACATCGACCCTAAATCATATTTTTCTCCCGTTTGGGTGACGTTTACGCGGTTATTATTATCATTAAGCCATGATATGATTCTAAAAGATATGTAGTTTTTAGGCAGTTCATCGACAGTTATCAAGCCATCACATTATAATGGGCCCCTTGTCAAGACCACGTTCTAAAATTTTAAGAGTGGCAGTAAGC
>OHAY01000396.1_pt1 | contig 45720 bp, 40 predicted proteins | sample 1577191 | NCBI WGS metagenome assembly OHAY01 (sample SAMEA3541504, study PRJEB24748) | human gut metagenome | biome: human gut; feature: human-associated habitat; material: faeces | place: China | collected 2012 | reverse complement strand
CCTGTCGTTTTATCTCTTACAATACCTTTTATTGTCCTAGATTTAATCTTTTGATCATCCAATCGTACAGACTCACCACGAACAATAATAGCTCCATCACGAAATTCAAACCCTAAATTTTTTCCCTTTAACAAATCATGCAAAAAGTCTTTCAAATCCACCATTTTTGCATTAACATCTACAGTCCCCTTATTTTGTATCAAATCATAATTGTACAAAAAATCATAACCGGTTTGCTTAGTAATTTCATTAAAAACTTTTACCAAAGACACATCCTTCATCTTCAAGCTAACTAATCCATTCTGAGAATAGACTTCTGCAGAAACAGAAAGTGCCCCTAATACTAGCAAACAAAACAAATAATTCATACGCAAAAACATTTTACGCAGCCATATTCTTTTTCTTAACATGGCATTCTTTAATAATCTTTTTTTCATACATTTGTTAAATTAAAATTAAACGTTGCCTCAAATGCTTGCCGGCTTATATGAGGCATCACTTCTCAACCGGAAATACCTCCCTATTTCCGGTTTTTGTTAGTTCTTACAATAATTACCCGTTCTGCAATTTCAAAATCTACGTCATTAGTTAGTTTTATCATGGTTAATAAATTATCAATATCCTCATATCTTTTCAACCGTCCTGAAAAACGCAATTTTCCCGCTACAGAATCCGCAAACACCACATGAATATCATACCAACGTTCCAAAGTCCTCATTATTTCTCCCAATGGTTGCTTGTCAAAAGCATAATATCCGTCCTTCCAAGAAGTGTAAAGATTCGTATTCACTTTCTGCACTTCAATCCCTACCACGCCTTTTTTCTCTCCTTTATATAAGAGAGGAAAATATATCTGCGCCGCCATGGGCAGGGTATTGGTGCCGTGTCCGGCTTTTTTCCCATGCGTAAACGACCAGTGTGCAGCCGCCTGCTCGGCTTCTTCCAACGGGATCTCCCGTATTTCGCCTTGCCCGGTGCAGCATAGCCGGCAAGTCAGCCGGCCTTCGTTTTCCGGGAAAAACACACAGACATCCCGATTCAGGCTTTTTGCCGCATGGCGGGCAAAGGAGCGGGTCAGCGTATCCCGATCTTCGACTGCGGTCATATCGACGCTGAATTGGTAGAGCCGATTGAGGTTTCGTTCTCTTCGCCGGGCAGTCTGCACTTCCTGTTTCAGCGTATCCGTCCGCTTTCCCACTCCATAGGCTACGGCAAAATAAAGAAAGAAGCTCCAGACATACCGCAGATCACTTACAGCAAACGTTTCCATCGGTGAAATGAAAAAGTAATCAAAGAGCAGAATCGCCGCCGCGGTTGTACAGGAAGACGCCGTCTTTCCCCACCACAGCGCCGCGCCTAATATGGGCAGCAAATACAACAATGCAATATTGAGCAAATGCAGCTGCGGCCGCAGCAGGATCGCTGCCGCCGTAATTCCTGCCGTCATGGCAATTCCCAGCAGCGTTTCGCGGCTCAGCAGTTTTTCATGCCAGCAGGTTCCCGTCTTTGTCGGCACAATATCCATATCTTGTTCTTTTTCTTCCAGTGCCTGCATAACATATACGTGAATCAGTCCGCTCTGCGCGATTACTTTATCTACCAGGCCGGCGCGAAACCGGTTCCGCCAGGTCTTTGGCTCCGGTTTTCCCATCACAATCGCATTGACATTATATTCTTTCGCGGTAGATACGATGGCATGCACCACATCATCGTCCGATACGTTGACGATGCGGGCCCCCAATTCTTCTGCCAGTTTCAGGTTTTTCCATACCCGTTCCCGTTCTCTGTCCCCAATCGGATACGGAGAGTTTCTCGTTTCCACATGCAGGGCAATCAGTTCGGAATGCAGCCCGGCCGCCAGCCGATGACCGCTGCGCAGCAGCTGCGCGGAAAAGGGACTTGCGCCGACACAGACAAGGACTTTTCCCGAAGTCGGCCACGGTCCTTCGATATGGTGCCGCCGGCGATAGGCAGCGGTCGATTTTTCTACATTGGCGGCAGCAAACCGAAGGGTAAGTTCCCGCAGGGCATAGATATTGCCTTCCCGAAAAAATCCTGTCAGTGCTTTTGCCGCCTGTTCCGGCCGATAGATTTTACCTTCTTCCATGCGGCGGCGCAGTTCTTTCGGCGGGATATCGATCACTTGTATGTCCGAGGCCTGTTCAAAGAATGAATCGGGCACCGTTTCCCGAACAAATACGCCGGTAATCTGCGCCACCACGTCATGCAGGCTTTCTATATGCTGAATATTCACCGCCGTGTACACGTCTATTCCCGCCGCCAGCAGTTCTTCTACTTCCTGATACCGAAACGCATAGGCCGATCCGGGAGTATTGCTGTGCGCCAGTTCATCGATAATCACGATTTCCGGCTTCCGTTCCAGAATCGCCGGCAAATTGATTTCATATAATATTTTTTCTTTGTACGCAACGGCTTTTTCAGGTATGCATTCCAATCCCTGCAGCAGCGCCTGCGTTTCTTCCCTTCCATGGCTCAGCGCAAAGCCGATCACTATATCGCAGCCTTCGCTTTGTTTACGGTGCGCCGCCAGCAGCATAGCATAGGTTTTCCCCACGCCGGCCGCCGCGCCCAGAAATACGGTCAGTTTTCCCCGCTGCGCTGTACCGAATCGTTCCAACAGCCGGTCGGCACGTTTTCTTTTTTCTTCCTGTTCTATATCCATAACAGACTCCTTTGTCAAAAAGGCTGCCTTTCCGGCAGCCTTCTCTATCTCTGTTCGTTATCCAATTGCAATGCGTCCAACGCTATATTCAATTCTAATACATTTACCCGTGCCTGTCCAATGATTCCCAGCGTTTCCGGTTCCGTATGCCGGCTGATCAGCTGATACAGCGCGGCTTCATCCATATGTCTTGCCGCGGCTACTCGTTTTACCTGCGCATATACTGCCTGCGGACTGGTATGCGGATCCAAACCGCTGGCAGAGCGCGTTACCGCTTCCGCCGGCACGGAATCGTCAGCTCCTAAGCCATTTCTCTCCCGAAACTGTGCCGCCGTTTGTTCCGCCGCTTCTTTCAGCTCCCGGGAAGCCGCGCCCCAATTGGTTCCGCCGGAGCGCAGGCCATCATAGCCGCTGGCCGACGGTCTGCCGGAAAAATATCGGTCTGCCGTAAATTCCTGCCCGATCAGCCGAGAGCCCACCGGTACATTATTTATGTATATTATGCTGCCGTTTGCCTGACTGGGAAACAAGGACTGCGCCGTGCCGGTTACCGCTAATGGATAAAGGCCGCCGCACACTGCGGTCAGCACCAAAAGCAGCCCTGCTGCCTGCCGTATATATTTCATCATCTTCCTCCTATCCGACCACGCCCAATGCAGTCAGTATCACATCAATGATCTTAATCCCAATGAAGGGAACGAGAATCCCGCCGCCGCCGTATACCAGCAGGTTCCGTTTCAATATCCCGCCAGCTCCAATCGGCCGGTATGCAACGCCCTTCATAGCCAGGGGAATCAGCGCGATAATAATGAGCGCATTGAAGATGACGGCGCTCAGCACTGCGCTTTGCATGGAGTGCAGCCTCATGATATTCAGTACTTCCAGCGGCGGATACGCTGCGGCAAACAGCACCGGGAAGATGGCAAAGTATTTCGCCACGTCATTGGCTGGTCAGTGAGCCCCGAGTCATCAGCAGCTGTTTGCCGATTTCTACAATTTCAATCAGTTTAGTAGGATCCGAATCCATATCCACCATGTTCCCGGCTTCTTTGGCCGCCTGTGTGCCGCTGTTCATGGCCACGCCCACATCGGACTGCGCCAACGCCGGCGCATCGTTCGTCCCGTCGCCGGTCATCGCTACGAGCATGCCTTTTTTCTGATAAGACCGGATCATCTCCAGTTTCGCTTCCGGCGTCGCTTCTGCCAAAAAATCGTCCACACCGGCTTCCGCTGCAATCGCCGCTGCCGTCAGCCGATTATCCCCGGTAATCATGACCGTTTTTATACCCATCCCCCGCAGCTGAACAAATCGTTCTTTCATGCCGTTTTTTACAATATCTTTTAGATGGATCGTTCCCATGACCCTGCCGTCTTTCACGACTACCAGCGGCGTGCCGCCCTGGCTGCCGATCTGGTCGCAGTCCTGCCCTACTTCTTCCGGAAATAATTCGCCAAGTCCGGTTACATAGGCTTTTATCGCGCTCATTGCGCCTTTATAGATTTCAGTATCTCTCCTGCGAATGCCGCTCATCCGCGTCTGCGCCGTAAAGGGAACAAATTCTGCCTGCATTTCTTCTTTTTGCAGCGGGCAGCAGCCATACTGCTGTTCTGCCAATACCAGGATACTGCGTCCTTCCGGCGTTTCATCTGCCAACGAAGACAGCTGCGCCGCTTCTGCCAATTCTTTTTCCCGGATTCCCGGCGCAGGAATCAATCGGATTGCCATGCGGTTGCCTAAGGTAATCGTGCCGGTCTTATCGAGCAAGAGCACATCTACGTCTCCTGCCGCTTCCACTGCCCGACCGCTCATAGCCAGCACATTTCGTCCCAAAAGACGATCCATGCCGGCAATACCGATTGCCGAAAGCAGTCCGCCGATCGTCGTCGGAATCAGGCAAACTAAAAGTGCGATCAATACCGGCAGGGAAAGTATCGTGCCTGCATATCCTGCAAAGGGACGCAGCGCAGCGACTACGATCAAAAAGATGATGGATAAGCCGATAAGAAGCAGCGTCAGCGCAATCTCATTCGGCGTTTTCTGCCGCTGTGCACCTTCTACGAGACCGATCATTTTATCAAGGAACGTTTCTCCCGGATCAGCAGTAACACGTATCTTAATCCAGTCGGACAGCACCGTCGTACCGCCGGTGACCGACGACCGGTCTCCGCCGGCTTCCCGAATGACCGGCGCCGATTCGCCGGTTACGGCGCTTTCATCTACAGACGCCATCCCTTCTATAATTTCACCGTCGTTTGGAATCATATCCCCCGCTTCTGCCAGCACGGTATCGCCTTTACGTATTTGATCAGCCATTACCAGTTCCAGCGTACCATCCGGGCCAATCCGTTTTGCCTGTACGCCGGTACGGGCCTGCCGCAGACTGTTAGCCTGCGCTTTGCCCCGCCCTTCTGCCACGGATTCCGCAAAATTGGCAAAGAGTACCGTAAACCACAGCCACAGAACGATCTGCAAATCAAACAGCGTTTCGCTCCGATTTCCTTGAATGAACGACCATGCGGTCAGTACTGCCGTCCAGATCGCGCCGATATATACGATGCACATAACAGGATTTTTGAACTGTGTTTTAGGGTGCAGTTTTTTTATTGCTTCTATGGCAGCTTCTTTTATCATAGCTGCCTGTTCTATTTTTTCCGATTTCATACTAAGCTCCTTACCATACCGTACCTTCTAAAAGAAACATCTGATCAGCGATCGGCCCCAACGCCAGCGCCGGGAAAAAGGTAAGCGCCCCAATCACCAGCACGATACCGCTCAATACCAGAGCAAAAAGCACCGTTCCCGTGTCAAACGTTCCTTTTCCTGCCGGAACCGCCTGTTTGCCGGCCATATTGCCGGCTACCGCCAGCACAGATACCAACACGCCGTACCGCCCGATCAGCATCGCTGCCGATAAAGTCAGATGATACCATGCCGTATTTGCCTGCAGTCCGGCAAACGCGCTGCCATTATTTCCCGCCGCAGATACAAACGCATATACAATTTCACTGAAACCGTGCGGACCGGACGAACTGAGACCGGCAAGCCCCGCCGGCAAGGCTGCCGATACCGCGGCAAACGCCAGCGCTGCAGCAGACGGCAGCAGCAAACCGACAATTGTCCAGGAAATCGCCGATGCGTCTATCTTTTTCCCCAGGTATTCCGGCGTACGCCCTACCATGAGCCCGATAATAAATACGGCGATCCATACATACAGCATCATGCCGTAGAACCCGGAGCCAACGCCGCCAAACACCACTTCGCCTACCATCATCTGCAAAAGCGGAACCAAACTGCCCAGTCCCGTATAGCTGGCGTGCATCGCATTGACCGCTCCGCAGGAAGCCGCGGTCGTTACTGCGGTAAACAGTGCCGAGGACGCGATGCCAAACCGCATTTCTTTGCCTTCCATTGCCGTATCGCCGCTGATTCCCATGGATGCCAGAATCGGATTCCCCGCTTTTTCGGCGCCATAGCAGACGGCCAGCAAGAGCACAAACAACAAGGTCATTGCCCCCAGAACCGCCCATGCCTGCCGGCGGCAGCCGGACATGCGGCCAAAAGCCGCCACGGTTCCTGCCGGCAGCACTAAAATCGCCAGCATTTCCAGCACATTGGTCAGCGGCGTTGGGTTTTCAAACGGATGCGCCGAATTGGCGTTAAAGAAACCGCCGCCGTTTGTTCCCAGCAATTTGATCGCTTCCTGAGAAGCTGCCGGTCCCTGCGCAATGATTTGCCGCATCCCTTCCAGCGTCGTAACCTGCGTATAGTCATGGAAGTTCTGCGGTACGCCGGAAGCTGCCAGCAATACAGCAAAAACAAAGGCTAACGGCAGCAGAATCCGCAGCACTGTTCGTACCATATCCACCCAGAAATTACCAAGAGACGCTCCTTTTTTACCGGTCAGCCCCCGCATCAATGCGGCAGCCGCCGCAAGTCCCGTCGCTGCCGACGCAAAATTCTGCACCGTCAGCCCGACCATCTGAGTAAAATAGCTCATCGTCGTTTCTCCGGCATAGGCCTGCCAATTCGTATTGGTAACAAAGCTGACCGCCGTATTCCAAGCCATCGGCCAGCTGATTGCACCCATGCCAGCTGGGTTCAGCGGCAGATATTGCTGGGCCAGCTGCAGAATAAAAAGCAGCCCAATCCCTGCGCCGTTAAAAATCAGTAAACTGGCCGCATACTGTTTCCAATTCATTTCCTCTTGTTCGCTGGTCCCGATGATTCGGTATATTCCCCGTTCTATCGGAAGCAGCCAGCGATCAACCCGCAACGGTTTTCGCTCCCATACCGTTGCCATATACGCGCCCACAGGCATCGCCAAGAGCCATACCGCGGCAATAAATATTATAAAAAACAACATATCTCCAATCATCTCAAAACTCCTCCGGATGTAATAACGCATAAATCAAATAGAGCAGTACGACCGCTGCCAATATTCCGCTCAATACCAATTCAGCCATAACGGCTCACCTCCATACACCTGCCGGCATCCCGGCGCTTTTCTTTTTCGTGTCCTTATTCTACTTGTTTTTTTCATAAAAAAGGCGTAAAGACTATCCCCGGAGATATAAAAATCCTGTAAAAATTACACCGCTTCCCCTCTTTGACAGCAGCAGGGGCAATACGAGTGCCTCATATTCTTCACCGCTTCTTTGCCTGCCCTATGTATTCCGGCGCCTCCGCTGTCCTTTCTTATCTTGCCAAGCTTACTGCCGTCCGCTTGCTTTCTGTTGCTTACCGTTTTCTTTCTTCGTCTTTTCCATAAGATGCGCTAATTCTGTTCCGCCTTGCTTTCAACCGCATGTCCGCCGGCTCCCACGCCCCTGCACCGCGCTCTTTTCTTCACTCCTGCCATCCATTGTGACATATAAAAAAGCCACCTCACATTGTGAGATGGCTTTTCTCTTCCTATATTCTTATTTAAACGATACAACCTCTACGCCCTGCTGACGGATAAAGGCTTCCAAACAGCGGATCTGTTCCGGAGTCGGCCGTTTAAAGTCCGTATCCGGCCGGCGCAGTCCGAGCTGCCGGTATTTTTCCAGCCCAAATTCATGGTACGGAAGCAATTCCATTTTCGGGTGCTTCATATGTTCTTTCACAAATCGAGCCGTTTTCTTTATGTTGTCTACATCCGCATTTACGCCAATAATCGTAGGAATACGGATTACGACATTGTCATGGCGCTCGCCGACAGCAGCGATATTTGCCAGGATCTTTTCGTTTCCTATGCCGGTAAAATATTTATGCCGGTTCGTATCCATGTGTTTTATATCCATGAATACCAGATCCATCTTTTCCAGTATCGGCCATGTCGTTTCAAAATCAAACTGACCCGACGTTTCGATAGCCTGGTTCAGCCCCATATCGTAACATGCGTCCGACAAGGCTTTCAAGAAATCATGCTGCATAGTGCATTCGCCGCCGGAATACGTCACCCCTCCGCCGGACTGACGGAAAAACAGTAATTGCGATTCCAGCTCGGCCATCACTTCGTCTACAGTATATCCGTTGATCATGCTCTGCCGGCTTCCCGTCGGACATACTTTGACGCATTGGCCGCAGTTGCGGCATTTCTTCCGATTGATCGGGTCATTTAAATCGACGCCGACGCCATGAGGACATACAGCCGCGCACCGGCCGCAGCCAATACAGCGGGGCTGTATATAAACCACTTTATTAAACCGAGTAAACCCTTCCGGATTGGCGCACCAATGACACCGGAGAGGACAGCCGGCAAAAAACACAACTGTCCGTATTCCTTCGCCGTCATTGACGGAAAAATGTTGTATATCAATAAGGTATCCCGTTTCCTTCATTCCGGCGTCTCCCCTTAGATATTAGAAATTCTTATGTTCGTTGCGGGCAATAATCGCATCCTGAAGCGCTCTGGACAAGTTGACGAACTGCGTGCTGTATCCGGCTACCCGAACAAGCAGGTCTTTATATTGTTCCGGATGCGCCTGCGCATCGCGCAGTATTTCCGTAGACAGCGTATTGAACTGTACGTGGAACGCTCCCAGGGAGAAGAACGACTGAATCATCGCGCCCAGATTCCGCTGGCCTCGTTTCGTTGCTACTAAATCATGATTCAGACGCAGATTCAGCAGCGTACCGCCGGAATGAATATCCTGGTTCATTTTTGCAGCCGATTTCATCGCAGCCAGCGGCGTAGACGTATCGGTGCCGGCTACCGGAGAAACCCCTTCCGACAAAGGCTGTCCAGCTTTTCTTCCGCATGGAGTAGCGCCAATTACGCGGCCTGTCGGCAAGTAGTTGGATATTCCCATGAAGGCCGTCGTAAACGGATTGCCGTAATAATCTTTATACTGATGTGCGACCCGGTAGTAGTGGTTTGCGATCTTTCTGGCAATTTCATCGACATAATCGTCGTCGTTGCCGTATTTCGGCGCAGCCGCTGCCGCCTGGCGCAGTTCTTCAAATCCTTCCCAGTCTGCATCCAGCGCCTGGAGCATTTCGTCCATGGATACTACTTTTTCTTCAAATACCAATTTCTTGAGCGCTGCCAGCGAGTTTGCCGTTACCGCCAAGCCAATCCCAGTAAGAACCGGCCCGATATTATATTTTTCACCGCCGTCTACCATATCCGCGCCTTTTTCCATGCACGATTCAGACCAAGCGGAGAAGAACGGACGGGAAATCATCTGCTGCTGCAGTTTCTGAGCCAAGATAGAAGAAATTACGCCGTATTCGATAAGACGGTCAAACTGTTTAAAGAAGAGATCTTCTACTTCCTGATACGAGTTGAATTTCCGTTCCGGATTATCCGTATAACCCATCACTTCGCCAGTCATGCGGCTCTTGCCGCCGTTCAAGGCATATTCCAGAGCGGCAGTGAAGTTTACGTTTACCGTAGACGTCCATTCAAAAGTCTGACGGAAATGAGGCACTACGCAGCCGCAGTTATTCCAATCTCTTGCATCGTCCGGGCTGTATCCCAAATTCATGAGCATCTGATAGCCCGCTTTATCGCCATGGATCGCAGGGAATCCTGTACCCAGGCTAACCAATTCTGTTACGGCATCTAAAAATTCCTGCGGGCAAGTCTGCGAAACACGTACGCTAAGACCCGGCTGATGAGTTTTTACTTCGCCGGTTGCTTTCAGGCAAAGATAGCTCAGTTCATTCGTAGCATCCCGGCCTTCCCGGTCCGTACCGCCTACGGTAAGGTTCTGGAACTGATTGTATCCGGCAAAGAAATCCGCGGTATTGGCAGAAATCGTCCATACCCATTCGGACAATTTAATCCAGTAGCACTCGATCAATTCCAAGATTTCATCTTCTGTATGAATGCCGTGTTCCATATCATATTTATAATATGGATACATATACTGATCGAACCGGCCCGGATTCAAGGACAGCGGATTTTCAATCAGCACCCCGCCGAGCTGTACAAACCAGATAAACTGCAGCGCTTCCTGGAATGTCTGCGGCGGATTTTCCGGTACTTTATAGCAGATACGGGCAATTTCCAGCAGTTCTGCTTTTCTTGTTTCATTCGTTTCTGCCGCTGCCATTTCTTCCGCTTTTTTCGCGTACCGGTTGGCCAAAGTAATGATACCTTCCGCTGCCAAAATAACGGACTGATAAAATTCTATTTTCTTCATGTCTTGCGCATTGGCTTCCGACAATCCTGCCATTTTTTCTTTCGCCATGGCAATGATGCCGCCAAAGCCTTTCTGGAACATCAGTCCGGAATAATCCGGCGTAACTTCCCCTACCGACTGCCGCCATTTGGAGTCCGTATCAATAATGCCCGTATCTACCGCTACTTTAGCGACTTCTTTCGGGAGCTGGGACAAGAAAGCTTCTTCCAGTGATTTACCTTTCCAATACGGGAAGATTTCTTTCCGTACAAATTCCCGCTGTTCATCTGTCATTTCATAAGGATCCTGCGGCCGTTTATCGAAATTATCCATTTCCCGATCGACCCAAGTCCAGGAAAATTCCGGCGTTAAAATCCCGCATTTCCGAAATTCGCCCGGCGCACCAACGATCAATTCCCCTTCAAAGATCGTAACAACCAGCTCTTTACATACGTCGGAAAAAGCCGTTGCCCGGCGCAGCGCCGGCGACATGCCTTCTGTCCTTTTGTAAGATTCCGTCCAGATCCGTGCCCGTTCATAGGAAATAGCCGGTTTAGAATTGATGTAATTATCCTTTGCCTTCTGAATACGTTCTGTCAACATCGCCAATTCCTCCTCTTAATATTTCATAATATTTTGAAACGTAACGTTTGTAAGACCTTTGTTCATATACCGATGCTCGATATCCGCTTTGAAGCTGATTTTGGCAGGCGCTGTCAATTCAAACTCCTGCTCTCCGAGCTCAAGCGTCAGCGTGCCTTCCGTTACCACGATATACTCTTCGATCGCATCGCGGTGCGCTTCTGAGCCATGTACCGCTCCTGGTTCCAGGGTAATGTAAAAATACTCAAACCCGCTGATTGGGTTAAACGGAAACACATTATACAATTTCATTTTTCCATCTGCCCCATATACCGGCTGAATATCCTTTTCTATATCCACTACTTCGTATTCCTGATCTTCTTCACTCAGCAGATTGGACATAGACACCCGCAATCCTTTTGCAATTTTCCACAATACCGAAATCGTCGGAGAAGATACGCCTCGTTCGATTTGGCCCAACATCGTCTTGCTGACTCCTGTCAGCGCTGCCGCTTCGTCCAGTGTTACTTCCCTTTCCGCCCGGATCCGGCGCAGCACCTTTCCTATCTCTTTCACCGGCGATGTGACTTCCGCCTGTTTTTCTGCCACCATCGGCCACTCCTCCTATTTGTGCGCTAAATTAAACCAAAAGCACACTATACTGTCTTTACACCTTTATTATACCGCCATGACCTACTTTGTCAACAACTGCAACGTTGGTATTCGATAATCACATGACTCCTGCTAAAAAACGGAGTTTTATGCCGTATTGTGATAAGAGGCAGGAAATGATCTCCCTGCCTCTGTACATTATATATATTGTATATTAGGATATTATGCTTCAAACGCGCCGGCATTCAAAATAGCTGCCGACCAAAGTACGACACGTTCTCCCATCGACTCTGCAATGGCATATTCCCGCACCGTATGGTTCCATTCGCCCCGTACACCGCAGGAGCAAAGACAAGGCGTGCCGGCGATTGTCGTATACGCTGCATCAGAACAGCCGCCCAAAACTCGGCCGTCCATAACCGGCAGGCCAAATTTTTCAGCCGTTTCATTAACAAATCCGAACAATTTTTTTACGCCGTCCGTCGTTTCATACGGAGCCATTACCGTTGTCAATTCATATCGTGTGGAGGTTCCTTTGACAAAAGTCATGCTGCAAACGTCTTTCAATGCTTTTTCGATCCGTTCTTTTTCTGCCATCGTCGTGAACCGGATATCTACGGAGATCATGCATTCCGCCGGAATCGCATTGGCGATCGTGCCGCCTTTTACTACCCCTACATTGACCGTCGTACCGGCTTCCAAATCCGTCAGAGCCTGCAGTTCCAAAATCTTATGCGCCATTTCTTCGATTGCGCTGATACCGGCGGTAAAATCATTGCCGGCATGCGCTTCAATGCCCGTGGTGAAAATATCAATGCCAATACGGCCTTTCCGACCGATGCACAGCGCGTTGTCCGGCAGTCCTGTTTCCATATTGAAAGCAAACAAGCCGCCCTTGCTTTCTTCCACGATCAGCGGCGAGCAGTCCGAATAGAGGTGACACCCTTCTTCATCGCCTACGTACAAAATCTTAATGGGCCGTTCGTTGTACCCAATAGCATTCAGCGCTTTGGCTACATACAGGGAAATCAAGATACCGCCTTTCATATCCAGCACGCCTGGGCCGTACACTTTCCCATCTTCTACCCGAAACGGATTTTCTTCAAACAAATCCGGTGAAAGCGCCGTATCCATATGACCGGCAAAGATGATCGGCTTCCCGCCTCGTTCTGCTCCCAGCGTACCGGTCAAAATACGGCCGGCTTTATCGCCGACATCGATTAAGCGGCAATCAAATCCTTCGGCTTCAAAGTTCTTTTTCAGCCATTCACCTACAGCATTTACGTCATCCACATCACGCCAGAAATCCTGCATATTTACGAATTCTTCATACTGCGCCATCATTTCTGCTTCGTGATCTTTCATGTACTGCTTAATTTGTTCCAACTGTTCTTTCATGCTTGTCACCTCATTCAGTTATTTCAGCAAGAACCCGGCATCCGTTCCGTTTCCCGCTAGATGTCTTAAGTACGCAATACTTTATAGAATCTTTTTGTACGTTATCTTTGCTTTATGCTTTTACTATATAGCGAATATTCTTTCCGGTCAACACTATTTCATTTCTAATTCATGCATAGATAAGGCCGAAAAAATACGCCCTTTTTTTCTCCACTAACCGCTCTCTTCCCATGATTACTGCATTCTTACCTTATACCTAAAAATCATTTTTTCTATTCTGACTTAAAATATATTTTTCTTTTTCCCTTCATTGCTTTTCTTTTTTTCTTGTATAAAATACCGCTCAAGAACAGTATTTTATACATAATTTCTTCCTCCATCCTGATATATCACATAGATTTTATTTATTCAGTTATATTTTTAAATTATATTTCCTTTAATAAAATATAGAACTTGTTTATTTATGTTTACTTTAAATCATTTTTCGATTGACTTTTTGTAATTCTAAAGCTACGATGAAGGCAACCAAGATAGCGGGCAAAAAGTCGTCATAAAGCATAATTGACAAAAACTCATCATCAAGCATGCGACAGATCTCTACGAAACTGGTCATCAAGAGATTTTATGCAGGACGGTATGCCCCATCGGCTCTGTCATCGTACTATGGCAGATATTTTATACACAAAGGAGTGTAGGGAACTATGAAAACATTTTTGGAAATGAGCACAGAACTGCAGGACAAATTGACAGCAACCCGCCGGGACTTTCATCAGCATCCGGAGCTGAGCTGGCAGGAACACCGGACTACGCAGAAAATCAAAGAACGGCTGGAAAGCCTGGGCATTGAAATTATTCCCTGGGGCGGCGAGACCGGTGTCATTGGTCTGTTAAAAGGCGCAGAAGACGGCCCGGTTGTTGCTCTTCGCGCAGATATCGATGCGCTGCCGATCCAGGAAGAAACCGGCGATTCTTTCGCATCTGTCAACGACGGCGTGATGCATGCCTGCGGCCATGATATCCATACGACGGTCATGCTTGGCGCAGCGGAATTATTGGCAGCCCGCCGCAATGAATTGAAAGGTTCTGTCAAATTCATTTTTCAGCCGGCAGAAGAGCATGTAAACGGCGCCTTTGAAATGATGAAGGCCCATGTCCTGGAAAATCCTCATGTAGACGCAGTATTCGGCATTCATAACAACCCTGCGCTCCGGGCCGGAGAAATCGGCTTGAAAGACGGCCCTATCATGGCTGCCTGCGACACACTGTTTTTGACTGTAGAAGGCAAAGGCGGTCACGGCGGCATTCCCGATGCCTGCATCGATCCGGTCATCGCTACGGCTTCGATCTTAATGGATATCCAAACGATCATCAGCCGCCGCGTCACTCCGCTGGAACCGGCCGTCATCACTTGGGGAAGCATTCATGGCGGGGAAGCCAACAATGTCATTCCGGAACGCGTGGAATTAAAAGGCACAGTTCGTTCCCTCTCCACTTCTATGCAGGATAAATTGGAAGAAGAATTGAATCGGGTCATTCAAAATACCGCTGCCAGCTACGGCGCCAAAGCTACGTTTGTATACCGCAAAGATCTGCCGGTCGTAAATAACGATCCGACGCTGGCAGAATGGCTGAAAGGGCCGCTCGGCAAAGTATTCGGCGACGGAGTAATTCGTCCGATCCCGAATATGGGCGCAGAAGATTTTGCCTTTTATATGGAAAACACCCCGGGCGTATTCCTCTGGCTGGGCGTTGGCAATCCGGAAAAAGGCATCAATAAACCATGGCACAGCGCAAAATTCCAGATGGACGAATCCGCTTTATCCATCGGCGCCGCCGGATTTGCTCAGCTTGCATTTGATTATGTAAACGAATATAAAAAATAATCGCTGACTGCGGGCCGCGCCGTTTCTGCCGGCCCGTATCAAAGGAGGTCTTGTCATGGGTGGTTTTACATGGAAACACAGGCATACAGCCTTATTAGTTGTATTTTTGATTTGGATGATCTCTTATCTGGACCGTATGGTTATGTCCGTCGCAATTCCCTATATCAGTGAAGAATTCTCGCTTACGCCTGTCGAAATGGGGATCGTCATGAGCGCATTCTTTGCCGGTTATGCCCTGTGCCAGATACCCGGCGGTATCTTGAGCGATAAGTTCGGCGCCCGCAAAGTCATGGTTACCGGTATTTTCTGGTGGTCCATCTTTACCGGTGTTACCGGCGCAGTCAGCAGCTTGACTTCTATGCTGGCAGCCCGCGTCGTCTTTGGCGTCGGCGAAGGAATCACGCCGTCCGGTACGTGGAAAGCGCTGGCAACTTGGACGCCGCTGAAATCCCGCGGTTTCGCCAATGCGATCATGCTCAGCACCAACGCGCTGGGGCCTGCGATCGCACCGCTTTTCGTAGTCGCCATCATGGCGGAATGGGGCTGGCGCATGGCCTTTTATTCCCTTACGATCCCGGGTATCATATTAGCATGGCTGATCTGGCATTATCTCCCGGATAACCCGGCAGACCGCAAAGGCATTACAGAAGAAGAGTTAGCGGAACTGCGCGAAGGCGAAGAAGAACTGGCCAAAGGCGCCGTAGCACCTGCCAATATGAGCTTTATGCAGGTGGTTGCCCAGCCGGCGGTTTGGAAATCTTTCCTCATCATCTTTTTCTCCAACACGGCTACCTGGGGCTTTATGACCTGGCTGCCCAGCTATCTCGTTCAGGCCCGCGGTTTTGAAATGTCCAAAATGGGCATCATCGCATCACTGCCCTTCTTCTTGGGCGTGGTCGGCGCTCTCGTCGGCGGCTGGCTCTGCGACGGTCCGTTTGCGAAAAACCGCAAAATCCCGGTAGTTATCGGGGAATTGTGTGTGGCTCTCTTCCTATATCTGACTTATACTACGGCCGACATGACCATGCTCATCGTCTATCAGACGATCGCCGGCTTCTTTATCTTCATGTGCCTTATCGCCGTACTCAATCTGCCGATGACGGCCATTTCCAAAGAAATCACCGGCCGGGCCATGGGTATTGTCAATACGGGCGCACAGCTCGCCGGTTTCCTGGCGCCGATCACGATCGGCTATCTGGTACAAATCTCCGGCAGCGGAGCCAACAGCTTCGATACAGCCTTTATGTATCTGGCAACGATGGCTGTGATTTCCGCGCTGATCGCTATGACGTTCCGTCAAAAGACAGAAGAAAAGAACGCCAATGCCGATGCATCTTCCGAAGCTCCTCAAGGAGCCCATTGATTTCTATATACTATATGTAAAACACTCCACAAAAATTCCTGTGGAGTGTTGTTTTGCTTTGCCGCCATCTCCTATTTTTCTATCCCCGATCCTGCCTGCACGTGCTGCTTGTATCCCTCCTCCTTTATCACGACACTGAAAATCTCTCTGCTCAGGAGGATACGGCCGTTATCAATCGTCTCAATGATTAGGACATGTCCTACAAGTTTCTGCAAACGCCGCTCTCCCTGTCCATTCATCACTAAGAACTTTTTCGATGCAGTCCCCTCAGCTGCCGCGATATCCCAACGTTCGCATCGTCTATCATCTGATTGAACAATTACCGCCTGTACTTTTCTCTTCTCAAACCGGTTCACTGCCTTCCTCTTTCCATCCGCATACCCGTAGGGGACTCTAAGTTCTAACTGACTGCGGATTCTTTTTGTGTTCTTTCCATCCCCGTATCCGTCCTCTGCCAAACATCGTGCCAGCCAAGCAATTCAATCTGCCGCTTCATCCCGCAGCTCCCTCTCTTTATTTTCCCATGCAAAAAAGCCGCCCAGTACGGACGGCTTTTCTTCTTTCTTTATGTCATGTTTTCTTACATTGCACCAGTAAAGGTCAAAATCAAACGCATGAGGAGCATACCTACAATCGCGTCGATGATAGGAATTACCAGCATGATTTTGCGGTATTTATCCGATACATTCGCAACCAATACGATGCGGGCATAGTGGCCAACGAGCGTTCCCATCAGCATACATGGCATGATGAGGATCGTAGCCTGCGCTTCGTTGATCAACCCCTGCGTATACAGGTTGGCTGCGGTCGCTGCACCGGCAGCTTTAGCAAAGAACGCGGAAATCAAAGCGACTACGCTCTCTCCGGGAAGTCCAAAGATGACCATGATCGGAGAAAAGATATCCCCCAAAAGCGGAACGACGCCGGTCAGCTGTAAGAACTGCACGATCGCATACCCCAGCACCATAGCCGGCAAAATCTGTTCGATCCCAATATAAAACCCTTTTTTCGCGCCAGCCATAAATTCTTCGATTGCATTTTTCTTTACTGCTGGAGCTGCTTTTTGTTCCTGTGCCATCTTACACCCCTTCTTTCTTTCTCTGCAATGCGATATACAGGCGAAGCAGGTTCGCACCAAAAATCTTGCAGACCATTTCCAGTAAAATGATAGGCCCCAATGCCATCAATGCAATCGGCAGCAGCGGCGCCTGCGTATTGATCGTATTCATGATAACCGCCGAGCCTGCGTACTGATACGCAACATATACCGCCCGTTCTTCATCGGTCATCAAACCGTCTTCTACCAGCCCTTTCGTCATGAAAGCGGCAATATCCGAACTCGTAAAGGAAGCAATAAAAGAGATACCGGCTACACCGGGAATGCCAAGCAGCGGGCGAAGCAATGGACGGAATAATTTTTCTGCCGCCATCAAACCGCCGCAGGATTCAACAACATTGATTAATCCAACTGCCAGACAAACGGTAGGAATCAGCGTAAAGGTAAAGAGCAGTGCTTCTCTGGCGCCGGCGCCGCCTTTCCCTACGAAGTTTACTTTCTGATAAATCGCCCCGAAGTTCCCTACTAAGTTTGCAAAGTCAAACGCTTTCCATGGTGCAGGCGCTTTTTGCAGCACACCGGAAAATAACACGATCAAGATAAATAAGGCCACCCAGGATACCCAAGTTACTTTTACTTGCGAAGCCTGGTTTTGGTTTTGTTTTTGTTCCTGTCCCATCTTCTTTCCCCCTCTATGATGTTAGTCCGTTACCGATACGATCAGTTCCGTCAGCGTCGCGATCCGTTCAAACATGGAATCGACTACGGCAAATTCTTCCACCGTATGGTTCCGCGCGCCTTTTACGCCTACTGCGCACAGGGTCGGCACGCCTGCGATAACTTCGTATGACGAATCCGCGCCGCCGCCGCAGGTAATCGCTTTGAGCGACCCCAAACCATTTGCTTCGTATACGGCGTTATACCGATTGAATACGTCCATGACGCCGTCTGTCGTTTTCATCGGAGGCATGCTCCATTTTAATTCATACGAAGACGTCGTTCCTTCTACATGAGTCGGTTCCAGCGCTTCTTTTACCATCTGTTCAATTTCCGGCTGCTGTGCCGGATCTACGTACCGGATATCAACGACCATTTCCGCATGTGCCGGAACTGCGTTGGGAACCGTACCGCCTTTTGCCGTGCCTGCATTGAAAGTGATCCCTTCTTTTACGCCGTTAAGCGCCTGGATCGCAATGATTTTATGCGACAATTCCAACAGAGCGCTCCGGCCGTTTTCCGGATCGTTGCCGGCATGCGCGCCTACCCCTTCTACATTCAAATAGATATAAGCCGTTCCTTTTCTGCCGACAACAACGGAGTTATCTACAAAGCTCGTTTCAAAGTTGAGCGCCATTCTAGCACCGGAAACGGCTTTCGTAAAAGATTCGCCGGCAGTAGAGTCTTTGTGCGCCGTTTCTTCGTCCCCGGCAAGAACGATCTTGATCTGCCGATCCGTGTACCCGATCTTTTGCAGCGTTTTTACAATGTAGTACGCGATGGTAATGCCGCCTTTCATATCCAGCGCGCCCGGCCCATACGCTTTGCCGTCCGTAATCGTAAACGGCCGTTTTTCTACTTCTCCCTGCGGGAATACCGTGTCATAGTGCCCCGACAATACGATCGGCGCTTTGTCCGTCGCTTCCCCAAACGTAGCTACGATAAAATCCCCGGCTTTTTCAAACGGCTCTACCGTAACCTTGCCGCCGATTTTCGTAAACGCGTCTACTAAAAATGCCCGCGCTTCGTCAAGTCCGGCTTTGTAGCTGGAACCGCTGTCGTACGATACCAGATCTTTCCAAAACTGAATGACCTCTTCCTGGCAGCTGTCCACATACTGTTTGATTTCTTCGTTCACAGGAACCCCTCCCTATTTCCATACTTTCATTCTTTTCGTTATAACGGATAAAAGTATGCTATATTGTTGTTTTATGATATTACTAACGGCCTTTTCCTGTCAATACAGATTCTCCATGTATACATAGACGGCAAAATAAATTCACGATATGCCCTATTTTGTTTGCTTATTTGCATAAATATGTATTTTATCTCTTAAGGTTTACAATAAAAAAAGAGCTGCCCCCCACGGACAACTCTCTTTATCTCCCACTTCGTAATGACCAGCAGTTTATTTGCAGTATGCAATAACTTCCACTTCAACCAGCGCGCCTTTTGGAAGCTCTTTGATCGCTACGCAGGACCGGGCCGGCAGCATTTTCTGGAAGCAGCTTCCATATACTTCATTTACAGCGGCAAAGTCAGCCATATCTGTGATAAATACCGTCGTTTTAATTACATTGTCAAACGAAAGGCCGGCTTCTGCCAATACAGCGCTCACGTTTTTCATAGCCTGCTGCGCCTGCGCCGTGATCCCGCCCTGCGCTAATTCGCCTGTAGCGGGCATCAGGCCGATCTGGCCGGAAGCAAAAAGGAAATCGCCGGCTTTAATGGCCTGAGAATAGGGGCCTACTGCCGCCGGAGCCTGTTTCGTTGCAATAACTTCTGTCATAAGTATTACCTCCTGCATTCAAAAAAGATGTTTTATACAAACATTATAACATATAGCTGACACTTGTCTATTTGTCTTTTCTTATATTCGTATTAAATCTTAATTTTACTCCCGCTAATTGCCGGCAAAACGGCGTTTTCATTAGACAAGGGATATAAAAGTGTGTATAATGAGTGCGAATATTACCCAGAATAGGAGATATCCATGGATACTATCATGATCAATGTGCAGCATATGAGCCACACCTACGAAAACGACGAGGGGGGCATCGCATATGCACTGAAGGACATATCTCTGCAAATACGCAAGGGAGAATTTGTTGCGATTATCGGTACGAACGGTTCCGGCAAATCGACCCTGGCCAAGCATTTTAATGCCCTTCTCCTTCCTTCGGAAGGAACGGTATCGGTATGCGGCATGCAGACCGACGACCCGCAGCAGCTTTGGAATATCCGCCAGCATGTCGGTATGGTATTTCAAAATCCGGACAACCAGATCGTAGCGGCCATCGTAGAAGAAGACGTCGCGTTCGGCCCGGAAAATTTAGGAATTCCCTCCGCAGAGCTTCGCCAGCGCGTAGATACTGCGTTAGAACGGGTCGGCATGAAAAAATTTGCCCTCCATGCTCCCCATCTGTTAAGCGGCGGGCAAAAACAGCGCATCGCCATTGCCGGTATTTTGGCCATGCAGTCGGACTGCATTGTGCTCGATGAACCTACGGCTATGCTCGATCCGAAAGGACGGCGGGAAGTCATGGAAACGCTGCATGATTTAAATAAAAACGAAGGCATCACCGTAGCTCTTATCACGCATTTTATGGAAGAAGCCGTAACGGCAGACCGCGTTGTCGTTATCCATAAAGGCCGGCTGGTCATGGACGGTACGGCGCGCAGCGTATTTTCCCATGTTCAGGAACTCAAAGACATGGGGCTGGACGTACCGGTCGCCGCGGAAGTCGCATTCCGCCTGCAGGAAAAAGGTCTGTCCCTGCCGCCTTCTATCATGACGAATACGGAGTTAGGAGATGCATTATGTCCATAAACTTACAAAACGTATCCTATATCTACGGCATGGGCACGCCGTTTGAGCGAAAAGCCATCGATGCGATTGATCTTACGATCCGTCAGGGAGAATTCGTGGGCATCATCGGCCATACCGGTTCCGGCAAATCCACGCTGGTGCAGCATTTAAACGGCCTTCTCCAGCCTACGGCCGGCACAGTTACGGTAAACGGTGTCGACATCAGCCAGAAAACAAAAGAAGCTTTTGCCATGCGCCATAAAGTCGGCATGGTGTTCCAATACCCGGAACATCAGCTCTTTGAAGAAACGATTGCCAAAGATATTGCCTTTGGCCCCCGCAACCTGGGACTATCCGAAGAGGAAATCCAGACCCGGGTCAAAGAAGCGATGGAATTCGTCGGCCTTGACTACGACACGTTTGCCGACCGCTCCCCATTTCGGCTGAGCGGCGGTCAAATGCGCCGCGTTGCGATTGCCGGCGTGATCGCCCTGCATCCGGATTTTCTCGTGCTGGACGAACCGTCTGCCGGTCTGGATCCCATCGGCCGGGAAGAAATTTTCCAGGAAATCATGACCTGGCATAAAGAAAAAAATCTGACGGTCATCCTCGTCTCCCATAATATGGAAGATATTTCCCGCATGGCCGATCGGCTGATCGTATTGTCGGAGGGACATATTCTCCTGGACGGAGCGCCGCTCGATATTTTTGAAACAAAACAGGATCTGCTCCGCCAGGCCGGCGTCGATGTGCCGCCGGTAACGGGACTTCTCCAGTATCTGCACAGCCGCGGACTGGCAGTCAAAACGAAAGTACGCACCGTACCGGAAGCAGCCGCTTCCGTCTATGCGGCAGTAAAGGGGGGAAACTAAATGTTGTCCAACATTACCCTCGGCCAATATTATCCGGGATCGTCGTTTCTCCATCAGATGGATCCCCGGGCGAAGATCCTCTGTACGATGCTGTTTATCGTTTCTATTTTCTTTGCCCAGAGCCTCCTTTCCTACGGCATCATCACGGCGTTTGTCTTGTTTTCCATCGCCTTGTCCCGCCTGCCCGTTTCCATGATCTGGAATTCTGTAAAACCGCTTTGGGTCATCATCTTGTTTACGCTGGCCGTCCATATGCTGACCACGCCAGGCACGACGCTGTGGGAATGGGGATTTCTCCGCGTCACGCAAGAAGGCGTCCATCAGGGCACGCTCATGACGGGACGGCTGATTTACCTGATCGTCTTTTCTTCTTTATTGACATATACGACGTCGCCGATCGTCTTGACCGACGGAATCGAGCATTTGCTCAATCCATTCCGCTGCATCGGCGTTCCGGCTCATGAACTGGCGATGATGATGACGATCGCCCTGCGGTTCATTCCTACATTGATCGAAGAAACCGACCGCATCATGAAAGCGCAGACAGCCCGCGGCGCCAGCTTTTCCGGCAAAAATCTCTGGCAGCGTGCCAAAAGCATGATTCCTTTACTGGTGCCGCTTTTCATCAGCGCTTTCCGGCGGGCTGACGATCTGGCCACTGCGATGGAAGCCCGGTGTTACCGCGGCGGCGAAGGCCGGACGCGGCTAAAAGAACTGCACTACACCTTCCGGGACAGCCTTGCCGGCGTTGTCATCGTGCTCCTGGCGCTTTCCCTCGCCTTCCTCCGGTGGTTCACGTGAAGCATATCCGCATGACCGTCGCCTATGACGGCACTGATTTCCACGGGTTCCAGCGGCAGGCTTCCGGGATTGTTACGGTGCAGCAAACGCTGGAAGACGCATTGTCGCTGATCTGCAAAGAACCGATCACCTTAACCGGCGCGGGGCGCACAGATGCCGGCGTTCATGCCCGGGGACAAGTCGTGGGATTTTCCCATCGCAGTACGATCCCTACCGACCGGTTTCGATTTGCTCTGGCGCCCTTGCTGCCGCCGTCCGTTTCCTTATGCCGGATTGAGGAAACCTCCGCCGATTTTCATGCCCGAAAAAGTGCGGTCGCCAAGACGTACAGCTATACCTTTTTTAACGGCCCGATCCGAGATCCGTTTTGCCAGCGGTACACCTGCTTTGAACCGGAACCAATGGACGTGGAAGCGATGCGCTCCGGCATCCCGATTCTTACCGGCACGCACGACTTTTCCGCTTTCCGCGCCTCCGGCTCCGTCCAGACCGATCCGGTACGCACGATTTATGCGCTGACCGTTCGTTGGGAATCCCCCTGCATCCGCATCTATGTAACTGGCGACGGATTTTTATATCATATGGTGCGCAATATTGCCGGCGCGCTGTCGGACTTAGCCCTCGGCCGCCTGTCGCCCAGCCGGCTGCAGGAAATACGCGATGGAAAAGACCGGCGCAAACTGGGAAAAACAGCGCCGCCCCAGGGCTTGTGCATGGAAAACGTATATTATACACATTCAGAGCTGACCGAAGGACTTCGGCTCTTTCATACCTGAAAAGAAACACACGCTCCTGCCGTGTGTTTCTTTTTTTGCATAAATAGTATGCAGTTAACGCTTACATCATTAAAACCGCTTTCATAATACGAAATAATCCCTCTAATCTTTTTCTAATCTATTCCAAAAATGCAAAAAATAGCGCATTTTTCTTTGCTCATTGTGTTTTTTATATCATCTTGCTTGTATTTTTCTCAAGATATTTGATTTTATCCTTGCCAGTCATGGACTAGCCCGGCACATCATGATACAATCAAAAAAGAGAACAGGATATATCATTTTTCTGATTAGAGAATATGTTTTCACTATATGAACAAAAACGATGTATCAACACAGACTGCACAGCAGTCCGGAAAAAAAGGAGGAGAATGTCTTGTCAACAAGAAAAGATTTTATCTGGAAAATGGGCGGACAGCAAGGCGAAGGTATTGAAAGCGGCGGCGAAATCCTTTCCAATATCTTAGCAAAACAGGGATACTCTCTGTTCAGCCAGCGTTTATTCGCATCCCGTATTAAAGGGGGGCATACTACATTTGCTCTGCGTATCGCATTGGATACGGTCAACACGATCGGTTCCGGCGTAGACTGCCTCGTAGCACTCGATCAGGAAACGGTCGATAAACACGGCAGCGAAGTCCGCGAAGGCGGCGTCATCATCTGCGATTCCAAAGCGAACCCGGATTTCTCCGCATTGGAAGGCACTTCCGTACAGTGCTTGTCTCTGCCGATCTCCGATACGGCGGTAAAACACGGCACGCTGCAGATGAAAAACATCGTAGCACTCGGTATGTCCGTTGCCGTACTCGGCTTCCCTACCGAAGATTTCAACGCGGCTATCCGCGCTAAATTCGCTAAAAAAGCACAGTCTGTCATCGACAGCAACATCGCAGCATTTGAAGAAGGTCTGGCATTGGTACAGAACTCCAACATCACTCCGATGGAAACTCTTCCGCAGCCGGAAGCAAAAAAACAGCTCTTCCTGCTCGGCAATGAAGCCACCGCGCTTGGCGCAGTCGCTGCCGGTTCCCGGTACATGGCTTCGTATCCGATCACGCCGGCTTCTGAAGTTATGGAATACATGCTCAAGAGCATGCGCAAAATCGGCGCAACGATCATTCAGGCAGAAGACGAAATCGGTTCCTGCATGGCTGCTATGGGCGGCGCATATGCCGGTGTCCGCGGCTTCACCTGTACGTCCGGCCCGGGCCTGTCCCTCATGGCAGAATCCCTCTCCATGGCAGCAATGGCTGAAATCCCGGTAGTAGTTATCGACGTTATGCGTTCCGGCCCGTCCACAGGTATGGCTACGAAAGTAGAACAGTCCGATATCATGGCGGCTCTTTACAACGCGCACGGCGATTATCCGCATATCGTAATGGCAGCAGCCAGCATTGAAGATTCCTTCTACGGTATCCAGGAAGCCTTCAACGCAGCAGAACATTTCCAATGTCCTGTTATTTTCCTGACCGACCTCCAGCAGGGTCTGAACAAACAGACAGTACCGATGTTTGATTTGAACCGCATTCCGGTAGACCGGGGCGCGCTGATGAAAGAAGAAGACCTTCCGGAATTGGCTAAAAACGAATACTTCAAACGGTTCGAGCTGACAGAATCCGGCATCTCCCCACGGACGATCCCGGGCATGAAAAACGGCTTGTTCCTCTCCACCGGCCTGGAACATACCGAAGAAGGCAAACCGGCCGAAGCACCGTCCATGCATGCCGCACAGTCGGAAAAACGGTTCCGTAAACTCGAAGGCGCAGCAGACTATGTAACGCCGTTCTTTGAAAATGCAGAAAGCCAAGACTGCGACGTACTCCTCATCAGCATGACCTCTGTAAACGGCGCGGTAGAAGAAGCCGTAGAAGATCTGCGTGCAGAAGGCGTAAAAGTCAACGCCCTGCAGCTCCGTCTCGTGGCTCCGCTCCCAGTTGCCAAACTGGCTCCGTTCTATGACAATGCGAAAAAAGTCCTCATCGTAGAACAAAACGTAACCGGTCAGCTGGCAAACTTGTTCCGCATGCAGATGCCGAACAAAGAAAAGATCCACAGCTTTACTCAGTATTCCGGCAACCCGGTAACCAAAACCGAAGTTGTAAACGCTGTTAAGGAGGTACTCTAAGATGGCAATGAAGCCCAATGATTATAGAAATGATGTAAAACCAAACTGGTGCCCCGGCTGCGGCCATTTCGGTATCCAGGCAGCTCTTTGCTCTGCAGTGGCAAAAAAACAGATCGAACCGCATAAAATGATGGTCGTTTCCGGGATCGGCTGCTCCAGCCGTATCGGCGGTTACTTCTATACCTACGGTTCCCATACGACGCATGGCCGCGCACTTCCGTTTGCGCAGGGCATCAAATTGGCGAACCAGGATCTGGAAGTCATTACCTGCTCCGGCGACGGCGACGCATATGCCATCGGCTTGGGCCATACGATCCATGCCATCCGCCGCAACGTCAATTTGACCTACATCGTATTTGACAACCATATCTATGGTTTGACAAAAGGCCAGACTTCTCCGCGGACGGAACATGACTTCGTTACGAAATCCTCTCCGTTCGGCAACTTTGAAACGCCGCTCCCGATCATTGAAACGGCAATCGGCGCCGGCGCAACGTTCGTTGCTCAGGCATACTGCATGGATCAGGCAATGCTCTCCGACCTCATCGTTCAGGCGATGGATCACAAAGGCTTCTCCCTGATCAACGTATTCAGCCCATGCGTAACTTACAATAAACTCAACAGCTATGACTGGTACAAAGAACATCTGGTAAAACTTTCCGATGTAGAACCGGACTATGAACCGACCGACCGCGTCCGCGCCGTCAATACGGTCATTAAACACAACGGTCTCTGCACCGGCCTCATTTACCGCAACGACGACAAACCATGCTTTGAAGAATCCCTCGGTTATCATGACCGCGCACTCGTGCATGACGTCGTAAAACCGGAACAGGCTGTATTTGACAACCTTTTGGAAGAATTCACCTTCTAATATCACATAAAAAGCGCACTCGAATGAGTGCGCTTTTTTCTATTTCCAGCCGTCTTTCGTGGTGAAGCACAAGTCGGCTTTTTCACCGCCTCTGCCAAATTATTTCAGCTGCATAGAATACCGTACAGGATCGGCAGACGATCTGCCTGCCAAGATACTCTTTCTCCCCCGGCCAATCTGCCCCTTCCTTCTAGTTTTCCTCGTCCCCGCGGCAGGACATATACAGCAAAGGATAGGGCAGTCCCAGCTCATCGGTGTCCGTCCGCTTATACACATGAAATCCCATCGCGCGGTAAAATGCCGCGGCCTGCGGATTCTGTTCGTTCACGCACACTTCTTTCACGGCAAACGTTTCCCGGGCATATTCAACCAAAGCCGTTCCCACCCGCTGCCGAAAATACGCCGGTTTAATAAACAGCAGCTCGATGCGCTCTCCGGCAATGCCAATATAGCCAGCCGTATCGCCCTCTTTCGTATACGCCGCCGCTAAATGAGGAATGTCCTGCAGCGCCTGCGCTGCATACCCCCGTAATCCTATGATCTCCTCTTCTCCCAAAAAGTGATGAGAAGCCCGTACCGATTCTTCCCATATGGCCGTCCACAACCGGATAGCTTCTGCCGTCCGTACCGTACTCTCTCGAATGTCCATCTTCTGCCCTTCTTTCTTTTCTGCGTTTTTTCCCAGTATATCATACCTTGCCATATCAAACGAAAATCCGTATCTTTGGGAAAAGCTATTCATTTTTCTTTTGGTTAGAGCCCGCTTTACCCATTATATATTTGTATACAAATACACGGTATTATATATTTTATTCTTATATCCATCATGCTACAATAAACATATATCCTATATATCGTGCCTGCAAGGCATTTAAAGGAGGCTACACTATGCTAGGAAATTTTACGTACAGCAATCCCACTAAATTATATTTCGGCCAGGACGCCATGAATGGCCTGAAAGAAGAACTGCCGAAATACGGCGATACGGTTCTTTTGATCTATGGCGGCGGTTCGATCAAGAAAAACGGCATCTACGACCAGGTCATGAGTATTCTTCGTGAATGCGGCAAAACCGTCGTAGAAGATCCCGGCGTTATGCCCAATCCGACAACGGATAAACTCTATGAAGGCTGCCGGCGGGCCAAAGAAAACAATGTCGATTTGATCCTTGCCGTAGGCGGCGGATCCGTCTGCGACTATGCCAAAGCCGTTTCCGTTTCCGCCTGGTGTACGGAAGATCCGTGGGATAAATATTACCTGCGCATGGAAGAACCGGATAACCGCATCCTTCCCGTCGGCTGCGTCCTCACCATGGTCGGCACCGGTTCGGAAATGAACGGCGGCGCTGTCATCACGCATCCGGAAAGCAAACTGAAAATCGGTCATGTATTTGGAGAAGAGGTATTCCCGAAATTTTCCATTCTCAACCCGGAATTTACCTTCACGCTGCCCCAATATCAGATGGTTGCCGGCTTCTTTGACATCATGTCCCATATCCTGGAACAGTATTTTTCCGGCGATGACGACAACACGTCGGACTACATCATGGAAGGTCTGCTCCGTTCCCTGATCCACAGCTCGCGCATCGCCGTCAACGATCCGCTGAATTACGAAGCGCGGAGCAACATCATGTGGATCGCTACCTGGGCGCTCAATACCCTCGTTGCCAAAGGCAAAACGACAGACTGGATGGTGCATATGATCGGCCAGTCTATGGGCGGCCATACGGACGCAACCCACGGCATGACCTTAGCGGCCGTTTCCATTCCGTACTACAAACATATCCTGCACAGCGGCCTGGCAAAATTCAAACGCTACGCCCTTCAGGTCTGGGACGTACAGCCGGAAGGCAAGACCGATGAAGAAATTGCTTTAGAAGGATTGGACCGCATGAAAGCCTATATGGAAGAACTGGGTCTGGTTCTGGACAGCCGCAAACTGGGCGTAACCGACGATATGGTCGAAGGCATCGCCGACGGCACGTTCATCTTAGACGGCGGCTACAAAGTTCTCACGAAAGAAGAAGTGGCACAGATCGTTCGGGAAACCATGGCCTGATTGTCCTGCCTATTCACCAATTTTAATACAACACACCAAAAACCAGCTCTCCTCATACCAAAGAGCTGGTTTTTATTTCTTCCCATGATTGCCAAACGCAGTCTATTCCGTTTCCACCTGCCCCCGCTGTCCCTGGATCGCATACTGGGCTATCACCGCTTCAAAGCCGCTTCCAAATGCCTGTGTGCTGCAAAATACAACGATTCGGCTTTCTGTCTTCTGCCGTTGAGATAACAGCAGCCGTCTCCAATCCGACCAGACGTCTGCCAACTAACTGCTGGAAACCCAAAATCTCCCACGGAAGATATCCAACGATATGCCGCATGATGTACGGCCAGAAATTCTCCGAAAAAACGCCGCCCGGTATCAGAGCAGTGCCGCGGCCTGCAAGGATACACAGGCGGCTGCACGACCTTTCCCGCCAGCGTTTTCTTATGACCGGGAAACAGCTCTTTCCCATACTTTTCCGCCGTATCAAAAAACGTGCAGACCCTTTCCTATGCCTGCCGGACGATATGAACCTCCATTTCTAAACACTGAGTTCTCTTCTCCATCTCGCCGCAGTTACTCTTTTATATACACAAAAACGGTTCAGCCATGGCTGAACCGTTTTTGTATGCGATACGGATTTAATAGCAGGCAATCTGCCCGTCCGTCCGTTTTTCTGTTGCGCCGCACAGCACGCCGTTTTTATCCCGCAGGATAATCTGGCCCCGCCCCATATGGTACGGATCCGGCTGAACCACGATATTGTGGCCCCGCCGCTGGAGCAAGCGAATGATATGATTCGGCGTATCCTGCTCTACTTCTACCGTCTTGCCGCCGATCCACTGCCATCTCGGCGCGTCCAGCGCCTGCTGCGGATTCAAATGGAAATCGATCAGATTCATCACTACCTGCACATGGGCCTGCGGCTGCATGAACCCGCCCATGATGCCGAAGGAAGCGACCGCTTCCCCGTCTTTCGTCAAAAATGCCGGAATGATCGTATGGTACGGCCGTTTGCCGCCCAAAAGCGCATTCGGATGAGCTTCGTCAAAGGAGAAGTTTTCTCCCCGATCATTAAACGAGATCGCCGTGCCCGGCACCACGATACCGGAACCAAAGCCGCGGTAATTGCTCTGAATAAAGGAAACCATATTGCCGTCCTTATCCGCAACGGAGAAATAAATCGTAGAACTGTACCGCGGATCGCCTACGACCGGATCGATCGCTTCCGTTCCGATCAGTGCGCGGCGGTCGTCTGCATATTTTTCCGACAGCAGCTGCTCTGCCGTGACCTTCATGTACGACGGTTCCGCTACGTATTCTTTCGTATCCACAAAACTCAGTTTCATCGCTTCGATCTGTTTATGCATCGTATCGGCGCAGTCCCGTTCCTGGAACTTCCAGCCTTTTAAGATATTAAGCGCCATCAGGACGGTGATCCCATGCCCATTGGGCGGCAATTCCCAAACGTCATACCCGTTGTAATTTACGCTGATTGGGTCCACCCATTCCGGCTGGTACGCCGCCAAATCTTCATACCGCAAAAATCCGTTATGCTCTTTCATGAACGCATCGACTTTTTTTGCCAATTCCCCGCGGTAGAACGCTTCCCCTTTCGTCTTGGCAATCAGGCGGAGCGTATTGGCCAGATCCTGGGACTTGAATACTTCGCCCGGTTTATAATACCGTCCCATGGGCAGGAAGGTATCAAACCAGCCCTGAAATTCCGGTCGGTCTTTAAATTTAGAATAAATCCCTTCCGCTTCTTCCCACAGCCGGCTGATATTCGGCGATACGGGATAGCCGTTTTCCGCATAGGAAATTGCCGGTTCCATCACCGTCTCCAAATCAAGCGAGCCAAACCGCTCATGAAGCGCCATCCATGCGCCTACTGCCCCCGGCACATTGATCGGCTCTACGCCGTACGACGGGATCTTGTCATGCCCTCTGTCTTTCAGCGCCTGTACCGACGCCAGTTTCGGCGCCGGGCCGCTGCCATTGATCCCATACATCTTCCCTTTATACCAAACGATGACGAAGCAGTCCGCGCCCACTCCATTGCCCGTCGGTTCTACCACCGGCTGCATGGACGCAACGGTAATGGCCGCGTCAATCGCATTGCCGCCTTTGAGCAGCGTCTGCAGTCCTGCCGAAGCCGCCGTAGGATTGCCTACGCATACCATTCCGTTTTTTGCATATACCACATGACGCTTAGACGCATATGGATAATCCTGTGCATCAAATTCCAACATCTCTTCAGCCCCCTGTTATAAAAATTTCTCCAAAATCCCAGCCATAATAACCGACAGCGACGTTACGGTCGCAAATCCGGCTACCAGATATTTCGGCATGATCGCATCGAGCACAACCTGTTTTTCTTCTTCCGTTTCCGTCGACGCCTGCGCGATTTCATTGGCAATCAAATACGTTGCCGGGAACCCGAGCAGCTGCGCTACCGAAATGCCCATCGCCACATTGCGGGAACCGACCAGCTTCCACAACGGCAGCACATAGAAACACACAAACAACACCACGAGCGTAATGACAAACAAAATAATCAGACTGTAGCCGAGGGTGATCAAATCGTCGGCTTTGATCCTGGCCAGCGAAGGAATAATGCTGGCAAACACGGCAGCGTTTAAAAATCCCGATGTCTTAGCCTGCTCTAAAATCCGCGCCGGGATATACCCCGTATAGGAAACGACCGCTCCCAGCACCAGGCACCAGATGGAATAGCTGACGCCGGTCATCTTGCCCAGGCAAAATGCAAACCAGCCGAAGAATCCCGTAATTGCCAGGCACGTAAAGGCACCGAAAAATTTAGCGTGTTTTTCCGCAAACGTCTGCTCTTTCTTTTCTTCTGCCGCTGCAGCTTTTTTCACAGGATTCACGCCCGTCCGGCGGAATTCTTCCACCACTTTTTTCGCCTCTTTCAGCCCGTAGAACGAGGCGACCGGCGTACCGATAAATTTCTGAATTGCATAGCAGATCGTCCCTAACGCCGCCGCCATTGCAAATCCTTTATCCAGTGCAGCCGTCGTCATGATCTGCGTCGCTACGATCCCGCCGTTGATGATCGGAATCGATACGATCGTTTCTTCATACCCGATAAGCGGAATCAAGGCAAAGCCGGCCGCTGCCACCACCACCATCGACAGTACCGCCGTGACCACCGTCCGCCATTCGCTGATCAGTTCTTTGATGTTGATCATCGTACCCATATGAAAAACGATAAATGCGGTAGACCATTTCCCAACACCGGCCAGTTCAGCTCTGGCAATCACATCCGGCGGCAGCACCCCTGTCATAAACCCGATCAAAAACAAAATCAGGCTGACAAATACCGCCGAAACCTTCGCTTTCGATAAGACGCCCAAAAAGTCGCCGATACCAAAAATTAAAAAGGTCACAAACAAATAAAAAAACATAGAATCAAACATAACATTCCCCCCTCCCATGCGCAGCGCATGATATATTTGTTTTATTATACACTATAATTAAATTCAATAAAATAAGAGCGCTCATAGTTTGTATCTATATGCATGAAAAAAAAAGTGTATACGCCCCGCTTCCTGCCAGCGCACACCCTGTATTTCTCCCGTCTGCCGCAGACAGCGCCGTTTAGCAAACTTTTCCCTGCCCTTCTTTATTTCCTTCCCCGTCCTCTTGCCGTGTCTTTTCTGCACGGCTATATGTTTTACGGTATGCAGAATCCCTTCTCGCTATCGTCTGCTCCTTTCACTTAGGGAAAAACCTCGTCCCGCCTTCTTCCCGCCCGTCAGAAAATACTCCTGCGCTGCTATCGTGTTGAAACGGGCAAATCCAAAAAACCATTTGACTGCCCCGCAGCTTCTCCCCCTATGACACGATGCGTCCGCCTAGCCACGGTGCAGCCTGCCACGCACAACGCGATACCCGCAAAGAAATCCCCCTGCTGGCACAAATCTAAACATACATGCAAAAAAGCCGGCAGCACGCCGCTGCCGGCTGGAAACTATTTAGTTGTCTTCCTACTCTATTCTGCGGCACGCTATTTTTCACCTATACATACGAGCCGACTGCCGAGCCTTCCTCTCCATCACCGGCCAGACTGCATCGCCAGATAGATTCCATAGATCACGAGAAAATGAATCGGGTAAAAATAATACAAAAAGCGTTTAGGCAGCCGATAGGATACCGGCCCTGCACGAAACCATACCAGCAGCGCCAGCGCTGCCAGCGACGCGTATTGAATCCCGCCGTACTGCTGCGCCAATCCCCACAGCCCGAAGCCAAATCCGATATCTTCCAGCCCCACACGCCGTCCTGCCGGCACGCGCGGCGCCGTTCCTGTCCGCAGCAGTTCCGGCAGCACCGGAACATATATCCCCCATAGTCCGTAGTCGATCACGATCCTATCTGTCAGCGCCCATAACGGAAGCAGGCATAGTCCTGCCGCAGCCGCACCGCCTGCCAGCTGCGCTGCTGGTTGGATAAAACGCTGCTTTATCCGCTGCATAAGACTGATAACGCCGATGGAAAGGGAAAACGTAATCAGTATATTTCCGTACACCTGACCGGAAATCAGATGCCACACGATCATACAAGCCAATCCCAGCGCCAAGATTCGTCCGCCGTACCGCCCCTTGCTATGCGTCCGCAGACAGCCGATATAAATATAATAGGCAAAAATAGGAAACGCCAGCCGCCCAATAATGCGCAGCGCTTCGCACCCGGGAAATAAGAGCCACCCGGTGTGGTCCGCCGCCATCGAAGCGGCTGCCAGAAGTTTTAATCCCGTTTCATTTCCCAGTTTGCCGATTCCCCCGAATCCCCTCATCATGCGCCCCCCGCTTTCTTTCTCGTTTCACGGTATCCCGCTGGCAGAAAAGCCGCCTGTGCCTGCTGCAGCCACGCCATTTCTTCCTGATGCGGCCGTTCCTGCATCAGCATCTCTTTTTATATCTGCCAGTCCCCATACCTGCAGGTAAAGGAAAACAGCATGCCCTGCCCCGCACAGGAGATGCTGCTTTTCGTTTCCTTTAGTTGTTCTCTTTTTCCAAATATTCTTCTACCATGATTTCCGCCGTCATTCGCTTTAATTTTTCCAATCCCAGCAAAATCACGATCCCCAGCGCAAAGCCAAACATGCTGAAATTCTCCATATCGACCGGCGGTTTTGGCGTCCCCAGCGTCGTCGGCCCCATGATAATGGCATAGAAGGAGCCGATCATCAAGCCGATGATGAAATACAGCATGTGCGTCCGATATTCTTTAAACGCCCGGCGAATGACTTTGACGGACGACGCCGCGCCGAATAAGATCCCAAAACCGAGAGCAAACAGCCCCGGCGCCACAACAAAATTGAAATGGAGGAATTCATGAATTGCGCTGATCGTCGGCAAATACACGCCGAAAATCAAGAGCAGCGTCGAGCCGGATATGCCGGGCAGCACCATGGCGGTAATCGCCAGCATGCCGGAAACAAAGAGATATGCATACTGGAGAACGGACAGATTCATATAATCCAGCGAGCCGAATCCGTCCAGCGCCGACCGGCCAAACGACATGCCGCTGACCAGCAGCACGCCGAAAACGAGGTACAGCAAATCCGACATCCGGCCGCGGCTAAGCGTCTCCCGTTCCGCCAGCATGATAAACGGAATCGAAGCCGCCGTCAGCCCTAAAAACAGGGAGCTGAGAAAATATACCTGCGTCTGCAGCAGAGTCGAGAGCGCCAGAATAGATAACACCATGCCGATCACCCATCCCATGCCCAGCTTTGCTAAATAGCGCAGGGCTTGTTTCCGTTCTTCCCGCGTACCGGCCAGATCGTGAACCGCGTTGAGCAGCCGTTCATAAAATCCCAAAATGAAGGCTACCGTTCCCCCGGACACGCCCGGTACGCTATCGGCCAAGGCCATGCAAAATCCATGAAAAAGCTGTAATATCATTGTTGATTCTCCTTCTTATGTGTTAATCGCCGCAGCAGCCAAACCGCCGTATATCCTGCGGCAAGGCCAATCCCCGCACCGCCCAATACGTCGCTGGGAAAATGAACGAACAGATATAGGCGGGAAAACCCCATGACGACGGCAAGAGCCATAGCCGGTTTCCACCAGCTGCTGCCGCTTTTATACAGCACCGCTGCCGCCGCAAAAGACGCCGCCGTGTGTCCCGACGGAAAACTGGCGTCTGTCGGCCGTGCGACCAAGAGCGAGACCGCCGTGTCGATATCGCTGGGACGGAGCCTCCCCACAAGCGGCTTTAGCGTCAAATTCGCCGCCAGCGCTGCCAGCAAAAGCCCTGCCAATACGGCAAGTCCCGCACTTCGCGTTTCTCTTTTCCATATCAGCCAAGCTGCCAGCACGATCCAAATCCCGCCGCCGTTGCCGATCGCGCTGATAAAAACCATCAGGCTGTCGCCAATCGGGCTGCGGCAATGTTCCTGAATCCAATAGAGCAGTTCCCATTCTCCCATTGCCGCACCTCCTTTGCTATCTTATTTACTATAAAGCACGATGGAAACCATTGTCAATTTCTTTTACCGCATGTTCTCCTATCGCTGCTGTCATCAGCGTACTCCCTGCGCCTGAAATCAAACTGAACGAACTGACGGCAAAAACGCCCTCCCAAAAGGGAGAGCGCTTCTTTTTCATTCACTCTTTATTTTATAGGCAGCCGCATAGAGACAAGGCAAGACAAGCAGCGTCAGCGCCGTTGCCACAAACAGCCCGCCGATAAACGCCACGGACATGGGCCGCCAAAAATTATTGGCAATGAGCGGAATCATACCCAGCACATCGGTAAGCGCCGTCAGCATGATCGGCCGGAACCGCAGCATCGTCGATTCAACGACCGCCTGATACGGCGTCATGCCTTCTTTCCGGTGCTGTTCGATCTGATCGAGCAGGATAATTGCATTTCGTATAATCATGCCACTTAATGCAATTATCCCTAAGATCGCGATAAACCCGATCGGCTGCTGAAACACCAGCATTGCAAGGACCACGCCGATAATCCCCAGCGGCGCGGTCAGCACGGCCAGCGCCATGAGCCGCAGTTTTTGCAGCTGGAAAATCAGTATCGCCATGATCGCAATGACCATGTACGGCACCGGTTCGGCAAGCTGCGCCAGCGAAATCTGACTCCGTTCCGCAGAACCGTCTATTTCAATGGAATACCCATACGGCAGCGCCGCCCGAATGTCCTTTACGCTTTCATAAATATCCGAAACGATGGATTCATTCGGCGCATCCGGCACTGTCCGTGCCTGAATCGTAATCGTCGGCATCAAATCCCGCCGGTACAGTACGCCGTCTTCCATCACGGCAGTTACCGTCCCCAGCTGTTCTAACGGCACATACCGCCCGCCGCCGATATGGATCGGCAGACTTTTCAGCGCCGCTAGGTCATGAGAGGCCCCGTTCGCCAAGCGAAACGTAATCGGCAGCGTCCGATCCCGGTCATACAATTCGCCTACGTCCAGACCGGAAAGCTTGCTTTGCAGATCCACGGCCGCCGCATACGTATCGGCCTGCAGGAGCCGCGCTTTATTCCAGTCGATATCCACCTGCGCCTTCGGCATCGTTTCCGGCCAGTTCAAATGCGGGTCCCGGATATCCGTCCGCGCCGCCATGCGCGCCTGCACCTGTTCGGCCGCCGCAGTTACGACCGCTTTATCCGGCCCGCTTACCCGCAGATTGACCGGATATTCTTCGCCCGGCCCTTTTTGTATGAGCCGCAGATTCAGCCGTGCGTCTGGGAACTGATCGGCATATACCGTTTCCAGATCCCGATACAAGCTGTCCCGATCTTCCAGCGATTTCGTCACGACGACAAACTCGACAAAACTGGATTTTTCCAGCGTCGGTTCAAACGAAAGAATGAAGCGGGGCGCCCCTTCGCCTACATAGGAAGCATAATGGGCAATCCGTTCATCGCCGTAAAACAAATCTTCCAGCTGCGCCGCCGTCTGCCGGGTGTATTCCAGCGACGAGCCGCGGGGCAGCGTCATATCCACGATGATTTCCGGCCGTATGGACGAAGGGAAAAACTGCATTTTTATCAAAGGGAAGGCCAGGACAGACAGGATAAAAATCCCAACCGTACCGAGAATCACCAGTTTCTGTTTGGCCAGGCACCCTTTTAAAATACGGTAAAACCGATCATAAAACACCGCCGTCCACCGATCGAGCAGCGAGGGTTTTCCCGCCTCTCCTTTGCGTTCCGGCTGAATCAAATGATAGCCCAGCACCGGACTAACCAGCACCGACGCGGCCCATGATAAGAGCAGCGCCGCACAGATCACCTGAAACAGCGATCGGGTAAATTCCGGCACCATCCCCTGCGCAAATCCGACGGGCATGAATCCGGCGCAAGTAATAAGCGTTCCGCTTAGCATGGAAAACGCGCAGGTTTTATACGCAAAAGACGCCGATTCCAGCGGCCCCATGCCTTCGTTTCGTTTCACCAGCATCATTTCCACAACGATAATCGCATCATCTACCAATATCCCCAGGGAAATGATCAGCGCCCCCAGCGATACGATATGCAGAGATATATCCCAAATATACATGCAGATAAACGTAGCGCAGACGATCATAGGGATACAGCAGGCGACGACAACGCCGCTTCGCATGCCCAAACTCAGAAAACTGGCGGCCAGCACGATAAGAATCGCCTCAAAGAGCGCGCTGGTAAATTCATGAATCGAATCGCGCACCACGCTGGGCTGATCCGCCACTTGCTCGATCGCAATCCCTTCCGGCAGTTCCGCTTTTATTTTGGCCAATTCCGCATCCAGATTTTCACCTAAGGTCAGGACGTTTCCGCCCGATTCCATCGAAAGAGCAATGCCGATCGCCGGTTCTCCATTATAATACATTAACGGCGCCGCCGGTGATTCATATCCCCGGTATACGTCCGCCACATCGCCCAACCGGATCGTCGTGCTGCCTACTGCAATGGGAAGGTTTTTCACTTCATCGGCGGAAGCAAACTGCCCGTTTACCTGGAGCCGGACATTTTGTACCGCCGTATCGACCATACCGGCCGGCACCATGGCGCTTTGCTGCTGGATCTGCGCCAGTACTGCCTGCGGATCAGCCCCCAGCTGCGCCAGTTTATTCTGATCGACTTCTACATAAATATGTTCTTCCTGCACGCCTTTTAACACAATCTTTTTCACGTCCGGCAGGCGAAGCAGACGGCGGCGGATATCTTCCGCTATTTTCCGCTTCTCTTCATACGAATAGTCGCTGCCGGTCACCGCATAAATAGAGCCGTACACATCGTCGAACCGGTCGTTTATCTGCGGCCCGATCACGCCGGACGGCAGCTCGCTCTTACTGTCATTGACCAAATTCCGCGCTTCCGTCCATCGCTCCCGAATCAGCCCCGCGTCCAAATTGTCGTCCAAATTAACATAGATTACGGTTTTTCCCGGTTCCGTATAACTCTTGATATAATCGAGGTTCGGTAGATCCTGCAGCCGGCGTTCCAGCTTATCCGTAACCTGCTCCGCCATTTCTTCCGCCGACGCGCCGGGCCAGGCCGCGGCAACGACCATTTTTCGGATCGTAAAATCCGGATCTTCCATTCGTCCCAGACGGATAAAGGAAAATACGCCGGCCACTGCGATTACCATCATAAAGAAATATACGATCGACTTATGTTTGATCGCCCATTCGGCTAAATTTCCTCTCATGTCCGCACCTTCTGTCCCGCAGTCAGTTTCTTCGCTCCTTTAACGACGATCCGATCCTGCGCAGTCAGACCGCTGTGTATTTCGACGGTATCCTGCCCAAAGACACCCGTTTCCACCGCTCTTTTTTCAACGGTATTATCTTCTTTAACAATCCAGACCGAGGGACGGCCGCCCTCATCTACCAGCGCGGTAACCGGTATGACAAGTCCTGCCGGACGGCCGGCGCCGCCCATGTCCGCCGAAACCGTCATGCCCAGCTGCACTTCCGGCGGCGGATTTACCAGCGTCAGCCGCACGGTATACGTCTGCATGCCAGCTGCCGCAGCCGGAGATTTTTCCCGTACAGTACCCTGCACTGTCACACCCGGCAGTGCCCAGAACCGAACGGCAAAGGTATCGCCGATCTGAATCTGTCCGTACCGCTGTTCCGGTATAGACAGCACCGCTTCCATATCCCCTTCGCCGACAACGACTGCAACCGGCGTGCCCGCAGCAGCCACCTGACCGGCTTCGGCCATCAGCGAACGCACCACGCCGTTTCGATCCGAAACAAGCGCCGTATATTCTTTTTGATTTTTCCGTACCGTATATTCCGCTTCCGCCTGCCGCAGTGCCGATGCTGCAACGTCAAACTGATTCCGCGCCTGATCCAGCTGCAGCGTGCTGACTGCCTGCTCGGCATACAGCGCCTGATACCGGGCCAGATTCGTCTTTGCCAGTTCATACGAGGACCGCGCCCCATCGAGCGCGCCTGCCGCCGCCAGCAATTGTTCGTCAATATCCCGGCTGTCAATCGTCATCAGCACCTGCCCTGCCGATACCCGATCCCCCACATCTACCGACCGGGAAACGATTTTGCCGCTGACCTGAAACGCCAGATTGGCTTCATACCGCCCGGCTACCGTGCCGGAATACACCGCGTCCTGCATACCGCTGTTCGTCTCTCCTGCGGCGATTACTTTGACTAAAGGCGGTTTCGTTTCCGCTGCCGGCTCCGGCCCGCAGCCGCTCAGCAGCAGACAGCATATCGCCCCTGCCGCAGCCGCCCATTTTATTTGCTTCATGCTGATCATCCTTTCTACACGTTCCGTTCCAATCAAACATACATACTAAAAAATTTCTATTTTCCCCCTTATTTATCCTTCTATATCGAAAAAGACGAATAAAAAAGAGACGCGCTGCCGCGTCTCCTCGTCCTTTACACCTTATTTCTCTGCCCCGGAGGTTCTTCCTCCTCCGGCTCAGCCGGCGCTATGCTTCCGCCCCGCCATACCGGAGCCGTGCAGCTGCCGCCTTTATATTCTGTGATGGGTTCCGTATCGCGGACTTTAGCGCAGAATATCTGCCGGCGGATCACCTTGTCCGCCGCAAGAACTCCCGTCTCTGTCAGACCTGCCGCCACCGCCCGGCAATATGCCCGTTTGCACCGCATACCCAATGCAGCGCCTGCCGCTGCAAGACCGATCGTCTCCGCCGCTTCCGGCCCGTCTGCTTCCCATGCCGCAATCGGCTGCACCCGATTGCCATATACCGTTTTCGCGCCGACTGCCAAGACAATGCCTTCCGCCTTGCCGGCAATCCATTCGCTTCCGGCCAATACCAAATTGTCCATCTCCGCAACGTCGCCGCCGGCCTGTCTTTCCCGCACGGCCTTGCGTACGATCCGGCAGCAGCCGTTTTTCATTTCCTGCCGCACCGCAGCGCCCTCTGCCCGATCCAGCCGTACGTCTGCCGTCAATATCTCCCCGGCCCGCAGAATGATGCGATCGCCGACGACCAATTCCGCCGCCGCGATCTCCTTTTCTTCTCCGCCGCGCACGACCAAACAAGTCTGCGGCCGCAGTCCCTCATAGATCCGTTCCTGCCGGCGCGCTTCCTGCGCCGCCGCAATCCGTTCCATCAGTACGAGACCTCCCAATACCGCCGTAATGACCGTTGTCCCGCCATGCAGCGGAGCGGCCGATCCTATCCATAACGGCGTAATAATATCCGCCGCCAGGCAAATCAAAAACAAAATAAATAAAATTACTGCGAGCGGCTCTTTTACCGCCGCTTTTCCCTCTTCTTTTACCGATACATACGGAACTGCGTACGCTTCGTTAGCACCGTAACTTTCCCGGTTTACGCGCGCCTGCTCTTCCGTAAGTCCGGCAAGCCCCGTACCCAGGCTGCGGTATACTGCTTCCATCGGCACCGCTGCCCCTACCCGGAGCCGCTCCTGTGTTTTTTGGCTGTGCACCGCTCCTTCCATGCGGAACGAACGGACAGCCCGATCCATTTTTCCCATCGGTTCTTACCTCCTTTTCCTATGCATTCCTGAAAAGAGGCAGTCAACCTATACACTGCTCAGCAGGCAGACAGACACAGACACTGCGTCCCTGCTGCCATGCGGTATGTTCGTTGCCTGCCGGGCCCGGCACTGCTTCCGTCCATGTCTGTCACCTCCTCGTGTCCATCCCTGCTGCGGGATATAAATAAAAAACTGCTTTCACCAAAGTAAAAGCAGTCCGTTCGCCTATTTTTGCCAACTTAAACAAAACCGTGAGTCCGGCCATGCCAGCCGCGCTCAAGGAAACGTACCGCTTTATTCTTATGCCGTTTCATTGTCTCGTGACCGTCCATGCCGTCTCACCTCCTAAAATAAAAATATTCCTGCACCTAAAAACAGGGACAGGAATCCTCTCATTCATTTCCCCGTTTGAGCTTTAGCTCTGCAAGGCGTTGGAGCTGCGTTATGGCATACCTTCGACGATATGCCCTGCTCAAACCGACTGGAAATGTCTCCATCTCTTCGCGGCAGCAGCCTATATCCTTGCAGTAACCTCACTTACCGGTCAAGTATTACTTTTCTACCATATTCAGAATATACCCTCGCCGCCCTATTTGTCAATATATTTTCCTTTACGGCCATACCGGTTTGACAAATCGCTCATCTTCTCTCTGCATATGCAAAAAGAGCCTGCACCGCAGGCCCTTTCCTCTCTATTCTTCTTTCCCGTCCGCTTCCGGCAGCGGCTGCACCGTAACCAGTATTTTATCAATTCGGACATTATCAATATCCATTACTTCAAACGTAAAATTCTTCCATGTACAGGATTCCGTTTCTTTCGGTATCCTTCCGAAACAAAACGTTACGAATCCGGCAAGCGTTTTATACAAATCCTCGTCTTCGCTGGGCAGCTTTTCTTCTATCGAAAAATACTCGCGAAACTCTTCAATAGGCAGGAGCCCTTCCACCAAAAACGAATTCTCCGACCGCTGGATAATGCGGTTTTCTTCTTCTTGGATCTCCTCTTCCCCATCGGGCATGATGCCGACCAGCTCTTCCAAAATATCATGAACGGTCAATAACCCGCTGATTCCGCCGTATTCATCGAGCACCACCGCTTCATGCATGCCTTCGCTCCGCAGGCTCTGCACCACCTTCATGACCCCCATAGATTCCGGAATATACAGCGGCGTCTGCATTTCCGCCTCGATGATTTCATGAATCGTCTGACCCCGCTGTTCTTTTTGGTTCGCATAATAAGAAGCAAACACATCGCTTACATTGATCATGCCGGCAAAATCATCGAGTGATTCCCGGCCAACGGGAAAATGAAAATGCGTTGTTTTCGTCAGCGCTTCCATCAGCGCCTCCTCGTCGTCCGTTAAATCCAGCCATTCCAGCTGCGTCCGCGGCGTCATGATATCTCCCGCGACCCGATCCGTCATCTTAAATACCCGATCGATCATTTCCGGCTCTTCTTTTTCAAACGTTCCCAATTCCGCGCCCTGCTCCAACAGCATCTTGATCTCTTCTTCCGTCACCGGCGCCTCTTCCCGCTTCTTCACGCCGATAACCGCCAATACCAGGCTCGTCGAAACCGTCAGGAGCTTGACAATCGGCAGACACAATACCGAAAACGCCCGCATCGGCTTTGCCACCGCTGCCGATATGGCTTCGGGAAAACTGATCGCCAGCTGCTTCGGCACCAATTCGCCTAAAATCAGCGACAAATACGTAACCACTGTCAAAATCAGCCCCATGCTCAGAGTCGTGGCATACGGCGCCAGCACCGGCACCTGCTGGATATACTGCGAAATCGGCCCGGTCAGCTCCGCACCGCCGTACATCCCCGTCAGCAGCCCAATCAGCGTAATGCCGATCTGTATCGTCGAAAACATTTGGCTTGGATCATTTACCAGCGCCAAAGCAGCTCTCGCCCCTTTATCGCCATTTTCCGCCATCGTTTCCAGCCGCGCCTTCCGTGCGCTCACTACCGCCATTTCCGTCATCGAAAACAGCCCGTTCGCCAATATCAATGCAATAATAATAATGATTTCACCCCATAACGATCCTGAATCCACGGGATCCATCACGCTCCTTTACCATTTTTCTCCTATTATAGCACACTTTATCGCCCTTTTCCCTATTCCCCCTTTGCTTTTCATATATTATAATGAGTTATATAGCATTTTGAAAGGAAGGTATCTATATGACCCGTTTATTGCTCACTATTCTCACCTTGTTCACCGTTGTGCTGGGCGGCTGCAGTACGGCTGAACCGGCAAAAGAAACGAAAACGCTGACCGAGCCCATCACCGTTTCGGCGGCTATCAGTATGAAAGACGCGCTGGAAGAAATCAAAGCGGCGTACTGCAAAGAAAAAAATATATCCCCTGATTTGATTCGCTTTAACTACGGCGGCTCCGGCACGCTTCGCCAGCAAATCGAACAGAATGCGCCGGTAGATATTTTTATTTCTGCGTCCCAAAACCATATGGACAAACTGGATAAAGCCGGCAAAATCAAAACCAGCCAGCCTTATGTCAAAAATATCCTCGTAGCCATCGCTCCGAAAGATAATACAACGATCACGGGCATGACCGATATCACGACGCCGACCGTTTCCCGCATTGCCATCGGGGAGCCGAAAACCGTTCCTGCCGGAGCCTACGGCATGGAAGTCCTCAAAAACAGCAATACCCTGGACACCGTACAAGATAAAATCGTTTACGCCAAAGACGTACGCGCAGTTCTCACCTACATTGCCCAGCATTCCGCTGATTTCGGCTTCGTCTATAAAACCGACGCCCTTATCGAACCGCAGGTACGCATTGTCGAAGAAATTCCTGACCGTCTCCACACGCCGATTATCTATCCAATGGGGCTGCTGAAAAACGCTAAAGCAGGCGCAGAAGACTTTTACGCTTACCTCAACAGCGACGGCGCGCAAAAAATCCTCTCGTCCTACGGTTTTGCACCGGCAGGAAAATGACATCGCCCATCCTCTTATCCCTCCAGGTATCTGCCGCGGCGCTGATTCTGGATATCTTAGTGGGAACGCTGATCGTCTACATCCTGCACCGCTGGCGCGTTCCGGGAGAAGCGGTCATTCATACGATCTGTACCCTCCCGCTCGTCCTGCCGCCTGTCGTGACCGGTTTCTTCCTGCTCCTATTGTGCAATCCCACCTATTTGCCGGGAGCAATCCTAAAAGAACTGGGGCTATCACCGCTGTTCACGCCGTATGGCGCAGCGCTGGCAGCAGCGGTAATTGCCTTTCCGCTCTACTATCAGACATTACGGACGGCTATTGAAAGTGTCGATACTGCAGCGCAGGACGCCGCCCGCCTATTAGGCGCCGGCGAATGGACCGTCTTTCGCCGCATCACTTTGCCCATGGCCAAAAAAGGCATCTGCACCGCCGTGATCCTCTCCTTTACCCGTGCGTTAGGCGAATTCGGCGCGACGATGCTCATAGCCGGCAACATTCCCGGCTATACCCAAACCATGCCGCTGGCTATCTATTTTTCAGTAGAACAAGGAGACTACGGCACGGCGCTGACCTACGTCCTGTGGATCATCGCCATCACCTTCTGTCTTCTCTATACGATTCGAAACAGCAAAAAACTAGCATAAAAACAAAGCCCCCCCATGAGTCAGCAGCCAATATACCGCTGGCCCATGGGGGATATCTTATTCAGCAAGATGCAGCCAAACAAAACGAACAACAAGCCCAGCCGCTTGATTACTTAATTTATCATTCCGTTTTTCCGTTATCGTTCTATCTTTACATTCATAGAAAGGAGAGAAAAAGTGATACTATGGAGAACAATAAGTGCTTACTTACAAATGATGGACTAATATCTCATATGAAAAATAAGGGGATCTCTTTTCAATACATATCTGAAGAGGAAGCCAAACATTTTTTAGAAGAGCATAATTATTATTTTAAGCTGGCCTCGTATCGAAAAAAACTATCAAAAGTATGTTTCCGGCAGCAAAGCAGGAATGTATATGCATTTGGATTTTGCATATCTAAAAGATCTCTCTACGATCGATTATCATCTTCGCTATCTTATTTTACACATGTGTTTAGACATAGAACATTCCCTGCGAATACAGCTGCTGCGAAATATTGAATCCAATCCAGAGGAAGATGGGTCCACATCGTGCAGTCTTGGGACCTCTGCGGAAAGCATCGCCAAAAAATAAAGGAGCACTTAAAAACATCTTACTGTAAGGACTTGATCAGTAAATACTCACCAGATTACCCTGTCTGGGTATTATGCGAATTAGTATCTTTTGGGGAGCTGTGTAAACTTGTACGACATTATGACACCCTGTATCCTAAGCGGCTATCCTTTCCCACTTCCCTTCTATTCCCTGTCCGTGATTTACGCAATGCTGCAGCTCACAATAATTGTCTTATCCATGATGTGCGAGCAGCACACTATAGCATCTCTGGCAGAAATAATCGAGTAAATCCATTTCTGCAAAAAGAGATTCAACAAATTCAAGGCATCAGTAAGCGAACTCGGCATACGTATCTCGTCAATAAACCAATCCATGATTTTCTATGCCTATTACTGCTATACGCCAACGTAGTACAAAGCGAACATTTGCGTGCAGCACGGTGTAACGCTCTGAACCAACTCATAAATCATCGATGTCGAAAAAACCGCTCCTATTATACACAACAAGCTACTTTACGAAGTGCATATGTATTTCTCCGCAAATCCTTCTACCATTTCAGAAAAATGTATTGACAAAGCTACCACCCCCCTGATAGAATGTCATTACTAGCAAAACCTATTGGGTTTTATATGGCGCGCGTCTTGCAGACAAGCGCCTTAATTTTTTATCTGGGAAAAGAACTACCGGAATATCTGAATTCTTCCTTTTTCTTTTATCACACAGCTCAAATAAAAAACGCTGATCATAACTGATCAGCGGTATGTCAGACGTGTTGCCGGCATGTTTCCGGCACACTCTCATTATCATAATAAAGCGGTATATATTATAATCAGTCTCCAGTTCACACGTACCAGGAGACTAATTTTTTATGTAGTAAAATCCGATAAAAACCGTATCTATATCTATTTTTCCACGTAAAAGCATGCCACTAAAAGCGATTCCATTGTTGCCCAAAAGTCCCCCACGAACTACTGAAAATCTTGTGACTGACAGACTTACGATATATAGATCACGGATTTGCCTGTATCCGCCGCCATTATATTATATTTGAATAATAGTCTATTTTTTCATTCCTTTTATTTATAAGAGATGCCAGCTCAGTAACGCGGAAAATACTATCAAAATAAAAAAGCCAAACCACACCATAGTTTGACTTTACCCTCATTCTGCTATAAAATAAAGACAAGGCAATCGGTTCGGCTAGCCGGTTTCCCTCACTAAATATTACTTGTAAAGAAACCGCTTAACCGTTTTTAGGCGGTTTTTTTCATTTCACAATTATTTTCTGTGGAATGAAAGAAGTGCTATTATGAGTAAACAGAAGTTTATCGCTAGCGATAATGCTTCGTACGTTGACATCATA
>OHAY01000391.1_pt1 | contig 45963 bp, 29 predicted proteins | sample 1577191 | NCBI WGS metagenome assembly OHAY01 (sample SAMEA3541504, study PRJEB24748) | human gut metagenome | biome: human gut; feature: human-associated habitat; material: faeces | place: China | collected 2012 | reverse complement strand
GGCCGTCCAGGTCGCGGTCCTGCCCAAGGGCGACCCCGCCCCGGGCGACACCGCCACGCCCTTCAAGAACCGTGTTGATGATCCCGCTTCGATTTCTATCCGCTCGCATACGGCTAACATAGGATGGATGTCCCCCGTGGGGAACGGGGCTATTGCAGGAACGACCGGCAGGGCCCTTCCTATGGAGGCTCTTGAGGCCCAGCTTGACTGGTATGGTCATTCGGGTGCTATTGAACTTCGTGGCCATGTGTCGAATATTGGATGGCAGAAGTGGTCCGAAGGTCGTTGCGGTACGACTGGTAAGGCGCAACGCCTTGAGGCCGTTCAGATTCGCTTGACTGGTGAGGCGTCTGAAAAATATGACGTTTGGTATTGCGCCCATGTCTCGGGCATAGGCTGGCTTGATTGGGCATGCAATGGCGCAGCTGTTGGCTCTGCCGGCAAGGGCAAGGCCATCGAGGCGGTCAAAGTGGTTCTTGTAGAGAAGGGCGGATCTGCGCCCGGCTCTTCGGATAAGGTTTTTATCGGAGATCTTGATGCTGTTACGGTCTCCGGATCGGCTATTTCTGGGCAAACGTTAGGTTCTTCCTCTGGTCAAAAGGCTTCAATTGGAGGCAAAGACTCCAAGCTGTTGAACTCTATCGCCTTAAGCGTTGCGGGACAGACTGATGACGGCTCTATTTCCTATGCCGTTATGGACGGGTATTCGGGCTGGGGTTCTTCCTCATCGGATGGCGGCCCTGCCAAGGCAGTATCTGGGGCGCCCATAAAAGCGATAAAAATGTCATTGAGCGGTCAGCTTGCTGCCAATTACGACATCTGGTATAGGGTTTACGATTCTAGCAATGGCTGGACCGGATGGACCTCAAATGGTCAACCTTGTGGTGTTTCCGGCGGAACTTCCGGCTTATGTGGCATTGACATAGCTCTTGTTAATAAGGGTCAGTCTTCGCCCGGCTCCACTGACAATGCGTTTATCGAGGCGTCTGGAGTCGGTCTTGTTTCTCAAGCGCACGTTGCTTCTGCGGGCTGGCTGGCTCCTGTTGGCAATGGTGAAACTGCCGGTCAGACTGGAAAGGCCCGCTCCCTGCAGGCGTTGTATGTCGCAACGCAGGGCATCGATGCCTCCGTCGAAGTGTCGGCACATGTTGCGAATATTGGCTGGCAGCCATACGTTTCGGGTGCCGACTATGCTGGCACTGTTGGCAGGAATCTCGCAATTCAGGCAGTCAAGCTAAGGCTGACTGGCAACGATGCCTCAAAATACGATATCTATTATCGCATTCATGCTGCAGACTATGGTTGGCTTGGTTGGGCTAAGAATGACGCTGCAGCCGGCACCGTAGGCTTGGCTAAGCAGGCTGAGGCAATTCAAATTAAGTTAGTTGCCAAGGGCTCTTCTGACGCGCCCGCCCAAGATCAGGCGGCTTTGATTCAGCTCCCTGGGCTTTCCGTTAAGGCAAACTGCTCTGGGCTTGGTTGGCAAACGGTTGTTGATAATGATGGTGTTGCTGGCACGGTTGGGCAGAATCGCGCCATGGAGGCCATGCAGCTGTCGCTTTCTGATAGCTCTATAAGTGGCGGCATTTCGTATTCTGCCCACGTATCCAATATCGGCTGGCAATCTGCTGTTTCTGATGGGGCTGCATCAGGGACCATTGGTCAAGGGGAGCAAATTCAAGCCGTAAAGATCAGCTTGACCGGCGATGTTTCCAATTACTTTGATGTCTGGTATCGCGTTCATGTGTCAAATTATGGTTGGCTTGGCTGGACCAAAAATGGATCACCGGCGGGTACCACGAAGCTTGGCATTCCTGTTCAGGCCTTACAGGTAAAGATTGTCCCCAAGGGCGCTTCCGCACCGGGGTCTACGTTTGATTCGTATTTTGAGACCTATCGTTATATGGGCTACCAGACTCCCGGATCCTACCCAAAGGTTAATTGCAGCAGCGTGCAGCTTCCCTCATATTGCACCGGATACTTTACATACGTCACGCCTTCCCGCATTCCCTATAACGCTTCGCGCCAGGACTGCATCAATGCATTCATTCAGCGTGCTCGTGAATACATTGGAACTCGTTATATCGAGCCTTGGTCTTCTTGGCCGGGGGATGCAGTTGATTGCTCGGGCTTGGTGCTGCAATGTCTGTATGCGACCGGCATGGATATGGGTTGGTATAACCCCTATAACCATCGTTGGTTGCCCGAGCAAACCTATAACTCCATGAATTGGTATCGCAACAACACATTTATGCCGGTTAGCACCTCTGCTATGCAGAGGGGAGATGTGGTCTACTACCAGGGTCATATTGGAATCTACATCGGAAACGGTCGAATTATCGATTCGTGGCCGGGAATTGGAGTCACCGAGCGCTCAGTCTATGCTCCTGGTCGTGTAATCGGTGCCGCAAGGCCTTTTGCATAGAGCCAATTGAGGCGCTCCGTAACGGGAGCGCCTCTTTTTGTCTGAATGCTACCGTTGCGCCTTAAGCCTTAAATGCTTGTTTAGAAGTGCGGTAATATAACTTGGTGTCTTCGAAAGTAGTCAATGTCTCGGGGGATATATGAATCGTCTCAAAGCGTCTGCAGCTTTGGTTTGCACGCTTTTAATAGCTTGGTCGCAAATCATTCAGCCTTACTATGCATACGCGTTGTCTGCCCAATCCGTCGCTTCTTCACAGTCGGTACAGCAATCATCGAACGACTGCGGATTTCAAGGTGAAAGTTCTCAGGATGGGCAGGGCGACGCTTCGGGTTCTCAGGGTGTAACCGAATGGTATGGTGACGATGCGGACGCCGCTCGTCCAGATGGGGACTCAGGCTCAGTTTCTGATGATCAGTCTGGAATCGGGACTGATGAGTCGGACGTTGACGATTCTGCTGGCGAGGCCTCGGCGGATGATTTCACACAGGCGGATTTTCCTGAAGCTGACTCTTTGGAGCCGAATTCCTGGCGTTACGAGAACGGCTTGCTTATCGATGCTGTCTCCGATGGCATCGATGCACAGTCTTTGGCTGACGAAGCTTTGCCCAATGGTGCCGTTGCACGTGGTATCGATGTCAGCAACTTTCAGGGGACGATTGACTGGAATCAGGCTAAAGCCGCTGGAATAGAATTTGCCATTCTCAAGGTCGGCCCTGTTTACGGCAAACCCGATTTAACGTTTGAACGAAACGCTACCGAATGCGAACGTCTCGGGATTCCTTACGGTGTCTACTATTACTCCTATGCTCGTTCTGTAGCGGATGCAAATATAGAAGCCGATCGAACGCTTGCTTGGCTCGGTGGCCATCATCCGTCGCTTCCCGTTTATTACGATCTTGAGGATAACTATATCTTGCAGGATCCGAATTTCAGCAAAGATAAGCTCGCTCAGATTGCGCAGACTTTTTGTAACCGTATGGAGGCCGTTGGCTTTAAATCTGGCATTTATGCAAACCTTAACTGGTTTAACAACTATCTGAACTCTCCGTCGCTGAGCGGTTATGACCATTGGGTCGCTCAGTACAATTGGCGTTGTGACTATGCCGGTAGCTACAGTTTCTGGCAGTACTCAAGCAGCGGTAATGTCCCGGGCGTTAACGGACGCTGCGACATGAACTACTGCTTTAATGGGTCTTTTCTCAACGTTGATGACGGTAAGATGCATATCCAATATGAAGCACATGTTTCTAATATAGGCTGGATGAGCAGTAAAAGAGATGGATCAACTGCGGGCACAACGGGACAGTCGAAGGCCGTGGAAGATCTTAAAGTCAGTATTCTGAATCCCGAGGAAGATGGTTCTGTCCAGATCGACGCCCATGTCTCGGGCATCGGCTGGCAGGGATGGGACACCCCCTCGGCGTCCGAGGGCGGCACCACCGGACAGGGCCGCGCCGTCGAGGCCGTGCGCCTGAGGCTCACGGGCTCCCTCGCGAAGGACTACGACGTCTACTACCGCGTCCACGCCTCCAACATCGGCTGGATGTCCTGGGCAAAGGACGGCGAGGAGGCCGGCACCACCGGAATGTCTTGTTCCCTTGAGGCGGTTCAGATTAAGCTTATTAAGAAGGGTGCGTCCCATCCTGATACGACTGGCTATTCTCATCTTGAATTACCAACGGTGACGTACTCATCCCAGGCGAAGGGCGCTTGGCAGAATTCTGTTTCTGCCGGAGAGGTGTCCGGTACGACTGGTGAGGGCATTTCCATTACCGGGTTCTCGGCCAAGATCACTTCGTTCGTTGCCGGTGGAATTAATTATCAGCTGCACCTTTCAAATGCAGGTTGGACTTCTGGTAAGTCAAACGGGGATCAACTGTCGTCTGCTACTGAATCCAATCCGGTTGAAGCAATTAAAGTCTCCCTATCGGGTGACTTGGCAACTTATTTCGATGTTTGGTATAGGGTCCATGTCGAAAACGTTGGTTGGCTCGGTTGGACAAAAAATGGCGCCGTCGCCGGCAGCACCGGCTATGGGGCGCATGTTCAGGCCGTTCAGGTAAGAATTACGAGAAAGGGCGCTGCTGCTCCGGGGAGTACCATCTCTTCGATGCTTCTTGGCGAACCCCTTTCTCTTGCTAATCCAATGCAGAAGAAAATTGTTGATCTGTCGAGGCAAGTTCCCTCTCCTGGTCCGGGGTTGTGTTCGGAATGGATTGCTCAGGTCTATGAGCGGGCTGGATTCAGGAATGTTCATACGGATGCCTGTGACTACTATTGGGATTTCTGCAAATATACTGATTATTCACAGCTGAAGGTTGGAATGGTCATTGCTGTCCCCTCACATATACATACGTATATGGGCCGTATATATGGTCACGTTTGTATCTATATTGGCAATAACCAAGTTATGGATAATGTTGGCCATATCAGGACTCTAGATATGGGTTATTGGCTAGACTACTATTCCACTACGTATAAGCCAAAATGGGGTTGGTACGACAACGTGCCTCTTGCATAGCGAGAGTTTAAGATGCTCCTAGTTGAGTTTAGCCTGGTACTTTGATTTAAAACGAACGGTTCGCTTTTGTGGCGTTCCGTTCGTTTCTATTTTTGCACCATTCGCGTTTTGCGTATTTGAGCAACCATGGAATAAGTAAATAATAATTCTATAGTCGGCTAATCGATGGGGAGCCAAAATGAAAAAGGTGCAACGACGGCTAGCGGTGACGATGGCATCACTATTGATCATTGAGTGTCTCTTGACACCTCTATCTCTATGGGCTGACTCTTTACCAGGGAAATTCGAATCATTTGTTTCCCCTGATTACGCCACTATTGGCTCAAAAGACGAAAGTTACGTTATAAATGACGAAGAGCAAGGCGGCGAAGATGACCGCTCGACTGCGCCTGATGTGGATTCCGCCTCCTCCGTTTCCGATGAGTGTGGCTCCACTGCAACTGATTCGACGAATTCTGAAAAGGGCTCTTCTGTCGAATTCGGTTCAATCGCATATCAAGCGCATGTCCAGGATATTGGCTGGCAAGATGTTGTTTCAGATGGAATGACGGCCGGCACAACGGGTCGCGCTAAGCGCGTCGAGGCTCTAAAGATCAACCTCCTCGCTCGAGATGGTAGCCCATTTGAGAACGATAGCATCTCGGTTCAAGCGCATGTTTCCGGAATTGGATGGGATGCCCGGCCAGTGGGAAATGGACAGGTATCGGGAACAGTTGGACAATCGCGAGCTATCGAGGCCATTAAGCTGACATTGTCGAGTAACCTGTCCGATACATATGATATTTGGTATCGCGTGCATTCTGCAAATGTTGGATGGCTTGGCTGGACCTCAAATGGTGAGCCTGCTGGAACTCAGGGCTATGCTTACCCGATTGAGGCTATTCAGATTAAGGTGATTCTGAAAAACGCTCAAGATGCGCCAGCGCGCGGCGACGCTTTTAAAGACCGTGCTCAAGAACCGCCTACTGTTTCTTATCGATCTCATGTCTCTAATGTTGGATGGACGAGTGCGGTTACGAATGGGAATACATCTGGTTTTATTAACTCAAGGAATGCAATTGAAGCGTTGACGCCTGGTGTTACTTGGTATGGACACGGAGGTTCTATCTCTTCTCGGGCACATGTGTCTGGCATCGGTTGGCAAAACTGGTCTTCAGGCACTATTGGAACGACGGGTCAGTCTCGGTCCATTGAGGCTGTCCAGTTTAGGTTGAACGGTGAGATAACTGATGTCTATGACATTTGGTACCGTGTCTATGCTTCTGAATTGGGCGGATGGCTTGGCTGGGCATCGAATGGGACTCCTGCGGGTTCCACGGCGAAGGGTGCCGCAGTCCAGGGCATTCAGATTTTGCTGGTCGAAAAGGGCGGCTCTGCTCCTGGCGATACAGCGACTCATTTCATTGGAGCTACAGATATTCTGAGCGGTAGCTCGCTTTGCCTTAACGGAAAAAGCCTGGGCTCCTTACGAGGCAAATCGATTTTATTGGGCTCCGAGAGCGGCTCTTCTGAACCTTTAACTTCGCTTTCAATCTCATTTGAAAATCAGGAAATTTCAGGATCAATCGGCTATTCTGGCTGCTTTGAATTTGGTGGATGGAGCGATGTTGTTTCTGATGGTGCCGCGCTTAACTCAAAAAATGATGGCCGCGCTTTGAAGGCTGTGAGATTGACTTTAACTGGTGATTTGTCAAATGCCTATGACGTTTGGTATCGCTGCTTTGACTCCAAAAAAGGTTGGCTTGGCTGGACTTGCAATGGTGCGGATGCGGGGGCAACAATATCCGGTTCATTCCTTACGGCTGTTGAAGTACGAATTGTCAGCAAAGGGAGCAATGCGCCCGGTGTAACGGATAGTGCATTTGTTTCCGATACTTCAACTGATAGCCCTCATGTAGTCTATCAGGCACATTCCGCTAACCGTGGGTGGTCTCCATCTGTTTTAGATGGGCAGAATGCCGGTACAACGGGAAAATCGCTTTCTCTTCAAGCTTTGAATGTGTCGTTGTCTGGCGTGGATGATGATTCTCTAATTGAGGCACGAGCCCATGTTGCCAATATTGGTTGGCAAGAATGGCGATCTGCCGGTTATGTTGGGACCGTTGGACAAGGATTGGCCATTCAGGCTCTTAAGCTGCGCTTAAATGGTTCCCTCGCGAATCAGTATGACATTTACTATCGAGTTCATTCGGCGGGCTATGGTTGGCTTGGTTGGGCCAAAAACGGCGATTCCGCTGGAACTACCGGGCTTAATATTCAAATAGAAGCTGTCCAAATTAAGCTTGTAGCGAAGGGCGGGAATCCTGGTGCGTCGTCTGCGCCCGCATTTATCTCGGTACCAGCCCTAACGCTCCAGGCGCATGTCGCCACGCTTGGTTGGATGAATCCCGTTGGCAACGGCGGCGTTGCGGGTACGACTGGCAGATCACTTGCGATTGAGGCACTGAAGCTAAGCGTCTCCAGTAGCGTATCGGGCGGTATTGAGTACTCTGCCCATGTGCAGGATGTGGGTTGGCAAGGCTGGACTTCCAATGGGAATGTTGCTGGTACGGTAGGCCGTGCTAAGCGCATCGAGGCTCTTAAGATTAGGCTGACTGGTGATCTGTCGAACTACTTTGATATCTGGTACCGAGCATATTGCCAAGACTTTGGGTGGCTCGACTGGACCTCAAATGGGCAGCCTGCGGGCACGTCTAGGATAGGCTGTAGAGTCGAGTCTGTTCAAGTGAAGATTGTTCCCAAGGGCGCTGGCGCTCCCGGTGCTACCGGGCGCCCGTTTACCGATCAGCCCTTGTTGCCTGCCGACATGATGGGCATGCTTAACCGGGCTAATAGATATTCGAGCAATACAAACTGGCTCATTATGGTTGACAGGCAAGCATGCCGCCTTGGAGTTTTTCGTGGACAGCGCGGGTCGTGGAGTTATGCTCAATACTGGACTTGCTCTACCGGCGCTCCTAGTACCCCAACGCCTACGGGTGAGTATACTGTCACCGGCAAGGGCTACTCGTTTGGACATGGGTATACCTGCTACTACTACACGCAGTTTTACGGGGACTATCTGTTCCATTCAATACCGTACTACCAGGGAACTTTTAATCCCATGGACAGCCGAATGGGAATGCATATTTCACAAGGCTGCGTGCGTTTGCCCATCGATCGCGCTAAATGGATTTGGGATAACGTGTCCCTTGCTACCAAGGTGGTAATTTACTAGCTATTTCGTAAACGGCGAGAGCTTGCTAGAGGGCCCTTTCCTGTTGTCGTAGTCTTGGCAACAGGAAAGGGCCCTTGCCGTTGAATTAGGCTCCTTTTTCTTCGTTCACCTAATTGGTAGCAACAATGAAGCCTACTCCCGATAGTATGGTTATTGACGACTGTCTATCTAGGAGGCGATTCCCTTGAAAAGGCAATTTAGAGCATTCATTGTTCTGATTTCCTGCTTCATGTCGATGGTGCTTTTGAGCCCTTTGGCTTGTTGGGCAGATCAAACTGTTGGTTCCAATGAATATGAATCCGTTCCAGAGACAGAATCTGACTCTTCGGATCAAACTGCTGCTGCGGTCGATGAAGCGACGCCTTCGGTTGATGTTGCCGTGGAGCCTAAAGAGGCGGTCCCGGACGTCAGCTATAAATCTCACATTTCAGGCATTGGCTGGGAGTCAACGTTTACATCGAATGGCTCGATTTCTGGCACAACGGGCCAGTCTCGTAGGCTTGAGGCAATCAGGGTTTCCCTCCCTAATTCAGAAGACCTTGGTATCGAATACCGCTCTCATGTTCAAAATGAAGGCTGGCAGGGTTGGGTTTCTAATGGAGCTGTCTCCGGCACAACAGGGAAGGGCCTTCAGATTGAAGCCGTCGAGCTCAAGCTGACGGGTGACAGGTCTGCTTCTTATGACCTGTATTACCGAGTTCATGCTTCTAATTTTGGCTGGCTTGGATGGGCCTCGAATGGATCAACCGCCGGAACTACAGGCTGGTCCTATGCCGTTGAAGCAATGCAGATCGTTATTGTAAAGAAGGGTGATGCGGCTCCCGGCGATACCGCTGGTGCTTATGTCCCGTATGTCTTTAATTGCTCTCTTTCTCAGGTTGGGGATACGACTAAAGTGACCCTAAATATTCCGCAGGCTGAGGATATAAAACGACTCGGTATCGCTGATTCGATAAGGGTGGCGGGTACCATGTCGTATGGAGGGAAGGTTACCCGTTCTGTTTCCAGTACGATTGCACTCGGAGATTTGGATTCCAGTTCCAGTGAAATTGAATTTAGCAATTATGGTCCGTTTGACGTTACGTTGCAGTATTTGAAGAACGGAAACATCGTTCATGAGGATCATCAATCAATTGGCATTTCTGCGAGCGAGTACAACCTTGCTCCTTTGAGTGCTTCTTTCCCCGTTGTTCTCTATTCGCTTTCTTTCTGGGATATAAGCACCTCTTCTGCTGGAACGAGCATTCCGTCGATTGTGATGCTCGATCGTCCAAGTGCCTATAACTGGAACTCGCTTCCATCCGGGATGTATGGCCTTCCGTATCTGACTCATGAGGAGAATGCTTCTGGTTCGAGCTATCAGGCGTTCGCGGATTATGTCGCTGCTCTCTACAAGATCAATCCCAAGGCGAAGTTCAATCTGTATATCAATGACATCACCTGCTCGTTGATCCATAGGATGATTTATGCCAATAAGATTCCCGCCGGCCAGTACTCTATTCGTCTGTTGTCCGATGGATCTGCCACGTATGTATTTACCAACGAGGCCTTCGACGTTAAGGATCCAGATTCTAAGCAAGCTGAGCTGATTGCTTCTTGGAATGCTGCCAAGAAAAAAGAATACGAAACCGGTGAGGTTTCAAAGTCGTATAGCGATTATCACGATCACTGGGATTCTATGTATGCCGTGCTGAGCATTGAGCCCGGGACTCAGTGGTGGATGACTCGCACCAATCTGTTTACAAGCGGTGACGATAATGTCTTTGCGAGTAAGATCGCATCCGATCCTAACGTTAAGAAGATGAACGTTTCGAGCATGCTTACGAGCTTGCAGAATAGGGGAGAAGATACGGTCCAAGCGTTTAAGGCCCTGTATAACTTTAACGATGGTTATTTTGATGCGGCGACTCAACAGGGCAAAAAGGTAATGATGCTGCTTGGAACGTACGTTTCTTATGAGCAGAATTTTGACGACTATGCCAACTTGACGGAAGTTATCTATGGCGATGACTATTTGTATTATTACAAGGGGCACCCGAACACACCGACAGGCATGTATCCCCAAAAGCAGGAGCAGCTTGACCGTCTGGACATTACCGATGTCGATTCTTCCGTTGCTGCAGAGCTGATTCTCTTCTTTAATCCGGAGATCGGCCTGTCTGGATATGGGTCTAGTACGTATAACTCGGCCAGCGCCGATGCTGCTGGTGGACTTTGGAACTCAACGAAGACCGAGGCCTTGAAGCCGGGTGCCGTTATCGATTATTCGATTATGGATTGGTTTGCTTCTCCGGTTACCGAAGAGACGGATGCTGCAATCAGATCCCTTTGCAAGCAGGGCGACTCTTGCTATCTCGTAGAGTTTTCGGATTCCATCCTTGCTTCGGCAAATTACGACTTTGCTATTTATTCGCACAATAGCGGCGCTCTGACTTATTTCAAGAAGGACGAGTCGGGCTACGACGTCGTCAAGGTGTCACGAGGCTCGCTTGATGTTTTGGCAACTTCGCATGTTTCGAATGACGGTTGGCAGTCGGCTTCCAAGGGCGGAAATGTTTCTGGCACCGTTGGTCAGTCCAAGGCTGTCGAGGCTATTACTCTCAACCTGCAGAATGCTCCCTACGATGGCAGCCTGGAGTACAGGACGCATGTTTCCGATTACGGTTGGCAAGACTATGTGAAAGAGGGAGAAGTCTCCGGTACTACGGGTCAGAGCAAGTCTGTCCAGGCTATCCAAATTCGACTTACTGGTGAGATGGCCAATCGTTATGACGTTTACTATCGCGCTCATGTTCAGGACAAGGGCTGGCTTGGCTGGGCCTGCAATGATCAAGTTGCCGGAACGACTGGTTTCGATTTGAGGCTCGAGGCATATCAGGTCGTTTTAGTTGAAAAGGGTTCGCCCGCTCCTGGGGATACAGGTCAACCTTCTATTCAGAGAACGTTTTCAATCAGGGCTCATGTTTCAAACCTTGGTTGGCAGTCGCCTGTTTACGAAGGCATGACCGTTGGCACAACTGGTCGAAACCTTGCTGTTGAGGCGTTGACGATTAGCAAGCCTGATCTTGGGTATTCTGGCGGCATTGAGTATCGAGCTCACGTTCAGAATATCGGCTGGCAAAAGTGGGTCAAGAACGGCAAACTGGCCGGCACCACTGGAAAGTCTCTTGCTATTGAGGCTGTAGAAATTAAGCTTACGGGAGATCTTGCCAAGCATTATGACGTTGTCTATAGGGCGCATGTGCAAAACAAGGGCTGGCTTGATTGTGTTAAGTCAGGCGAGTGCGCCGGTACAACTGGTGAGGCCCTGCATATGGAAGCGCTTGAGGTTAATTTAGTTGTGAAATAGCCACCTATGGTTTAGCTGTCTTCAACTTGATGCGTCGGTTGGTATTTTCCGAGAGGCGAGACCTCAAATCGATACAGTACTACTGAATTCTGTTTGAGGTGACATTTTTGTTTCCTTTCTGACGCCTATCACTCGATTAGTTTGATGCTGCATTTAAAACGCCGCGCCTCAGTACGTGCAATTGGGGCGCGGAACAATAGCTGTAGTTTGATGATGGAGAACTTCTGATTTGCTTTAGAAAAATGGATTACGATTACGAAATATAGGCCAATTCCGTTGTTCATTTAATTAAGAAAACTATTCCGGAGGATTTGATATGCTTAGAAGATGTTCGTTTAACGACTTGATATCTATTAATTGGGGATTGGCTTGAACACTAAGAAAATTGCTAGGGATATGGTCTTTGCCGTATTTGCACAAGGTTTAAGCACAGCCGTTAGTGTCATACTGACCCTTCTTTTGCCTAAGGTCCTGGGTGTTGCCGAGTTTGGATATTGGCAACTGTTCATTTTCTATCTTAGCTACGTTGGATTCTTTCATTTTGGGATTAATGACGGCGTCTATCTCATTCATGGCGGAGAGACCCGGGATGCGCTCGATAAAAAGGCGATTAACTCCCAGTTTCTGGTCAGCATTTTTTATCAGGCAGTAATCAGCGTTGCGGTAATACTTGTCGCCTTATTTGGGCCTTTTGAGACGCAGCGCCAGTTTGTTATTGTCTGGATTGGCATAATTCTGCTTGCAAATAATTGTTCGTTCTATTTGGGATATGTATTTCAGGCGGTAAATGAAACCGCGCTGTTTTCTTTTTCGGCAGCGCTTGACGCCTTGGCCTTTTTTGCGGCTCTGATCATTCTGGTTGTTTTCGGAGTTGATTCGTTCGAGCCCTATATTATTTTTTATACTCTGGCCAAATACCTCAGATTAGTTTATTGCCTGTATAAAGCTAGGGATATTCTGTCTGCTGGGGTTTTAGCGCACTCTGAAAGTGTTAAGGAGTCGATTGAAAGCGTTCGCGTTGGCATCAAGTTGATGTTTGCCAACATAGTAAGTAGTTTGATACTTGGTGTTGTTAGGTTTTTTGTTGATTTGAACTGGGGGATTGAGGTCTTTTCAATCGTCTCCTTTTCTCTATCGATTGCTGCTTTTTTCCTGACGTTCCTGACACAGGTTAGCATGGTGCTGTTTCCGAATTTGAAACAACTCGATCGTCATGGCTGCTCGAGCGCCTTTTGTATGATGAGGGACATTCTCGATTTGCTGCTTCCGGCGGTGTATATCCTTTATGGCCCCATAACGGTTGTTCTCAATTGGTGGCTTCCCCAGTATGCGAGAAGCATCCAGCTATTCGCGGTCCTATTCCCGATTTGCGTTTTTGAGGGGAAGATGGACATTGTCGGCACGACTTTTTTCAAAGTTTTGCGTGAAGAAAAACGGCTGTTAGAGGTTAATTTAGCAACTCTTCTCTTTAGCTTCGTGTGCACTCTGTTTGGTACTTATGTGGTTAAGTCGGTTGAATTTGTTCTCTTTTGCGTCGTAATTGCACTCGCGTCCAGATGCTTGTTGTCAGAACTGCTAATTGGCAGAACGCTCAATGTTTCTCGGACTAAATTGTCATTTGTAAGTGCCATATTGAGTCTTGGATTTGTAATTAACGCGCAATTGTTTACCCCACTTTTGACCTCTGTCATCTTTCTATTCGTATATTCAGCCTATCTAGTCATTAATAAGACGGTTTTTTGCAGGGTGTTCAAACTCAACGATATTTTGGAAAGTTAAGGAGTCGCTATGAAAGGCATCATCCTCGCCGGCGGGTCCGGCACGCGCCTGTACCCGCTCACGCTCGTGACCTCCAAGCAGCTGCTGCCGGTCTACGACAAGCCCATGATCTACTACCCGCTCAGCACACTCATGCTGGCGGGCATCCGGGACATCCTGGTCATCTCCACGCCGACCGACCTCCCCAACTTCGAGCGCCTGCTCGGGGACGGCTCGCGCTACGGCGTGAACCTGTCCTACGCCGAGCAGCCGAGCCCGGACGGCCTGGCGCAGGCCTTCACCATCGGCGAGGAGTTCATTAGCGGCGAGCCGTGCGCGCTGGTGCTCGGCGACAACATCTTCTACGGCAACGGCCTGTCGCGCCACCTGACGCGCGCCGTCCAGAATGCCGAGTCGGGCCGCGCCACGGTCTTCGGCTACCACGTCGACGACCCCGAGCGCTTCGGCGTCGTGGAGTTCGACGACGAGGGGAGGGCCGTCTCCATCGAGGAGAAGCCCGCCGAGCCCAAGAGCTCCTACGCCGTCACCGGCCTGTACTTCTACCCGGGCGACGTGGCCGCCAAGGCGCACGAGGTCGAGCCGTCCGCGCGCGGCGAGCTGGAGATCACCGACCTCAACCAGATGTACCTGGAGGAGGGGACGCTGTCCGTCGTCACACTCGGCCGCGGCTACGCGTGGCTGGACACCGGCACCATGGAGAGCCTGCACGAGGCGGCTGAGTTCGTCCGTGCTGTCGAGCACTCCCAGGACCTGCCCGTGTCCGTGCCCGAGGAGATCGCCTGGGAGAACGGCTGGATCACGACCGCCGAGCTCGAGGAGGCCGCCGAGGCCTACGGCAAGTCGGTCTACGGGCAGCACCTCAAGAAGGTCGCCGCCGGCGAGATCGTCAACAGCCCGCGCGAGTACTAGCGAGTACTAGGAACTGAGGAGACATGAACATGGCAGAGGAGACCTTCTCCCCCAAGAACATCATCGTCACGGGCGGCTGCGGCTTCATCGGCAGCAACTTCGTGCACTACGTGGTCAACAACCACCCCGAGGTGCACGTGACCGTCCTGGACAAGCTGACCTACGCCGGCAACCCCGAGAACATCGCCGGGCTGCCTTCGGACCGCGTGGAGCTCGTCGTGGGCGACATCTGCGATGCGGAGCTGCTCGATAGGATCGTCCCGGGCCACGACGCGATCGTGCACTACGCCGCCGAGAGCCACAACGACAACTCCATCGCCGACCCCGAGCCCTTCCTGCGCACCAACGTCGAGGGCACCTTCCGCCTGCTGGAGGCCGTCCGCAAATACGGTGTCCGCTACCACCACGTCTCCACCGACGAGGTCTACGGCGACCTGGCGCTCGACGACCCGGCGAAGTTCACCGAGGAGACGCCCTACCACCCGTCCTCGCCGTACAGCTCGACCAAGGCGTCCTCCGACATGCTCGTGCGCGCCTGGACCCGCACCTACGGCCTGCGCACCACGATCTCCAACTGCTCCAACAACTACGGCCCCTACCAGCATGTGGAGAAGTTCATCCCCAGGCAGATCACCAACATCATCGACGGCGTGCGCCCCAAGCTCTACGGAAAGGGCGAGAACGTCCGCGACTGGATCCACACCGAGGACCACAGCTCCGCGGTGTGGGACATCCTCACCAAGGGCCGAATGGGGGAGACCTACCTCATCGGGGCCGACGGCGAGAGGAACAATATCACCGTGCTGCGCATGATCCTCACGGCCATGGGCCGCGACCCCGAGGACTTCGACTGGGTCGCCGACCGCCCCGGCCACGACCGCCGCTACGCCATCGACTCCACCAAGCTCCAGCGCGAGCTCGGCTGGAGGCCGGCCCACACCGACTTCGCCGAGGGCCTCAAGGCCACCATCGACTGGTACGTCGCCAACGAGTCCTGGTGGCGCCCGGCCAAGGAGGCCACCGAGGCCCGCTACCGCGCCCAGGGGCAGTAGGAGGGGAGAGACATGGCAGACATCGCATTCGAGAAGGACCTCTCCGTCACGGAGACCGGCATCGGGGGCCTCAAGGTCGTCGACCTCGCCGTCCACGGCGACTCGCGCGGCTGGTTCAAGGAGAACTGGCAGCGCGCCAAGATGACCGCCCTGGGCATCCCCGACCTCCAGGTCGTCCAGAACAACATCTCCTACAACGAGAAGAGGGGCGTCACCCGCGGCATCCACGCGGAGCCCTGGGACAAGTTCATCTCCGTCGCCCGCGGCAGCGTCTTCGGCGCCTGGGTGGACCTGCGCGAGGGCAGCGAGACCTACGGCAAGGTGTTCACCTGCACGCTCGACCCGAGCAGGGCCATCTACGTCCCGCGCGGCGTGGGCAACTCCTTCCAGGCCCTGGAGGACGGCACCGCCTACACCTACCTGGTGGACGCCCACTGGTCCCTTGAGCTGAAGAGGACCTACACCTTCGTGAACCTCGCCGACCCGGAGCTTAACATCCAGTGGCCCATCCCGTTGGACCAGGCCACCGTCTCCGAGGCCGACCTCAACCACCCGATGCTCGCCGACGTCGTCCCCATGGCGCCGAAGCGCACCCTCGTCACCGGCTGCAACGGCCAGCTGGGCCGCGCGGTGCGAAAGCTCGCCGAGGAGCGCGGCGTCGCCAAGGACTTCGACTTCTGCGACATCGACACCTTCGACATGTCCGACCCACAGGCCTATTCGCAGTACGACTGGTCGCTCTACGGCACCGTGATCAACTGCGGCGCCTACACGGCGGTAGATAAGGCGGAGACGCCCGAGGGCCGAATCATCGCCTGGAAGGCCAACGCGTCCGGTCCTGCGCTGCTCGCCAGGACCTGCGCCGAGCACGGCATCACCCTGGTCCACGTCTCATCCGACTACGTCTTCGACGGCACCGCCGAGGTCCATACCGAGGAGGAGCCCCTCAGCCCGCTGTCCGTCTACGGCCAGACCAAGGCCGCCGGCGACATCGCCGTGGCCGGCTGCCCGCGCCACTACATCATGCGCTCCAGCTGGGTCATCGGCGAGGGGCACAACTTCGTCAAGACCATGAAGGGCCTCTCAGACCGCGTCGCCGACCCCGAGGACAAGCTGGACAAGATCACCGTGGTCGAAGACCAGCTGGGCCGCCTGACCTTCACCCGCGACATAGCCGGGGCCATCTTCCACGTGCTGGGGACGCACGCCCCCTACGGCACCTACGACTGCACCGGCTCGGGTGCGGTCAGGTCCTGGGCCGACATCGCCCGCGCCGTCTTCGAGGCCGCCAACGGCAACGGCGACAGGGTCGTTCCGGTCAGCACCGCCGACTACTACGCGACCGCTGCAGGCCCCATCGCCCCGCGTCCGGTCCACTCCGCGCTCGACCTGTCCAGGCTCGAGTCGGTCGGCTTCCGCATGCCCGATTGGGAGCATGAGTTAATTAGTTATATTCATATGAACTTGTAGCGGGAAGGGGTCAAGCACGATGGAAGAACCCGTGGTAGACATAATTATGGCCACATATAATGGTGCAAAGTATGTATCAGAGCAGATTGAATCAATTCAAAAGCAGTCTTATAAAAACTGGCGTCTTCTTATCTCTGATGATTGCTCCTCTGATGCCACTTTGGATATTGTGAAAAGTTATACAAATTCAGACGATAGAATCAAATTGATTTCAAATGAAGTCAAATTCGGTGGGGCTATGCCTAATTTTTTAAACGCTTTGAGTAAATCTGAGTCATCTTTATTCATGTTCTGTGATCAAGACGACATTTGGCTTGAGGACAAAATAAAAATTAGCGTTGAGTATATTACGAGCCTTGAGAATGAATTCGGTACCGATAAGCCTATTTTCGTTTCCAGCGACATGAAAATCGTTGATGATGATTTAAATTTGCTTTCTTCCAGTTTTATTGACTACGAAAGATTCGGAACAAAAGATTCTTCTCTTGGCCATGCTCTAATCGAGAATAATGTTTGGGGCTGCACAATTATCGGCAATGCTTCGTTAAGAATATGGTTAAGCAGATGCGCAAGCTATGATGGTTTGATCATGCATGACTGGCTGGTAAATTTGATTTGTAAAAGCGCCGGATTTTCATATTTTATTAATGAATCGACTAGTCTATACCGTCAACATTCAGGTCAAGAAGTTGGATCTCATAAATTCTCGTTTTTTAAACTGGTGAGCGGATTTAGTCTTCAGAACTCGCGTAGTTTTTGGAATACAGTAAGAAAAAATGCTAAGGCGTTTTTGAATAACTATCAGGATTATTTACCGACTGAAAGTACTGAGATTATCAAAGGGTTTATCGATATGTTCGAATTAAGTCCAGTTAATCGAATCATTTGCGCTTATAAACACGGCTACCTTCCATCTGGTTTTTCAAGAAGGTTAGGTCAAATGATTGTTTTTCTGCTCACACCGTCGTCTGTGTTTAAGGATGTGTAATGAAAAGATACTTAGTATGGGGTCTTTCAAATCGCATTGCCGGAACAGAGATGGTAATTAATAACTACGTCAGTCATGTCGATTTCTGCTCTTTTGATTTTATTACCTTTGAACGTCCGGAAAATTTTGAGCATCTATTTCAAGGAACCGCTAACCGATATTTCGTTATAACCGCAAAGAATCACAACCCGATTAAGTATTACCGTGATTTAAGATTATTTTTCCGCGAGCATAAAGGGGAATATTCTGGATTATGGTTTAATACAAATCATGCGGCGAATATTGATGTACTCAACTATGCCCATAAATCAAAAATTCCTCGTCGAATTGTACATAGTCATAATTCGAAGGACCCTGAATCCCTTCTGTTGAAGGCGCTTCATCGTCTTCATAGAAAACGGATGCTAAGAGCGGGGACGGAATTCTGGGCATGCTCGGATGTTGCCGCTAAGTATATGTTTCCAGAGAAACAGTATCGGTTTGTCCCAAATCTGGTGGATTCTGAAAGGGTTGCTTTTTGCGAGGAAAAGCGAAATAAGTTACGCAAGGATTTAGGTTTAGACAACGCGTTTGTAATTGGATCTATTGGCAGGTTGTCGCCTCAAAAGAATCATAGCTTTCTCGTTAAGGTGCTTGTCTCACTTTGTGCACTGAAGCCAAATGCATTCTTGGTTATTGTGGGAGAGGGAGAACTTCAGGATGAGATAACCTCTTTGGCGGAATTAATGGGTGTTAAGGATAAGGTGCTTTTTGCTGGCGCCCAAAATGATATCCAAGCTTGGCTTTCATCTTTTGATGTCTTTGCCTTTCCGTCGCTTTATGAAGGTTTGCCCGTTTCGCTACTAGAAGCTCAATTTAATGGGTTACCCTGCGTTATTTCAGATCAAATTACTCAAGATGCCGTGATCTCCAACAACTGTTTTACCTGCAATATCGACAGTCCAGACGAATGGGTTACGGCTATCAATATGAGTACTAGAAAGCCAGCGACCGTTTCTTTGGGCGCTTCTGCTGATAAATATGATATTAGGCGATGCGCTATAATTTCGCATAAGCTGTTTGACTAATCATGGAGAACCGTTTTGAGTGCCCCAATTGCTTTTATTAATTTAGATGGCATTAATGTAACGCCTTATTTTGAGCACTATGAGCACCTGCTCGCAAAGCCATATGACTATATCTATTGGCAGCGTTCAGACATTGGCGTTGAGCCCGATGCGCAGAAGGTATGGCGCTACAAACATACGGTCTCTAGTACCGGATCAAAAAAGTATATGGATCTGCTCGCGGGCTATTTTGGATTTAGACAATTTGCCCGTCGCATTTTGTTGAGCGAAAAATATCAGAGGGTGATTGCGCTTACTGGAAACAGTGCTGTCTTAGTCGGGGATGTTCTTAAACAAAAATATAGAGGTCGTTATTTAATTGACATTAGGGATTATTTTTTAGAAAACAATCCCTTATATCGTATGTTGGAGGAGAAGATAATAGACAGTTCGGGTCTTTCGATTATTTCTTCCCCTGCGTATACCTCCTTTCTCGGAGAGCACGATTTTCTTCTGATGCACAACGCTCATTTGATTCCTCAGTCGGACATTTTGCGTGTAAATCGGAGAAAAAGGCCAGGGACGCCTCTGGTGCTTGCTAGCATTGGTACAGCAAAGAACATTGAGCTAGATAAACTCGTACTCGATTATTTTGCAAATGATTCTCACTTTAAATTGATGTTCCTCGGACGTGGTTATGAGCAGCTTCGTCCTTATATTGAAAGCAAAAAAATCGAAAATGCTGTAGTTTCGGGTGAGTTCGATTCTTCTCAGACTTATGCTCTTTATGAGAATGTCGATGTTGTCATGAGTATGTATGGTTCGAAGTCGACTCACGTAAAATACCAGCTAACAAATAAGTTATATTATGCAGCTCAGTTGCATCTTCCGATTCTCGTTAGCCCGGGTTCCTATATGGAGACAATTTCATCTGAGTATGATTTTGGTTTAGCTTGCGATCTATCTGACGAGAGTCTAAAAGATAAGATTTTTGAAATGTTTGAGCCATGTAAGTTTAAACGCATGTGCGATCGCATGGATTGTTTTATGGAAGATGTATTGGCCACCAATAGGAAGACCAATCTTTCGGTTCAGGCATTCCTTCAATAGCTTTTATTTATCCTTCCAGTAAAGAAAGATTCCAATGTGCAAAATCAGTTTAATCGTCCCTTGCTATAACGTGGAGAAATATCTTCCACGTTGTCTTGATTCTCTTGTCAGCCAAACTCTCCAAGAGATTGAAGTCATATGCATCAATGACGGCTCTCCCGATAGGTGCATTGATATTCTTCAGAATTACAAGAAAGAATATCCAGATAAGATTGTTGTAATCGACAAAAAAAATGAGGGCGTTTGGCGTGGTCGCCAAGACGCGATCGCTTTGGCAAAAGGTGAGTATATTGGCTTTGTCGATAGCGATGACTATGTTGCTCCCGATATGTGCGAATCCTTATATCGTTGTGCCTTCGATAACGGTGCCGATATGGCTGTTTCTGGTTTTTACAGAGTAGATGCTGATTCTGGGAAAGTCTTAAATGAAGAGATGACCGATGCCCGTAAGGCTTTTTCAGTGAAAACAGACCCCGTTCAATTGCTTCAATTGAACGGTGCACCTTGGAATAAAATATTTAAGGCCCATCTGTTGAAGGATATGTACGATTTCAAGAATCCTCCAAAAATATTTGACGACATGATGATGCATCTCTTGGTGTATCCCTTCGTTGACAAAGTCGCTTTTGTCCCTAAGCCACTTGTTTATTACGGCATTCGAAACGATTCGATTATGACTACTATTTCTAAAGAGAAGGTCGACTCGACGTATCGATGCATGCGAGAAGTTAAAACTGTTTATAGGTCTTTAGATGCTTCTCCTAATTTAATTGAGTTTCTTGATCTATCTGCTGGTTTACATCTCGGCGTATCGCTGATGTTCAGGCTTGCGTACGATAAATCGGCAAATTTGAGGGATGTTATATCGGAAAACGATGAATATCTTGATCAGCACTTTAGTACTTGGAGAACGGCTGACATTCCATCTAATAGCAAGGCAATGCGAAAGATTAAATTTGCTAGGGCTGTCCGATGCTCTGGTCAGTTCCTTTTAGCACTAAAGGTTTATCGTGTTATGGTGGATAAATTCGGTATTGACATTAAGTGGTAGCGTATATCCTTTATACAGTTTTAGCCATAGTTAGTATTTTTTATTGTATGTATTTGTGGATACGGGGAGTTTAAATTGAGTTTCGAGCTTTGTCGACCTGATCAATCTAGATACCTTGCTCATTTCACAAAATGCAATTCACGTGGAGGGAAAAGCTCGGCGAAGGACATTTTCAAGAAAATATTATCCGATAAGACGATTAAAGCGCATAGCGTTCCCTGGACCAAGGGTCCGGCTGTCTGTTTTACGGAATGTCCTTGGACTAGTATGACTAATCATGCAAATAACTATAGCCCGTATGGAATTGGATTCACAAAGAAGTATATCTATGAGCGTGGGGGTAATCCCGTCTTCTATGTTCGTCCGGAAATATTTTCGAAGCAAGAATGGGACGTTTCAATTATAAATTATTTCACGCCTTTTGTTCCGAAGTATGCACCGGAGGATACGAAAGCTGAATTCAAAAAGAATGGATTCGAACAAGACTACCTTGATTATTCCCATGAAAGAGAATGGCGTCTGCTAGAGAATCTTGAGTTTGACTACGCCGATATTTCATTCTTGGTTGTAGATAAGGCTGAGGAGATTGAAGAGATAGTCAAGGTAACAAATGGAGGCGTTTCTACTAATTTGATTTTGCCGATGTCCACTTACAAAATGATTGAATCGTTATGGCCAGTTCATAAAATAGATACGACATTATAGTTTCGCTAGCAACCTATTTATATAGTTTTTAGTTTTCTGTCTAATGTTATAGTGTGAATTTGTTTCCGTCAGGCACCGGCTTGGATTCGACTCATTACTCGTTGTGGACACATACCTGGGTTTGCCCGTTTAAGTATCTGCCTTACTTCTGCTGTCTGTTCTTTGTTCGGATGCTTGGCGTCTTCCTGGCGGGGATGTTAAATTCAGCCAATGCGCATATTCGTTGATTGCGTACGCTAATATATTGGGGATATTAATAACAGCGAGAATGGATTTGCGTGTCCTATAGTCCAAGAACCCTTGTTGCCATTCCGGCATATAATGAGGAAGAGTGCATAGAAAACACCATTATCGAGCTTAGGCAAGTCGCGCCAAAGTTCGATTTTGTAGTTATTAATGACGGATCTCACGACCGCACGCTTTCTATCTGTGAGAATATCGGCTGCAATATTATTGACATGCCTATTAATTGTGGCCTGACTGTTGGATTTCAGACTGCAGCTCGATATGCCGTTGACCATGGATACGACTATATGATCCAATTTGATGCTGACGGGCAACATCGTCCGGAGTATTTGGCTGCTCTTGTTGAGAAAGCGGTAAATATTGGTTCCGACATTGTTATCGGTTCTAGGTTTCTGACTGTCCGAAAAGATAAATCGATGCGCATGGTTGGTTCACGCATGATTACCGTCTTAATTAAGATGCTAACCGGCCATCGCATCAGCGATCCCACATCTGGCTTTAGGTTGTTTAGTCGCTCTGTACTCGAAAGGTACTATTACGACAACACTCTTAATCCCGAGCCAGAATCAATTGCTTTGTTTTTGAAACAGGGATATTCAGTCTCTGAGGTTCAGGTTTCGATGCGTGAGCGCCAAGGTGGAGAGAGCTACTTAAATCCGGTTAAATCTATGCAGTACATGCTCCGGGTATTCGTAACGCTTCTTATTGTTCAGTGGTTTAGGTGATGGTTGTGTCAATATCACTCCGCGTGTTGCTGATTGTCAGCGCTGCTGTTGTTTTGTTATTTGTAGTTCGAAAGCTCAAGAAGTCCCAGATGCAGGCTCTTGATTCGCTATTTTGGTTGCTGTTTAGCTTGAGCTTTGTAATTCTCGGCATTTTTCCCGAAATAGCAATCGCTTGTTCGGCTCTTTTTGGTTTTGTTTCTCCTTCGAACTTAGTGTTTTTGTATGTGATTGCCGTTCTCGTTGTGCGGGATTTCTGCAATTCGCTGCGCTTGGCCAAGTTGGAGGAACGTCTTAATTCTCTTGTCCAAGCAGTCGCTTTAGATAAATAGTGCCTTTTTAGGTAATAGGATTGTTTATGAGCATTTGGATTTCATTTATTGGCGCAATTGTTGTGGCTACTTTTCTGCTGTTATTTCCTGGATATCTTTTGCTTTTTCCTTTAAAGGGTATTCGGTTGCCAAAATTGGCAATTGCCCCAATTGTTTCTATTTTCATTACTTGTGTGACCGGCGTTATTACTTCGACGTTATTTCAATCTATTAACGTATGGGTTTTTATCTGCCTTGAACTAGCGATTCCGGTTTTTGTTTTGGTCGCATCTTTTGTTTGGCACTGTGCGGGGCCTGCTCAGATGCCTGCGGGATCCTGTTCTGGTTATTTGAATACTAAAGACGCTGATTTCCATCAAGTCCTGTACCTAGTCGTCGGTTTTATTGCTGCTATTTATGTCTTTGTTTCTGTTCTCGGTTCGCCTGAGTATTTTTCTGTTTCGATTGACAACTCGTACCATCTCAATGAGATTCATGCGCTTGCCAGCACTGGCTGCTATTCTCCTACGGGAATAGGTGTTTACCCAACCGTTTCTGGATACGGTTCCGGCGAAGCTGGGTTTTATCCTGCTGCATGGCACGTAATTTGTGCACTGGTATGCAACGTTCTTCCTGTTAGCGCTGCTGTTGCTATTAATGCAGTGAATTTTTCGTTCGTTGCGTTCGTATTTCCGATGAGCTGCTTTGCGTTGCTCAGTGCCATTACAGAAAATAAGACTTGTCTCGCATTTGGAGCTTTAGTTTGTATTTCTGCATATGCGTTCCCGTGGAGGCTACTTACCTTCGGTGTCCTATATTCAAATCTTGCCGCTTTTTGTCTTGTATGCTCAGTTTGTTCCGTTTTCTTGAATCTAACTAAGGGCGAACACCTTTCTATCCTAAATAGAATTTTGTTGGCCTTTTTATTTCTTTTCGGGTTGTTCGACCTATTTTTGCTTCAGCCCAATGGGGTTTTCTCTGTTGGCGTTTTGCTGCTTCCATACGCGACTGCAAGATTGTTTAGCTTTTGCATTGCGAAAAATCTCACTCCGCTAAAGTCGTTTTTGGCTGCGGTTGGCCTGGTTGTTTGCTTCGTTGCCGCTTGGATCGTTGCATATAATTTGCCTATGATGCAAGGAGTTGTTAGCGTTAGTTGGAGTCACTTTACGTCGGCTTCGCAAATGTTGGTCAATTTCCTTTGTCAGTCGTACTCTCCGGATGCTCCCAGTAATCTGGTCCTTGGTTTATTCGTCATTGTGGGAGTGTATTATACTCTGCAGCGCGTTGAGCTTCGCTGGATGTCTGTTTCCTATTTCCTCGCGTTAGTTATACATTTCTCCACAGGTGCTACAGAGGCAGTTTTTAAACCGTGGTTTGCTGGATTTTGGTATGCCGATCCTTATAGAACAGCTACGCTGTGCACGCTTGCTGCGTTTCCGTTGGCGGTCTTTGGTGCTTCGATTGTTTTCGACGAGCTTAGAAAGAGGATTCTTGACGATAAGCATATGTTAGTTGGATCGTTTGAGCGTCTTTATCCCGCCATGTTTGTCGTGTTTTTTGTTACGGCTGTTTTCTATCCCTCATTTCAGATTCCGGGTTTGTTTAACGTTGAAATGGTTTTTGGCAAGACAAGGAATGTAATTAAACAAAACTATGACATGGGCAATCCAGAGGAATTAAACTCCAAAGAGCTCGAGTTCGCATCGTCTGTAAAGGAGATAGTGGGGGACTCTGTCGTTTTAAATGCACCCTTCGATGGGTCTGCGTTTCTTTACGGATCTTCTGATATTCAAGTGTATTATCGCTCTTTGCATAACTCGCTTGTGAGTGATCCTAATGAGCCGCCCGCCAGTAGAGCTATAAGGAATGGGCTCTATAAGATCGGGACAGATTCTGAGATACAACAGGCTGTTAAGGCAACCGGTGCCCATTATGTGCTATTGCTCGATTATGATAATTGTAAATCGAGGGGCCATGTTATTACATACAACCCGGATGATTGGATCGGCTTCGAGAAGATTAACGATAAGACTCCCGGATTTACGCTAATAATGAAATCGGGGCACTCTAGGCTGTATCGTATCGATTATGATTAGTCTTTTGTAAACAGTAGGTGAATAAGCCGTCGCAGAATTCTTCGTATGAGTGGGTTTCGAGAAGGAGCTCACTCATTCTTTTGTATCATATGATCAATGGTTGCTCGTTATTTGTTTGACATTTGGAAGGTGAAGCCATGTCCTTACTTTCAAATATTAAAAAGTTTCTTCCCGGCTCCTCTAGATCATTGCACGCCATGCATGAGGATATCGACCGTCGTTTTGATAAGGTTTTCGCGCGTATTGAACAGGCCGATAATGGTATCAACATGAATATCAACTACAAATTCGATACTCGATTATTTCCAGAGATCGAATTACTCAAGCAGCGCCAACAAAGTTTGTCAGAACAAATGAGCCTTCGCTTTGAATTACTAGCGCGACGTGCGTACCCCGACCTTTCCCCTTTTGAACTCCGTTGCAAAATCTTTGATGCTTTACCCGAGGCCGAGGGTGATATTCGATTGATGCAGCAGGCAAACGCAGCGTTGATGAGTAGGCTAGACGCGATTTGTGCTGCCAACAATATTCAATACTGGCTTTCTTACGGTTCTCTTGTGGGAACTTTATCTCGATCTGGTTTTATTCCTTGGGACGATGATATTGATATCTGCATGGTAAGGTCTGACATCAAAAGACTTGCTCATGCGTTAAAGGACGATCCTGATTTTCAAATTACTCTTGTTTTCGACTGGTTTGTAAAGTGTCGACAAGTTCGCTTTAGTTCAGCTAATTTGCTTATACCTTGTTTTGTTGATATCTCGATTTATGACTGGGCGGCCGAGAGCTCTAAGCGGTCGAACGATCAGCTTAGACAGCTCAGAATTGAGCTAATGGAATTTTTTGTCAATAATGAGCGTGAGTTTAGTTTTTGGAAGGATAATCCCTGGATGGTTCATCCCGACAGCGGTTTTTGCGTGCAAGGCGGAGATGTTGACCTGGAGGCCCAAAGAATGGCTATTTCTTCTGCTGAGATCGATCTCGTCCAAGGGGTTTTCGATTCGTTTAACAAAAAGGCTCACGATCTCGGTTTGTTGATTGACGAACCTGGGGGTGATTTCGCATACGCGATTGATAACATTTTTGACGCCCCTAAACGTAAGATTATCTGGGACCGTAGTGATATCATTCCCGTTGTAAAGCACCCGTTTGACGATTTCTCCTTTTCGGTTCCCGCGAAGGCTGAAAAGGTTGCCGAAGACTGTTATCCAGGTTGGCCGTATATGCCTATGGACATTTGCGGACATGACCATTTTGCTAAGGACGTTTTGTCTGATCCCGATGTTCGCTCTGCAATGGCAAGTTTTGTTGACAAATGCAATCAGTAGTATTGTGGCGCCGCTGAGTGAACCGCTAGCAAGAATAGGCACCGGGATTCATGTTGGCCCCGGTGCCTAAGCTCAATAACTGTGGCGATATTTCGCGATATTCAGTAGCGCTCAGACGAGCAAATACTCAGATGTCAATGCCACCAAGTTAAATTCCAAGATAATTTTTCCAAAATTCGTCTGATGTAACGATCGGCCTACTCTGAGAATAGGCTTCAGCGAGTTCTTTCTCACATCTCTTATATTGTTTAACATCGGCTTTGTAGCGCTTTAGGAGCTTGGCGTACTTCTCGGTATCTTTTGTCCTAATGCAGCCCATTCGGTTGTACCAGTCAATAACAATAATGTACTTTTTCCCTCGGATTGCGCCGGCGGGATATTCCCAACCGTGTACGGGGATGACTGCAAATCCAGATCCATCTCCTGTTAGAAATCTTTGCTTATTGTCGGTAATAAAATCGACCAGTCTTTGCGAAATCGATCGTGGCTTGTCTCCGATAATCTGTTGTCTATCAATTTCATCAATGGAAAAGCCTTCAATTCCAATCTTGCGAGCTTGTCTCTCTAGCTCGCTGAGGGGGACCATCGCTTCTTTATTCTTATTTGCCTCCATGAACGTTTTCTCGGCAATTCCGATTTCGCTATAGTAATCGGGGCCTTTCATGAAGTCCTCGAATGCATCAAGAACTAAGCTGGCATTTTTATAACCATACTTTTTGAGCTCGAGTCGAACGTTATTCTTTAATTCGTACATGAAATCAGAGTTTGCTCCGAATCCGGTGGTGAATTTGGCGATAAGCGTGTTCCTCGTTGTTTGGTAGCGCTCAACTGCCGCATTGTATCTAACATGGAAGCTTTCATGCCAGATGCAGATGCTGTTCATCGTCATAAAAGGTTTATTGCATCGAACGCCGTATTCTGCATCATCGCACCTAACAAAGTAGGGAAGAGGCAATCCATTCTCTTCTATAGTGCTCATCGGTATGCAGCAATACCACCATGCCGCGTAGCGGGCGTTGGTGTCTCGAATGTTTTTAGGGATTCTAAACGTCTCGTTATAAACAATGTCCTCAAAACGGGATAGGTATAAGGGCTGCTTAGCGGGGGAGAAAGAGCCGAGGGGAGTCATATAGCCAGTGTCTTCCCACTGCTGATCTGCTATGCCGTAATTAAGCATCGCGCCGCTAATCATCGCTTCGGAATAGTCTTTGTTCACTATCTTTAATAGGTTATAAGTTCTCTTGATGCTCTCCGGAGATACGGCCACGTCATCGTCCATAAGTAGAACGTGAGTTGCTTTCGGTTTCTGCTCTTTGGCAAGAATCATCCCGTAAGTGAATCCGCCTGCGCCGCCAACATTCTGGTTTGGATGAATATGGACGTGCTCGGTTTCTAGGCTTGATGAATCGAGCGTTCTGCCATTATCTATAACATGCATATTAAAGTGGTCGGCGATTGGGTCAGCGCTATCAAGAATTGCCGTTTTAATAAGCTCGATATTGGACTTAATGTACTGTTCTTTTTTGAAGGTTGTAGTAGCCAAAACAAGCTCAACGTCTTTTAGGGGCTGATCCGTCAAGACTGAGTAGTAGCTGTTTCGAATTTGTACGGGTCCTGTAGTACGAATGATAAAACCGACCAGAATTGTGTCATCGCTCGATTCCAGTTCGGTATCTAGAGCGATAAAGGAGTCGGATTGTTCTATGCATCTTTTCGTGGCATCAAGAACAATTGGACTTGATGAAAATCTATCAGAGGTCGTTTGCACCACCTCGCACGAAGCACCCTTTAGTTCGAGGTGCAGATAATACTTTTGAGCGTTTGTATAAGTACTAAGTTTATTAATCGAAAGCGCGTTGAAGTAAGTGCTGAAGTCATACTCGCCTTTTCCGTGTAGCTCCCAGGTATCACTTTCGGGAAGAAAAACAACGGGCTCAGTTGAACGACAATACAAAGAAGGATAATTAACCGCGCGCGCGTTGTGCTCCAAGAGTATATTTGCGAACTTCATCAGGGGCATTTAAAACTCCATTTCTTGTAAATAATCTTGATTCATTATATAGATTTACATAAAGTTTCACATTATTCATAAGGTGTTGTAGATGTCGGCAGAGGTGTGCGACTCACAGTGAATTTAGGCGATAATGTTGTTGCTAATATTTTCTCGAAGGTAAGTACGGGAGTTCATTTTGAAACTTAACCATAAGTTAGCCAATATAGTGTGCTGCATTGATGATCACGCGGCTTCTCATCAGGAGCTCTATTATCGGACTGAGCATGGAAGCATTGTCCACGCCCTTCCGGAGGGTCGCTTGCAGATAGATGGAACCGTTGACTTTATGACGTATGTCAACGGTTTTTCCGCTTTGAAGTGGAAGCAATACGCGGAGATTGATGAGGTCTGTCTGAATTTGGTTCTTGACGGATCAGGGCTTGTGCGTATTTTTGGCGTGAAACAAGGGGCGGTTGATCCTGTCCAAATTAAGCAGGCCCCCTTTTCTTCGGACAACGAGTCGGTCTCGTTGGCCATTAGTGTCTGCCTGAAGAACTTCGACCTTATTGGGTTCTCCATATCCTCCGAGGAATCCGCCACCGCGATATTGGTCAAGGGTTGTTATACCGCAACTGTGGATGAGGGCGAGGTGAATCGAGTCGATCTCGCTTTGTCTACAACGACGTTTAAAAATGAGAGATATATCATTCCTAATATCGAACTCGTTAAGGAGGGCATCTCGAAAGAAGACGGTCCAATTCACGACCACTTCCACATGTTTGTTGTCGACAATGGACAGACGCTTGACTCCGTGTCGCTTTCTGACGAGTTGGTCACCGTTCTTCCTAACCCCAATACGGGCGGCTCGGGAGGCTTTGCTCGCGGGATGATGGCGGCTACCGCAACTCCTGGTCAGTTCACCCATATCATTTTGATGGATGACGATGTCTCCATCATGCCCGAGAGCTTGATTCGCACATTCAATCTTCTCTCTCTTGCTAAGGGTAAATATAAGGATGCCTTCATTAACGGTGCCATGCTTTCGATGGAGGATCCCACGCGTCAGTTTGAGGATGTCTCGTATGTGGCGACTACCGGTGCTTATCGTCGCGTAAAAGAGGATCTGAATGTCGGTAAGCTGGCTGACATCCTCAAAAACGAGCGCACCAGCGTTGAGGTTGATCAGGCCTATGGAGCTTGGTGGTATAGCTGCATTCCGGTGAAGGCTATCGAGAACAATGGCCTTCCCATGCCCTTCTTTATTCGCTGTGACGACGTTGAGTTTGGCATGCGCAATAAGCCTGTTTACATGACCATGAATTGCATTTGCGTGTGGCATGCAAGCTTTGAGGGGCGTTTCAGGGCTTCGGTTGATTGCTACCAGTACTTCCGCAACTTCTTTGCCATGATTGCTCTCGATGATTGTGCTGATGAGAAGATGTTTGTCCTTCGTATTCAGCGAGGGGTACGTCAGAATTTGCGCGATATGGACTATCAGGCTGCCGAGTTTATTCTCGATGGCTTTGAAGATTATCTGCGTGGCCCTGAGTATCTTCAGAAGCTTGATGGCGCCGCGACGATGATCGGCAAGGGGAAGTTAAACGAGAAGTTGATTCCTGCTTCCGAAATGGATTCAGAACTTCTTCGCAAGGCCGGTGTTACGGAGCAAGTGCTCGCTAATGTTAATCTGGAATTCCATCCTTCGAAGTTTATGAAGTATTGGAGATCTATTCCTTACGACAAGCACTATCTTCCCGATGTGCTGTTGCGCGGAAAGCCCGGCTATGTAGTTAAGAATGGCAGCTGTACGCTCGAGGGCAATTCGACGCGGTGTAAGACGCTGGTCTTTCTTGATCCGACTCGTGAGAAGGGTTCAGTCCGTACGATGGATCGAGCAAGGTTTAAGAGTATTCGCCGTCGCGAGCACGAGCTGATGAAGCGCTATCGTAAAGAAGGCAAGAGCGTCAGGGGGGCATGGGAAGATGCCATGCCGTACATGACTTCACGAGAGTTCTGGGAAGAGTACTTGGGACTTAAATAAGAAGAGGCCCGGACTGAGTCCGGGCCTCTTCTTATTTATCTATCTTAGAATTTCAGCCGGTGCTGCCTGATTTTTGACTGAATGGGTCCAATGATCAATGTGTCGACCAACGATGCTATTGCTAACGCCAATCCATATGCCAACGTCGTCGCGAGTAGCCAGAAGAGTAGTCGGAGTGGCCATTCTAGCGTCGCATATCCACCATTCAAAGCAGTTGTATAGACAATGCTGATGGCGAATTCAATTGTTGTGTATTGAAGGAGATAGATTGAGTAAGATCTTTTCGCAGACCATTCAATGGCTTTAGATAATACATCCGAAGAGATTTTAAGCCTGTCTATAGCAATAAATGTGGCAACAGTTGTAATCATCCAGTTATAACTTGGGTCTGCTCGTTCGAATCCGAAATACGCGCTAATAATGTCTAAGATAAAGAACAGAATGCCGGCAACCTTAATTAGGCGAACTTCTTTAATATCCAGTAATGGGCTGACGCGTTTTATGAAATACCCCATACAAAAGAATGTGAAATATGTTCCACCGAGTAGCGATAGGGGTATAAAGTGCTGAAGCATGTTTACGGCAGCCGCAAAGGTTATGTGTTGATAGTTGATGAGCAGGGACTTTGCAACGCATGATAGCCCGCCCCACGCATAGATTCCTAGGGTTACGAATAAGGCTATTTTGCAGGTATGATCATCGAGCGCATCAAACATTTTCGAAAGTATCGGTGCTACCAAAATGCAAGGTATGAGTGCTGGGACAAACCACCAACCGCCTTGAACCAGGTCGCTTGTATACTGTATATAGTTCGTATCCTGTAATGAGCCGGTGGCAGTTTTGAATGCGTACAATAGTCCGGCATATACAAAGATGGGTAGCAATAGAGACAAGGCTTTATCGAGCAGGTAATTCTTGTAACTTTTCTTAAGTGGCTTAAATGCGAAATAGCCAGACAAGCAGAAGAAAATCGGATCACAGATAATGGCGGCTGTGCTTGCTATTGGGCTCGCGTTGATGTTTCTAAAGCTGCCCAGTTGTGGTGCAATATGGACAACAACAACCAAAAACATCGATAGGGCTCTTAGGAGATCCCAGTTTGCAAGACGTTTGCTTGTGCTCATTGGATTTACTCACCTTTTGCCCTGTGCGTCTTATATACCTGTAATTCCCATTGTTTTCTTTCCACTTTTGCAACCGAGTCGAGGATAAGCCCCGTTGCCAGGCTTAGCCCGCATAGGAACATAAACGAGGCGGCGAGCATTGCGGTGGGGAAGCGAGGGACTAATCCGGTCTGGAAGTACTCTGCGACGATTGGTATACCGAGAGCGAGCCCTATGATGGCAAAGATGATCGCGATAAGACTGAAGAACTTGAGGGGACGATAATCCTTAAAGAGGGTCCCAATCATTGCGATGACCTTGATGCCGTCGCTGACCGTGTTGAGTTTGGATTCAGAGCCGGCAGGTCGATCTCGATACTCCACCGGCACGTCTTGAATGCGCCAACGGTGGTCGACGGCATGGATGGAGAGCTCGGTTTCGATCTGGAAGCCCTCACTCAAAACGGGGAAGGTCTTGACGAAGGGTTTGCTCATGGCTCGGTAGCCGGTCATCACGTCGTCAAAGCTGTAGCCGTAAATCCACTTGATCATGGCGCGAACAAGGTTGTTGCCAAAGCCGTGAAAGGCTCGTTTATTCTCTTCGGCATAGGTGCCGTTTGACAGGCGATCGCCAACGGTCATATCTGCTTCGCCGTTAAGGATGGGATTGCAGAGTGACTTGGCCGCTTCGGCGGGGTAGGTATCGTCGCCGTCGACCATCAAGTAGCATTCGGCATCGACATCACGGAACATTTGGCGGCACACGTTGCCTTTGCCCTGCCTGGGCTCGTGGCGCACCTTAGCCCCGTGCTGCTTGGCGATATGCGAAGTGTCATCGGAAGAGTTGTTGTCGTAAACATAGACAACTGCGCCGGGCAGCTCTCGATGAAAATCGTCGACAACTTTGCCAATCGTCAGCGCTTCGTTGTAACAGGGGATTATGACGGCGGTATTCGAATAGTCCATGTAGGACCTCCTTTAATGACTCATCTGGTCGAAAGTATAACTATCGCCTGCCCCTTTGATTAGATATGGGTTAGTTCTCCAGATTTGTTGCGGTGGATTATCGTCAACGTGGGAGGGCTATACTTTCCACTGTTATGTTTTACGAGACAAGGAGATGGTCCGTGGCTGACAACCTGGAGAGTCAGAAAGCGGTGGCTAAACCGGCCTCTCACGCTAAAAATGATTTCGAAAAGGACAAGTTCATTCTTAAGCAGCTTGTCACCAAAGATTTTAAGATCAAATATCGTCGCAGTGTTTTGGGCGTGGCATGGTCTGTGCTTAACCCGCTGCTGATGATGGTTGTTATGTCGATCGTGTTTTCTACGATTTTTGGCCAGAGCCGCAATGGATCAATTACGCCCGAAATGTATCCGTTGTATCTGATTGTCGGCAACATTACGTTCTCCGTCATGTCCGAGTCGACGAACCAGGCGCTCATGTCCATCATTTGGGCGTCTTCGTTGCTCAAGAAGGTTAAGGTCCATCGCTGGGTTTTCCCGGTACAGAAGGTGTTGTTCTCTCTTGTCAACTTTTCCTTCTCTTTAGTCGCTGTGGCTTTGGTTATGGTTTGGTTCCGTGTTGTCCCTACCTGGCATTTAATTCTGCTGCCGGTTTGCTTGCTGTTGCTCATGTGCTTCTGCATGGGCTTGGGCATGATGCTGTCGGCGCTGGCGGTCTTTTTCCGGGATGTTATGCATCTGTGGACTGTTGTTATCACGGCCTGGATGTATCTGACGCCTATTTTCTGGACGACCGATTACATTAGCCAAATGGCACATTGGATCCAGGTGCTTGTGGTTGTGAATCCCATGTACAACTACCTTCAGTTTATGCGTGATATCTTCCTGTTTAATACCGTGCCTTCTGCGCTTACCTTTGGGCTGTGTGTTGTTTGGGCTGTTATTGCTCTTGCTATTGGCTATACCGTGTTCCATAAGACCGAGCACAAGTTTATTCTCTACATCTAAGGAGTGCTGTTCATGACTGAATCTGCTATTGATTACAGCAAGCAGCCCCTTGCTGTTGAGGTCAAAGACGTCACCATGATCTTTAATATGGCGTCTGAGTCGCTTACAAACCTCAAGGAGTACTTTATTAAGCTCGCAAAGCACGAGCTGTTCTTTGAAGAATTCCGTGCGCTTAAGCACATTTCGTTTGATGTGCATCGCGGCGAGGTCGTTGGTCTTGTTGGTACTAACGGTTCCGGTAAGTCCACGATGCTCAAGATCATCGCTGGCGTTTTGGAGCCCAGCGAAGGCGAGGTTAAGGTCCATGGCAATATTGCGCCGCTGATTGAGCTCGGTGCCGGCTTTGACCCGGAGCTTACCGCGCGTGAGAATATCTATCTGAACGGTGCGCTGCTTGGCTATACCAAGGAGTTTATCGACGCTAGTTTTGACGAGATCATTGAGTTCGCTGAGCTTAAAGACTTCGTTGACATGCCCTTGAAGAACTTCTCTTCGGGTATGGTTGCGCGCATTGCCTTTGCTATCGCCACGATTACCGAGCCCGATATCCTAATCGTCGATGAGACGCTTTCTGTTGGCGATGTCTTTTTCCAGCAGAAGTGCGAGCGTCGCATTCAGCACTTTATCGAGAGTGGTGACGTCACGGTCTTATTCGTTTCTCACTCCATGGAGCAGGTTGAACGCATTTGCCAGCGTGCTGTTTGGATCGAGAAAGGCAACCTACGCATGGATGGTCCCGTGGATGAGGTCTGCAAGGCGTACCACGACCAGTTCAAGTAGGTTATAATTTATTGGCCGTGTGAACTTGTACCCGCTTGGACGTGCGGCCTTATGCTCCATTAGCTCAGTTGGATAGAGCAGGGGACTTCTAATCCCAAGGTCGACGGTTCGAATCCGCCATGGAGCACCAGAGAGTTTTTGAAGACCCGGTTATTGTGCCGGGTCTTTGCTTTTTGGGACGCGTGCGCGTGCAGTGCTCCCTCAACAATAAGTCCGATGCAGCGATGCTGCACCGGACTTTCTACATCCCAGAATGGCTATCAGCCTTTGGCTGTTGGGCTCTTACGCCTCCGTGGGCTCCACGCCCAGCTCGTTGCGGACGAGCTCGAAGGCTGCGGCGATGGCCTTGTCCATGTCGTAGTACTTGTAGCCGCCCAGGCGACCGGCAAAGATCACGTCGCCCTCCTGTGCCGCGAGCTCCTCGTACTGCCTGTAGAGGGCCTCGTTCTTGGCGTCGTTGATGGGGTAGTAGGGCTCGTCGCCGGGCTTCCAGTCCGCCGGGTACTCGCGCGTGATGACGGTCTTGTCCTGCGTGCCGAACTCGAAGTGCTTGTGCTCGATGATGCGCGTGTAGGGGATCTCGCGCTCGGTGTAGTTGACCACGGCCACGCCCTGGTGGTCCTGCTCGTCGAGCGTCTCGGTCTCAAAGTGCAGGCTGCGGTACTCGAGCGTGCCCAGCTTAAAGTCGTAGAACGCGTCGATGGGGCCGCAGTAGATCGTCTTGGCGGCGATATCGGGCTCGGCGGCGATCAGCTCCTTGTACTCCACGCCGCAGCGCACCTCGATGCCCTCGAGCATGTTGGCGACCATCTTGGTGTAGCCGCCCATGGGGATGCCCTGGTAGCGGTCGTTGAAGTAGTTGTTGTCGTAGGTAAAGCGGCAGGGGAGGCGCTTGATGATGCTCGCGGGCAGGTCCTTGCAATCACGACCCCACTGCTTCTCGGTGTAGCCCTTCACGAGCGTCTCGAAGATGTCGCGGCCGACGAGCGACAGCGCCTGTTCCTCCAGGTTCTGCGGCTCGCCGATGTTCTCAGCGGCCACCTGCTCGGCAATCTTTGCTTTGGCGTCTGCCGGCGTGACGACGCCCGGCCACATCTTGGCGAAGGTGTTCATGTTGAAGGGCATGTTGTACATGTTGCCGTGGAAGTTGGCGACGGGCGAGTTGACGTAGTTGTTGAACTCGGCGAAGCGGTTGACGTAATCCCAGACGTTCTTCATAGAGGTGTGGAAGATATGTGCGCCGTAGCGGTGGACCTGGATGCCCTCGACGTCCTCGGTGTAGATGTTGCCGGCAATGTGGTCGCGGCGATCGATGACTAGGACCGACTTGCCGGCGCGCTTGGCGGCATTGGCAAAGACGGCGCCCGAAAGGCCGGCACCGACGACGAGGTAATCGTACTGGGACATGGATATGCTCCTTTGTATGTCGATTGGACAGTTACTTTAGTTTAGGGACAAACATATCTGATGTCTTTGTCCCAGGGATTAGTGTAGCAGATGCTCTTTCAACAGCTCTAGCGCATGTACGTAGCCCTTCAGGCCCTCGCCGGTGATGGTGGCAAAGCAGGCCAGGCGGGCGTAGCTTACCTGGCGGAAGTCCTCTCGCTTCTCGACGGCGCTGATGTGGACCTCGACGGCGGGGATGGCGACGGCTTTGAGGGCGTCGAGGATCGCCACGCTGGTGTGCGTGTAGGCAGCCGGGTTGATGACGATGCCGTCGACCTTGCCGTAGGCCTCCTGAATCTTGTCGACGATGCTGCCCTCGTGGTTGGACTGGAAGACCTCGACCTCGTCAAAACCCTGTGCAGCGCCTGCCTCCTGGCAGATCTGGACCAGGCGGTCGTAGTTGTCGCTGCCGTAGATGCCCGGCTCGCGAATGCCGAGCATGTTGAGGTTGGGACCGTTGATGACGAGTGCTTTCATGGTTGCTTCCTTTGCGGTTGGTCGGGCGGTGAGGCGGAATGAAAAACCACCACAAAGGTGCCTGTCCCCTTTGTGGTGGTTTTTGTTAGAGAGCGGGTGGGAGGGTGTCGAGGACGGCGCGGGCGGTGTTGGCGGCGCAGTCGCGCGAGTCGATGGTGTGGTCGGCCCAGGCGCGGTAGCGCGGCATGCGCTGCTCGGCGAGCTTTTCGATGCCATCGCGGGCAGTGATGGGGCGTCCCTTATGAGCGAGTTCGTCGAGCTTGCGGTTAAGCATCACGATTCGGCTGTTCTGGTGCAGCAGCGGATAGTTCTCATCGCGCGTGACCACGCCGCCGCCGGTGGAGAGCACCAGGCCACTGCGCTTGGAGATGTCGGCTAGCGCCGCCGTCTCCTGCTCGCGGAAGGCCGCCTCGCCGCGCTCGACGATAAAGTCGGCGCAGGGCATGCCCAGGCGCTCCTCGAGGGCGCGATCGAGGTCGATGTGCTCGCGGTCCGTGAGCTGGGCGATCTGCTCGCCCACGCGGGTCTTGCCCGAACCTGGCATGCCAATCAGGGCGATGTTCTGCTCGCGGTGAGACAGGCGCTCCGTTACGTCCAGGATGCGCTCGCGCGGGGTGGCTTTGCCGGTGTAGCGCTCAACAGCCTGTGCTGCTTGTGCCACAAGCATGAGCAGGCCGCCGATGCAGGGGATGCCGCGGCGCTCGGCCTCGAGCATCAGACCCGTGCGGGCGGGGTTGTAGACAATGTCGATGACGCCCTCGAGCGCATCGAGGCCTTCGAGCGTGCAGGGAGCGTCGGGGCAGTGGGGGAACATGCCGGCAGGCGTGCAGTTGACGAGCAGCGCGGCATCGGATTGCTGCGCGATGTTGTCGTAATTGACCTCGCTCGTGCGACCCACGGGTACGACGATGGCGCCCAGATCGCCGAGCACCATGCTGGCCGTAGTGCCCGCGCCACCGGTGGCGCCGAGCACAAGGACCTTCTTGTCGGCAACTTCAACGCCCAGCTCCTCGACCAGACACTGAAAACCAAAGTAGTCGGTGTTGTCGCCGCGCAGGCGGCCATCGGGCAGGCGCGTGATGGTGTTGACGTTGCCCATGCGCTCGGCCAGCGGGCTCAGCTCGTCCAGGTATTCCATGACGGCACGCTTGTAGGGGATGGTCACGTTGGTGCCTTCCCATTCATCGCCCGTCATAAAAGCCTCGAGATCCTCGGGCTCGCGCTCAAAACGCACGTACTCGAGCCCAGCGAGCTCTTTGTAGATGGTCGGGGTGTAGCTGTGGCCCAGCACGCGGCCCAGCACGCCGTAGGGGCGGGTCGCGACGGTATCGGTCATCTAGAGCACCTCCGTATAGCTGCCAAAGTAGGTGAAGCTCTCGCACACGTCGTCGATTGAGTCGAGCAAGTCGTCGAGGGCCTTGCTGCCAAAGGGGCAGTCCAGGTCAAAGTAGAACATAAACTCAAAGTCGTGCCCGGGGATGGGGCGGCTCTCGAGCTTGATGAGGTTGATGTTGAGGGCGTAGAAGCGCTCGAGTACGCGATAAAGCGCGCCCGGCTCATTGGCCGTGGTGATCATGAGCGAGGTACGGTTGGCACCGGGATAGACGCGCGGTTCGCGACTGATGACGACGAAGCGCGTGTAGTTGTTGTCCGAGTCCTGGATGTTGGGCTCCAGCACCTCGAGGCCATACAGCTCGGCACAGCTGCGCGAGGCGATGGCGGCGACATCGGTGCGCTCGGAGTTGGCGACCATCTCGGCCGACATAGCGGTGTTGGGGTACTTGGTGGCATGCAGTCCGTGGCCCTCGATAAAGCCGGCGCACTGGGCAATGGCTTGGTCGTGGCTGTAGACCTCGCGCACGTCGGCGAGCTTGGTGCCGGGTTTGACGAGTAAGTTGTGATCGATCTTGAGGCGCAGCGAGCGCACGATATGGAAGTCGAACTGTGCAAGCAGGTCGTAGACGGCGTTGACCGATCCGGCAGTTGAGTTTTCGATGGGCAACACGCCAAACTCGCAGAAGCCGTCGCGTATGGCGCGCATAACGCCCTCGAAGGTCTCAAAGAAGGCGATATCGGGCACGTCGAAGAGCTTGCACGCGGCGATCTGACTGTAGGCGCCTTCGACGCCCTGGCAGGCGACGGTGGCCGTCTGGGGGAAGGGCGTGTCAAAGGCTGCGGCCGTGGCGCGGGCCTTTTGCGACACCGTGATGCCCTTGAGCTCGTTGATGTAGCGCTGCTGCTCGGCCTTGCTCATGCTCATGAGGAGGCGGAACAGGGTGATGGTCTGGGCCTCGTAGCGCTCGGGTGCGCGGCTGGCGAGGTTGTTGAGCTTGGAGCGCTCGCGGGCGGGGTCGAAGACAGCCTTGCCCATCTCGATTTTTGATTTGGCGACCTCGGTGGCAATGTCCATGCGCTCGACAAAGCTGTTGAGCAGGGTGGTGTCGATGCCATCGATGGCCTGGCGAATATCGGCAAGGTCCATGGAGGCCCCTTTCACGTGTTGGTGATTTTTCTGGGACGGGCGTGGGGGCCGGAGTTGGCCCCCCCCGGAGATTTTTAGAGCTGGCCTGCGTCCTCGAGGAGGGCGTCCCAGATGGCGAGCGCCGCGGCTGCTTCGGCTACGGGGACGGCGCGCGGGACGATGCAGGGATCGTGGCGGCCGTGGACCGAAAGCTCGGCATTTTCCATGGCGTCCATGTCCACGGTCTGCTGCTCGCGACCGATGGAGGGCGTTGGCTTCACGGCCATGCGCCACATGACGGGCGCGCCGGTGGAGATGCCGCCCAGGATGCCGCCGGCGTTGTTGGACTCGACCGCAATCTCGCCGGTCTCGGCATCAACGCGGTATGGATCGTTGTTCTCGCTTCCGCGCATGGCGGCCACGGCAAAGCCCATGCCAAACTCCACGCCCTTTACGGCGGGAATACCAAAGGCGATTTGTGCGATGCGGTTCTCGATGCCGTCGAACATGGGGTCACCGATGCCCGCGGGAAGCCCGTAGATGCCGCACTCCACGATGCCGCCGATACTGTCGAGCTCGTCGCGCGCGGCTAGGATCTCCTCGCGCATGCGGTCGGCTGCGGCGGCGTCAATGCAGGGCAGATCGTTCGTGAGAATCGCCTTGCGGTCGGCCTCGCGGTAGACCATGTCGTCCATGGGCAGGTCGGAAATGCCGCCGATCTGCGCGACGTGCGCCATGACCTTGATGCCGCGGGCCTCGAGTGCCTGCAGCGCAATGTCGCCGGCGATGCACAAGGGAGCCGTCAGGCGGCCGGAGAAGTGTCCGCCGCCGGCGACGTCGTGCATGTTGTGGTACTTCACGCGCGCCGGAAAGTCTGCGTGCCCGGGGCGGGGCTTGCGGCGCAGCTCGGAATAGTCCTTGGAGCGCGTGTTGGTGTTCTCGATAATCGCGGCGATGGGTGCGCCGGTGGTGTGTCCATCGACCACACCAGCAATGATATGCGCGGCGTCGGCCTCGCGGCGCTTGGTCGCGGTCTCGTCGCGGCCGGGGGCGCGACGGTCCAAAAAGGCCTGCAGCACATCTTGGTCAACGGCGATACCCGCGGGGATGCCGTCGAGTGAGCAGCCGATAGCAGAGGAGTGCGACTGGCCAAAGATGCTCAGATGCAAGACGTTGCCAAAGGTCGAGGACATGCTATTCCTCCTCGAGTGTGACCTTGCCGCCCAGCAGGCGGTAGTGGTCAAAGAAATCAGGATAGGACTTGTTGACGGCCTCGGCGCCGTGGATCACGACCTCGCCAGTGGCGCGGCTCGCAGCGATGGCGGCCATCATGGCGATGCGGTGGTCGTTGTGCGAATCGACCTCGCCGCCGGTAAAGGCGTCGACACCCTTGATGATGAGGTCGTCGCCGGCAATGCGCACCTGTGCGCCCAGTGCGGTGAGCTCGCGGGTGGTGGTGGCCAGACGGTCGGATTCCTTGATGCGCAGGCGGGCGCAGTCGCGGATGAACGTGCGGCCTTGCGCCAACGATGCCACGGCAGAGATAACGGGCACCAGGTCCGGAATGTCGTGCGCGCTCATTTCAAAGCCGGCGAGCTTGTCGGACTGCACAGTGGCGGCGTTGGTGGAGCGCACGATGCGGGCGCCAAAGCGCGAGAGCGCGGCAAGCACGTTGCGATCACCCTGCGCGGAGCTGAGCGACACGCCCTCGACAGTGATGGGGTCGGAGCCGATGGCGCCGGCACACAGCCAAAAGGCGGCGTTGGACCAGTCGCCCTCGACAGCCACGTTGCCAGGCGTGCGGTACGAGCCGCTGCTCACGCGGAAGTTCGTGATCTCGGGTTGGCCGTCCTTGGCGGGGATACGCTCGACGTTGACCTCGACGCCGAAGGCCTTCATGGCCTGGATGGTCAGGTTGATATAGGGGCGGCTCTCGATAAGGCCGGTCACCTGCACGCAGGAGGGCTGGGCCAGCAGCGGGGCCGCCAGCAGCAGGCCGGAGATGTACTGCGAGCTCACGTTGCCCGGCAGGATAAAGGTGCCCGGGCGCATGCGGCCGCTTGTCTTGAGCGGAAAGCCGCCCAGGCCCTGCAGGTCGCAGCCGGCGGCAATGATCTCGTCGGAGAGCGGAGAGAGGGGGCGTGCGCCCAGACGACCCTGGCCCACAAAGGTTGCCTCTGCCCCCAGCGCGCAGGCGACGGGCAGCATAAAGCGGAGCGTGGAGCCGCTCTCGCCGCAGTCGAGCGTGCCGCCCGCAAGTGCCTTGAGCAGGCCGAACTCAATACTCTTCATGGTGGGATGGACCTGGAAGCCATCCTCGACGGTCTCGATGCGGGCGCCCAGCGACGTGAGGCAGCGCACCGTGGCCTCAATATCGGCGCAGGTGGTGTTGCAGGTCACATGCGTTTCTCCGTTGGCGAGCGCAGCGCAGATAATCAAGCGGTGCGCCATCGATTTGGATGCGATGGCGGGGACGGTGCCCTTGAGCGGGGAGGGGGTGATGCGGGCTAGCATGCGGATGCGTCTCCCTTCTGGCCGAGGCCCTCGGCAATTAAGTCATGGAAGGTGGATAGCGGCGTGCGGTCGATGCTGCAGCGGCCAATACCGTGCGGAATCACCAGATCGATGGTGTCACCGGCGCGTTTTTTGTCGTGCAACGCCTCGGCAAAGACGGTGTCGGCGGAAAGCTCACAGCGGGTCTTGAGGCCGTGGCGGGCGCAGAGCTCCTCGATGCGACCAGGCAGCTCGGCATCGCAAATGCCGTGCAGGGCCGCGGCGCGCGTGATGATACCCATGCCGATCGACACGCAGTTGCCGTGTCCCAGCTCAAAGTGCTCGCAGGCCTCGACGGCATGTCCGGCGCTGTGTCCAAAGTTGAGGAGTTTGCGCTGGTTGGTCTCGCGCTCGTCGGCAACGACCACAGCGCGCTTAATGTCGATATTGCGGGCGATGATGAGCGCCACGCGGGCCACGTCGCGGTTCAGCAGCTCAAGCGTGAGCGGGGTCTTCTCCAGCTCGGCGAAAAGCTCCGGATCGGCAATCACGGCGTGCTTGACGACCTCGCCGCAGCCGTCGGCGAACTGCTCGGGCGTGAGGGTGGCAAGGCATCCCACGTCGGCGATAACTACGCTCGGCTGCCAAAAGGCACCGGCGAGATTTTTGCCGGCGGCCAGGTCGATGGCCGTCTTGCCGCCCACCGACGAGTCAACCATGGCGAGCAGACTCGTGGGGATCTGCACAAACTTGCAGCCACGCATGTAGGTGGCCGCCACAAAGCCGGCCACGTCGCCCACGACGCCGCCGCCGAGAGCCACGATCACGTCGGAGCGCGAAAGCTCGTGCTCGGCAACAAACTCCAAAATGGCAACGTAGGTCTCGGCACGCTTATGGGCCTCGCCGGCCTCGAAGGTGCATATGCTCACCTCGTAGCCTGCGGATTCGAGGCTCTGCTTAACGGGCATCTGGTAGAGCGGGCCCACGTTGGTGTCCGTCACGATGACGGCGCGAGTGCCTCCGGCGGTGGCGCGAATGAGCGGCCCTGCCTGTTCCAGCAAAAAGGTGCCCACGTGTACCTGGTAGGGGCGTGCGGTGTCGATATCGATGGTAATCGCCATAAGCTATGGTCCTTTCGACCTGGCGTGATGGGTGGTCTAGTGGGCGCTCTCGTCGTCGAGCGCGCGCTTGATGCGATCGCCCTCGGCAAGAAGGTTCTCAAGATAACGCTGGTCGCGGTCTTTGAGCGCGCGGCTGTAGGCGCCGAGCGAATCGATCAGATGGTCGATCTCGAAGGCAAGCGCGTCGGCGTCGTCGATCATGAGCTCGGACCACATTTGCGGGTTGAGGTGGGCCACGCGCGTAAGGTCGCGGTAGCTACCGGCCGAAAAGCCGTGGTGGACCTGGGCGGTGGGGCTCTTTACGTAGGCGTTGGACACCACGTGTGCGAGCTGGCTCGTAAAGGCGATCACGCGGTCGTGTTCGGCGGCGGTGGTCACGCTGAACTTGCCAAACCCCAAGGGACGCACCATCTCGCGCACCTGGCCCAAGAGCTCCAGCTTAAGGGCATCGTCTACCGCGGGCGGAACGAGCACGAGCGGCGCGCCCTGGAACAGGTCGGCGCGGGAGTGCGCGTAGCCCGAGAACTGGGTGCCCGCCATGGGGTGTGCGCCCACAAAGTAAAAGCCGTGCTCTCGTGCGAGTTCAAAGGCCCGCTCACACACAATGTCCTTGACGCCCACGGTGTCGATCACCACGGGACCCATGATGGCATCGGTGTCGGTGGCGTCGGCGAGCGCCTGGGCGTGCGTCTCGAGCCACTCGATGCATGCTTCGGGATAGCAGGCAAGGACGATGATGTCGCACTCGCCGAGCGTCTCGTCGTTGAGCTCGCCGGCGACGGTACCCATGCTGGCGGCCGTCATCACGTCATCGTCGGGGTCCCAGGCAAGCACGCGAACGCCCGCCTGCGCATAGCCGCGGGCAAAGCTGCCGCCGATGAGGCCCAGGCCCACGATGCCGGCGCACTTGGGGCCTCCCTGGTTGACGCGTGCGTTTCTCACCGTACCCATGGGCTACTCCTGAACGGTCTCTTGACAGACGACCTCGCGGATGGCGCGGATGCGGCGCATGGTGTCGTCGAACTGGTCGGGCGTGAGGGCCTGGGCGCCGTCGGACCAAGCGTGGCTCGGGTCGTCGTGGACCTCGATCTCCAGACCGTTGGCGCCGCAGGCAGTCGCGGCGAGCGCCATGGGCTCGACATAGCGGGTGTAGCCGGTGGCGTGGCTGGGGTCGGCGACGACGGGCAGGTGCGACAGGTGGTGCAGCACCGGCACGGCGTTGAGGTCGAAGGTGTTGCGGGTGCGGGTCTCGAAGGTGCGAATGCCGCGCTCGCACAGGATGACGTTGTCGTTGCCCTCGCTCATGATGTACTCGGCAGCCATGAGCAACTCATCGACGGTGCCGGACATGCCGCGCTTGAGCAGGACCGGGGTCTTGGTCTTGCCGACCTCCTTGAGCAGGGGGAAGTTCTGCGCGTTGCGGGCGCCGATCTGCATGACGTCGATCTTCTTATCCAAGAAGACCTGCACGTCGCGCGGGTCCATGATCTCGGTGACGATCGGCATGTCGAGCTCGGCGGATGCCTCGCATAGCAGGTCCAGGCCGGCGGGGCCCATGCCCTGGTAGGCGTAAGGGGAGGTGCGGGGCTTGTAGGCGCCACCGCGCAGCATCGTGGCGCCGGCGGCCTTTACGCGGCGTGCGATGCGAATGAGGTTTTCGCCCTCGACGGAGCAGGGTCCGGCGATGACCTGGAACTGGTCGCCGCCGATCTTGACGCCGTGGCCGCAGTCGATGACGGAGTCCTCGGGGTGGAACTTGCGGTTGGCACGCTTAAAGGGCTCGGAGACGCGCTGCACGCGCTCGACGACATCCATGGACTCGAGCAAGAACGGGTCGATCTTGGTCGTATCGCCCACCAGGCCGATGATGGTCTCGTTCTCGCCGCGCGAGACGTCGGTCTTGAGACCCTTCTTCTCAATCCAGCTGACGATATGGCCGACGGCCTCGTCGCTGGCGCTCTGCTTTAAAATCGCAATCATGGTGTGCCTCTCACCTCGATGGATAGCTCTTGCAAAAACGGCCCGCATCGCGAGCCGTTATATATGTGCATGAGAGTTTATACTAATTGTTTCACTTTTGCGTTCTAAGGTGAGCCTCTGCGCCGTGCCTCCCACGTAATTGCAAAGCTTTTTCTATTCTTTTGTTAGCCCGTGGCGCACTTGGGTATAATGCCAACCGTTCGCCCTATTAGCTCAGGGGATTAGAGCGTCTGCCTCCGGAGCAGAAGGCCGTTGGTTCGAATCCAACATGGGGCACCCTCGAACGTAAGACCGTCCGAACCTCGCATGGTCCGGGCGGTTTTCTTATACCGACGCGACGTGATGGGACAAGGTATGGCAGCAACGGATATCGAGCACGGACTCTCGACCGCCGAGGTCGAGGAGCGCATCGCCGCCGGTAAGATCAACCGCAACATGGAACTCAAGACCAAGTCGGTCCGCGAGCTCATCATCGAGAACCTCTGCACGCTGTTTAACTTGATCAACGTGGTCTTGGCGATTTTGGTGTTGCTGACCGGTTCGTTTAAGAACCTGACGTTCCTGTTCGTGGTGTTCTTGAACACGGCAATTGGCGTCATCCAGTCCATGCGCTCCAATCGGATGGTCGATAAGCTTACGCTGCTCACCTCTAAGAAGGCCATCGCGGTGCGCGACGGCGCCGAGGTAGAGCTCGACCTGGACCAGATCGTGCTCGACGATATCATTCGCCTGGGGCGCGGCGACCAGATTCCCGCCGACGCCGTGGTGGTGTCGGGTGAGGCACTCGTGAACGAGAGCCTGCTGACGGGCGAGAGCGATCTCATCAAAAAGCAGCCCGGCTCCGAGCTCATGAGCGGCAGCTTTATCGACTCGGGCCTGCTGCGCGCCCGCGTGATCCATGTTGGCGCCGACAACTACGTGGCCAAGATCAACAACGAGGCCAAGTACGTCAAAAAGGTCAATTCCGAGATCATGAACGCGCTCAACGCCATCGTGCGCTTTGCGAGCCTCATTATGATTCCGCTCGGCCTGGCGCTCTTTGCCTCGAGTGTGAGCGAGCTGTGGGATGCCGCCGGTACGCCGGGCGATAGCGCGCTTTCGTGGTGTTTTTCCGAGCTGCTTGCCGGTCGCGTGCCTTCGTCGGCGCTGCTGTCTACGGTGGGCGCTCTTTTGGGCATGATTCCGCAGGGCCTGGTGCTGCTGACTTCGTCGGTGCTTGCCATCGCCACGGTGCGCCTGGCGCGCCGCAAGGTACTCGCGCAGCAGCTCTACTGTATCGAGACGCTCGCGCGCGTCGACGTGCTGTGCCTGGACAAGACGGGCACTATCACGTCGGGTCGTATGGAGGTCGAGGGCACCTATCCGTTGCCGATTGAGGGCGCCGACATGGGCGCGGGGGAGTGCGAGGCGTCTGTCCCCGTCGAGACCACGGTCCTTGATTTTGCGCTCGCCAACGTGGCGCGTGCCACCTCGGCAGACGCCAACGAGACCTGTCAGGCGCTGCTCAACTACTACGCCGACCGCCCGGTCGAGGTGTCCGAGCCTCTGTCGGTCATTCCGTTCTCGTCGTCCAAAAAGTGGAGCGGCGCCTCGTTTGTGCAGGGCTCCTATGTAATGGGCGCAGCGCAATTTGTGCTTTCGGCGCGCGCCTTTGCGCAGGTCGAGAACCGTGTGGCCGAGCTTGCCGACACCTGCCGCGTGCTTGTGGTGGCCCGTGTGGACGGCTTTACGCCCGATGGCGATATGGTGGGCGAGGCCGAGCCCGTGGGCT
>OHAY01000388.1_pt1 | contig 46086 bp, 35 predicted proteins | sample 1577191 | NCBI WGS metagenome assembly OHAY01 (sample SAMEA3541504, study PRJEB24748) | human gut metagenome | biome: human gut; feature: human-associated habitat; material: faeces | place: China | collected 2012 | reverse complement strand
GGACGCGCGGCTTACCGCGCTGGCCGATATGTATCAGCCGAAAAAAGTGACGCCGGCCGCCATGCGGTTTGTGGATATCGCCGGTCTGGTAGAAGGCGCTTCCAAAGGCGAAGGGCTGGGCAATAAATTCCTCAGCCATATCCGTCAGGTAGACGCCATCGCAGAAGTCGTGCGCTGTTTTGAAGATTCCAATATCACCCATGTCAGCGGCTCCGTCGATCCGATCCGCGATATTGAAGTCATCAATACAGAATTATGCCTCGCCGATATGGAAAGCGTGGAGCGCCGCCAGGAACGGCTCGCCAAAATTGCTAAAAGCGGGGATAAAAACGCCAAAGCCGAACTGCCGGTATTGGAAAAAGTCATGGCAGGACTCAGCGAAGGAAAACCGGCTCGTCAGTGCGGTCTGACCGAAGAGGAAAAAGCGCTGCTTGCCGAGCTGAATCTGCTGACGATTAAGCCGATTCTCTACGTGGCCAACGTAAGCGAAGACGAAGTTGCCGACGCGCATGCCAATCCGCATGTCCAGCGCGTACAGGAATATGCCGCCAAAGAAGGCGCCGGCGTCGTTGCGGTTTCCGCGAAAATCGAATCGGAAATCGCCGAACTTTCCGCCGAAGAAGCGGCGCTGTTTCTGGAAGAGCTGGGACTTACGGAATCCGGGCTGGACAAACTCATCAAAGCCAGCTACGCGCTTCTCGGTCTCATGAACTATTTCACTGCCGGTCAGGAAGAAGTACGGGCCTGGACGATCACCAAAGGCACCAAAGCTCCCAAAGCCGCCGGCAAAATTCATACGGACATCGAACGCGGATTTATCCGTGCGGAAATCGTTTCTTATGACGATCTCATGGCCTGCGGCAGCCATAACGCGGCGCGGGAAAAAGGCCTCGTCCGCCTGGAAGGCAAAGACTATATCATGCAGGACGGCGACGTTACCTATTTCCGGTTCAACGTATAATCTGCAAATAAGCGGCGCTTTGCGCCGCTTTGTCTTTTCAAAAAATAAACCGGCAGGTTCCACGGAATCTGCCGGTTTATTTTACTTTGTGTTGTTTTCCACTTTACATTCCAATTTCGCCAGTGCCGAAGAAAATTCGTTGAATTCATTCAGCGTGTCCTGGTTCAGGGAATAATAATGCCATCTGCCGTCTTTACGGGAATCTACCAACTCACACATGCAAAGGATACGCATATGGTGAGACAATGTAGGCTGTGTAAAATTAAACTGCTGCAGCAGCTGATACCCGCATTGTTCGCCTTCACACAACGTCTGTACGATTTTGAGCCGATGTGCATCTCCTAACGCTTTACATATCGCTACAATTCTTTTTGGATTCATGTTTCTACCCTCCACATAGGACTGTTTCTATATACTATATATATCATAACTTACAGATATATCTTTGTCAAAATCATTTTTTGCATAGTTATGATAATTTTTTCATTACCTTTTTTTCATTATAAAAGTTTTTCATCATAAAACGCCTGACCGAAATCTTCCGGTTCAGGCGTTTATGTTTCCCCGCATGGTGCATGATCGAAGTTTCCCCGTTTATTGAAAAGCAGCTGCCGGGAAGCCCGATCATGGGTTAGTTATTCACGTTTATTAACGTTCCGCAGCCTCTCTAGCGGCATCCTGCTTTACGAGTTTCATAAAGCGGCTGCGGCGGCTTTTTTTGCTACATTAGCACTGAAGAATTTTTGGAATTCGTCCACCCACACTTTCGTGGCCGGCGAGACATATCCTTTGTCCTGCCAGATCATGCCCAATACCCAGGGGATCTTGGGCTCCAGCAGCGGCACGTGCGCCACATGGCCTTTAGGCAGGCGGTCGCATACCCGTTCCGGCATCAGCGCTACGCCCATACCGGCTCTGGCCATCTCTATGACAAAATCCCAGTTGCTGCTGCAGCATACCACATGGTAATCGAGCATTTCCCGCTGGAACGCGGCCCGAATGAGATGGTGGAGAGAAAATTCGTCGGGATAATCAATCACAGGATAATCCCGAATATCCTGCAAGGTCAGTCCCCGCCGCCCATTGAGCGGAAATCCCGGCGGAAGAACGATTTCCATACTTTCTTCGCTGAAAATATATGTCTTATAAGGAAGTTCCCGATTCGGCATGCCCAGTACCCCTACCTGCACTTCTCCATTTTCCAGATAGTGCGGAACTTCATTACAGCCGACTTCCCTGATCTCTAATTGTATCTGAGGATAAGCGGACAAAAAATACTGTAAGAACGGAGAGATAAAAGACGAGCCGACCATCGGCGGGATTGCCACTTGCAGCACGCTATGCTCCAGTTCCCCTTTTTTCTTCAGGGAATTCCCGAGTGCTTCATACCGATTCACCACATCTTCTGCCTGCGGCAGCAGCGCTTTCCCCTGCGGCGTCAGTTCCACTGTGCGGTTGGCCCGAAAAAATAACTGGGTGCCCCCTTCTTCTTCCAGACTTCTGATAGCTTTGCTGATGGCAGGCTGACTGATATGAAGCGCTTTAGCGGCTTTGCTGAAACTCTTTCGATGGGCTATTTCTACAAAATATATCCACTGATTCACGTCCATACACATCATCCTCTCCTAGTCTGTTTACACTTATATTTTATCACGCCGTAAAAGTAAATCAACTTTTCTCTCTTTATGCGATGCATTTTTCTGCATGTTTATTTCCAAATTCTATTCGATTTCCCCTTTATTCGACCTTTACTGTATAACTTTTGGTTATTCAGCAACAGATAAAAATACTCTATGACGTATTTTTCCTCTGCTGATAAAAATTTTTTACACTGTTTATTCTTTATTAGAAATACTTTTATGCAACGTATAACCTTATAGAATATTTCACTATGCCAAAGTATTATTTTATTTTTCCCGCTCCTTCCCCTATAATAGAGGCTACGGGGGATTTTTCTAAAGAAAGGGGTATATTTGTATATGAAAAAAATCGTATTCATGATCGTCCAAATTGCTGGACTGTTTGCTTTGACATATATCGGCGAATTCATCGCCGACTTGCTGCACCTTCCTATTCCGGGAACGCTGATCGGCATGGGGCTGCTGTATCTGGCGCTTCACTTGGGCATCGTAAAAACCGAATGGTTTGCCGCAGGCGCTGATACGCTGATCGGGAATCTGCTTCTTTTCTTCGTACCTGCCGCGGTGGGAATCATGAATTTTACGTCTACGTTCGTATCGGACGGCATCTGGATGCTCGCGGTTCTCGCCGGCAGCATGATCGCCGTACTGTATTCCATCGTCGCGCTGACCGTATGGATCCGGAAACACCAGAAAAGGATAAAGGGGGCACTCAAATGTTATTAGGATTTTTTATCACACTGGCTGCATTCCTGGCAGCGAAACAAGTATATAAACGTGCGAACGTAGTGATCTGCAATCCGCTCATTACCGCGCCGCTTCTCATCATCGCGTTTCTGCTGGCATTCGGCATTCCGTTTGAAAGCTATGAACCGGGCGGTGCAGTCTGGATGGCACTGCTCAAACCGGCAACGGTCGCGTTTGCGCTGCCGCTGTACCGGTATCGGCAGATCGTCAAAAAATATCTGATGGAACTGCTCTTTGTCGTCATGGGAGCCGGCTCTCTCGCCATGGCTACTACGTTTATGTTCGCGGAATTTGCGCATTTAAGCCACGATTTGTCGCTTAGCATGGCGCCCCGCTCCATCACCACGCCGCTGGCGATCAATATCAGCAGCGCCATTGGCGGGATTCCTACGATTACAGCCATTTTCGTCGTTATCACAGGGATTGTCGGCATGGTAATCGCGTCTGCGGTAATCCGGTATTTCCGGCTCCGCCATCCGCTCCTTAAAGGCATGCTGCTCGGCATTACCGCTCACGGCACCGGCGCCGCCAAGGGATATGAAGATAATCAAACGACCGGCGCGATCGCCAGCCTGTCCATGATATTCACGGGCGTTCTGTCCACGATCATGGCGCCGGCCATCATCTATATCTGCTCTCAATTAGTCACGCTTTAATCAAACTACGCTATCCGCTCCGAAACCACCGTTTCGGAGTTTTTTTATTTTCCGGAAAATACAGGATCTCGTTTTTCTTTAAATGCCGCAGCGCCTTCGGCAAAATCTTCGCTTTCCATCAGCAGCGTCTGCTCTTTCGCTTCCGCCTGCAGTACCTCGTCCAGCGTAAGTTCCGGCTGGTTCAGATAGGCTTTGATCCGGCGAATTGCCAGCGGCGCCGCTTCTTCCAGCCGTTTTGCCATCGCGTTTACCCGGCTTTGCAGCTCATCGCCGCAGACATGAGTAACCATGCCCAACTCTTTGGCTTCGCCCGCTCCAATCAGATCGGCGGTAAACATCAGTTCTTTTGCTTTATGGATACCGACTGCTTTAGGCAGCAGATACAGTCCGCCGAAATCCGGCATCAGCCCTACTTTGGCAAAGCTTTGGGCAAACCGCGCCGATTCATGGGCATAAATGATATCGCAGGCCAGCATCAAATTGGCGCCGGCTCCGGCAGCCACGCCGTTGACCATCGCCAGGACCGGTTTAGGCAGTGCCATAATTTTCTTCGCCGCCGATCCTACTTTAGCAATAAACGCCTGCCGCTCTTCATCGGAATGCAAGCTCGATAAATGGCCCAGATCCCCGCCGGCGCAAAAGGCTTTTCCCGCGCCCGTGATGACGACGCAGCGAATCTGTTCATTATTCCGAGCTTCTTCCAGCGCGTCCAGCATCCCGTTTATCCAGTCTTCGTTGATCGCATTGTACTGTTTCGGCCGGTTCATGGTAATCCATAAGGTCTTTCCTTCCAGAGTTTTTATGATGGCTTCTTCCACAGGTACTCCCCCTCTCTTTTATATAGAAAATTTCTCTTTTCCTTCCCGTCATTCCTGCTTCTAATCGCCTTCTTATCGACATTTTTTTATAAAAGCTATATAATAACGATATGTGTGTTTTTTATAAATTCGAAGAATAAAGGGTGGTAACAATATGTTCAGGTGGGATACAAAACAAAAACGCTATGTTTTGCTGACATTGCTTTTAGGAATCCTGGTATATTTAGCCGCCATCTCTTTTCACAGCTATACAACCTATAACGTAAGCGCCGGCGAAATGCAGCTGGACTGGCTGGCGATCGCGCCGGCAGCCTTCTGCGCCGTCCTGCCGCTTTTCGGAGCAGGCCCTTATATCTACCGGCATCCCCGCATTCTTCTGACGCACCTGTTTACCGCGTTATTGTGGATCGTCGCAGGTCCGCTGTTTTCCCACTGGACATACAGCGGCAAAGAAACCAGCTATGTCAACAATCTGTATGATATTCTGCTGGGTCTGTATCTGTTCGGCGCCACCGTATCGCTCCATACCCTTTTTCTCTGCTATCTGAACCGGGCTCTTTCCGCAGTGATCATGACCGTGCTGCATCTGGCGGCTGCGGCCCTTCCGCTGATCGAGATCGGCTATTATATCTTGTACGGCACCTGCATCACCCAATCGGGAGCGCTCATCATCTACCAGACGAACGTAACAGAAATCTTTGAATATCTCACCTCTCTCGGCGCGTTTTACGACACCATTCTCGTTCTGGTTCTCGTCTCCGCGCTGTATGTCATCTTTGCGCTCAACTTCTCGCACAGTCTGCTGACGGGGCTCGTCCGCCGCAGTCCCCGCCGCCTGCACGCCTTTCTCGGCATCTGCGCGCTGAGCCTGGGGATCTATATTTCGCAGGCCATCGTCGCTTACGCGTTTCCAATCCAGCTGTTTCTCGATGCCCGGGACTATTTCCGGCAGGCCGCGCTGTATGAAACCAATCACGAAGAACGGTACCGCAGTCTGCAGGTCACGCCGCTGTCGCCGCGGGAAACTCCGCATACGATCATCATGGTAATCGGCGAATCCGAAACGCGGACGCTCATGCATGCCTTCAATCCCGACCATCGGGAAAACACGCCGTGGCTTTCCGCCCAAAAGGACGATCCCCGGTTCACGCTCTTTGCCAACGCCTATGCCTGCGTTTGGTATACCGTGCCGGTCCTGGAGCACGCCTTGACAGAGGCCAGTTTTTACAACAATAAAAAATTCAACGGATCGATCTCCATTCTCGATATTGCCAAAAAAGCCGGATACCGCACCTACTGGTTCAGCAATCAGGGCACGATTGGAGTCGCGGATACGCCGATCACGCTGGTTGCCAAAACGGCGGACGTCGCTAAATGGACGTCTGCGGAAGAGCTGACGACCCAGCAATATGATGAAGCGCTGCTGCCGCTGCTCAAAGAAGTCGATCCGAACGGCTATAATTTCGTCGTCCTCCATTTGATGGGCAGCCATATCGAATACCGCAATCGGTATCCGTATAAATTCCAAGTCTTTAAAGACGATACGGTCAATCAGGAAACAGACTATGACAATACGGTTCTCTATACCGACCATGTCCTGTCCCGTATCTTCCGTTACGCCCAGGAACATTTGAATCTGGATGCGATGGTCTATTTCTCGGATCACGGTACGGATCCTACCGTGCTGCGCAAACCGGACGAAACGGGATTTAAAGTGCTTCGCATCCCCTTTTTCTGTTACACGTCCGACAACTATATCGCCAGAAACCCGGCGGTCTATTCCACGCTAAAAGCAAATGAATACCGCTTCATCACGAACGATCTGATGTATGATTTCATGTGCGGGCTCCTGAATGTCCGCTCCAATCACTATGATCCGTCGCAAAGCATGGCTTCGCCGGACTATCAGTACAAACTCGATGATCTGGTAACCCGGTTCGGCATGGAAAAAGTAGCCGACGATCCGGATATCCCCATTCAATACCGCGCCGATTGACGCCGATTTGCCGCCGCTTTTTTGCGGCGGCTTTCTCTTGCTTAGCCGAATTAAAAACGGCGCAAAACTCTTTTTCTTGCCATTGTTCTTTTCATATGGGTATATTACAATAGAGTAGCATACATTATGATACGGTATACAGGAGCCCTTCCTGTATATTTTAATTTAAAGGAGGTTTCTCTTGCAGTTTTTACAACATCCCATCCAGACGCTGTCCCGCCGGCTCAACGGCAGCCAGATTATCGCGCTGACGTTTTTCCTGCTCATCGGCGCCGGTACGCTGCTGCTGATGCTGCCGATCGCCAACGTAAGCGGCCAGGGCATGCCGTTTATCGACGCCCTGTTTACCGCTACTTCCGCGGCCTGCGTGACAGGACTTACCGTTGTCGATACGGGCACTCATTTCACCTCGTTTGGGCATACGGTGATCCTGCTGCTCATACAAATCGGCGGCCTGGGGATCATGGCGATCACCACACTGGTCAGTCTGGCTATGGGGAAAAAAATAAATCTGCGCCAGCGGCGCATTATCCAGGAATCGATCAACAGCTATGAAAGCGGCGGTATCATCCGCCTGATGAAACGCGTGCTTTTATATACCATCGTCCTGGAAGGGATCTTCGGCACAGTCCTGGGCCTGTATCTCGTACAAACCCAAGGATTATACGGCATGTATCTGGGCTACTGGACGTCGGTTTCCGCTTTTTGCAACGCCGGCTTTGATATCATCGGCAACCACAACAGCCTCATGGGCTTCCAGACCGACTGGGGCGTCAATCTGATCGTCATGATACTGATCAATCTGGGCGGAATCGGATTCACCGTCATTTATGAACTGCTTCACGTCCGAACCTGGAAAAAATATTCTCTCCATACCAAAATCGTTCTCATCGTCAACAATGTCCTCATCGTCGTCGGTGCGATCGCATTCTGGCTCCTGGAGCACCACAACCCGACCACGATCGGTACGCTGTCTGCCGCCGACCAATGGCTGGCCTCCTTTTTTCAGTCCGTATCGGCTCGTACCGCAGGATTTAATACGATCGATTTATCCAACCTTCATGTATCCACACTGTTTCTCATCTCGTTCCTGATGTTTATCGGCGCGTCGCCCACTTCTACCGGCGGCGGGTTAAAAACCACGACGTTCATGATCCTCCTCACCTCTACCTGGTGTCTGCTGCGGGGACATAAAGACGTCAACCTCTTTCACCGCCGCATCGACTGGGAATTGATCAACCGATCCTATATCATCTTTACGCTCATGACCATGTGGATCGTCATTGCCTTTCTGGCGCTGCTCATTATCGACGGCGGCCGGCATGATTCAGCCAAAATACTGTTTGAACTCATTTCCTCTTTTGGTACGGTAGGACTTGGCGTCGGCATTACCGCCGACTGGGATATCCTCGGCAAAATCGTGCTGATCACGACGATGTTCATCGGCCGGGTCGGCATCATTACCTTTGTCTTGTCCTTTATGGATCAAAAATCCAACCTCGTCCGGTATCCGGCCGAAAACTTAATGATAGGGTGATACTACTATGAAAAACCATAAAAAACAATTCGTTGTCATCGGTCTGGGTCGGTTCGGCTATAACGTAGCCCTCACACTCAATCAGCTGGGCTGCGAAATCCTCGCCATCGATATCAACGAATCCATCGTCCAAAACGTAAGCAACGAACTGCAATTTGTTGTCTGCGCCAATGGAGCCGACGAAAAGACGCTTCGTTCGCTGGGCGTGGCCAACGCCGATATCGCCATCGTCGCCATCGGCGACCTGGAGCCCAATCTCATGGCAACGCTGCTGTTAAAAGAAATGGGCGTTCCCAAAGTCGTCACGAAAGCCGTCAATGACCTGCACGGCAAAATGCTGGAAAAAATAGGCGCCGACCAGATCATTTATTCAGAAAAAGACATGGGCAAACGCGTCGCCCACAACCTCGTTTCCAGCAACATCGTCGACTATATTGAAATTTCCGATCTCATCAGCCTGATGAGCCTGAAAGTGCCTACGGCATTCCTCAACAAAACGATTATTGAGGCCAATATCCGCCAGCGCTACCAGGTCAATATCGTCGCTATCAAACGGGGGGCGGAACCGATCGTCAACCCGGACCCGTACATGAAACTCGTCGAAGGCGACGAAATCATCGTTGTCGGTCAGCAAGACAATATCCGCGCCTTGGAAGAAAGCATCTGACACATCGAACACCACCGGTATCTAGGTGGTGTTTTTCTATTTCCATACAAGAAAAAATAAAAAAGAAACAGCCGGCGCGTTAAGCTCCGGCTGTTTTTCCGTATCCATCCGTATAATACTATTTTATCAATTCCTGAAATTTGAAATCCTCCCGGATTGAATCAAAATGCGTCTGTTCCCGCGCCGCTTCTTTTACCGCGTCGCCGCCGCAGGCAACGGCCCGTTCCAAATATGCCACTGCGTTCGGCGCGTCGCCCATATCCCCGTATATCGTTGCGATGCCATAATACGACCAGGTATTCTTATCGTCCTTTGCCAGCACTTTTTTAAATGCAGCGATGGCTTCCTCATACCGCTTCAATACTTTCAGCACCAGCGCCTGATCATAATAGACCTGCGCGGAATCCGGCGCAAGAGCAATCGCCTTTTCGCTGTCTTTAAGCCCTTCTTCCGCCTGCCCGGCCAACGCTCTGGCAGCCGCTCTCGTACTGTACGCCAGGGCTAAATTCGGATCCTCCTCGATCGCTTTGCTGCAGCAGTCGATGGCTTCATCCAGACGAAACTCCTGATATGCCGCCTGCCCCTTTTGATACCATTTCTGCGCGCTGTCTTTTGTATCGGCGGCCGCAGAAGAGGACGCCGCCGGACTTGCCGGCGCAGCCGGTTTTTCCGGCTCCGCCGTATTCCCGCCGCAGCCTGCCAGCACCAGCGCGGCCGTCACCATGCCCAGCACCGTTTTATACCATCGATTCATGCGAAACTCCTTTCATCATCATATATCCCAAGGCCGCCGTTGCCAACAGCAATGCAGCGCAAATCAAAAATAACATAGGAATCCCTAGCCAGGATGCAATATGGCCGCCCACGACCGCGCCAAAAAACATCCCCATAAACTGCGCCGAAAAATTCAGTCCATAAATCCGAGACAGCACCGCATCCGGCGTATTGAGCTTGATCAGCGCATTAACAGACGGGAGCAGCCCTGCCGTAGCAATCCCTAAAATAAATCGGTACACACCCAGTTCGATCGGATTCGACGCATAAGCCTGGGGGATAAAAATGACTCCTGCCACAACCAATGAAGCGAGCAGCACTTTTCGCGCCCCAATTCGATCCGACGCATGCCCGATCGGCGATGCAGCCAGCATACTGGCAAATCCTGACGCCGCATACACCCCGCCGGCCAATAACGCCAAATGATCCTGATCCGGCGGCGCCAGCTGCGTCACGTACACAGTCACAATCGGTATCATAGACGCCAGCGTAAACTGAATCATCCAAATAGTACCAAACAAAAATAAAATAAAATCAGGCCGCGGCAGCTGCTGCCACGCCTGGCGGAACGATAACTGCTCCTTCTTCTCTATCGGCACAAACTCTTCCTTCAAAAAAATCAGCAAAGCCAAAAAACCTAGAAAACAGCAAAAACCACTGACCCAGAACGATTGCCTGAACCCGATCATTTCTGCCAGCCACCCTCCGAACAGCGGGCCAAACAAACTGCCGCTCACCTGTCCGGTAAAAATAATGCCCAGCGCCCAGCCGGATCGATCCGCCGGCGTCTGACTGGCAATCAGCGGCACGATCGCCCCCTGGAATCCGGACATCGTCCCTTGCAGAAGCCGCAGGGCAGCCAGCTGGTACACGCTCTGCGCCAGCCCGATCCCAACCATTACGCAAGACAAGGCCAAACTCGCCCGCAAAACCATCGGCTTTCTGCCGTATTTATCCGCCATGCTTCCCCAAATCGGCGAAAATATCGTCAAACTAATAAAATTAGCGCCAAAAATAATGCCTGCCCATTCCTCCACTTCCTGTAAATTATGAATACCCAAGTGTTGGATATACAGCGGCAAAATCGGCGCCATTTGGCTCATGCCTACCGAAACGATAAACACCGCAGCCGTACTCACCCATAAATTCTTTTTCCATTGTTCCATAGGAACCACCGCCTACAGATTTTTTATTTATGTAAAAATTTTTTCTCTTTTCTTTATTCTAACATAATGCCGAAAAAGAAGATAATGTCCTTTTATTATGAAAACAGCTTCTATTTTTTTATTTCTATTATCATCTTTTCAAAAAAGCCGGGCGTTTGCCCGGCCTGTTCTAGTCTTCGGCCAACATAATTTCTATTCTCTCTTTGCCGCCGCCAATATTTTTTCGTTTCAATGCAAGCCGTCCGACCTCTCCGGTCCGTTTTATATGCGTACCGCCGCAAGGCACACGGGCAAATCCTTCAATCTCCCAATATCTCCGCTGCAGCGCCTCGTCAGAAAACGCGCTTACAATCGGCGCATTTTGCCGGATGAGATCAGCGAGCTTTACTTCCAGTTCCGGAAAAACCGCCGAAATATTGCCATCCCAGAAAAAATCCACCCGCGCCTTTTCCTCACTAATATGCGCGCCAATTTTTTCCGGATGCCCAAAATACTGATACATGCATTCCAATACCAATTCCGCTGCAAAATGAAGGCGCATCAGCCGATATCGCCGCCGCCAATCGATGGTCATATGCACCGCATCGCCGGCCTGCAGCCGATGCGTGTCCGGCAGCGTATACCAAATTTCTTGCGAAGCCTCTTCTTTTTCCGCTTTTAAAATCTCATATCCGCCGATAGTTCCGGCATCGGATTCCTGCCCGCCGGAATAAGCATAAGCAATCGTATCCCGAACCGTAATTCTATCGCCGACTGCCGCCGTTACCGTCGTATCCAACTCCGTCTGATACGGATCTTCCCAAAAAACCTTATGTACCCCCATATGATCCCTCTTTTCGCCATATAAAAAAAGAAGCTTTGCAAAGCAAAGCTTCTTGGTGCCGGAGAAGGGACTTGAACCCCCACGGTGTTACCCGCCTGATTTTGAGTCAGGTGCGTCTGCCATTCCGCCACTCCGGCATAAAATACTGGAACGAAGATAATTATACCATACTGTATCCATACGTCAAGAGGTATCCTTACATTCCGGCGATAAAAAAAATGGAGCTGCCTTACCGGGCAGCTCCATCAGGAGTATCGTTCTGATTATCCTGTCAGAGCGATGACAGCTTCTGCCTCAGTCGCCGCTGACCGTTTCTTTTTCCGCTTCTTCCGCCGCCATTTCTTCGGCTTTGACATGAGCAAAGTAGGCTTTGGTTTCGGCTACGACGACACCGGACAAGCCGATGAGTGCGATGAGGTTCGGAATAGCCATGAGGCCGTTTACGATGTCCGCCAGGATCCAGATGACGTCCAGTTTCAGGAAGGCACCGCAGGCGACGAGGATGATGAACACGATACGGTATGGCATAATGCCCTTGACACCGACCAGATATTCCATGCAGCGTTCGCCGTAGTAATTCCAGCCAAGGATAGTCGTAAAGGCAAAGAGCGTCAGGCCGACGCAGAGGATGAGACTGCCATAGGTCGGGAAAGCCTGCAGGAAGGCTGCATTGGTCAGAGCCGCCCCGTTGACATCACCCATCCAGGCACCGCTCACGACGAGGACCAACCCCGTTAGGGTACAGATGATGATCGTATCGATGAACGTACCGGTCATAGAAATAAGCCCCTGTTCGGCCGGCCATTTCGTCTTGGCCGCAGCCGCTACGATAGGCGCACTGCCCAGACCGGATTCATTGGAAAAGACGCCGCGGGCGACACCGTTGCGCATGGCGACGAGGACCGTAGCACCGAGGAAGCCGCCGGCAGCAGCGGTCGGTGTAAACGCATCGTGAATGATTTCATAGATGGCCGCCGGAATCTGTTCATAAAAGATGGCCAGAAAGGCGACGGTAGAGATGACATAGATAACAGCCATGGCCGGGACGATTTTGGAAGCCGCCCGGGCAATGGACTGCAGGCCGCCGATGGTGACAGCAGCCACGACGATAGTGAGAACGACTGCCGTATATTCGACGGGGACATCTGCCGTAAGGCGGGTAATTTCGACGATGGAATTGACCTGTGCAAAGGTACCGATGCCAAAGAAGGCAACCAGTACGCCAAAGAAAGCAAAGAGAACGGCCAGGGGCTTGTACTTCTTTCCCAGCCCGTTTTCGATGTAGTACATCGGACCGCCGGCGACTTCGCCGTTCTTATCGATGGTCCGGTAACGCACAGCCAGGCACCCTTCGGCGTATTTCGTCGCCATACCGACGAAGGCCGCCATCCACATCCAGAAGATAGCCCCTGGCCCGCCGGCATGAACAGCCGTGGCAACGCCGACGATATTACCTGTCCCGACCGTTGCGGCCAGAGCCGTGCAGAGAGCTTTGAAACTATCGATATCGCCTTCCCCCTGATTTTTCGCCGTAAAGATCAGTTTCAAAGCCCGCGGCAGACGGAACACCTGTAACAACCGGAGCCGGACAGTCAGCATGATGCCCGTGCCAATCAGCAGGATCAGTAACGGTGGCCCCCAGATAAAACTGTCAATCGCATTTAATGTGTCTAAACTCATGACTCTCTCCCTTTCTCTATCCCATAGTATGACAACGAATAAAAAGAAAAATGATGACAAAAAAGCCTGTCTCCATCATGTCTCCGGAGACAGGCCAAATATAACAGCACAAATACGCATCTGCGCTTTTTTACAGCCTCTGTCCTTTTGCCTGAGAGATAAGGAATGACTTCCGTGCACCTTCGGCGCCCAATAGGGACTCTCCAGAGTCGTGTCTGCATACGGTCCCATCCGGATCCGGATACCTGAGAGTTTGACTCCTTCGGTAGGTCTGTACCTTCTCCCGCATGCTTCATCCACGCAATATGTATGATGTATTTGTTATTATACGCACTTCCTACAAAAAATGCAAGCCCCGTATGGAAATTTGTCCATATGAGGCTTGCATTTTGTACCATGTATACATGATTTTATCAGATATACTGCTGTATCAATTCCATAGCCCGGTCTGCTGTCTGCTGCCATTTCAGCGGGGTCAGGGCAATATGGCCGCTGCGGATGCAGGCAACATCGCTGTTTTCCGGCGCCGTCGTCAGGTCCAGGTCGCCGACGATCTTGTAGCAGAGACTGCCATCAATGTCCCGCTTCTCGGCGATGACATTGTGATAAATCTGCACCGTCTGGGGGACGACACGGGCGTTCTTCAGGGATATCTCCCCTTCCCGCGGTATGTTGACATTCAGTATGCCCGGGAATTTGCCACAGACAAAGACCTGTTCCACCAGGGCCTTCACCAGACGCGCCGTTTCCCGGCAGCGGTCTTCGTCCATCTTTCCCATGGACACGGCCAGGGCCGGCACCTGATAATATGGTCCTTCCATGGCCGCCGAAACGGTACCGGAATAGAGGACATCGCTGCCGAGATTAAAGCCATCGTTGATACCGGAAATGATGAGGTCCGGCCGGTCATCGCGGAGAAAGTATTCCATAGCCATTTTGACACAGTCCACAGGCGTGCCGGACACGGAAATTTCCCGTACCTTTTCCCCGGTCCCGCCATGTTCGTGGCAATAAAGGGTACGGTTGATGGTCATGGAATGGGAAGCAGCACTGCGCTGCCCCGCCGGGGCCACGACGGTGATTTTTCCGGCATAGTCCATCAGTTCTTCTTTCAGGATCTGCAGGCCCCTTGCCTGCAGGCCGTCATCATTGGTAAGTAATATATGCATAGACTCTCCTATTCTTTATTCTGCTTGCGCAGCAAGGCGGCATTATCGTAGGAAACGGCCCTCGTATGCAGGGTATGGCTCCATTCCATCTTATGACGGTCCTTGAATCCCAGGAAATTGACAGGGATCCAGCTGTACATGAAGAGGGGATAGACGATGAGGTACAGCCACGATTTGGGCGGTACTTTGATCTGCAGCAGCACGATGACCGGTATGAGATACTGCCCGATGCCGAGAACCGTCCATATCTGGACGGGAATGAGCTGATTCAGTATATTCGTGTACAAGGGAATATAGGAATTGACCATGGCAATGCCCGCATAAATCGTAGACATCATCATGAAAAAAGGCTGCGACAGGGTGATGATGCCGTCGAGCATGCGGATATTCCCCGTTTTGATGCCTCTGGCAAAGAGCTTGGGAATGAACCGCTCGCCGCAGTCGCACTGTCCCTGGGCCCAGCGTTTGCGCTGCCGGCAGGACTGCATGAAACCCAGGGCCTTTTCGTCATAAATGATGGCATCGTGGGCCCAGCAGGTGCGCACCCCTTCGAGGAGGACCTTCATGGAAAATTCCATATCTTCTGTCAGGCAGTCACATCCCCAGCCATATTTGCGGACAATATCGGTGGCGATGCACATACCCGTACCGCCCAGAGCCGTCGAAAGGCCGATATTGTACTTGGCCAGATGCCACATGTGGTTGATGAGCCAGAAAGCAATGGAAAACGTCCCGGCAATCCACGTGTCCGTCGGATTCTTGGAATCCATATATCCCTGGATGACCTGTTCGCCCTTGCAGAGATGATTGTTCATTTCCCGCAAAAATTCCGGATGGACCAGATTATCGGCATCAAAGACGACGAAGGCGTCATACTGTTTTTCCTGGGCCAGCATCTGGGTAAACATCCAGTCCATGGCATAGCCCTTGCCGACGTGTTCCTTATTGGTGCGCACGCGGACAAAGGCCCCGTGGGACCGGCAGACGTCGGCGGTCTTATCGGTGCAGTTATCGGCCACGACGTAGACATCGTACATGTCCTTCGGATAATTCAGTTCCTTCAGATTGTCGATGAGGTTGCCCACGACCCGTTCTTCATTATGGGCGCAGATGACCGCCGCAAAGGTATGTTTTGGCGGCATCATGACCCGGTCTCTCTTTTTCATAAGGCCGAAGCAGGCCAGGATAAAATAGTACAGCGAATAAAAAACGATGATTACTTGTATGGGTATCATGATGATATCCAAAAGATGTTCCATACACGACTCTCCCTAACGAACTCAGTGAGAAGCAGCGGCATTCATGGCCGTATTGACCAGACCAAAAATGATATACAGGAAGAAAGGCATAATGAGGACCAGATGCCAGTCTACCAGCCAGAGGACCAGGGCACCGCAGAGGATGGCGATGGCCAGGGCCGACTTGTGCAGCACATCGGGGCTGGCGCCTTTGAAATCGGGATTATGGACCTTGCTAACCAGATGATATCCCAGGGCCAGGGTCAGTATGGCGATGATCCAGGCCGGCAGATGGACGCCGGACAGGACATAGGTCGCTACGATGCAGCCGCCGTTCGGGATGGGCATACCCTGGAAATACCCGTGGACGACGGTCGTATTCAGATTGAAACGGGCCAGGCGCAGGCCGCCGCAGCAGGCATACAGGACAGGCGGTATCATGCCGATCCAGCCCAGTTCATGGAGTGAATAGGAATAGATGAGGAATCCCGTCGCCGCCCCGAAGGATACACAGTCCGACAGGGAATCCAGTTCTTTGCCGAATTCGCCCTGTACCCCCAGTGCCCGGGCCGTGCGCCCGTCGAGGGCATCGCAGACCATAGCCAGCAGGATGCAGACAGCGCCCCATGTAAGATAACCCTGGGATGTAAGCATGATACTCAGGACGCCGAATCCCAGATTGCCTGAGGTAAACAGGCAGGGAATTACTTTTTTCATTCTTGAATCCTCCCTATGATGGTTTCTCCGCCACGGACCTTCTGGCCTTTTGTGACGTATATATCTACATTATCCTGTACGAAGACTTCGATGCAGGAACCAAACTTGATCATGCCATACAGCTGGCCGTGCTTCAGTTCGTCCCCCAGCGTCACCCAGGATACGACCCGCCGGGCCAGTACGCCGGCAATGAGCGTCACGAGGATATTCGTGCGCTCGTTTTCAATGCCCAGGGAATACCGTTCGTTCTCATAGCCTACGCCTTTTTCATAGGCCGGGCGGAAGCGTCCGCACGTATACTGCTGGAACTTGATGATTCCCGAAAGAGGCGTGCGGTTGATATGGGCATCAAAAATAGACAGGAATATGGTAATCTTCCGGCATTTCTGATTGAGGTAGAGATCCTCGAATGTTTCCTCTACCGATACGACCGTGCCATCAGCCGGCGATACGAGAGCCAGCTCATCGTCGGGGATACGACGGGGCGGATTGCGGAAGAAATAGGCAAAATACAGTGCCAGTACTCCCGGCAGTACGGCTATATAGGGGCTGAGGAAATGCCAGGCCAGTACAGCCAGCAGGGCCGGTACCAGGATAAATACATAACCGTCTTCTATAATAAGCGGTTTTTTCACGTAACCACGGCTCCTTTCATGAGCGGCCGCCGAATTTGACGGCAGCCATAAAGCGCGGCAGCGCCAGCATACGCCGGAAGCGGCTCGGTTCTTTGCACAGACGGTACAGCCATTCCAGACGGTTCTGCTGCATCCAGACAGGAGCCCTGCCCACGCGGCCGGCCAGCACGTCAAAAGTGCCGCCGACGCCCATGCACACACAGGGTCCCAGGTCGTACAAGTGATCGCGGATCCATTTTTCCTGTTTGGGGACGCCAAGAGCCACCAGCAGGATCCGCGTGCCGTGGCTGCGGATGTCGCCGATGATATCCTGTTCTTCATCTGCACTGAAAAAGCCCGAATGGGTTCCGGCCAGATTCAGTTTTCCATAGCGCGCTTCAATATTGGCCGCTGCTTCTTCTGCTACGCCGGCAGCTGCGCCGAACAAGTAGACCGGAGTCTGGCGCGCTGCCGCCTCTTTGAGCAGCAGTTCCGCCACATCACAGCCAGTGACCCGTTCCTTGAATTTCTGTCCTTTCTGCTCGGCAGCCCAGAGAACGCCGGCGCCGTCGGGAATCACCAGATTGGCTTCCTGCAGTGCCTGTGCCAGTTCGTTATCTTTCTGGGCCCGCATCACCATTTCCGCATTGGCCGTCGCAATCGATGCCGCACGGCCTTCGGCGATGCAACGGAATACAAAATCCTTCGTTTCCGCCAAACTGATATTGGCAATGGGAACGGATAATATATCGATTTTACTAGACAACTCCATCTCCGCCTTATTCTATAATAGTCTGTTCTGCCATAACAAGCAGGACCGTGCCGCATTGGCACTGTATTCTTTATTATAGCTGATTCGCCCGGTTCTGTACATATTTTATGCAGAAATTCCCTGCCCTCTCCATTCAGTTATTCAGCAGTTTCTGGAATGACCCGCCAAACCGCCGCTTCAGGGCTGAAAGGACCTGTTCGTCTGCGGCAGGTCCGTCCACAAAGGATGCCGCTTCATCGCGGGCCTCCGACAGAAGGGGCACGTCGCGGATAATATCGGCGGCGTGCAGATCCGGCAGGCCATGCTGGGCATAGCCGAACAGCTGGCCCGCCCCGCGCAGGAGCAGGTCTTTTTCCGAAAGGACGAATCCGTCATGAATGGTTTCCATATAGTGCAGGCGCTGTCTCGTCTCTTCACTGCCCTGTTTGGAAAGGAGGATGCAGTATGCCTGCAGGCTGCCCCGGCCGACGCGGCCCCGCAGCTGGTGAAGCTGGGCCAGTCCGAACCGCTCGGCCCCGTCGATGAGCATGATTGTCGCATTGGGCACGTTGACGCCGACTTCGATAACGCTGGTAGCCACCAGAAGCTGTATATCACCGCGGGAAAAGGCTTCCATAACGGCTTCTTTCTCTTTCCCGGCCATCTTTCCGTGGACGAGGCCGCAGCGGAACCGGGGAAATACCGCCGTCCGCAGCTGGTCATACAGGGCCGTGGCCGCCTGGAGGTCCACGTTTTCCGATTCTTCCACGAGAGGACAGACGACGTAACACTGCTGACCGGCTTTCATCGTCTTTTCCATGAACGCATAGATGCGCCGGCGCATGGATTCACCCACAGCATAGGTCTTGACGACCTGCCGTCCCGGTGGCAGATCGCGGATGGAAGACACGTCGAGGTCGCCGTACAGCGACAACGTCAGCGTGCGGGGAATGGGCGTCGCCGTCATGTACAGCGTGTGCGGCGCCCGGCCCTTTTTCTGCAGGGCTTCCCGCTGGCGCACGCCGAAACGGTGCTGTTCATCGGTCACGACGAGCCCCAGAGCCGCAAACTGCACGTCGTCCTGGATGAGGGCGTGGGTGCCGATGAGGATCTGCACGGCTCCGTCCCGCAGGTCTTCCAGCAGCTGCGCCCGGTCCTTTGCCCCGGTCCGTCCCGTGAGCAGGGCGATGCACACGGGCAGCCCCTGAAAGATGCGGCAGAATTCTTCATAATGCTGGACTGCCAGAATTTCTGTCGGCGCCATGAGAGCTCCCTGATAACCGTTTTCCACAATCTTGGCCAGGGCCAGGGCCGCCACGACGGTCTTGCCGGAGCCGACGTCGCCCTGGACGAGGCGCTGCATGGGCACTTCGCCTTCCATATCGCTCTGGATATCGAGGAAAGCACCGGTCTGGCCCCGGGTCAGGGTAAAGGGCAGCCGGTCGAAAAACTGTTTCAGAAGCGCTCCGTTGGGGCCGCACTTGATGCCCTGTTTCCGGCTTTCCCGTCGCCTCCGGAGGCACAGGCCGGCCTGCATGTCGAACAGTTCTTCATAGGCCAGCTGCTCCCGGGCCTCTTCCTGTTCTTCCATGCTTTTTGGGAAATGCATCCGTTCATAAGCCTCGATAAGTGGAAAGCGGGAATGGCCCGTCTTCGTGCACGGTGCCGGCAGAAGATCCGGTTCCGTCCGGGCCAGGGTCAGGGCCTGACGCACGGCTTTTCTCACGTCGGACTGGCGCAGCCCGTCGGTCAGGCCGTAGAGGGGCACCAATCCCCGGTCCTGCAGCTCTCCTTCCTCCACATCGGGCGTATTCATCTGGCGCCTGCCATAATTCCACTCTATGCGGCCAAATGCCGATACGGTCATGCCCGTATGGAATTGTTTTTTCTTAAAGGGCTGGTTGAACCAGGTCATTTCTACGGCTCCCGTTTCATCGTGGAGCACGACTTTTAAAATCGTCATCCCCCGGCGGGGACGCAATTCCTGTATGGTCCCGACGCGGCCGCAGACCAGGACCGGTTCCTTCCGTTCCAGATCTGCCCGGCCGATGGGGACGACGTGGCTCCGGTCCTCATAATCGCGGGGGAAATACTGGAGCAGCCCGGGGATCGTCGTAACGCCCAGACGGGCAAAGAGCTTCTCCCGGCGTATGCCGATGCCGGGCAGCCGGCGAATTGAAACATCCATAAAAATACTCCTTGTAATTTGATACTATTTATTGTATCATATTTTGTAGGCTTTTTATAAATAATCCTTGATTTACCCTATATTTTATGATAAGATTTGTATGTTGTACTGCGAAAGTACTAGGAGGTGTAACCCATGGCAAATTATTGCGAAATCTGCGGTAAAGGTACCGTAACGGGCATGAATGTCAGCCATTCCCATTTAAAAACCAAAAGAACCTGGAAGCCGAACATCCAGAGAGTACGCGCTATCGTAGACGGCGAAGTCAAACGCGTAAACGTCTGCACCCGCTGCCTCCGTTCCGGCAAAGTACAGCGTGATGTATAATCCGGTATAAAAAAAGATGATTCTTTTGTGAATCATCTTTTTTTATACCCATTTTTTATATGTTATCATTTCATATCGATATGACGGGCCAATAGTTCCGCCCGCTCTTCGATACCGGGACAGCGGAGAATGCTTTTCGGTTCGTTGGCCGTTTCCATGAGGGCAAAATGACCGGGCAGGATGAAGTTCTTGTTGCAGTTCAGGGCACCTATGATCTGTTCCGCCACGATATCGCCGCCGCTGTATCCGGAAACGACCAGGGCAAAGACCCGTTTCTTCGAAAAAGTCTGCCAGTCCGTGCGGAACAGAGCCGTCAGACGGTTGAAAAAAGCCATGATGTTGGCGCCGACGGCATCGTTGTAGTTGGGACAGATGAGGACCAGCGTATCGCACTGACGCACGGCAGGATAGACCTGTTCCACCATGATGCCGCCATAGAAACAGTCCCCCCGTTCGCCGAAATGCAGACAGGCCTCGTAGCTGCAGCCCCGGCAGTCTACGACGGTACCGTTGCGCAGTGATATCTCCTCTACACGGGACACCGTGAGATGACGACGCACCATTTCCCACAAAAGAAGGGTATTGCTGGTCCGGCGGCTGCTGGCGTGAAGAGCCAGGACGTGGCGCCCTCGTTCCGGTGGCGGAGCAAAGGAAATCAGTTTCTGTACGAGCTGGCGGACGCCTTCCTCATAGGCTCTCAGATTATCGACGCCCCGTACCCGGGCCTGTATGGTGAAATTGTACAGTGAACCCGTGGCCTCTACCAGGGGCTTTCCCGGAAAGGCACAGCCGGCCCGGTTGGCCATAAAAATCATTTCCCTGCCGATTTTCTTAGTAAACAGCTCATCGGCCCCATCGACGACGACGGCGCCGCAGCAGCCCTCGAGGCAGTGGACATGCTGGGAAAGGAAAGAAATCATACGGGCATAGGCCATATTGAGGCCACCCCGGGCCAGATTGACGGCAAAGAGGAAGCGCAGGTCTTCCCCGCCGCTGCGCCGCGTGCAGAGTGATACGAACGGTTCCAGACTATCGATCACCGTGTGCGCTACGCCCCGGAGGGCGTAGCGCAGGACGCCGTCTACCCGTTCCGGATGGCCCGGCTCCTGCCAGCCCATTTTAACAACATACAGCATGGTACATCCCTTCTTATCGTAACGCGCATAACCGGAGATAAGCATATTCGATGCGGTCGTATAGCGCCCTGGGAAGGGGCCGGTCCTCGTATACCAGCCCTTCTTCGCTATAGCGGCTGCGTACGCCGAGGAAGGCTCCCCGGTCCTTGTCCCCCAGATATACCGACCCGTAATGCCAGCATCCCCGGAGCGTCAGGAGAATAGACAGAGCCGCCGACGACAGGGCCGGCGCGATGTACGGCTTATAGCCCAGATTCCGGACGACGTGATTGGCTTCTACGACCTTTTTTGTCAGTTCCCGCGAAAGAGTGTCGTCATAGCCTTCGATGCGGTCGGCAATGACCAGATCTTCCCCGTGGGGACCGAATGCCCGGCCTTCCGTAAGGTAATGGGCCAGCCGCCCGTCTTTTTCGGCATAGTAACAGGCCCGGGCATTCATGACGCCAAGGCCATAGCCCCGTATCTGCCAGGGCCGGATACCCGATGCGTCCAGAAAAGCCGCGCACAGGGGGTCTACGGGGTCGGAAACGATGCAGACCAGCCCCTTGTACCCGGCGCTCCGGGCAAGCCCGGCAAAATGGCCGATAAGGCCCTTATTGGCTTCCAGCTGGGCCATGCGCACGTCTCCCGTTGCCGAAAGAGGTGGTACGCCTTTGCTGGCACAGAAGATGAAGACGTCGCAGTCAAAGAGCTGCTCTTCCGTAACGATATGGACGGGAGGCAGGACGGGGCCGTCCCCCTGTGCGGCAAAGGGATAGCGTATCTGGTTGATTTCTATTTCCAGCCGGGATAGATTGTTCCCATTGAGGTCGCAGATGCCGATGGAGGCGATGTCTGCTGCCCCGAGGAGGCGCAGGCCGATGAGCATGGTCGTGCCCACATCGCCCAGGGCCAGTATATGGACGCGCGCTTTCTTTCCCGGCTCAAAGGGCCGGCCGGAAAGCGTCAGGGGCGCCGTAATACCGGCTCTTTCCGGCAGTTCATGGATATAATATACCTCTTTCATGTGCCGTTCCTCCTTATGATTCATCGAGTTTCCAGTATTCACCCCAGCGCAGGCGGATGAGCCGTTCTATGTCGTTTTCTATGAACCGCGTCAGGTCCATATTCTGATCGAAAGCGACCCCTACGTCGATATCGGGGTAGCGGGGATAGGTGACGACTTCGCCGAGGCGCTTCAATGTCAGCCGCTTTTCATACGTTTCCTGATATACGTCCTGCAGGGTCTTCATGATCAGCCGGGCGTTTTTCAGACACGTCAGAGAATAGAGGAAGGCCGCATCGGGGTCACTGTGCTTGATAAAGGCCGGCTTGACATAGGGCAGGATGAGATTGACCGACGGATTGCGGTCGTATCCGCTGTAATCGTGGGCATTGTCGATGCTGTCGCCGCCGATGAAGGGATAGCAGTCCCGTTCATTGAGCCACACTTCCAGTGTGGGCAGATAATAGGCGCATTCGGCCTTGATGTGCTTTTCTGCCATCATATCCATGGCCTGGCCGGTCATGACGCCGACCAGGACCTCTTTGATTTCCACCTGGTTCTTGATGAGATACGGCGTCAGCATACGCATGCGGTGCCCCTTGTGGAGCAGGTCGTCGATGAGGATGACCGGCCGGTTGAACGATTTGATTGTCCGGACCTGGTTTTCCACCGACGAATAATGATGGGTTTCGGCAATGGTAAAGCCTTTGACGGCGCGGTTGAAATACTTTTCGATATGGAGCGATTTCGTGACCGTATTGGGCACGAGGACGTCACTCAGGGCCTTGCCGAAGGGAACCGACATATAGGGGCCGCGCCGCTTTTTCGGATCATCGACGATGGAAACGCCGTTGATATGGGCCATCTTGGTGATGATCTTATGATGCATGGCGCTCGTATTGAACGACAGGAGCAGCTTGCCGGGATAAATGCGCCGCATGACGGCCAGCAGATTGGTATGGGCCTGTTCCAGAGCCTGCAGGACCCGGGGATTCTTATTGAAGGGATTCTTGATGATCGTTTCCACGTCGCGGAAAATGACGATAGGGTCTTTCATATCGACAGCATACAGGGGATGAGAAGCCCCCGGCGGGGCGATATTGACGAATCCCTGTTTCACCAGCGCATCGAGGACCGTATCGTTATAGCCGGCCTCATCGACGGGATGATACACGGCATAGGCATAGTCGCGGGCGATGAGTTCCGTCAGGACTTCCGTAATGATGATCTGGCCAGCATTGGAAATATCCGAATCGTCGGCAATGTACAAAAAGCCGATGGATGCGATGCTGCCGGCGGCATGGCGGCGGATATGGTCTGCCGTCTGCATGTCGCCGAATTCGGACAGCAGGTCCCGGCTGTGGGCGTTGTGGACGGCGGCATAGGCAATCATCTGCTTCTGCTTCCCTGCGTTGTCAATGTAAATCGTCCAGACCCGTTCCTTGTCGATATTGCGGTCCCGTTCGATATAGCGGTCCACTACGTCGATATCATAGCCCAGGGCGCCGAGGCGGCTGTAAATGGGCCAGAGACTTTCTGCCCCTCTGGGCCGGAAGGCACCGATGCCGATTTCCCTGGCTTCCAGGACGTGTTTGTACGCCGGTTCGCGCAGGTACAGGTTATTATCGTAGATGAAATTCTGGGCCACGGCGTCGATGAGGTTGGAAATATCCCGGTTGAGGTCGATGTTTTCCCGGATACGGGTCGAGCTGATATCTTCGTAGAATTTATCCAGCAGCAGCGGGATGACCTTGCCCGTAATGGGATAGCCGCCGGTTCCTTTCTTGTTCTTCGTTTCCCGCGTTTCTCTGGCAAAGGTGATGTGGTTCACCGTATGGATGGAATCGGCTGTCGGCACGGCTTTATAGGCCGAAGCGTTTTCGATGACGTCGGTCCCGACGGCGATATACAGCTCTTTTCCCGCAAAGATTTCCTTCAGGCGTCGCACGTCGGCCTCGTTGGCAATATTGACCGACACGTCGTCCGGGAAGGGATAAATGTCCTCTTCATCGGCCACGGACATATTCATGATCTTGCGGCGCATGAGCCGCGGCTGAGTATGTTTGGACCAGGAAAATTCATCGAGGGCCAGATAGACATCGAATCCCAGGTCGCGGATCCGGCAGGCCACGGCCTTGTGGCCCAGACTGAAGGGGTCGAAGGTGCCGGGATAAAAGCAGGCCTTATGATGGCGCGGGAACTGGAAGGGGCCGCAGAGGAACTGGTGACGGCTGATATAGCGGTAGATGTGGTTCAGCACGGCGGCATTGCTGTAGAAATCCAGTGTCCCTTCGCTGTTTTCAAAGAGCGTGACCAGCAGTTTCTTGTAGGAATGGGCAAAGAGGAAATCCGTCTGTTCCTGAGGCATGCAGGGGCTGTTGAAGACGAAGCGGCCGATATCGCGGAAAGCATCGCGGCTCCGTTCCTTATCGTAATGGGCATAGGCCTTGATCATGATATACAGGAGATGGCGCTGCCGTTCTTTATTCTTTTCCTCATAATTAGGAAAGGCCGCCATGAATTCCCGGAAATGTTCCAGAATGACGCCGATGGTGCTGACCATGGAAGACGCCACCTGGGTGCTGGCCGTCAGTATCTGCTGATCCAGGGTGATGACGAATTCATCCAGTTCCTGCGGCGGCAGTTTCAGGATCATGCGGCCCAGGTATTCCGGCACGTACTTGGAAATCTGCAGGTCTCCGATCTCAAGGCCGTTGAAGAGTTCCACCGCCATTTCGTTGCGCTGGGCATAGGTCATGCGGCTGGCAATAGACATGAGCGCCTGACCGGCAGCCTGGCGGACAAAGAGGGATTCGCTCACTTTGAGCAGGTTGGTCAGATGCATGCACAAGTGCATGACCGTGCCGCTGTCACAGCTGTCGTCGAGATAATGGATCATGAGGTCGATATTGGCCACTTTGACGATCCAGTGGGTGCCCATCTTGAGGTCATCGAGATAGAGGCTCCCCTCTTTCTGATAAAACGCCTCCCGCTCGGACGGCAGACCTTTGACGGTCAGCAGGTCCTGCCAGAATTCTTCGTCCGGACACAGCCTGAGGCTGTGACGGCAGTAGAGCGCCGCAATCTGCAGATTCGTATCGCCGGCGCCGGCCGCTGCCGTAATAAACGAGCCGGCGGCCTGGAGGAATGTATCGTCCATATAGGCCGGCCCCACATCGCTCAGGGCTTTCAGGAGGATGATGTACAGCTCGGTCATGTAGTTCGTCCGTTCATAGTACGAGCGCAGGATGTCCATATAGGCCGGCCGGTCCGGGACGTAGCAGTCCTGAAGGACCGTGCTGACAAAGGTCCCCAGGCAGTAGCCGATCCACATGCGGTGCTGGGCCGTAAAGCGCAGCCCCGGCTTGATGATGAGCGACAGGTAATGGCGGAACAGGACGAGATTGGTGATTTCCTTCTGGGGCAGGGAAACGCCTTCGGGCAGCTCCTTCGTATAGCGGTCATTGAAGTCGGCTACGATAGAGCCCATGAGAGCCGCCGCATCCATGCGGATATCCCCTTCCCGGTGGGACAGGAGCTCGTAGAGGTATTTCAGGGTCATCATCTTCTGATGCTCTGTCATATACGTCGAATATTCCCGGAAAATGCTGATGTACGTACGCACGTTTTTCCAGTTCCGTTCACTCCGGGCGGCTTCGATGAGATTGCCAAAATCGCTTTCGCTGCGGAAAATGGCCATGAGGCGCAGGTTGTGATCGATGGCGGCATATTTCAGCTCGGAAACGACATCGTTCCCTTCCATGAGGACCCGTTCGCGGTGGATCCGTTCCGGCGGAAAGAGCGGCGCCTGGGAGAAATCCTCCGGCAGGTCCGTAATGACGCCCCGTTCTTTCATGAACGCTTCAAAGTCCGCCAGTTTGGCGTAGACTTTCTGGTAGCGCTGCTTCTTCTTTTCATCGACGTTATCGAGCTTTCCCAGGATGACGTCGAAGGCCTGGGAAAGGGTATAGAAATGGACGATTTCCCGGCCCTGTTCATCGCGGCTGCTCTTGACGCGGAAATCGGCATAGATGAGCAGCAGCGACTCGGCAGACAGATTTTCCAGTTCCAGATCCCATACGGAGTGGTTGGCAGCAATATGGCCGATAGCCGGCAGTTCAAAGCGGTTGCAGCACAATCCCGTATAGAAATAATGCAGGTACGGGACGCGCCGCTCTTCCTGCTTGCGGCAGCCGTATTTCCCGATATCATGGCAGGCGGCGGCCCCGGAAATGAGGCCCAGGTCCACAGGGACATCGCACTGGCGCAACTGGCGGGCCATGTACATGGCCACATAATGGACGCCACCGATATGCCCCAGTGTATTAAAGGGCGTAATGTCGATGCCGATGCGCATGAATTCATAGATGTAATTATCCCATATGAGTTCCTTCATGTGGAGATATTCCGGAATGAAGCCGTTGGCCCGGATTTCATCGCGGGACAGGAGCTTCATATCCTTCGTCGGGTCAAAGGGCAGGGTATACCGTTCATACAGATAGAGGCCGCGCAGGATCTGCAGCAGCAGGATCCGGCCGATGCGGTACGGCGGTGCATCGTCCAGTACAACCGTCATGGCCGGTTCGTCCCAGGCCGCTGTATTTTCTGGGAACAACCGGGCCAGGATGGAATAATAGCAGTACGACAGCCAGCCGCCTTCGGGCACGGCAGCAAAGACGTCCAGATACTTTGTCAGACAGTCAGCGACAGCGGGCGCATAAAACCGGCCGTCTTCATCCGCTGTATGGGCCAGCTCCTCCGAAAGGGGCGCCAGCATGGCCGGCTGGCGCAGGTTCCGGAGCAGCTCCGACTCGTACAGGGGCTGCCGGGCAAAGGATTTGTCACTCAGAGCGTGGCGCAGGGCATCCTGGATAGTTAAGGAGCTTTCACGGATCATAGGATTTCCTCCTCATACGCAAAAAGACGCCAGAACGGCGTCTTTTGCTATATATTACTCATCATACAGTTCGCGATTGCGTTTGACAATATCCAGCACAAGGTTCGCCGTTTCTTCAATAGCTTTGGAAGACACATCGATGACCGGGCAATGGAGACGGCGCATGACGCCGCGGGCATAGGTCAGTTCTTCATTGATGCGGTCGATATTGGCATAGCTGGCATTGGAATCGAGCCCCATGCTGCGGAGCCGTTCGCTGCGGATAAAGTTCAGTTTAAAGGGATCGATGATGAGGCCTACGATTTTCCGGGCCGGAATCTGGAACAGTTCCGGCGGCAGGGCCACTTCCGGCACCAGAGGCAGATTGGCGGCCTTGATGCGCTTGTGGGCCAGATACATGGAAAGAGGCGTCTTGGACGTACGGGATACGCCGACGATGACGATATCGGCCTTCAAAAAGCCGATAGGATTCTTGCCGTCATCGTACTTGACGGCGAACTCGATGGCTTCGACCCGTTTGAAATATTCTTCATCCAGGCGGTGGATCATGCCGGCCTTCATGGTCGGTTCCGTCGTCGCAATCTTGCCGATGCCATCCATCATTGGGCCGATGATATCGACGACGGTCACATCGGAATTCGCCGTCAGCGTCTTCAGCTTGCGCCGCAGGACCGGTGAAATGATGGTATAGCAGATCATGGCGTGATTTTCTTCCGCCTTTTTTACAATGTCTTCAATCTGCTGTTCCGAACGGATGTAGGGAACGCGGACAATATCAAATTCTTCCTGATTATACTGGCTGGCAGCGGCGCGGGCTACGCGTTCCGCCGTTTCCCCCAGTGAATCCGAGCAGGCATAGACAATCGGTCTGGCCACTTATGATCTCCTCCCCAAGCCACATTCTACAAAGAGACGGGTAATATTAGTTTTTGAAATACGTCCGACGATCTGGAGTTCTTTCCGGTCTTCTTCATCGCGGTCCAGGACGTGGACGACGGGCAAACAGTCCACTTCATATTCCATGAGCCGCTGTGCTGCTACCAGAGCCTGCTCCTGCGGTTCCACATAAATGAGCTTGCTCGACGGCGTCATGACCATGCGCACCGGCAGGGCCTTCAGGTCATTATTGCCCAGAGCCGTTTTCAGAAGGTCTTTCCGTGAGACGACACCTGCCAGAATATTGTCCGTCCCCACGAATACGGTGCCCACGTCCTCGGTGAACATGGCAATGACCGCATCATAGGCACTCGTATGCTCGCCCACGATCACCGGCTGGGACAGGCAGGACTCGACGCGGATATTGGTAATAATCCGTGCCAGCAGATCTTTTTCCTTATTGCCCGTAAAAAAGTACCCCAGTTTTGGACGCGCATCAATCAATCCCAACATAGTGAGTATTGCCAGGTCCGATCGCAGTGCCGCCCGCGTCACGTGGAGCTGCGCGGCGATATGCTGGCCCGTAATAGGGCTCTGATCCTTTACGATATTCAAAATAGTTTCCTGGCGTTCTGATAACATGTCCTCTCGTCACCTCCCGGACCACACGTAGTCTATAAGTATACACCAATAATTATATACTATATGTATAGGATATACAATAGGCTGAAATAGAAAATATAAAAAGGCGGCCCTTTTGAGTAGTTTATACTTTTAGGGCCGCCCTGGTCAGGAACGTATTACCATGTATAATCTTCTGTATCAGCACGGCCCTTGCCGGTCAGGGAATCCATGAGGATCCGCTGTTCGATCTGGGCTACATTCTTTCTCGTCGCTACGACAGCATCGGGGTTGACCGATACGGAATCGATGCCGCTCTTGACGAGGAATTCCGTGAAGTCCGGATAAACGCTGGGCGCCTGGCCGCAGATAGAAACGGTCTTGCCGTCTTTATGGGCGACGCTGATGAGATGGCGGATAGCGCGTTTGACGGCCAGATTGCGTTCATCGAAGAGAGGCGCAACGGTGTCGTTGTCGCGGTCGCAGCCCATAATCAGCATAGTCAGGTCGTTGGAGCCGATAGAATAGCCATCGACGAACTTGTTGAACTGGTCGGCGAGGATGATGTTGGACGGGATTTCTGCCATGAGCCATACTTTGAAGTCCGGTCCGCGGTGCAGGCCTTCCTGTGCCATGAGGTTGACGATTTTTTCCATTTCATCGACACGGCGGCAGAAGGGAATCATGACATTGAGGTTCTTGAAGCCGAATTCTTCCCGGACCTTGCGTACAGCCTTGATTTCCAGTTTGAAGGCTTCAATGTATTTCGGATCATAGTAGCGGGACGCACCACGCCAGCCGAGGAGAGCGCTGCTTTCCTGGGGTTCGTATTTGTCGCCGCCTTTGAGGTTGCGGTATTCACTCGATTTGAAATCGCTGAAACGCAATGTGACCGGGCGGGGAGCCAGGGCCTGGCAGACCTTGCGCATGCCGTCGGCCAGCTGGTCTACGACGCGTTCGGGATGACCTATTTCAATGAGGTATAAGGGGTGTTCATGGATGAAGGTCGTCCAGATAAATTCTTCCCGCATGAGGCCGATGCCATCGCAGGGGAGGACGCCGTATTTTTCTGCCAGATCGGGATTGCCCAGATTCATGTAAATCTTCGTTCCCGTAACAGGAGCTGCTTCGGCAACGACGGTGGTACCTGCAGCGGCCGGGGCAGCAGCAGCCGGTTTGACAATATCTTCTACGATGCCTTCATAGACGATGCCGTTCGTCGCATCGACGGTGATTTCCTGGCCGTCCTGGATAGTCGTCGTCGCTTCCTGGCTGCGGCTCTTGGTGCCGACGATGCAGGGGATGCCCAGTTCACGGCTGACGATGGATGCATGGCAGGTCATACCGCCGGCATCGGTAACGATGGCTTTGGCTTTTTTCATAGCCGGTACCCAGTCCGGGGCCGTCATGGTCGTGACCAGGATTTCACCATCTTTGAATTCTTCGATCTTGGACGGATCGAGGATGACATGGGCTTTGCCTGCGGCATGGCCCGGGCTGGCCGGAAGGCCTTTTACAATCGTAACTCTGTCTTTCGTCATAGCTGCACTGACACCGCTTTCTGCACTGGCTGATTTCTTTTCTTTATTCTTCTTGGACCATACGGTTTCGGGACGGGCCTGGAGGAGCCAGATCTTATTGGTCCGTTCATCGACACCCCATTCCATATCCATATAGCATCCGTAGTGTTTTTCAATGGCTTTGGCATATCCTGCCAGTTCTTTGACCTGTTCGTCCGTAATGGCCGGCTGTTTCTGCTGGTCTTCCGGTACGACCTGTTCTTCCACATCGCCTGTATCCTTGCGGACCAGTTTGATGGGTTTCGTATTGATCATCTTGGAAATGATGGACAGGTCATCTTTGCGTACGCGGAAATTATCCGGCGTAACCGTGCCCTGTACGACGTATTCGCCGAGGCCCCAGGCCCCTTCGATGGTAATAGTCGAATCGTCGCCGGTCACCAGATCGACGGTGAACATGACGCCGGCCGCTTTGGAGAATACCATCATCTGAACAGCAGCACTGAGGGCGACAGACAGATGGTCGAATCCCTGTTTCGTACGATAGTAGGTCGCGCGGTCCGTAAAGGTAGAAGCATAGCATTCTTTGACTTTCTGGATGACCATATCGGCACCCTTGACATTGAGGTAGGTGTCCTGCTGGCCGGCAAAGCTGGCATCGGGCAGGTCTTCTGCCGTAGCGCTGGAACGGACGGCTACGAAGGGATCGCTGACGCCCATCTTGCGGCCCAGTTCTTCATAGCTCGTACGGATGGAATCTGCCAGGTCCTGCGGCATATCGGCGTCACAGATGGCCTTGCGGATAGATGCCGTGACATCGCGGAGCTGTACCGGATCTTCTACGTCGGTCAGGCCTTTGAGCAGTTCCTTAATGGTCGTATCCAGACCGGTAGCATGCATGAAATGACGGTATCCTTCTGCCGTTGTCGCAAATCCATAGGGTACGGGGACTTTGGTCTGGGAAGTCAGTTCGCCCAGTGACGACGACTTGCCACCGACCAGTGCCACATCGGCACGGCGCAATTCATCAAACCATAATACAAATGCTTTATCTCTGTCCATGTTCCTACCTCCTGAAGCGTGCAAATCATATATGCTAATTTTAGTGATTTCTCATTTATAGTACATTATTTCCTATGGAAAGTCAACAGATTTATGGTATTTAGTATATTTTTTGATATATAAGATATTCTACTTATACTTGTTCTCCTGAAACACTACAATAATGTAGCGTATATCGTTTATCCTGATTTAGTTGTATACACTACGCGCACAGCAGCACCCCTCATGACCCGTATGGCCCGGCAGAGACTGAAAATGACGCGTCTTTCCTCTATTCATACCGGACAGAGGTGTGTTATAATTAGAAATTAGTAAAGTCCTATATATAATAGATGTTTTTAATACAAAATCCATCACAAAAGGAGTCACAGGAAAAACTATGTATACACCCAGACGCCGGGCGAAACACGCCAAAAAGAAAGGACCCCTGCACAGCTTGCGCGTGCTCATCATCTTTCTTTTCGTCGTCGCAGCCGGACTCGGTTTTGGCTATATTTTTGCCGCCTACCAGAGTCTGCCGCCCGTAAGCAACAACATGCGGCCAGCCGTTTCATCCCAGGTATTCGACAGCCACGGCCGCCTGATCACGACTCTGCACTCCGATCAGAACCGTCTTCCCATCGATATCAACAAAGTACCGGCCAACCTGCAGAACGCCTTCATCGCCGCCGAAGACAACCGTTTCTACGAACACATCGGCATCGATCCCATTGGCATTCTCCGCGCCATCGTCACCAACCTGACCAACCGCGGTATCGCCCAGGGCGGCAGTACGATTACGCAGCAGCTGGCCAAAAACGCCTTCCTGTCCCAGGAACAGACACTGAAACGAAAAGTACAGGAAGCCATGCTGGCACTGGAAATCGAACACAAGTATACGAAAAAAGAAATTCTGGAAATGTACATGAACCAGATTTATTTCGGTCAGGGCGCCTACGGCATCCAGACAGCGGCCAAAACCTATTTCGACCGCGACGTCAACGACCTGACGCTGGCCCAGTGCGCCATGCTGGCAGGCCTTCCCAAGAGCCCGAATTATTATTCGCCTTTCAATAATCTGGAAGAAGCCAAGTCCCGTAAAAATGTCGTCCTCGACCAGATGGTGAAATACGGTTACATCTCATCCGATCAGGCAGCGGAAGCCAAAAACGCCGATCTCCACCTGTCCCACAACAAGCAGGTAGCGGAAAACTCTGAATCGGAATCGTTCATCGACTATGTATCCCAGCAGGTAGCCGCCAAATACGGCGACGATGCCCTGTATAAAGAAGGTCTCAAGATTTATACGACCCTCGATACGGAAAAACAGCATGCAGCCGTACAGGCCATGAAGAACCTGCCCGACAATTACACCGACAAGAACGGCCTGACCCAGCCACAGGGCGCCCTCGTTTCCATCGATCCCCGCAACGGTCACATCCTGGCCATGGTCGGCGGACGCGGACAGGACAGCTTCAACCGGGCCAGCATGGCCGTCCGCCAGCCCGGGTCGGCATTCAAACCCTTCGTCTACATGACGGCCCTGCAGGACGACATGACGCCTGACTCGACTATGGAAGACAAGAAAGTCACCTACGGCGGATGGAGCCCCCAGAACGCAGAAAAATCCTATTCCGGGACCATGACCCTGCGGCAGGCTCTGGCCCATTCGGTCAATACCATCGCCGTCCAGCTGGCCGATAAAGTTGGCACGTCCAAGATCATCAGCAACGCCAAGAAGATGGGCATTACAACCCTCGTGGAAAAAGGCAGTACCAACGACAACAACCTGGCCATGGCCCTCGGCGGCCTGACGAGGGGCGTCATTCCTCTGGAAATGGCTAGTGCCTACGGGACCTTTGCCAATAAAGGCGTCCACGTCAAACCGGTGGCTATCACCAAAATCCTTGACCGCAACGGCAATGTCATCGAAGACAACAGCTCCGGCAAAGGGGAAGAAACACGGGTCCTCTCCGAACGGGAAGCCTATGAAATGACCAGCATGCTCGAAGCCGTCATCGAAAGCGGTACCGGTACGGCAGCGGCTATCGGCCAGCCGGCAGCCGGTAAGACCGGGACGACCGATGACAACAAAGACGCCTGGTTCGTCGGCTACACCCCGACCATCGTCACCGCCGTCTGGGTCGGCGACGACACGGGAGCCCACAGCCTGGGCGAAATCTACGGCGGTACCGTACCGGCCCGGATCTGGCACGACTACATGGTACAGGCTGCCAGCAGCGACTCGTCGGATTTCTCCGTCCCGGCAGGCATGCAGAAAGCCAGCCGCGCCAGCGAGACAAAGAGTACAACAACGGAGAAAAAGAGCACAAAATCTACAACGACGAAAGAAAAAACAAAGCAGGACACGCAGCAGGGAAAACAGCAGGCGGCCCGCAACAATAAAAATCAGTAACACGAAAACACGAACCGGAGGCTGCCACAATGGGCAGCCTCCGCTTGCGTTATCGATAAGTAAAGGCCGCCAGCGTTTTACAGCTGCCAGCAGCTAGCGAACAGCTGCCTTCCCGGCTTCGATGAACGAACTACAATGAACGACCAACAGCCCTTTTCATCAAACTTCAAACTTCAAACTATCTTTCCCGGCCTGCTATCTTTCCCACATAAAGGAGTACCCTCATGTTCAACCGCATTGTTTTTTTCTGGAAAATCGGCTGTCTCGGCGCCTTACTGGGACTGCCCAATTGGTATGTATATAAGGAGGCCCTGCCTGCAGCGGTCTCATATGCAGCCCTCATCCCCTTTCTGGTGCTTCCGTTCTGCTTTTCTCTGGCCTATAATGCCATCCATTCTGTCCCCGTGTCCATCGCCAAACTGTTCTCCTGGACCGGGGGATTCTGGTTTATCTTTACCATCTATGCCACCATGGGTTCCTGTGTCTATGCCGTACTGTATCTTCTGGGCCTTTTCCTGGGATATGATCCGCTCTGGCAGACATACAATGGGCGTCTTGCCCTCGTATTGCTCCTCCTGGTCCTCGCTATCATGGCCCGGGGCATCTATAAAGCCGTCCACCCTGTCATCCGTCACGTCGTGATCCAGACGGAAAAAGCAGTCACGCCGGTCCGTCTGGCCTTCCTTACGGATATCCATATGGGGCCCCTGCAGAGCCATTGGTACACACGGCGCCTCGTCCGCCGTGTCATGGCGCTCCAGCCCGATGCCGTCCTCTTCGGTGGAGACCTCATCGATGCCCATCTGTCCTTTGTCCTCCGCGACGGTAGTTACCGCCACCTGCAGGACCTCAAAGCCCCGCTTGGCATCTGGGCGGTCTTTGGCAACCACGACTTTTTTGACGGCGACATAGAAGAAGAGGAAAAGGCCTTTTCCTTCTGTCACTTCCTGCGCCGTGCCCGTACGGAGCTGGCCCCGGGCATAGCTCTCACCGGCCTCAATGACTATATCCATTTCCCGTCGGAAACAATACCGGATTGCGATACATCCCGGTTTAATATCATCATGGACCATGAACCACTGCGCATCCGGGAAGCCGCAAAAAAAGGGTATGACCTCTACCTAGGAGGTCATACCCATGGGGGACAGTTTTTCCCTGTCACCTGGATTACAGACAGAATGTACCTGCTCAACTACGGCAGCCGCCGTATAGACTCCATTGACGCCGTCGTCTCCAGCGGCTACGGCTCCTGGGGCTTCCCCTTCCGGACCGGCCCCTCGCCGGAGATTGTGATGATAGAAATAAATAGGACCCGCGGGTCCTGTCATGCTGAGTTTTAGTGTGAAAAACCGGTTCGACGAACTGTGTAATATGGCGTCCCTGTGAAGGCCCTTTTTGGCCCAGCAGGTATCGACCGTAGGGAGATGCAGGCTGGCTGCCAAAACGGAGAGCAGAGATGAAGCTGTCAGCTCTGCTGACTGAAGGGTCCTTTCATCATTTGAGTACCAATTTCTGAGTCCGAAAAACGCTGCACGTCGGACCGGCTTTCTTCCTTTCACGGCTAAGCGGACTCATGATAGAACTCTGGATTTGAGTAAAGCCCCTTCCGCCCTGACGGGCACCTTCCCCTCACGGGGACGGCAAAGATTCCCTGTCCGTCGAACTGCGGCTTTTTCTTCAAACTTCAAACTGTCTTTTCTCTCCCTTCCCGCCTTCGACGAACCGGCCACTAACCACTGGCCGCTGGCCGCTACCTGCTAACTATCTTTTACACATCCAGGTAGGCGCCGGCCATGGCCGAGACGGCCAGTTTGGAGTAGAGGCGCTGTACGGGGGATTTCGGTTTGAGCTGGGGAAGTTTCCAGTTCTTTTTCCGTTCCGCAAGGATGGCCGTGATTTCTTCCGGCGTCTTTTTCTGGCCTTTGACGCCGACGATGTTCAGGCGACGGTTGGGAATATCGATTTCGATGAGGTCATCGTTTTCAATGAGGGCAATGGGACCGCCTTCTACGGCTTCCGGCGAGATATGGCCGATGCATGGTCCCGAGCTGGCGCCGGAGAAGCGGCCGTCTGTGATGAGAGCGACCGAGTGGTTCAGGGTCTGGTCGTAGACAATGGCATCGGTCGTCATGTGCATTTCCGGCATGCCCGAGCCCTTCGGCCCTTCATAGCGGATGACGATGATGCTGTTCTGGGGGATCTGCCGCTTGATGACGGCATCATAAGCAGCTTCTTCCGAGTTGAAGACCAGGGCCTTTCCTGTATGATGATGCATTTCCGGTACGGTCGCCGAATACTTGATGACACCGCCGTCGGGGGCGATATTGCCTTTCATGACGGCGACAGAGCCGTACATCTTCGCCTGTTCCGGCGGCGTGATGACGTCTTCCGGTTTGATGCCGAAATTGCGCAGATGGCCGTGGCAGCGGGCAAAGAAATCGTCTTTCCAGAGCTGTTCCAGATTTTCTCCCAGAGTCTTGCCCGTACAGGTCATGACATCGAGATTCAGCTGGTCCCGGATCAGCCATTCTACCATAGGAACACCGCCGGCCATCCAGAACATTTCCCCTACATAGGGGCCGTTGGGCTGTACATTTACCAGATGCTTAATCTTGCGGTTCACTTCATCAAATACTTCCGGATTGATGGTAATGCCCAGTTCGTGAGCTGCCGCCGGCAGGTGAATAAAGGCATTGGTACTGCCACCGAGAGCGGCATGGACTTTGATGGCGTTCATGAAGGCATCTTCGGTCATAATCTTCGATGCCGTAATCCCCTGACGTGCCAGATTCATGACGGCATCGCCGGCAGCCCGGGCGTAATGCTTGATTTCAGCAAACATGGCCGGCATAAGGGCCGTTCCGGGCAGAGCCAGCCCCAGTGCTTCCGACATGCACTGCATGGTACTGGCTGTCCCCATAAACTGGCAGACGCCGCAGGTCGGGCAGTTGGAAAGCTTGTAATTGCGCATTTCTTTCTGCACCGGTTCGCCCCGTTTTTCCCTTGCACAAAGGCGTCCGCACAGGCCGGCCGTCGTCATATCGGGACCGACATGCTGGCTGCCGCCGGGGACATGGACCGTCGGCAGATCCAGACGGGCCGCCGCGATGAGATGGGCCGGCACGGATTTGTCACAGCTCGACAGCAGGACCAGACCGTCCCAGGGAATGACGTTGCCGTGGATTTCGACGAGATTGGCGATGATTTCCCGGCTGAGAAGAATATAATTCATGCCATCGTGACCTTCGGCCCAGCCGTCACAGATATCCGTCGCATGGAAACGGGCCGCCTTGCCGCCGCTTTCCAGTACGCCCTGACTTACCTGTTCTGCCAGGACACCGAGATGATAACTGCCCGGGTGGCTTTCGCCCTGGACATCATCGACAAGAATCTGCATCTTGTCCAGATCCCGTTCCGACCAGTTCATAGCCAGCTTCAATGCATCGACCTGCGGCCATATCTTCCGCGTTGCTTTACTCCGTTGTACATCCATATTCAGCACTCCTTTATATTTGTTCGTAAATCCATGCGTTTTCGTATACTCATATGGTAATTCTATCTTGCACCTTTGTCAATTTATATGAATAATTGGTATACTAGAGTATAAGATAAGGGCTGTATCATGAGTCTATGTAAACAGGACCCACGGCCGGTGACTTGTTTCACCTGCCTCACCGGGGAAGGCACCATCTGCTTCGTCGTCGTCAGTCAGCGTAGCCCCGCTACGCCTCCTTCCATCCTCCTTGCATCTGATACCTTCCCCGGCGATTCAGGATGGAAACCGTCACCGGTCGTGGGTCCTAATTGCTGATTTTTGTATAAGTAGTCGGTTCAGCAAACCGGCTTCGATGAACGACCTACGAACTACGATTTACGGTCCTTTGTAGCCCCGCCGGCGATGTCTAACGTAAAACGCCAGCCGTCGCGGCACTATCTTGCTGATTTTTTTAGTAAAAATATTCGGTTCGTCGAACCAACTTCTTCCTTGCACGGGAAAGCGGACTCATGATAGGACTCTGGATTGAAATAAAGCCCCTTCCGCCACTCCGTGGCCCTATCTCTGCTGTCCGTTTCGGCAGCCGCCTTGCGCTTCCTTTCAGTCAGCACCTTGCGGGCCGAAAAGGCCCTTCATCTCTGCTCCCCGTTTTGGCGACCAGCCTGCATCTCCCTACGGTCGATACCTGCTGGGCCAAAAAGGGCCCTATCGGGGCCGGCTTCTAACGTCGCAAACCGGCTTTCTCTACAAACTGCAAACTTGAAACCGTAAACTATCCTTTCCGGCCTGCGACCTACGAACGCCCGCCCTTCCCATCCGAGGAACGCTGCACGTCGAACCGGCTTCGTCAAACTTCAAACATCAAACTGCCTTTTCTCTCCCTTCCCACTGACCACTGTCCACTGACCACTATCTTTTCTCTTCAAACTATCTTTTTCCCCCAAAAAAACAGGCCTGTCATCAGACAGGCCTGTTGGTGTTACCGGGTTATTTATCGGTTGTATTCTTTTCCTTGCGGATGACGTCGTGGGCGCCGCCTTCTACGATGGACGTTGCCGAAACGAGGGTAATCTTGGCTTTCTGCTGCAGTTCCGGAATGGTCAGGGCACCGCAGTTGCACATGGTCGATTTGATCTTGCTCGTCGTCTTTTCTACGTTTTCTTTGAGCGGACCAGCATAGGGGACGTAGGAATCGACGCCTTCTTCGAAGGACAGTTTCTTGTCGCCGCCCAGGTCATAGCGCTGCCAGTTGCGGGCACGGTTGGAACCTTCGCCCCAGTATTCTTTGACGTAGGTGCCGCCGATCATAACTTTTTCCGTCGGGCTTTCGTCGAAGCGTGCGAAATACCGGCCGAGCATGACGAAATCGGCGCCCATGGCCAGTGCCAGTGTGATGTGGTGATCGTATACGATGCCGCCGTCGGAGCAGACCGGGATGTATACGCCAGTCTTTTCGAAGTATTCGTCACGGGCTTTGCAGACTTCGATAAGGGCTGTCGCCTGGCCGCGGCCAATGCCTTTCGTTTCACGGGTGATGCAGATGGAACCGCCGCCGATACCGACTTTGATGAAATCAGCGCCACATTCGGCGAGGAAGTTGAAGCCGTCCCGGTCTACGACGTTGCCGGCACCAACTTTGACCGAATCGCCATAATGCTGGCGGATCCACTGGAGGGTCAGTTTCTGCCATTCTGAAAAGCCTTCAGAAGAGTCGATGCAGAGAGCATCCGCACCAGCAGCCAGAAGGGCCGGTACCCGTTCAGCATAATCGCGGGTATTAATCCCGGCGCCGACGATATAGCGTTTCTTTTCATCGAGGAGTTCACCTGGGTTTTCTTTATGATCGGCATAGTCCTTGCGGAATACGAAAGAATTGAGCGTGCCGTCATCGTTGACGATCGGCAGGGCATTGAGTTTCTTGTCCCAGATGATGTCATTGGCTTCACCGAGGGTAACGCCGTTTTTAGCATAAATCATCTTTTCGAGCGGCGTCATGAAGTCTTTGACGGGAGTGGCCGGATCCATACGGCTCACGCGGTAATCACGGCTGGTGACGATACCGACGAGTTTGCCATTGACTGTGCCATCGGAGGTAACGGCGACAGTGGAATGGCCGGTCTTTTTCTTGAGAGCGACTACATCCGCCATGGTCATGTCCGGGCTGACGTTGGAATCGCTGGGTACGAAGCCCGATTTATAGGCTTTGACTTTAGCGACCATAGCCGCTTCCTGTTCGATGGTCTGGGAGCCGTAAATAAACGACACACCGCCGGCTTTTGCCAGGGCAACGGCCAGTTTTTCACCAGAAACGGACTGCATGATAGCGGAAACCATGGGAATCGTCATTTCAATAGCGGGCTTTTCCCCTTTTTTATATTTTACGAGAGGCGTTTTGAGAGATACATTCGCCGGCATACACTCACTCGATGAATACCCGGGAATCAAAAGATATTCATTAAAAGTGTGTGACGGTTCGTTGATATAAATAGCCATGTTTATCCTCCTTATCAATACGACAACTCTAAACCGGACCCTGTATCTGCCGGTCTCTCATTCTCTTTTCCCCGTATGGGATATTTATATCATTATACCCCCTGTATGGACAAAATCAAGTAGTATAATTGTACCATTTTATGCATGTTTGTTATAAGCTGACAGCAAGAGATCCCATTCTTTCTGACAGCGCCGATGGCCTTTCTTCATCATACCTTCCGCCCTGACGGGCACCTTCCCTTCACAGGGACGGCAAAGAATCTCTGTCCGCAGAGCCGGCTGCCAGCCGCCAGCTGCCGACGGCTGGCCTTTCCTGCCGTAAAGTGCGCAAAAAGGGTACAAAAAAAGAGCAATGGGAAACATTCTTTCGTTATCAAAATCGTCCACAATCCGCATGATTAAGCGATTATAAACGTTAGGAAACATTTCTCATTGCTCCCACAAATCAATGGCGGAAAGGGTGGGATTCGAACCCACGATAGAGCGTTCGCCCTATACATGATTTCCAATCATGCTCCTTCAGCCGCTCGGACAGCTCTCCGCGTCTTACATATCTTTGCTGACATCTTCGGGATAAATGCCGATATGTAAAGTATGGTCGGGGCGACAGGATTTGAACCTGTGACCGCTTAGTCCCGAACCAAGCGCGCTACCAAACTGCGCTACGCCTCGTAGCCCCGACTTATACGTAATACCATATCCACGAAAAACGTCAAGAGAAAAAGCGTAAAATCAAGCCAGTTTCTTTTCCCGGATGAAATCGAGGAGCATAACCGACGTGTCGGCCATGAGGTCACCGCACGATACGGGACCGCCATTGGCCGGACTCTTGAGGACGCGGCAGCACGTCGCTTTAAAGCGGTCGAGCCAGATTTTCTGAAATTCCCGTACAGGCTGATTGATTTCGGCTTTCGTCTTTTCTTCTGGCGTCGTCCGGCCGGCAAGACAGCCCAGGATCAGGCAGGCCCCATTCAAGGCCCCGCAAAGACAGCCCGAACCGGCCACCCCGCCGCCGAAGACGGATACCATGCGCAGCGTTTCCGGCGGCAGCTTCAAATCCAGACAATCATTGCAGACCTTGACCACCGTTTCAGCACAATTATTCCCAGCCTGCTGGTATTGTGCCGCCAGTTCTTTTACCTTTTCCATCGTAAGACCTTCTTGAAAACATATTATATAATCAATTATACATTATTTTATTCACTTTGTGGTTGCAAAACCATTTTCCTGCTATCCTTTTTAATGGATACTGATGGGGGATAAAGGGCCCGGATAGCATTGAGAATAGCCAGGATCATGACGCCAACGTCTGCAAAAATGGCAAACCACATATTAGCAATGCCGACAGCCCCTAATCCCAGGCAAAGGAATTTTATCCCCAGTGCAAAAACGATATTTTCATAAACAATACGCAGACATTTCCGCGATAAAAGGATAGCATTGGCAATCTGCAAGGGATCATCATCCATGAGTACGACGTCGGCTGCTTCAATAGCTGCATCAGAGCCCATGGCTCCCATAGCAATACCGATGTCAGCCCGGGTCAAAACAGGCGCATCATTAATTCCGTCGCCAACGAACGCTAATTTTTCTTTTTCTCCTTTACGGGCCAACAACTGGTCCACTTTATTCACTTTATCGGCAGGTAATAATTCACTGTATACCTGGTCGACACCGACATCCTTGGCAATATTTTCGGCTGTCCGACGAGTATCCCCAGTCAGCATGACGGTCTGCTTGATGCCGTTTCGTTTAAGCGCTGCAATGGCCTGGCGCGCGTGAGGCTTGATGACATCAGATATGACGATATGACCCGCATATCTTCCATCAACCGCCACGTGAAGAATGGTTCCCATGCTATGACAAGGCACATAAGAAATTTTCATCTGCTTCATCAATTTATCATTGCCAACGGCCACGATATGACCATCTACGGCAGCCTTGACACCGTGTCCGCTGATTTCATGAATATTCCTGACACGGTTACGGTCAATGGGTTTACCATACGCTTGCTGCAAGCTCTTGCTGATGGGATGTGAAGAAGCACATTCGGCCATGGCGGCATAAGCAAGCAATTCTTCTTTTTCCATCTGGTTGTGGTGGACTCCATTAACTTCAAAATTACCTTTCGTCAAAGTCCCGGTCTTATCAAAAGCGATATATCTCGTCTGCGCCAGTGTTTCCATATAATTGGATCCTTTGATGAGGATGCCTTCTCTGCTAGCACCACCAATACCGGCAAAAAAGCTGAGAGGAATACTGATAACTAAAGCACAAGGACAACTGATGACTAAAAAGATTAAAGCACGATAAATCCAATTTTCCCATTGAGGATCAGCATGGCCGTACATCAGCTGAATGACAGGAGGGATGATGGCCAAAGCCAAGGCACCCAGACAAACAGCTGGTGTATAGACCTTGGCAAATTTAGTGATGAAATTTTCTGATTGCGACTTATGCGAACTAGAATCTTCAACTAGTTCCAAGATTTTTGAAACTGTCGATTCTTCGGATTCCTTCGTGGTCTTCACGTAAAGGACGCCAGTCATATTGATACAGCCACTAATAACTTCATCCCCTTGCTGCACATCTCTGGGCAGGCTTTCTCCTGTCAGGGCACTCGTATTGAGGCTCGATGTCCCACGAAGGACCACGCCATCCAAGGGCACCCGTTCACCGGGCTGGACGACTATCGTCGTACCTAAAGCTACATCATCCGGGTCGACCTTTTCCAGTTTACCATCCCGTTCTATATTCGCATAATCAGGACGGATATCCATGAGGGCACCGATATTCTTCCGGCTGCGGCCAACAGCATAGCTTTGGAACCATTCGCCGATTTGGTAGAACAACATGACAGCAATACCTTCCAGGTAATCACCGCTCTGCTCATAAATGGCTAAAGCAAAGGCGCCCAGCGTAGCAATGGTCATCAAGAAGTTTTCATCAAAAATGCGGCCATTCACGATTCCCTTTCCAGCCTTCCGCAGGATATCATAGCCGATGATACCGTAAGCAACCAGATAAAGGGCCAAATGCAGCCACCCCTGTACCGGGATAAATTGAAGTGCCATAAGCCAAACAGCCGTAATCCCGATGCGCCAGAGCATCCGTTTCTGTTTATCATTCATCAGTTGTCCCTTCTTCCTGCTTTATTTTACGTGAATTTCACAATCCGGTTCGACTTTTTTGCAGTCCTTGACGACTTGTTGCATCACCTGTTCCGGATCGTAGTTTTCTTCAAATTTAATAATCATCTTTTGTAACATGAAATTTACCGTCGCCTCAGCTACCCCTTCTGTTTTTCTGGCAGCATCTTCCATCAGGTTGGCACAATTAGCACAATCTACATCGATCTTATACGTTTTCTTTTTCATGATAATCTCTCCTCTAAAAATAATATGAACGATTGCTCATTTGTTCAATCGTTGTGCTTGAAGTATAATATGCCTAATCAAAATCGTCAATGTCCCTTTCCTGGTTCCTGCTAAAAGGGATAAAGGAATGTCTAAACAGGCGAAAAAGGAGCCGTACCATATGAACGATCCGACCAATACCCTCATTTATGAAATCAAAAATTCCCTTCCTCCAGACAGTACACTGAAACATCAAGTTCTATTCCCAGGCATCCTCCTGGCCCGATATCGGCTGCAAGGAGCGACCTGTACGGTTCAACATTCAAGCTGGCCCGGTCTTTATATTTTCAGCAACGGTCGTGAAGGAAGTATGGGCTGGCAGTTAAATTCAGGCAAACAAATTTACCTGCATCGCCAGGCTTTTGCCTGCCATGCCGCATCAGCCTGTACCCAAGCAATCCTTTCCCTGCCAAACGGTTTTTATGAGGGCCTATCTCTTTTTTTCAATCTTCCCGTAATAAAAGAACAGCCGCCATCGCTGTTCGAGGAAGCCGGTTTGCATCCATTTCAGCTTCTCGCTGCATGCTTTCCTGACGAATCTGGAGAGGCTTTCTGGCAAAATGATACGGAATTACAGCGGATTATTTCCTTTTTTTGGGACCAGCCAGCCCTTCTCTCGAACGCTTATGAAAAGTTAAAAGTTTTAGAACTGTTGCTCCATTTAAGCCGCTTTCCCCTTCATAAGCGTCAACATTTATCTGCTTATCCATCGGAACAAGTGGCCTTAGTACAAAAAATCCACTACGATTTATTACAAAAATTGGACCAGCGCATCACAATTGACACACTGGCCCAACAATATCTCATAAATCAGACGACTTTAAAAAACGTATTTAAAGCAGTCTATGGTACTTCTCTGGCAGCCCATATCAAAGAGCACCGGCTGCTGCAAGCTGCGGAACTTCTCTGCCATAGTCAAGATTCAATGGCAGAAATCGCAGCCAAAGTCGGTTATGAAAGCCAGAGCCGATTTTCTGCAGCTTTCAAAAAACGTTTCGGTGAATTACCTACGCAATATCGGAAAACACATTAGAAAGAAACCCATTCTCCATCATCGGGCATAATATAATGGTCCACCCCACGGGCCATGAGCCGGCTGCGCAGAGTATATCTCGTCAAAGAGGCATGGGCTACATTATCCAGATGAGTAAGAAGAAGCTGAGACTGCGGAACAGTCTTTGCTACACAAGCTACATCTTCATCGCCCATGATGAGCCGGCCATTTTCTACAGTTTCAGCCGCACAAGCATTTAATGCGACGACATCAGGGCGATACGTTTTCAGCGTATTTTCCACTTCAGGATACCATACGGTATCACCAGCGACATAAAGGGTAGGTTCGTCTGCGCTCTGGAAGAGAATCCCCATAGCGTCACCGCAAGGAACGATGGTACCATGGCGTGCCGGCATATGTTGAAGGGTAAGGCCCTCGAGAGTCAACGGAGACTTAGACAAAACCTGTACATCTTGAAATCCGGACTTTTCAAAAATGGCTGCGTCCTGTTCATTCTGCACAAAGACAGGAATGGACTTATCCAAAGGCTGGCCTACGGTCCCATCGGCAGCTATATCAACATGGTCTGGATGGATGTGCGTTACGATGTAATAATCGACACCATTCAGAATTTCCTGCGGCGTCCTAGGCAGTCCATAAATCGGCATGGCAATTTCCATTTTAACCGGGTCCGGAATCATGTATGGCTTCCCCGGAATATCTCCGAAACTACCAAGGCTTCCTTTTCCACAAAGCCAGGGGTCAATTAAAAAGGTCTTCCCTTGATATACAATTTTAAGTGTAGCATTGCGAATCTGCTGAATGTCCATTATTTTCTCTCCTTTATTCTTTACAATAAATATTTTTATTGACACTATGTTCAATATCTATTATATTAAACGCAAGAAAACATTCAACAGTCACCTTCGAGGAAGTGTCTGATAATGGACACATCTCCCAAATTGTCTAGAAAGTAAGGAGGTATCCTTCATGACGCAAAAGTTAGATCGTCGCACCCGCTATACGCGTTCTGTTATCAAGCAATCTTTTTTGGAACTGCTCCAAAAGTATCCCTTTCCGAAAGTCACAGTCACGGCTATCTGCAAAAAGGCGGAAATTACACGGGCTACGTTCTACTTGCATTATATGGATATCTATGCCTTGTTAGACGCCATCCTTGAGGAAGCGCTGCATTTATCCGAAAATACAAATCCTGATAAATCCTTGGCCGATTTTCTTTACCAAACCAGTCAATCAAATGAAGGGGACTCTTTCATCAAGAATAACTATACTATGCTGCCCGCCTGTCAACGCATCGCAGATTCCCCTTGTTACCAAGCACTCTTTTCAGATAAGACTTTAGGACCTTACATCTTAGAATATATTTTCACACATGAAAAAACTCAAATGATTTCATTTTTACAAAATCAACTTCAGATTGATGCAACATTAGCGGAAAATCTCTACTTATTCCTGGTCAGCGGGGCTTTTACCATCAACCAGCATCATAAATGGAAAAAAGACGAATCATGGTTCCAGATTCAGGCTATGCTGCTGCGTCTCATTTACCATGGCATCCAAGGGTTGAAAAAATAAAAAAGGACTATCTCATGATGGCAGATGCCTTCATGAGATAGTCCTTTTTACAGTATGGCGGAGAGCGTGGGATTTGAACCCACGATAGAGCGTTCGCCCTATACATGATTTCCAATCATGCTCCTTCAGC
>OHAY01000376.1_pt1 | contig 46819 bp, 71 predicted proteins | sample 1577191 | NCBI WGS metagenome assembly OHAY01 (sample SAMEA3541504, study PRJEB24748) | human gut metagenome | biome: human gut; feature: human-associated habitat; material: faeces | place: China | collected 2012 | reverse complement strand
TTGGTCAAAATCTCCAATCCTTAAAACTTCTTCCGTTTCTATCATCAGCCCGGTAGATATGATTTCCTCATACAGCTTTCCGGCATCATCCAGGGATTTTAATACTGTACCTTCATATTCTGATACTTTGTAACACCAGAAATCTTCCAGTATCCCGCAAATCATTTCAGAATTGAATCCGTCCTTGATTTTCGGGTTGTACTTCTCGAACAGACGTTCTTCCTCAATCCACTCTTTTCTGTCAGAAAAGCTGGATATGGCAGACTTCCCGTCTGGAGAGTTCTTGTATAAGTTCCAAAGGTATTGATTGAATCTCATGGCTACAATCTTTTCATACAACCAAGAACCTGGAAGATATGTTCTATCATATTCTTAGGAAGTTCCTGAATACCATATTCCGGAGATTTATTGGTCGGAACCAGTGTATAGCATTTCGGGTCACTTGATGGCCCTAATCTCTTAATCGTTCGCATTCCGTTTGTCGTTACTATCGCATAAACCTCTCCAAGTGGAAGAAAAGACTTATCTTCTATCTTCTTTAATGCAATAATGTCTCCATGAGTGATTTCCGGTTCCATCGAATGTCCGGTAACATTACACCAACAGGTTGCCTCATTATATTTCTTGAAGTCTATCAAGTATTCCGGCTTTGCAGTCTGGTCATTTAGGACAATATCAAACCCTCCTATAAAATCCACATTATAGTAAGGTACACCATTAGTGTAACTTATTACAGGTTCAGTTTCTGTTTTCTTATTATCAATGATAAAATCTGAGACCTTAAACTTGTCAACAGAGGCAGCATCAAATCGAGCACACAACTTTCTATATTGTTCAGGTTCTAAATCCCTCATAGACTTTTCCATACCTGAAACATTAGCTTGACCACATTCAAGAATATCAGCAATATTCTTTTGGGTAAGTCCAAATGCTTGTCTGAATCCTTTTAAATCGTACATATCAGTAATATTATTTCGGTAAAACTAAAATAAAGTTAATATCACTGATATTTTCACTGTAATATCAGTGATATATCAATAATATTAGTACATTTGCATATCGAAACTAAGATACGAAACAAAGATAACAAATAACATCAATAATACACACGATTATGAAAAGAAATGTATTACACGAGATTATGAGCCTTGCATGGCAATTGGTAAAGAGAAACGGTTTCTCTATGAGTGAAGCGATGAAATGCGCCTGGGCAAACATGAAGCTGAAAGCTGCAATGAAGCAAAGAATCGTAAAGTTCTACTTCAAAAAGGTAGATGGTTCTGTTCGTGAAGCCTACGGCACGCTGAAAGAAAATCTGATACCAGCCACATCAGGTGAAAGCAGAAAGAAGAATGACACAGTAGCAATATACTTTGATACCGAAAAACAATCTTGGCGATCATTTAAAAAAGCCAACTTATTGAACATAGCATAATGGATATAAAAAGAATAGTTCTCGAATCAAACAATGAAGAAGAGACAGATTACTTCGTCTCTTCTGATGGTAGAATATTCAAAGAAATTACACCATCAAAAAATGGAAATGGCTATGCCATGGTAACGATATATAAGAATGGAATTGGCTATACAAAGAGTGTCCACCGGATTGTGGCAAAAGCATTTCTTCAAAAGGTAAAAGGAAAAGAGTATATCAATCATATCAATGGCGATAAAATGGATAATAGATTAGAAAATCTTGAATGGTGTACACCACACGAAAATACAGAACATTATCACAAGACGCTGAGAAATGGCAAACCAATGTACAATCAAAAAGCATGTTTGCAGATTATAGATGGTGAAGTTATAGCAGAATATAAGAGCTTGAATGAAGCCTCACGAAGAACAGGTGTAAGTGTTTCAAACATCTATTGCTGCTGTATCGGAAAAACGACAACGGCTGGTGGCTATCAATGGAAATATAAAATTTGACAACCTTTTAAATATCGCATGACTATGACACGCCAAGAAATCGAAGATGAACTTGACGGGCTGTACAAAGACTTGAACTTCGCCTACAACGCAGATGAAGAAACTTTACGCAGGGCTTTCAATGCTGACAGCAAGCAAGAATACATCAAAGCACTTACTGAAGAGGTGGACAAATACGAAGCCCTTCTTGAAGAATACAACCTGCCTGAAGATGATGGCATGGACTACATTAACCTTCAGTTATCACAAGGCATGGCAGTGACACGCTGGTAACTCACCTACCCTGCTGACGGACTGAACGGCAACCGATAGCGAGAATCGGGCAGGGTTCTACTTGATTGGTTCTTTGACATGATGGAAATTTAGGCTTACCGTTAAGCCTGACGTGAAACGGACGACTGAGTAGCGATAACGGCTGTGTGAAAAGAGTATGAGTAAAGGGCTGCACTAAGCAAACGCAGCATACGAATCACACAGATAACAAAAAGACACTTATACGATTGCAGGTGGCCGTAGGTCGGCTACAAAGACAATCTTCACTGATTAGACACCAGCATGAACTATATATACCCGTGGCTTACCAGACCTTTGATAAGCAGTAAGGCAACCACCGGAACGCCCACGGGAGCGATATTTAATACACACGGTTATGAAAATACTACTTTTTCTCTGTGCATTGTCCGTTCTGGTAATGCACTTCAATCAAGACCTGTCTGCTATGTACTGGATAGGATTTGTCGGGTTTATAATCACTGGTTTTTCAATCGCAAACAGACTGGACAATGAACGAGCTGCAAGAAACAATAAAAAGCATCTGTGATGAATTTGCGGACATCAGTGCCATTCTGGCGGCACGTTCGCGAGAACTGGACAGACGGGAGCTGTTCGATAAGGAGATAGAAACAGAAATCAAGAACATTAAAAAGAATAGACATGAAAACAAATGAGGAATTACAGGGTATGACGCATGATGAACTCGTGGCATACACACAGAATCTGCAACGCGAATCCGAAGAATACAGAAAATCAATGCTCTTATACATGGAAGAAGAGAAAAAGATTGAATCGAAGTTTGAGAGTTTCAAGAACATGGTCAAATCGCTGGTTGTACTAGTCGATTAGTTTTTATGGGTTATAGAAAATGGGTAGATGCCGGGCTATGAAAGTCCGGTATTTTCATTGGCAGATAGTTCAGGCGGTAGAACGCCATGTAAGGGTTAGCATGGAAGTCACGGGTTCAAGTCCCGTTCTGCCAGCAAACAATCAAATACTTAAACTATGGTTAGAGAAATTACAGTAGACGAAAACTACCAGACAGTACGTCTTTTTGACGAAATGAAGAAAGGGGACATTTACAAGGTTCCCTATGACAGGAAACGGCACAACGGAATCAAGCTGGAAGCATCACGCCGCAATCGTGACCTCCGCTTGATCGGGACACTTAAAAACAAAATGGACGTGAAATACCGGGTATCAGCAACAGAGTATCCGGGTTTTTCGGCAATTATCTGCTTAAAATAAAATGCTTATGATAAACGAAGATGTATTGAAAATCGTCTTAAACAACAAGTCTTTCGGGAAATACGAAGCAGCTTCGATAGTAGGCGGTCTCAAAAGGCTGAAAGAGTTGTGCGAATCCGGAAGGATAAGATACAAGACCAAAGAAGGCGTACCACACAGCAGATGGGCTTGTAATGCCTGGGACGTGATAAAACATGCAAAATTGATGTATTAAAACCAATTATTATGGAAGAAAAGCCAAATCTATATCAGAAGATACAGCTTGTCTCAAATGAGATAAAAAATATCGAAAAGAACCTGACCGTAGGCAAAGGTAATTATGCCTACAAGGCAGTACAGGACATTGATGTCACCTTGGAAGTGAAAGATGCCGAGTCCAAGCATGGCCTTGTCAGTATTCCCATTAAGCAGGAACTTGTTAAATCGGAAATAATTAGAGTTGTCAAAGAAGGTGGAGGGGAATCCATCAACTATATGGACATCATTAAAATGACCCTACGCATTATCAATCTGGACAACACATCAGAATACATAGACGTGGAAAGTTTTGGGCGTGGACTTGACCCAGGCGACAAGGGATTTGGAAAGGCTTCTACTTATGCCAGAAAATACGCTTTACTTAATGCCTATAAGATTGCTACAGGTGAAGACCCTGATGAAAACAAATCCAAGGCGCAAACCCCTGCTACAGTAGATGAAGTGAAAAATATTGTCGTTAGTTACATGATGACCGACAATCAGTTTGCGCAGAACATACTGTCTTATTTCAATGTAGGAAGTGCTGATGACATGACAAGCGAACAGCTTAAAATGGCATATAACAACCTCAAGAAGAAAGGAAAGATATGACAGAAACCATGTACATAGGAAGCGGTGACGTTCATGCCTTGATGAGTGGCAAGAATACTAAATCACATATTGCCCTCATGCAGCGTTTCGTCAGCGGGATAAAGCCTTATTACAATGCTTTTGCCAGCCCTATAGATGCTTTACGTACGGGAGCCATTCTTGAGAACAGGTATCTTCTCACTTTGCCTGACAACTACTTTACACAATATGTTGTCAGGTCAGATGAAATGAACGTGTTCAAGTGCAGCCTGGACTTTGCTTGTATCGATAAAGGAAAGCTAACTGATTTTGATGAATTAAAGACTCTTTATCTTTCAGATTACCTTGATTTTATTGAGCCTATCAAGCATGACAACAAAGCTTTAATCGAATACGTCAAGAAGAAGCATAAAGCTTATTATTATCAGGTTCAGGAACAACTCTTTTGCACTCATCTTAAAAGCTGTAACCTTGTTTTTCTGTCTGTAACAACCTACGACGACGAAGCCAACTGGCATCGTAATATCCTTCCCAATGAGTATTGTAAAATCCGTATCACTCGTGACGAACAGGCAATTGCAGAAATAAAACAACGTGGACAGATTTTCCAACAGATAAAAGATTTTTATTCAAACTAATATGGCAAATCAAATAACCGGACGGCTGGTCTATATTGGCCAGCCCCAAGAAATCCCATCCAAAAGCGGTGGCAACCCGTTTGTGAAACGAGAATTTATTCTTGATGCCACAACCTATGACCCCTATACAGGTGAACGAAGCCAGTACGAGAACGTCCTGCCACTTGAAGTAAGTGGTGACAAATGTGCCGAACTTGACCAGTTCAGAACCGGTGATGTAATAACGGTTTCCTTTGCCCTGCAAGGTCGGGAATGGACAAATCAGGACGGACAACTAAAACGTATGGTGTCCATCCGCTGCTATAAACTGGAAGGCCGTCAGCCGATGCACCAGCCAGCATCCGTGCCAGCACAGCAACCGGCACCGACACAAACGCCAACCATGGCACAGGCATTTCCACCTGATGTAGATGCGAATGGAAATCCCAAAGATGACTTACCGTTCTAGCCTATGAGCATATTCAATCTGAAGAATGAATACGATATACCCAAGTTCAAGGCTTATGTAAACAAACTGTTCCAGGAGCATGCAGTTGTGGAAGTGAGAAAGAAGCTCCCTAACCGCACGCTATCCCAGAACAGCTATTTGCATCTGCTTTTAGGGTATTTCGGCAGTGAGTACGGTTGCAGCCTTGATGAAGCAAAGATAGACTTCTACAAAAGGACTTGCAACCGTGATTTGTTTGAGAGAAAGACGGTCAACAAGAAAGGAAAGGAAGTAACCTATCTGCGAAGTTCTGCAGAACTGACAACAGGTGAAATGACTTTGAGCATTGACCGCTTTCGTAACTGGAGCGCATCTGTGGCCGGCATCTATCTGCCTTCAGCCAACGAACAACAGATGCTAATTTTTGCACAACAAGAAATCGAACGTAATAAAGAGTTTATCTAAAATTTTGAGATTATGAAGAAAAGGAAATTTCCCCAAGATGTAGCAAGATTCTTTAATCCAGAGAAGTCAATTAATCCTAATTCAAGCGGCATTCATCAAAGAGAGAAGGCCTTACAAAGAAGTTTCATCCCTGTTTATAATGGTATGGGTACCGCTAAAAAGATTTATAATAGGTTCGGTGTAAAAAGTTATAGATAATTATGGACAAATTTTTAGGACAAGACATCCCTGAACAGGAACGATGGCAGTTCCTTCAGGACAACGCCGATGCGGTAGAGAAAATCGGATATACTCACCGATTCACCCCCGAAGAACTGGCTCAGAAGAAAGAGACTTTGGCCGAGGTATCAATCACCATCAACGATGTTGAGTTGGAGAAGAAAGAGGCTATGGAAAGCTTCAAAGAACGATTGAAGCCTTTGAATGAAGAAAAGCAGGAACTTTTGGACCACATCAAAAGAGGTTCGGAGTTCGTCGAGAATGAAGAATGTGCAAAATTCCTATACCATAAAGAAAAGATGGTAGGATTCTACAACAAGTTAGGTGAACTGGTTTATAGCCGCCCAATCATGCCACAAGAAATGCAGAAGACAGTATTTAGTATTAACCGTAAAACTGGAACAGAATCATGAGTGAAAACAAAATCAATTTGGTAGTACCGAAAGAGTACAATGGTACCCCCATCGAAGTAGTATTGAGAGAAGGTAAAGCATCCGTAGCCCTTGACCCGAAAGAGCCTGAAAGAGTAGTTATCAATGGAACGATAGATGCACCTTTCAAATGGCTGGAGAAGCGTGTCGAACTGATTAATCAGAAATCAGCTAATATCATAGTAAACCGTGATAAGATGTGTCTGACTTTGACTATTGATGAAACCAATTATTACCAGACAGTAATTGGAGGAATTTTGCAGGCTTCAAAGGAAATGCAGGAGTTCGGTATCAATGCGGAAAGGAAATGGGAACCTATTAAGTTATCCCAGTTCTTCAAGATGCACCGTGCTTTCTTCAAAGACAAATCACAGAACATGATGCTGGTTTCCACTTTGAAGAACTTCAAGGCGAAAGTGAATCAGGATATAGAACGTAGCAAAGAGGAAAACGGGAACAAGACGGATAACTATTCTCAAGTGGTTGATTCCAATCTGCCAAAATCGTTCAAACTGAATATTCCTCTTTTCAAAGGATTCACCTGTGAGGAAATCGAAGTTGAAATCTACGCCGATGTGGATGGACGGGAAGTTTCCCTTTCTCTCGTGTCCGCCGGGGCCAACGAAGCCATTGAAGAATACAAGAACAAGGTGATTGACGAACAGATTGAAGCCATCAGAGGCATCGCACCTGACATCGTAATCATCGAAATCTGATTCTTATGGAATACATACCAGACTGGTACGTTCCACCTAAATCCGAGTGATTATGGACTGGGGCAACGATTATCCGGAAGAACCGGATGAGTATGAATTTGATGACTTCAATTTTGAATGAGCCTACCTAGAATGGTCTTACAGGGCGCAAAGGTATGTACGGGTTCGATTCCCGTTGCGCCCACGCACATACATAGTGTGCTGAGTGTGTTTTTCATAGTATTGTCCGCAAGCCTAGCCGGGGTTACGCCAATGGCACCGTGTCGGAACTTCGGACTCTATGGTATCGTGGCGGAATTGGTAGACGCGTCTCAAAGTGAGATGGCATAAGGTTGAGAGTGGCCATGTTAAAGCCTTTGTAAGTCCTTGCAGGTTCGATTCCTGCCGATTACCACTCATAAAATAAAAATGTGTATGCAAAGTAAACTGAAATTAGCTATCAAGGAGGCATATTATAGAGGTTATCGGGTAAATGAAGAATGTATGCTTATAACCCCTAATAACCGTATGAGGAAATTATGTATAGGAAAAGAAGGATATCCATTGTTTAATATCAGAATAAATGGTAAATGTCAAACAATACCTGTTCATCGACTATGCGCATTTCAAAAATATGGAGAAATATCATTTGCTTGTGATTGCATCAGGCATTTAGATGGAAATAAATTGAACTTTTCACTTGATAATATAGAATTAGGTACTTTCAGTGAAAATCAGTTTGACAAACCAAAATCGGAAAGAATAAGAGCGGCAACAATCGCGAGCCATTCTTATTCAATGAAATGGGATAAAGAACATGTAGAGAAGATAAAATCTTTTTATGCTTCGTCGAAATCATACAAAGAAACAATGAAAAGGTTTAATATATTATCAAAAAGTGGACTTCATTACATCTTACATAATAGATAATAAATAATGTACTACATAAAACGAAAACCAAAAAAGAAGAAAGAAAAGCCTTTGCCGTTATTTGACAAGGCAGGTATCAAAGTAAAGAAGAAGCCGAACTATGTAAAAAAACTTGATGAGGTATTCTCCAAGTATATCCGTCTGAAGTATGCTTTACCTAACGGGATGTGCCAGTGTATAAGCTGTGGAGCTTTCAAACCTTGGAAAGAGATACAAAACGGTCATTATATGTCAAGAAGGTATATGTCAACAAGATTTGACGAGGATAACTGTCGCCCGCAATGTGTTGCGTGCAACATTTTCAACCAAGGTAACGCGCAGATGTATAGGCGCGGTCTTATCGCACAGATTGGCGAGCAAAGAGTGGACATGGTAGAATATCGGTCAAAAAATACTACGAAGCATTACACTGATTTTGAGTATAAGGAACTGATAAAATATTATTCCGCTTTGGTGGAAAAAATTAAAAAGGAGAAAGGGTTATAATGGGTGAAATTTGGAAAGATATTGAAGGGTACGAAGGTCTGTACCAAATATCAAACTTGGGCAGAATAAAAGCGTTCGCAAAAAAATGATTACCACACGATAAAATACTTTCGTGTGTAAATTCAAATGGGTACCGAATGATTTATTTGCGTAAAGATGGCAAAAGAAAATATCATTCTGTTCACAGGCTGGTGGCTAAAGCTTTTATACCTAATCCTAAAGAATTGCCTTTCGTCAATCATAAGAACGAAAAGAAAGATGATAATAGAGTTGTAAATTTAGAATGGTGTGATGCGAAGTACAACACGAACTATGGTACTTCTATTAAAAGAAGGGCAAGAGCGCAAACAAATAGGCATGGCTCTATAAGTGTTATACAATACTCATTGCATGGGGATAAGATAGAGGAATATCCTTCATTAATGGAGGCTTCAAGGAAAACAAATGTACCAGTAAGAGCTATCTGTGCTTGCTGTAAGAATTATCAAAAATCAGCATTCGGATATGTATGGAAATATAAAAATGATGGAACGTGACAAATGTGTCCATGACCTTTGTGGGAACATCAAACGGTTCGGAGAGGTCAAGGATTTACGTTTGGTAGACGGAGGCAACGGGAAGTGGGCTGTGTATTCGAACAACAGACAATTGACTAACGTAAGATTCTGAAACTATGGAAGAAGGATTTTTGAGGCTAAGCCGCAGGTTTTTCTCGAATGAAATGTGGAAAGTAGCCCGTGAGTTTTCGGAATGCGAAGCGTGGCTTGACTTGATTCAGTCAGCACGATTTGATGCAACCGGCGAGGCGTACAGCGAACTCATCGGAGGTCGGGAAATCTCTTATTCAAGAGGTCAATATCCAGCATCCATATCGTTTCTGATGAAGCGTTGGAAATGGTCTGAAAAGAAGGTACGATACTTTCTATCCAAACTGAAGAAGAAGGGGATGATTACAACCTGCAACCAACAGGGCATGACTGTCATAACCCTATGCAATTACGATGAATACAATCCTGTCAAGGACAAGCCAAAGGACAAGGGCATAGCTTGGGGCATAGACAACGATAAAATAATCAACGAGTTAAGTGATGCTTTGGGCAAGCTAAGGGCAGAGTTAAGGGCAAGCACCGAAGAAATCACTCAAAAAATAGAAAATTTGGGGCAAGCTAAGGGCAAGAAGAAAAAGAATATAGAAGATAATAATATTCCCCCCACACCCCCCAAGGGGGAGGGCATTAATTCAAAAGCCCGCCTGTTGTTTGAATCCCATTTTAGAGAAACATTCGATAGCGATTATTATTGGACGGTCAAGGATGCAGGCGCTATGTCTCAATTACTCCAAAAGTTGAAATTTCAACGTGAACAAAAGCAAATGGATGTATCTGACGAATCTATCTTGTATGCACTCCAGTATTTGCTTTCTTCCGTTAAGGAAGGTTGGATATTTGAGAATTTCAGTGTAACGAACATCAATTCAAAATTCAATGAGATAGTTTCTCAGGCAAAGAAGAAGGCTTATTCAAAGACCGATGTAGGCGTAGTCCTGAAGGACAATTCACAGGAAAAATACACAGATAAAGGCTGGTAACATGGAACAGATAGATTTCAGACAGACAATCGAAAAGCTAAGGGACACCGGTTTCTCACCTGTACCGAACATGGTAGAGATTTCCATCCCGGATGCGAAAAAAGTCCTTTGGGCAGGTATAAAATACTTCACCGGTGATAACGCCAGATGGCTTCCTGAGTACGAAGAAGTGGCAGGCTGGCTGGCCGGCAACGGAGGGCGCGGTCTGTTATGCTTCGGCAACTGCGGACGGGGGAAGACCCTCATCTGCGGGAAGATTCTCCCCCTTCTGCTGAACCATTACTGCGGGAAGGTGGTAAGCTGCTACGATTCACAGCAGATGAACGCAGAATTAGACGCTGTAAAGCAAAAACATATCATCTACGTGGATGATATAGGGACGGAGAATTTAAGCGTGAAATACGGCGAAAAAAGGCTTGCATTCGCCGAGCTGGCGGACGAGGCAGAGAAGAAGGGGAAACTTCTTATCCTCACTACCAATCTTTCGATAGACGAACTGAGGGAGAAGTACGGGGAAAGAACTATTGACCGGCTGAGGGCGATAACCCGGACCGTCCTGTTCAGCGGCGAAAGCCTGAGAAAATGAAGATAACAATCTACTGGGTGACACGTGACTGGGACCTGATAAGGAGGTTGCGTGAGAAATACCGCCTGCCCCAATACATGAGCGTCAACGGCCTTACAGAGGCGGAGGTGGACGAAGAGACATTGAACAATCTCCGTAGGGGAGAACCGAAGTATCTAATCATCAGAAAAATAGAACCATGAGAAAAGAAGAATCAGAAAGAAGACTGCACGAGCTGAGGAAGAAATACATTTCGCTCGTATCGTCAATGCAGATGGCCAAGGCACAGAAAGTCAAGAACAAGATAGAAGCATTGGAAAGGGAACTGGAGCCGCACTCCTTGGGAGAGATGCTTCAGGACTACACACCTGAGTTCAAGGTGGAGATGCTGAAGAAGATGCACAGGATATTCGTCTATTCAGACTTACTTGAGGGTGCCACTCTGGAGTTCCAGTCAGAACTTGAATCGAACGGCATACAGGCCGAGGTGGTCGCCATGACCCGGAAGGCCATCAAGGAAATCAGATCCATCGTGCGGATTCCTGATGAAGAGAAGAACCCGTCCCTTTCGGAGGACTTCGGCAGGATGTGTGATGAGATTAATCTTGTAGTAAGTAACATAATCAACAAATACCTTGCAAAATGATAAAAGAGAATGACCCTATGATTCCGAGGAAAGGAAGCAATGACGAGAACCCGAAAGGTGTTGAAGTAAAGATGATGCAACAGCGTGAAAAGGAGAAGAAAGGGCACTTCGTGAAGGCAGGAATCAAGACATGGATTCTTGTCGGAAACCATGAGGATGCAGAGAAGAGGATTACCCGATTCAACGAGCGGATTAACCAACCATTGACGGGATAGAGCCATGATTAGACTGTTATACATAGACCTGTTCTGTGGCGCCGGAGGAACAAGCACAGGAGTGGAGAATGCCCGATATATGGGTGAGCAATGCGCCAAGGTTATAGCTTGTGTGAACCACGATGCAAACGCCATCGCCAGCCATGCAGCCAACCATCCGGACGCACTGCACTTCACGGAAGACATCAGAACACTGGAACTATCCCCTTTGGTGGCCCATGTGGAACGAATGAAAAAGATTTATCCGGATGCACTGGTTGTGCTGTGGGCCAGCCTTGAATGTACGAATTTCAGTAAGGCCAAAGGCGGCCAGCCTCGGGACGCTGACAGCCGGACATTGGCTGAACATCTATTCCGCTACATAGAATCCATTGACCCTGACTATATCCAGATAGAGAACGTCGAGGAGTTCATGTCATGGGGCGATATGGATGAACATGGGCACCCTATCAGCAAGGACAAAGGCAGATGTTACGAGAAATGGAAACGCAACGTCAAACGCTATGGTTATGATTTCGACTGGCGTATTCTGAACGCTGCCGATTATGGTGCCTACACCACCCGAAAGCGTTTCTTCGGTATCTTCGCTAAACGTGGCCTGCCTATCGTATTCCCAGAACCGACACGCTGCAAGGATGGGAAAAACGATATGTTCGGACGATTGGAAAAGTGGAAGCCCGTCAAGGAAGTGCTGGACTTTTCAGATGAAGGGGAAAGTATCTTCTGCCGGAAGAAACCGCTGGCCGAAAAGACCCTTGAGCGTATTTATTCCGGACTGATTAAGTTTGTGGCCGGTGGGAAAGATGCTTTCATCGTGAAGTACAACTCCATGAGCCGGACGGGGAAATACCAGGCACCGAGCGTTGACGAGCCTTGTCCGGTGGTGGCAACACAAGGAAGGTTGGCATTGGCCAAGGTGAATTTCCTTTCCAAGCAATTCGGCGGTCATCCTGGAAGCAAGAACATATCTGTGGAAGGTCCGGCCGGAACAATCACCTGTAAAGACCATCATGCTTTCGTCTCAGCCTATTACGGGAATGGTCACAACCATTCGGTCGAGCTTCCAGCCCCTACGGTTACGACTAAAGACAGGTTGGCATTGGTAAATACCAGTTTTTTGTGTTCATACAATTTCAAAGATAAAGGAAAGGACATTAACCTTCCATGCCCCACTTTGCTGACGAAAGACAGACTCGCATTGGTAAATTCTGTTTTCATAGATAACCAGTACGGTACCGGAAAACCTACATCCATTGAGCAACCAGTTGGTACAGTAACCACGGTGCCTAAGTTCAATATGGTAAGCTGCAAGCCGTGGATAATGAATACAGCTTTCTCGAATGTAGGAAGCAGCATAGAACAGCCGTCACAAACAATCACGGCCAACCGTAAATGGCATTACCTTATGAATCCGCAGTTTGCCAGTGCCGGAGGTTCTGTGAACAACCCTTGTTTTACATTGATAGCACGGATGGACAAGATGCCTCCCTATTTGGTCGAAGTTGAAGGAGGTATCGGCATACAGGTCACGTCAGTGGACAGTCCGATGACTGTCAAGATTAAGGAGTTTATGGCCTTATATGGCATCATTGACATCAAGATGCGTATGCTTCGGATAGCAGAACTGAAAAAGATAATGGGTTTTCCTGAAGACTATGTATTGATTGGTCCCCAGTCAGACCAGAAGAAGTTTATCGGTAATGCCGTTGAAGTGAATATGGCACGGGTATTATGTGAGGCTATCTGTAAGGAGATTATAAGAAAAAGAAAGGTTGCGTGATATGGGTGAACTGAAAGTGTATTATGGGTGGGCCAGAATTGGAGGCGTCAGGAAAAAGCGTGCTTTGTCCGTTGTGTTCGAGAATGATAGGATGGGATGTAGAAGTGACAGAGGACAAAGATGCCTGAGAACAATTCAAGACACCGTATTTGAGCGGTACCAGACTGATGAAGAAGAAAAGGAAGGTAAACGTCAGAACCGGATATTTACTGAGTACAGCCTGTTCCTTGACGAAAAGCCAATAAACGGAAGCCTTAACAAGATACTCCAAATGAACAGTGATGCCGATAAGAAACATGTATCTAAAGAAATGCGTGATAAGATTGCTGAAGCCTTACGGAAAGCTTTTATGCAGACGAATCGCAAATATAGAGAACCAGGTTGGCAACAACTTAAATTGAACTTTGAATGACATGGGAAAGCAAGAAAGTATGGATGACCGGTTCCAGATGGCTAAGGATTATACCAAAGCAGAAAAGGAACTGAAAATCGAGAATTGGGTGCAAATCAGCATCTGCTACGGTTACGGTCATCAATCTGTCATCCTATACACATACGACCTTCCTCGTGAAGTGTACGAAAGAAGAATGTGGGTAATCAGATGGAGGGTGGCCAGACTGCAATGCCAGCATCCGAGGAATGATGTGTACACTTCTTTTTACTACTACGACAAGCGTTCAGGAGAGTCGCTTGAAGTGAGTTCTTGCCTGTCTAAGCTGATTTCGGCTAAAGCCCAGATAACAAAAGCAGAACGCAGGATGAATGAATACATAGAGTACAACCGCCAGAATAATCTGTTCTTTGACGAGAATACGGACGAGGAACTGATTAAGTTCCGGGAGAAACTGAAGCGAAAGAAACTCGAATGTGCAGAGTGTGAGAAACGGTTAGAATTATTAGTTGAAAGAAGGAGGAGTAATCAATGAAAGCAGTAATAATATACTCAGGTAAAGGTGGTGTTGGGAAAACTACGACTACTGCCAATATAGCAAGGCTTCTTGCTAAACAGGGAAAGAAGGTGTTCATAATAGATGCAGACATCAACACTCCGTCTATGAATACAGAATTTGAAGGAGAGCATCCACAAGAGAATATATGGATACATTCTTCTGGTAATATGTTTGATAAGTTCATTTATTTGGAGAAATCAATGGTAAGACAGTACCTTGGTTTAGCTAAAAAGAAATTGCGTTTAATAAATCCAGATTTTGTTTTGATTGACACACCTCCAAGCGTTACAAACGTACACATAGAACTTCTAAACAATGTGAAGGTAGGATATATTCTGTTTGTTACTCAGCCAACTAAACTAAGCAATCAGGATGTTCTTCGCACAATGAAATTTTTCCGTGAGAGATGCGGTCAAGTAAACTGTGGCATTGTGGAAAATATGTGTTATGACAATACAAAAAGAAATTATCCCATAAAGCTTTTAGCACAGATACCTATGCAGGATAAGATGAATACAGGTAACTTGTTGTGTAATGCGAAGGAAGAGTTTCAAAAGATTGTGGATGAAATATCTGCAAGTGAAAGTGTTGTCATTGAAGAATACTCTACGGAAAAAGGATATGACGAAAGCTTTGATATAACGGATATGTATCTTATGCAAAACCGTAGGAAATACGTTCAGTATGAACTTAAATACGATGACGGAACAGAAAAAGTCCTTTCTTTACCTTCACCAAAATTTTTATCTGTAAGAACTTGGGGAAAAGTTCGTAATTATATACAAACTCATGATGACTTAGGATACAGATCTGACATGCGAATAGAAAACTGCGATGAGGGGAAAATAAGTAGACTGGTAAATCATTTTCAAAATGATGAAAACGCATATTTCATGGTAATAAATTCACCTCTTACAGAGGTTCGCCTTATAGCCGGTGAAATAGGAATCTGTTCGTTACTTACCGGACAAAAAGGACACTATGAGATACCGAGAGTAAGTTATCAGACAAGCAGAGGAAATGTTGTTTTATTTCCAGATGAAGTTATGCCAGTAGATATGGAGTTGTTACAACAGCAAATAAACGATGGATTTATAATGCTAAGTGACGGACGCTATCTACCTCCAAAAGAAACTGTAGAAATGTGCTATAATGCTTATGGATTGAGAGTTGGTCTTTTAGATGATTGGGAGAATGTATATGATGATTGGTTTAACTGCTAATAATCAATGAAAGAAACTCAACTGTCCTTAAACTTGGATTATGGAATTAGTAAAGAACAGGCTTGCATCCTTTGTCATTTATCCTCTGAGTGCGAAGGATGCTGTGTGAAATGTATGGCCGAGAATAAAAGCGGAACTTGTCAAGGGCAGAATTGTTCAATTCCATCCAGAGACCATGACGGACAAAGGTGGAACGCATGGATGCACATTGTTTCTACTTCGCTTCCGGAACTCAAACGATTTATACCAGTGAAATACAGAAAACATTTAAAAACAAAAAAGTGATATGGCAAACATTGTCAAATTAACCGGATGCAAGGAGGTTTCGCATGATATATATGCTTACTTCACTTGTGATGCTGAAAAAGCATTGAAAGCTTTGGAACTTGAAATACCGTGTACTGGAGCAAATAGCACTGGAGCATACAATATCTACTTTAATGATGAGGGAAAAATTATATGTGAGTACATGACGTTCTGTGTTACACGTGAGTTTAAGAAAGTTTCATCCATACAGGATGCTGTTGAATGGATGAATGATAAAATGAATGAAAAATGAGTAAAACCAAATTGTATTACCTATTCCTGGCAGTCATGTGGTGGCTGCTGGGATAGGTGGAAAGGAGATAAAATGGCAGCGTATGATGTAAACCAACATTGTGAGGACTGTAGATATGCAGACGCATTCGGAAGAAGCTGTAAGCACGGACTTTTGTTCCCACTCATGGTGCTTATTACTTATGGCGATGTGTATAAGTGTCCGAACTATGAGAAAAAGACAATCGAACAAATTAATGAACAGATAGCTCAAAGAGAACAACGTAGAAAGGAGAAACCATGAAAAGAAAAGATATTGATAAAGCAGCGCATTTACACGCTGAGAAGTATAGTGCAGATGCTTATAAATTAGGTCCGATAGGCGCATTTATCGCTGGTGTTGAATGGTTCATGAAGTCTTTGTTCCATAAGACAAAAGATGAAGTTCCGCAACCAATCGGTGATTATGCAAATGAGGTATATCCGCAAATACCTTGCTTGGTTAAAGGACATCTATCTACAGGGTACGGTTATGGTGTTCGATATTGGAATGTAACTGAACAATGCTGGGATGATGAGGAATGCGATGATTACGAATGCGATAAGGATGCCGTTGAAGAATGGGCTTATCTGGATGATATAACTGGAAATATGGAGGAATGAACATGAAACCAATACTTGATGCTTGCTGTGGTGGCAAGATGTTTTATTTCGACAAATCTGATGATAGGGTGTTATTTCAAGATATTCGCAAAATAAAGACAACTCTTTGCGATGGTAGGACATTTGAAGTAAACCCTGACGTTCAATGCGATTTTACTAATATGCCATACGAAGATGAAACTTTTTCTATGGTTGTATTTGACCCGCCTCATTTAGTCTATAGCCGGGGAAAGAAATCTAAAATGGTTGATATGTATGGTTGCCTTAGCGAAAAAGCTATGCCGACTGGTTACCAGCAAATTAAATATGGAGCGTTATATTCCGATTGGCGCGATATGATTTCAAAAGGTTTTAAAGAGTGCTTCAGGGTATTAAAATCAGGTGGATTTCTTATTTTTAAGTGGAATGAGACAGATGTAAAAGTTTCTGAGATTTTGAAGTTGACACCTGAAAAACCTGTGTTCGGTCATATATCAGGAAAACGCTCTAATACCCATTGGATTTGTTTTATGAAGAATTGATTATGAGTAAAAAAGAAGAATTTGCAAAAATATTTGCATCAGAAAGTAAGTTCCCTAGCATGCAGCTTTTAAGAGAACTTTCATTTATGGCAGGTTGGGATTCCTGTATGAAATATTTGGCTACGCTTCCGTTGGATGAAGCCATTAGCGAGATAGTAAAACACATTGAAACCAACCGCTCGGAAATTTCGAACAATTCAAAATAGGAGAACAGGCCATGTTTAGAAGAGGAATGAAGTCAATATTGCTGCTGCCAGCTATATTAATGATGACAGCGTCTGAGAATCCGAATAAAGTTTTCGATTCATTGTTTTCAGGTAGTTCGAAATACAATCCTGACTACAAAAAGCAACTAGTACATCGTGAATTAAAGGAGTTTTGCATCAAAGGTGAAAAGGTAATGGCCTATTCATGTAAGGATGCTATAGTACGATTGAAACATAAGAAGAAATGAAAGCAATATCCATTAAACAGCCGTGGGCAAGCCTAATCGCTCACGGTATCAAAAACATCGAGAACCGAACTTGGAAGTGTCCTCAGAAGTATATTGGCCAAAGGGTTCTGATACATGCGTCATCGAGTAAACCAGTATTTAGATACAGCTTTTTGCAATATGATATAATCAGGCGGAAATCACAATCTTTGATTTTTAACTGTACGTATGACGGATTCCCAAAAGGTGCCATCATCGGTAGCGTGGTTATAGCCGAATGCGTACAGAACCATCCTTCAGTTTGGGCAGAGAAAGGTTGCTGGAACTGGGTGCTGAAAGATGCGGTACTGTTTGATAAGCCGATTATGAATGTGAAAGGAAAACTTAGTTTTTGGGAGTATAATATAGAAGAAACAAAATGAACCTAAACGAATTAAGAGATAAAGCCTACCAGTGCGCAGTGAAGCACGGATGGCACGAAGAAGAATACAGCAACGAACATTTCCTTTGCCTGGTCATATCCGAATTAATGGAAGCTGTGGAAGCTGACCGGAAAGGGAAACATGCCAACCGGGTCAATTTTGAATATTACATGAAACAGAGGAAACGTGATGATGAGGAATTTATGTACGCTTTCAAACACGGAATCAAAGACAGCGTGGAGGATGAACTTGCCGATGCTTGTATCCGTGTGTTGGATTTGGCCGGATTGAGAGGATATGATTTGGATAGTCTCGACTACGAAGGAAGCGATACGGAAGACTATTCCGATATGACCTTCACGGAGTCCATGTTTAGAATCTGTGTCTATGTCACCGACAACTTCTACAGGGATGAACCATCTATCCTCCTGAATGAGATATTCGCTTTCTGCCGGGATAGAAATATCGACATCTTCTGGCACATCAAGCAGAAAATGAAATACAATGAACTTCGTCCGTACAAGCACGGAGATAAAAACTACTGACCATGAAACACGCATTCTACGCCTTAATCATCATACAAGCCCTGTACGAGCTTGTGAAGCTGCTCAAATGTAAATCCTTATACCGACATGTAAAAGTCTTTCAGAAGCTGGATAAGACAGCAAAAAGCTGGTATCTGATGGCGCATCCGTGGCTTCATGTTGCATTATTCATGGATACTATCGGACTTTTATTGTTAGGGATAGGATTGTTTTCAAGCCAGTGGATATATTTCCTTGTTGTCCTGGCCATGAGTTTCAGTCAGATCCAAAAGTTGGGAGCATGGGCGGTGTTCCTGGACAGTCTGGTTACGGTTATTGTGTACGCTTTCGCCATCCTGAACGCATATCACTTGGCATAAAAATAGGGAGCCAGCCCACACGATTAGAAGCCAACTCCCCCACACGATTATGATGCAAATATAAGAATTTCCAACTAAATAAATCGTGCTATGACAAAAGAATTTTCATCAATCGTGGAGTTGAAATCAATACGTGAACAGAAATCAAGATTATCTGAACGCGAGCAGGAGTTATCCTCCCCTATCCTGACTGATTTTACTCTCATCCCGGAGATTTATGAGTGGTTCAGAGAGATACTTTCCGATGCAGATTGTCCGCTCAATCCGGAAAGTGTTACCCAGCGAAAGAAGTTCCTCTTCATCGTGTTGTTCCTCTTCGCCCCCAGCGTGCTTGCCGGCGGACGGCTACCGAACGGTATCCGAGCAGAGATTTCCGGTGTGTTCCCGGATGTTTCCCCGTGTGTAATATCGAACAATATCGCCGATGTTTCCTTTATCTACCAACAGTATAAGGATTTCCGGCAGGATATAGAGTATCTTTACAACCAGATTGTAGAAAGGTTGAAAAACAAAGGACTAATCAAGTAAAAAGCCAGAGGCGTTATGCTTCCGGCTTTAATTTATTAATATTCAGTTCAAATTTCGTTTTGCTCAAAGTTGCTTCATATATTTCACATGACGGAATTTTACTTTTTACAATAGCAATAATTTCTTTTTTATCTTTAATAGGAAACTTGCACCCTAATGTAATATCAACAATCGCTTCTAATGGGATTTTGAATGTAGAATTAGCTGCATTTATTTTTATAATTCGATATTCATCTTCATACACCCAATCTTTGGACTTTGTAAATAAAAGATTATTTATAAATTCGATTGTATCATCATTCAAATGCTTAATTGGAAGTTCTTTTTGGTATATGACTTTCCCTAAAGTTCCTTGTACTATATCAAATACTTTTTCTACATCAAAGCCAATACATATACCAGTATGAGAATAGGCATAATGTGACCACATAAGGAAATTATTTCTTTTTGTAGTAAGACTGAATATTCCAAATAACCTTTCAACCTCTTCCCTTGTCTCTCTATTTTGCTCTTCAATGTGTTTCTCATCAAAAAGACGCCCTTTCTTTTGTTCTTCACACACATATTTGTAAATATCCTCTTCTTCCCAATCTGGGTGGCTGCGTTTTGCTAATTTATACATCCAAATAAAAATATTCTCGGCAGTAAGTTCTTCCCAATCAAAAACATAAGGAATACTTCCTTCAAATGGGTCATTAAGTTTCCCAATCGAGGGAAAATACAACTCGCCATCTGTTAATATTTTCTTCGTATAATCATTCCATGGTTTATATTTGTACAATATATCTGGCATTTTATCTTCCATATCATTCTCCTTTTTCAATTTTAATTTTTCTACCACAATGCGGACAAACAATCGTATTTGATTCATCCTGTTTTTCTTCAAACAAATCAATCACTTCTACTCCTAAAGCATTTGCTATCTCTCCTAATTTCCCAATAGTCGGATTTCCAGAAACAGCAGCATAAAGAGCCTGGTAGGTTACTCCCATCCTCTTAGCAAGGTCTTGCATTGTTATACCTTGCTGTTTGCAGATTTCTTGTACTCTTAACATATTACTCAAATTATAATTTGATGCAAAGATAGGAATACTTTTCAAATTATACATAGATAAACAGGAAATATGTATCAAAAAATAATTTGAAAATATTCTCAGTTTTTCTTGCGTAATTCAAAATAAAGTTTGATATTTGCATCGAGATAATCAAGATATAATTTGAATAACAATTAAAGATACACGATTATGAAGACAACAAGTAGTGATTACATCAAAGAGATTAAGGCTGAAATCAAGTCTATCAACGAAGCTATGAAGCGTGTTGAAGAAGCTGAGAAGGTGCAATACGAAGCAAGAAATTGTAGAGATTACGACAAGGCACAGAATGAGGCTAAAGATGCTAACATAGACCTTATGAGTGCTGTAGAAGAAATCGTAAGACTTGCATCAGCGATGGGGTGCGCAAGTGGGCTGTATGATATTCACAAGTACCACAAAGTTGTAGAACTTGATTTCAGAGATTCACATAAGTAAATAACAGCAGGGCGAAAGCCCTGCAAATACACACGATTATGACAACATACGAGAAATCAAACAGCATTACAGAAGTGAAATTAAGCCGATTTTCAAAGAAAGAATATCAATCCTTATTGAATGCTTCTGAATCCACGAAAGAACGTCAGAAAGCTGCGCAAATGCTCTGTGACTACCTTTGTTCAAAGTTCAATATGCCAAAATCTACTATTAAGGTAGTGAATCGTAGCCAACCGCATAGAACCGGATATTCTGGTAGACTGCAAAGTAAGACGTTAGGTACATACACAGTCCAGACACAGGTTATCACGTTATATAATCTTACTGCAATAAAGAAGCATGTTGTGTCTATCAAAGTGATGGCAGCTACACTTCTTCACGAGTTCATTCATCATTATGACATGACATTTCTGAAATTAAGTGATTCGCCTCATACGTCAGGTTTCTATAAGAGAATAGCAGATTTAGAGAATAAACTAAACCGGTAGCCTTCGGGCTACCATAATTTAAGATGGTTATGAAAAAAGAAAAGTTGACAGTCAAAGCATCTGATGTAAGAAGCATCAAGATGAGCGTGAACCCACCCAAGGCGGTTGTGGATACAGGTTACAGAGTGATTCATGACGGTGAAATAAAATGCTGGGTAGGTATAGGTTGGGTTACAGAAGGCAGAGCGTCAAAAAGTGATTATTATAAGATACCAGAAGTTGTAAACGGATAATTTAGGATAGATATGAAATCAATAAACGTAAATGGTTGCAGTATATGTCAACCCGGTAGCGAGAACTATTGCACTTATACTACCAAATTAAGAGGAAAAAGAGTAAAAATGTATCAGTACGATTACAAAACAGATTCAGGTGAGTTGTTTTCTTGCTGTGCCCCAACACTGGAAAAGTGTAGGGAAAAACGTGATGCATGGCTAAAAAGCAAACATTTGGCATAATGTTTCGTATGCGTTGAATCGTTGTTTATAATTGTCTTCATAATTAGGTATCTTTGTATAGATACTATCACGGGTTAGAGCAGTGGTCAGCTCGTCACTTTGACTTGGTGAAGGTCGGCGGTTCGAATCCGTCACCCGTAACTAACATTTAAACTTTACACGATTATGGAAATACTTACACTTATCATCAAACAGAAGTTCTTTGACGAAATCTTGTCAGGCAAGAAAACACAAGAATTCAGAGAAATCAGGCCTACAACACAGAAGAAATACTGCCAGCTTGACGCTGATGGCTATTGTGTCGAGAAAGACGGTGTGTTACAGCCTAAGCATTACGATGCTATCCAGTTCTTTGTAGGCTACAATAAAGACAGAGCCAGCGCACTGGTAGAAGTCAAGGATGCAAAGATAGAGCTGTTTGAAGATGAAAATCATAATCTGATTGAATACACCTATCAGGGTGAGATATATTTAGCAGCACAGGTCGTTTATGACCTTGGCAGAGTGATTGAAAAGCATGTTTAACCCTTTAAAACTTGTTGTTGAGTCAGAACAAACAGAAGTACATTTTCAACGAGCAACTACCGTGGGGGCCGTACTGGATTGACGGACCCGAATACCGGTAGAACATCACAGGGCGGTAGATTTATCACCCGCCGCCAGCAGTATTATAACGTCCGTGTCGGACTTGGTATGAGTGGCGGATGATGACACTGCAAGATAGGACATATAAGAGTATTGACGCTATTAGAGAAAAAACTGATGGTGCAATACTTTTTTTGTCCTTGGGTAAAGATTCTTTGGTTTTACTTGACATGATCTACCCGAAGTTTGACCGGATAGTCTGTGTGTTCATGTACTTTGTCAAGGGACTTGAGCATATCGAAAGATGGATTGGATGGGTGAAAGCCAGATATCCTAAAATTGAGTTTGTACAGGTGCCACACTGGAATCTTACTTATATTCTTCGTGGCGGCATGTATTGTGTACCAAATCCTAGAGTGAAACTTTTGAAACTTGCAGATGTGGTGAAGGCCATGCAGCTTAAATATGGAATCTATTACACGTTTTTGGGAATGAAAAAGGCCGACGGCATGAATCGTAGGTTGATGCTGAAAGGCTATGAGGCAACAGGGTACGAGAATAACGGCATGTGCTATCCTTTGGCAGACTGGACGCAGAAGAATATTCTATCTTACATGAGGCAGAACGGGCTGCCGGAGCCTGTTAGGTATTCGCTGAAAGCCAGTTCAGGCGTAGGCTTTAATCTGGATTGTATGCTATGGCTGGAGAAGAATTATCCGCAGGATTTACAAAGAATTTACAAGGTGTTCCCGATGGCAATACGTGTGCTTGAAGAATTTCGTTATAAAAACAATGGATAATGGAAGAAATTTGGAAAGATATTGAAGGGTATGAGGGACTTTACAAGGTTTCAAATCTTGGTAGAGTAAAATCAATTAATCGTATAATTGAGCATAAAAGACTTGGAACTACTACTGTTCAGGAAAGAATATTGAGTGCAGCAGATAAGGGACTTGGGTATATGGTCGTAGGTCTTTCAAAAGGTGGAAAAAGGAAAACCATGCGTGTACACAGATTGGTAGCAAAGGCTTTTATTCCGAATCCTAAAAACTTTGACTTGATAAACCACAAGGACAAAAACACTTCAAACAACAATGTAAGCAATTTGGAGTGGTGTGATTATCAATATAACAATACGTATGCAGACCATAACGAACTATCATCAAAGTCTTTATCAAAACCTGTTTTACAATATACGATGAATGGTAAATTTGTAGCAAGGTATTACGGAGCAGTAGAAGCAGAAAAAAGACAGGGATATGTAGGGCTTGTATAAGAGATTGCTGTCGTGGAAAACTCCAAAGCAGTGGTGGTTTTAGATGGAAACTCGAAAGTGACAACAAAGATATGAGTATTCCAGTATTTCGCAAGTTTAGGTCTAAACTAAGTTATGATGATGTCGTTAAAATTAAGCAAATGGCTAAAGATGGCATTAAACAAAAAGAAATTGCAAAAAGTATTGGAACAAGTCTTCATACCGTTAACAACGTTGTAAGAGGGTATTGTTTCAAGGATGTATAACAAAATTAATAGGAGGAACGCTGAGTCAGAAGAAGTAAATCTTATAATGATTTAGTAAATCAAATCAATCGAATTAATGCTCAGGCTTCAACATTGCAGGGCACCTATAGTCGTTTGAATAGAGCTAATGATACATTTAATAGATATGCTCAAAATATAAGGACGAGCAGAACAATAAGAGACGCGAGAAGCCAGGCTCTTTCTTTAAGGGCACAAGGGAGAACACAAGAGATGGAGACTCTTTTAAAGAATAGCGCAAATATAAGATTTTCCCGCTCTCAATACATGGGATTAAACAACGGATAATATGGAACTAAGCAAATACATAAAGAGTGAATCGATGGAACTTAACCGTTCCGCTATTCACTTTGCGGATTATAACCCCAGGAAGTTGTCTGAGGAATCCCGTAAGACGTTGAAAAGAGGAATCAAGAAGTTCGGTTTGGTCGGTGGTATCGTAGTTAACAAGCGGACCGGACTAACCGTTGTTTCTGGACATCAGCGTCTGAGTGTCATGGATGAGCTGCAGAAATTCCCTGAGAACGATTACAGAATCCGAGTTGATGTAATTGACGTGGATGAAAAGCAGGAAAAGGAATTGAACATCCTGATGAACAACCCTAACGCGCAAGGTTCATGGGATTATGATGCTTTGGCCCGGTTGGTTCCGGATATAGATTACCAGGATGCTGGATTAACGGCCGCTGATTTGAATATGATAGGCTGTGATTTCCTTCTCCAAACAGAAGAGGAAAGTTCTATTGCTGATGCTCTAGAGGATATGATGGCACCTGTTACTGAACAGAAAGAAGCTGAGAAAGCCGCTAAACAGATGGAAAGAGCCGAAAAAGTGGCCCACATGAAGGAGGTCAAACAACAGGTAAAGGATGCTGCGCAGAAACAAGCTCAGGATATGGACGCTTATTTAATGCTTTCCTTTGATACGTTCGAAGCAAAGGCCGCCTTCTGTGAAAGGTTCGGTTATGACCCGTATGCCAAATTTGTAAAGGGAGAGGTATTCGATGAACAGGTAGAAAGGATTGAATGATAACTTAAAATTTTGGAGGAATGCCGAGTTAGAAAGAAAACGTATAGTCAGTTGTATCAACAATCAAGACGTATAATGTATAATGCTGGAAGGCAATACGGACTTGGTACAGACAGACAAAGAAGTATAAGAGACAGAACGAAGTCTATAATGGAAAGATATGCGGCCAGGATAGATAGCTATTTCTCAAAGAGAGGAATTGATATTTATGGTGATAAGCCTGTTTCTCGCCGCATTTATATGGGCAACAATAATGGATGAAATATGGTAGGAGACTTTATCCTTTGGCTAAAGACGTTTTTAAAGCGGAATTTCTTTTGTGTTCATCATTATGTTTGGAGTGGGCCATTAGATTTTAGATACGAAGTTTGCGATAAGTGTGGAAAGTTGAAAAAGAAATAATATGGGAAATAGTGAATCTCAACATAAGAAACATCCTGGAGGAAGAAAGCCAAAATTCGATTACAGGAGTGAGGAATTTCTTTCTCAGGTAGAAACGTATGCCAAAAAGGGATTCACTGACCGGGAAATAGCATTCGCGCTCGGGCTGAATCCGACCTACTTCTACGAAATGAAGTCAAAATATTCGGAGATAACTGACGTATTAGCGCGCGGGCGTGCGACAATCACCGCCGCTGTACGTGCCAAGTTCCTTGCTGTAGCTTTGGGCGGTATCAAGACCAAGAGTACTGTAGTAAGAAAGCTGAAAGACCAGGACGGAAACCTGACCGGCGAAGAAGAGCTTCAGGTAAGTGAAAGCGAGCTGGCTCCCAACCTTCAGGCAATGTCTGTCTGGCTGTATCATCACGACGATGAATGGAGGAAGGTTGAACGCCGTCAGGACGAAGACGCAGATATTCCAAAGGATATTAACCACGGAATTTCTATTGACTCATGGATTAAAGACAAACTGAAATGATTGTACCCCAAACGATATATCATCCGCTATATACCGATAGCGAGAAGTTTATCATTCTCATTACTGGTGGCCGTGGCTCGGGGAAGTCTTTCAACGCTTCTACCTTCATTGAGCGTCTGACATTCGAAATGACTCCCACAGAGAAGATAGTCCACCAGATTCTATACACCCGTTACACGATGGTATCTGCCGGGATGTCTATCATTCCAGAGATGATGGAAAAGATAGATTTGGATGGAACAACGAAGTATTTCAAGACCACCAAAACCGATATTGTAAACCGGATGACCGGCAGTCGTATCATGTTCCGTGGTATCAAGACTTCTTCCGGGAATCAGACCGCTAAACTAAAATCTATTCAGGGTATCACCACCTTTGTCTGTGATGAAGCAGAGGAATGGACCAGTGAGGAAGAGTTTGACAAGATTATGCTCTCCATCCGTAAGAAGGGAATTCAGAACCGGATTATCATCATCATGAATCCCTGTGATTCGAACCACTTCATCTACAAGAAATACATAGAGAATACTCACCGGCTGGTGGAGATTGACGGTGTCCAGGTACAGATTTCCACCCATCCGAATGTACTTCATATCCATACGACTTACTTCGACAATATAGAGAACCTTTCTCCTGAGTTCCTGAGAGAAGTCAAGGAAATGAAAGAGAAGAATCCGGAGAAGTACGCTCATGTGGTTATCGGCCGATGGGCAGACGTGGCCGAAGGTGCCGTGTTCAAGAAATGGGGTATCGTGGATGAGTTCCCCATGTGGTGCAAGAAAGTGGCTATCGGACAGGACTTTGGTTACACCAATGATCCATCAGCTTCTATCCGGTGTGGAATCATTGACAATGCGCTTTATCTGGATGAAGTGGATTATAGAACCGGATTACTTTCTGGGGATATTATAAAGACGCTACGCCCGTGGAATTTGAGAGTGATTGCCGACAGTGCAGACCCGCGACTCATTCAGGAGATTCATAACGGAGGGATTAAAATATACGCGGTAGAGAAAGGGCAAGGTTCTGTCAATGCCGGTATTGACAAGATGCAGGGAATGGAAATATTCATCACCAAGCGTTCTTATAACCTGCAAAGGGAGTTCAGAAACTATGTCTGGGCAAAGGATAAGGACGGAAACTACATCAACGAGCCGGAAGACCACGATAATCATGGCATAGATGCTGCACGCTACTATGTGCTGGGAGAACTTCTCGGTAGAATTATGAAACCTAAAGACGTTTCAGGAATATTTGGACATTAAACTTTGAGATATGACTATAGAAGAAATTTTAGCTATGCCGGAAGTAGAGAGAAAAATCTACTATCTGAAGAAAGGACGAAAGACTGAGCAACCAAACGCTCACGCTCTTTACAACGACTGGAATCCGAACAAGCACGAGATAGTGATAGATGAAGAGAAATACCCGAAAATCAAAATTACGACCCAGCCTGAGAAACGGATTACAGACCCTACAACCGGGAAAGAATATGTTGAGCCGGCGGTAAGGAAAGAAGTTGACCCGAACAGGATTGCTCTTCCTATCGAGCAGGACATCGTGAACATTCAGACTGCCTTCACCGTGGGAACAGAACCGGTCCTTGATTGCCAGCCGGACCAGTCGGAAGAAAGCCTTCTTTCCACATTGAAGCAGGTGTTCAAGAAAAACAAGTTGAAATACCAGAACAAGAAAGTAGTCAGGGCATGGCTGGCCGAGCAGGAAGTGGCCGAATACTGGTATGTGGTGAAGGATGACGGCTTCTGGGCAAAGCTCAAACGAAAGATTTCAGGAATTTTCGGTAAATCTAAGCCTGAATACCGTCTGAAGAGTGCCATCTGGTCTCCGTTCCGTGGCGACAAGCTCTACCCTTTCTTCAATGACCAGGGGGATTTGGTGGCCCTGTCCCGTGAATACAAGAAGAAAGATCTGAATGACGTGGAGATTACCTGCTTCATGACCATTACCAAGGACATGGTTTATCAGTGGGAACTGACAAGCAACTGGACTGACAAAGGCTCATTTGCACATGGATTCAAGAAGATGCCGGTGATTTATATGTACCGTCCGGAAGCGTACTGTGAAAAGATAAAGAGCCTCCGTGTAAGACTGGAGAAGCTTCTCTCAAACTATGCAGACTGTATCGACTACCACTTCTTCCCTATCCTCATGCTTTTTGGTAACGTGGAGAATTTCTCAGGTGAGTTCAAGAACCGTGTTGTCGAGCTGACCGGCCAGGGAGCAAATGCCCAGTATCTTACCTGGTCACAGGTACCTGATACTGTCAAGTTCGAGGTAGAAACCTTGCTGAGCCAGATATATGGACTGACCAATACACCCAGAATCTCTTTTGACTCCCTGAAAGGTACAGGAAACGCCGTTTCCGGTGTGACTTTCGATTATGTGTTTATGTCCACCCACCTTAACGTAGAAAATCTGAACGAGATCGTCGGCGAGTTCATGCAACGACGTGTAAATTTCCTTGTCTCCGCGTTGGGTTCCGTGAATTCCACCCTTGAAGAAGCCTCCGAAACCATCGATGTGGATGTGCAGATGCAGCCGTATAAGCTGGAGGACATCAAAGACAAGATAGACACAGCTATCAAGGCCAAGGACGGTGAAATCTGGTCTCAACAGCGGGCCATTACCTTTGTGGGGAACGTGGATGCAGTTCTGGATGAGATTGAAGCCATCAAGGAAGAGCAATCTGAGAAACAGAAGAACGACATCGAGAAGCAGAAACAGCTTTCCTCTCTTAAAAGTTCCAGCAGTAAATCTGAAGAATAGAACAACCCAGTCAGAATATTTACGGGGATAATACAAAACAGAATGATATAAATCTAAAATATTGACTATTTGAGTAGCGGTATCTTTCGAGGTATCGCTATTTTCTTTATCATAGTAAAAACATGAATACTTCTTTGTGATTATTCGTTATTTTACTATATTTGCATCGTAATTAAGTCTTAAACGCTATGAGCTACAAATCAGTTAAAGACGTTGTAACGCTGCTTACTGAAAATGGCTTTTGGTTCGTGAGGCAGAAAGGCAGTCACATGGTTTACACTGATGGTAGCCATGTAGTGATTGTCCCCGACCACGGCAAGAAAGGCGTTGAGAAAGGCACTTATTACAACATTCTGAGGCAAGCGGGGCTAAAATAGCCCCCGCCTCTTTTGTTTAACGATAAAAAGGAGGTAGTATGAGAACCGTAGAAGTGATTGTAGAACATGCTGGAAATAATCTTAGTGCCTATATTGAAGGTGCTCCGGTGATTACTGTCGGTAACGACGTGAAGGAAATCGAAAAGAACATGAAGGAGGCTGTTGAACTTTACCTGGAGTCATGCAAGGAGATGAACATCGCTCCAGTGGAAATTTTGCAGGGAGAGTTCACATTGAAGTTCAAGATAGATGCTGCCACTTTCATCAACTATTACAGCAGTATCTTTACTAAAGCTGCTTTGAGCCGGATAACTGGAATTAATGAGCGTCAGTTGTGGCATTATGCGGCTGGAGTACACAAACCCCGTAAACAGCAGTTGGAGAAGATTCAGAAAGGTATTAACGCGCTGACAGAGGAACTGGCAGCTATAAATTTGTTATGATTATTAATTAAATATAATGGAGGATAGTACAATGAAAGCAAAAGATGTAAATCCAAGTAATTTTAAGGTTGAGAATGTTGTATTTGAAAATGATGATTTTTCTATAGCGATAGGTATTTGGGAAAATGGGGAAAGAAGAATGGCAATGAGATGGAATGGCTATGGAGATGATCCCGGATACCCAAAATTATTTAAAAATCCAGTCTGGTTCATGGTTGATGACTCTTTAATTTTACCTTTCCTGAATGCTTTGAGGAACGTAAAAGATTCTGACAAAAAAGAAATAGAAGCAGCTATATTGAAATTTTAAAAGTATAATTGAATGATGTTCCAGCGTGATTACCCTAGTAGTCACGCTTTCTTTTTGTCTAAAAACAAACATTCCCCTAATTGTTTCGTATCGTTAGCCTTAAAATTTCCCCTTCCCTTTCTCTATAAGTAAATTTACCGTATGAAATTATTAATCAAACTCATACGGTATGACAATCTTTGAACAAATCTTGGCAGGACTGCAACAGAAATTCGCTGGGGTGGACACTGCCACACTCACCCGTATCGCCACAAAGAAGGCAGAGGGTGTAACGGACGAAACGAAGGTGACCTCCATCGTTGAGGGTATCTCATTTCAGGACGTGATGCAAAACTATGGTGATTTCCGTGCAGGACAGGCGCAGACTTCCGCTGTTTCAAACTACGAGAAGAAGCATGGACTGAAAGACGGAAAACCAATCGAGAATCCGAAACCAGAACCACCGAAACCAAACGACCCTCCAAAGCCGCAGGAGACAGACATCGCAAAGATGATTGCCGATGGCATTGCCGCCGGTATCAAGCCGTTTGCCGACAAGCTGGCCAAAATGGAGGAAAATGAAGCGCAGGCGCAGCGCAATTCTCAGATTTCAGCAGTGGCGAAGAAGTACGGTATTCCCGAATTTATGCTGAAAGACCGCAACATTCCTGAGAACACGGACTTGGATACTTATTTCAAGGACATGAAGCAGGATATGTCTAACAACGGGTTTCAGTTCTCCAAAGCTCCTGAGACTGCCGAACAGAAGCAGGAGAAAGAAGCGAGTGAGTTCGCCAAAATGATTGAGGCGGACACAAAATCTATTGTCGAACAACAAAACAAGTAATTTATGTCAGCAGGATTTAAGTACAACATTGAGCCTGAACCGTCCATCGAGGAACGCTATGACGTTTCTACCGGTGTAAGACGTAGAGGCCCTTACAAGCTGGATACGGCCAACCTTGTCGCTGGTTCGTTTCTTCCATCCTTTACACCGATTGCCGCCGACTTGGTGAAGAAGACCGCTCAGGTGGCTATCCGTGTAGAAGTCTATGAAAAGTTTACCACCGGTTCCAATACCACATTGAAAATCAAGAAAAACTCTTTGGCTTATGTGGGTATGCACATCGGTGACGGTTCCCATGGAGCTACAATCAACGCTATTGACAAGTCAGATAAGGCTTTCGATAAGTTGACATTGGCGGCAGACTTTGGCGAAACATTGGAAGCTGGTACTGTACTCTATGAAGCTACAGCTGTAAGTGGTACTACTCCAAAGGTAGTTGCTAACTCAGCTTTGTACGGAAGAGTACAAGTAGAAGAAGGCATTGTATTAGTTGCTCTTTTGATGCGAGCATTCGAGATTGAGCCTACTAAGTTGGCTATGCCTTTCTCTGACATTGATAAGGCTAACATGCCGCATTTCCAGTTCAACGCTACAGGCGTGCAATCCCCGGCTGGTGTTTCGTATGAACTGCCAGAAGCTTCTGATTCTATGATGGGAGGTATTCAGTTGGGATTCTCTCAAAGCGGAAAGAAATATCCAGTAGCATTGGAAGGTGGAAAGGCGTATGTAGAAGTACCTTGGACAGACAATAATACTACCTATCAGGCAGCTAACTCAAGTACTTTGGGATTGGTAAAGCAGGGTGCAAAAGTTGATGATGCAGCAGGTGGTGATGAGAAGGATAAAATTAATGCTCTTCTAGCATCATTGAGAGCTGCAGGTATTATCGCAAGCAAATAAAGAAAGGAGGACTAATATATGATGCTAACTATTCATACTCTGTTTAACGACCCCAACATCGTAAACGCCGTTATCCAGCGCGTCCTTCAGACACGTAAGGATACTATCTACTGGCAGCAATACCTGGATTTCCGTAGAACGACTACCCGTGTGTTCAAGGACTACATCGGGCTGGTTACTGGCGTGATGGCTGGTTCTATCAACTCTCGTTATGGTGAAAAACCTATCCGTGAACGTAGAAACATTGGTTCGGGATACGGTGAAATCGCTTATCTGGGTGATGCCTACCAGATTTCCATTGACCGTTTATCAGAACTGCAAGACTTGATTGACAAGTTCAATGCAGCAAAACCTGCTGACCAGGTAGCAGCCATGCAGGAAATCGTGAACTTCATCTATGACGATTACCGCCAGGTACTTTTAGCAGCTCACAAGCGCATGGATATTATCGTAGGTTCACTTCTGATGACCGGAGAAGCAACAGTCAAGAACAAGGACGACAATGCCGGAGGCGTTGACCTTCTCAACATTGAATTGCCGTTCAAGTTCATCAAGCCTGATACTGGTGCGAAGACGAACTTTATTACCTATTTGCAACAGCAGATTAACCTCCTGAAGCCAGATTACGGCAATTTCCAGAAGATGATTATGTCACGAGGAACTTTCGTGAAGAATATCATCGGGTCGGCTGAGTTTGGTGACAAGTTCAAGATGCAGCTTACAGGAAATGAGATGTATCTTTCAACTGGTTTGATTACATCTCAACTGGCTTCCCAAGTATTCACTGGCATCGGGCTTCCGGCCATTGAAATCAAGGAAGATTACGTGAAAGACCAGACCGGGAAGAACGTGCAGATTTATGCAGACGACCGTATCACCTTGCTTCCGCAGGATAAGGTCGGTTATATGCGTTTCCACACTCCGTACGAAGCAGTGGACGGCGTACCGGGACGTAACTACACCCAGGCAGACGGTGATATGCTTATTTCCGGTTACAAGGACAAGAACGGTCGTTATTTGGAATACACTGCAGAGTGGATTCCTCAGATTACGAACCCGAATCTGATTGTGAACTTTGATTTGTCAACCATGAACACATGACAGTAAACGACTACATATCACAGAAGTTTCAGACCTTCGGCATCAACTTGTCGGAGGCTGACCTTTTGGAGATAAGTTTGTCTTCAGAAGTAAGCGGAGAGGATGAGATGGGCCCGTCAAACATCGGACTTGTTTCGGTGTCTATGGCGAAGTTTATCCCCTCTCTTCTACTTCGTGCTACTTCCATCAGCGAGAACGGTTTCTCTATGTCCTGGGACACCAAAGGCTTGAAGGAATACTACTCATTCTTGTGCAAGAAGTATGGTCTTGAAGACACGCTGTCAGATAAACCTAAAGTCAGATTCCTATGATATTTGCCCCACATACATTACAGGTTAAGGTCTTTACTCCGATGGAAACAGACGAGTTCGGCCGGCCCATTCCCGGAACCGGTGGAGAAAGCTGGCAGGACGTATGTAAGTGCCGGTGCGACGATAACTCAACCAAGGAGTTTACTTCGGAGAATGGCAAGGTATACCGACCGAACTATCACGTAGTCTGTGAGAAGAAAACCTCACTGAAGGCTGGTGATGAGGTCAGATGTATGGACGGTAAGAATATCCGTGGAATTGGCAAGGTTTACATGGTGAAGAATACAAACTATTTTGGTTACTCAGAGATATGGCTGTAAAATTTGATTTTTCGGACGTGGATAGCTTTTTCGAGCAAGGCTATGCCGAGGTGAAAGCTGTTGAGGATAAGGTCGGAAAGGAAGCTGTCGATTATGCTATAAAGAACGGTAGTTATCAGAACCGGACCGGAACGCTCCGTAAGTCAAACAAGTATTCAGTTGAGGATGATGGACTGGTGATAAGAAACGATGCTGAGTATGCCTCACACGTGGAATCCAAAGGTTACGAAGTTTCAACTGGTGCAGCCTTATTTGCTGAGAGACGATTAAAGGAGGAAATCAAATGAAACGAATATTCAAGTATGAACTGATGGTCGCAGACCACTCAAAATTATGTCTGCCTATCGGAGCAAGAATATTATCTATTCAAGCACAACGGAATGCAATTTGCTTGTGGGCAGTAGTAGATGAATGTCAAAAAGAATTGTGTTTAGTGGATATTTTTATGTATGCAACAGGACAAAATATATCTGATAAAGATTTGTCAGACAAAAGATTTGCAGGTACTGTTCAACTTGGAGAACTGGTTTTTCATGTATTCCTTCAGTATGATAATAATATTCAATATCTTATTGTATGATAGTAACTACTGACATAGCGAACATTCTCTACCGTGACTGCAAGTCTTTCGGGATTGATATCGTTCCCCATGGCAAGAAGCTGACAGGGGCGATAAAGTCCGAAAGGATTGTCATTCACGCCAAGAAGCAACAGCCGGGCACATACTGGAAGAAATCTTTCGTCGAGGTGAATCTTTGTGTTCCTAACTTGAAGGAAGGCGAAGCCAATACCATCCGGCTGAACGAACTGGAGAAGCAGGCACAGGGATTGTTTGACGGTGTTACCGGTCGCTATGACGATACAACCTATCATTATTCTATCGAATCAATTGGAACGGAGGAGGACACTGCTTTAAAGTGTCACTATGTGAATGTAAGAATTTTGTTTGAAGTTTTAAATGTGAAATAATATGGCAGAAGCAAAGAAAGTCACAGCCGCGAATATCAAGAAGCTTTGGTATGGCGAAACAAGCGAGATTACCGCAGATTTGACAGGACAAGCCTTGCATACTCTTTTACAGGGTGAAGCATTGAAAGAAATCAAGAATATCCATCAGGATACATGGACGATTGAAGAAGCAGAAGCAAGTCGTACAAATTACAAGAACCAGCTCACGAATCAGACTTATCGAAGTGATAAGGAAATGGGTGATGTTACTGTAAACTTCACTATTGGAGAATACGACTATCCTACTAAGAAAGACCTTATGGGTGGTGATATTATTAACACTGATAAGGGTTGGAAGCGTGCAAGAGGTAAAGTAAACATTGAGAAGTTACTTGTCGCTTTGACTGACGATGACCAGTATTGTGTGATTCCCCGTGCTGACATCGGTGCACGTGAAGCCACAACAGACAAGGCTGTCGGTATTCCTGTAAGTGCGGTGGAACTGGAACCACAAAATGCAGAAGTTGCACCGGAATACTGGTTTGACTCATCTGAAGTAACAGCAGGTGCTTAATGCCTATCCAATAGGTAGAGATTGAATTCCATAACAGGGGTGGGCTTTATGGCTTCACCCCTTAATTTTTATCTTTTATCAGAATGAATCAAGGAGCAAAAATAGTAACTGAATCCATTATCGGAAGTGATTTCAGAACGGTGTTTGTCGCTGGGAAAGCCTACACGGTCTACCCTCCTACTATCAACAAACTGGCCGGAGCAATCTCCCATTTGTCAGGTGTACAAGAAGCAGACAATTTGAAAGAAGTTCTTCTCTCCCTGGGAGAAAGTGAGGCCTACAGCAGGGCTCTTTCCTGGCTGATAGCTGGTGACGAAAACTTGAGCGAAGAACTGGCAAAAGGAACATACGAAGAGAATGTGGACGCATTGGATGAAACACTCTCTATGATTGACTCAAAGGTTTTTCTCAAAGCTGTCAGCTTGGCGAGGAACGTAAGTCTACTGGCAGCGAAACCGAGGTTGTAGGCAATGAAACTCTCTTGGGGCAGATTGCATCGTTCATGGAAAATCTGCATCTGTCATACCGAGAAGTGGTCTATGAGATACCATACAGGAATTTAGTATTAATGCAGCGTGACAAGCTCCATGCAGTTACCGGAACCAAGGTTACAAAGGTGAAGGGTAAGGACATGGCTTCACGCAGAAGAAGAAACAAGAAATAGATATGGCTACACTATACTTTAAAGTCAGTTCTGACTGGGAGCAGGTTGTCAAGCTGAGACAGGAATGTGAGAGACTGGAAGCCCAGCTCAAGAAGATGGACGTAAACAAGTCTCCTACAGCTGCAAAGGCTTTAGAAACGCAATTGGCATCCACCCGTCAGCAGATGATGGGGCTGGTGACTGAGGCGGCTAAAGCTGGTGCTGTGATGGAGAATGATTTGAAGAAAAAGCTTAATTCTGCGTCAAAGGCCTCCGATGAGCTGACGGAGGAAATCATCAAACAAAGGAAAATCATTCGTGATACGCAGGATGATGTCAGACGGCTGTCTGATGAATATTCAAAGATGGGTAAGTATTCTCCTAATTCAAAAGCCAAATTAGCTGAACTGAACACTGCTAAAGCAGCCTTGAACGAGCAGAGATATTCCCTTGGCGAGTTACAAGACCAGCAGGCGAGAAACAGACTCGAAGTAAGAAAACTCACAAGAGAATACAAAGAATTTGCCAGTGGAACAAACAATGCTGATGAGATTGTAAAATCACTGACAGATTCTTTAAAACGTACTGCTGCTGAAATCGGTGGACTGGTGGCGATAAAGAGATTCGGCTTCGATGTGATTGAAGCAACTGGAAAGATGCAACAGTTACAGGTAGCTCTTTCAACAATCCTTCAGGACAAATCGAAAGCAGAACAACTCATCGCCGATATTGTTCAGTTCGCAGCCAAAACACCGTTCAATCTTGACGATGTAGCGACCGGAGCAAAACAGCTTTTGGCATACGGTTCCTCTGCCGATAATGTAGTAAATGAACTTTCTATGCTTGGAGATGTGGCTTCCGGATTGCAGATACCTATCGGTCAACTTATTTATCTGTATGGAACACTAAGAACGCAAGGACGTGCCATGACAGTAGACATTCGTCAATTCGCTGGACGAGGTATTCCAATCTACGAAGAACTGGCCAAGGTATTAGGAGTTTCCAAAGACCAGGTAGGTGAACTTGTGAAGGAAGGTAAGGTCGGCTTTAAGGAAGTCGAACAGGCTTTCAAAAACATGACATCCGAAGGAGGGAAATTTGCCAACCTTATGGAAAGTTCCGCTGGGACGTGGCCCCAACGATTATCGAATATCGAAGATACCCTCTTCCAGAAAATGAATGAGTTCGGGAACAAGTATAAGGAGGTTTTCGAGTTTGGAATCGGTACAGCAGAGGACTTGGTGGAAAGTCTTGATGATGTGTTGTCTATCATGGGCGGACTGATTGCAGCTTACGGAACATACAAGGCCGCGTTGGTTACCGCAGCCGTAGCGCAGAAGGCGGTCGGATTCGTTGAAAGTATCCAACTGATTGGAATGTACAGAAAGGAATTGGGACTGGCCACCGCCGCGCAACAGGCTTTCAATGTCGCTTCGAAATCCAATATGTATGTCACTCTGTTGGCAGCTCTTGTTGGAATAGGTACGGCGGTTTACATGTTCACAAAGAGAACCAATGAAGCCACTGTAGCGCAGGAGACACTTAATTCGGTAAACAAAAAGGCCGATGAGGAGTTTTCCAAGCAGGCAGCAACAGTTGACAGGTTGTCCGGCGTATTGAAAAGTGAAACTTCATCTCTTGACCGGAAGAAGAAAGCCTTGTCTGATTTGCAGACCATCATTCCTTCTTACAATGCCAGTCTTGATGAAGAGGGCCGACTGATAAACAACAACACAGAGGCCATTAAATCCTATCTGACACAACTGGAAAAGCAGATACGGATGAAGGCTGCTCAGGAAGAACTGGAGGAGCTGTATCGCAAAAAACGGACTCAAGAAAAGCAGCAGAAAGTCGCTACGGAGAATTACAATGAGGCTAAATCTTTGTACAATTCATCCGTGACAATGACTGGAAGCGCATTACAAAACAGAGGAGTCAATACAGGTGTGGCCGTATTCTCTCAAAATAGTGCAGTAAACAATCAGCTCAAAGATAGTACGAATAAGGCCAAGAAAGAATTGGATTCCGTAAACAAGGAATTAGGCGAAACGGTTTCTGCCATCACTGAACTGGAAAAAGAAATTGAGAAATCGTCTTTATCCGATAATAAAGAATCCCCACAGTCTTCCATATCCAAAGAAGTAGAAAATGCCACCATACGTATCAAGACACTCAAACAAGAGATTGCCGACCTTCGTAGCGGAAAATTACAGGCAGAAGCCGGTAAAACCGTAGAATCTGCTATCAAGGCAAAGGAAAAAGAGTTGCAGAGTACAGAAAAAACCTTGGAAACACTTACTGGTATCAGCTACAAATCAGAAAACAAGAAGGTCGTAGATAGCCAGCAAAATCTTTCTGATGAACTTTTACAACTTATTAGGACCAATCAACAGAACGAAATTAACCTGATGGAAGAAGGTTCTGAAAAGAAGCGCAGACAGATTGAACTGGATTACCAGCGAGAAATCGATGAAATTAGGAAACAGCGCAAAAAATGGGAAGATGCGCAAGGAGGAAAGCTTACGTCTGAACAGCGGGAAGTATTAGGAAGTCGTGCGTCTAATGCCATGCAGTCACGTGAAAAAGGGCTGGCCGAAATTACGAAAGCCGAAAATCAGGCTGCAATCGAGGCTAATGAACGCTACCTGAAAAGCTATGGTACATTTATGCAGAAACGTGATGCAATCATAGCTGAGTACACCCGTAAAATCTCGGATGCTGCTACTCAGGGAGACAAGGACATACTCCAGAAAGAAATGAATAAAGCTCTCTCCTCTCTTGATCTTGAGAAGCTGAAACAGGGAATCAATTGGGAACTTATCTTCGGTGACTTGGACAAGGTATCCAAAGAATCCTTGAACAAGGTAAAGCAGCAGCTTAGGGACTTCAAGAACTCCGAAGAATACAAGAATATGGCTGTTGACCAGAAGAAGGTCATTGACGAGGCGTTAAGCAACATCCAGTCAACTCTTATCGACAAAGGAGGATTGCTGGCCGACCTACCCGAACAGTTAAGCGAATTGGCCAAGGCACAGGAAGAACTGTCACAAGCTCAGGAGGAATACAACGAAGCCATGAGAAGCGGAACAGATGAACAGAAGGAAGCGGCCACGAAGAAACTGAATGATGCCCAGAAAAGACAGCAGAACGCTCAGGTCAATGTACAAAAGTCGACAGATAAAACGACAAGCAACCTTGTCACATTGTCGAACGTCATTACCCAGCTTGGTTCAAACTCTGAAATTTCACTCTCTCAGGTCGGTGATTTAGCCGGAAATATAGTAGACATATTTGCAGAAGAGAGCGAGAAACTTGGAGGTATAATTGGAGCTGCATTTTCTCTTTTAGATGCCATCGGGACGCAGGGGCTGGATGGTTTCGTCAGTAACATATTCAGTAGTGTCTTTAAGTCTGTAGGTGGAATATGGGATACCCTGACTTTCGGCGGATTCAGCAAACTCTTCGGTATTGGAGGAAACGAAAAAGAGGTGCAGGATACCATCAACAGACTCACGGACAGAAACGAAAAGCTGCAGTCTGCCATCGAATCCCTTACAGAAGAAATGAAGTCCAGCAAAGGAAGTGAGAAATCCGTAGCAGAGTACAATAAAGCCATCAAGTATCAGGAGGAATACAACAAGAATGTCCTTGCAAAAGCGCAGGCAAATGCTGGCTATCACAGCAGCCATCATAGCTGGGCCTATTACATGGGCTGGTCGGAAAGTGACATACAATGGATTCGGGAAAATATCATGGCAGAGTTCACAGGTACAGATTCTTTGTGGCAGATGTCTCCGGAGCAGATGGACTTATTACGTCAGAATGTAGACTTGTGGCAGAAAATGGCCAATTCAGGGAAAGGAGGCTATGGAAATAGTGTCGTTGATGCACTAGGTGAATATGCAGATCTGGCCGGAAACCTCGAAGAACTAAAAGAGGGACTTTTCGAACAGCTTACCGGAATAAGTTTTGATTCCATGTATGATAGTTTCATCGATACCCTTATGGATATGGATGCCTCGGCGGAAGATTTTGCGGATAACCTATCCGAATACTTTATGCGTGCCATGCTTTCAGATAAAATCGGTAACATGTACAGCCAGAAGCTGGAAGACTGGTGGAACAGATTCGGTGAAAGTATGAAGGACGGAAACCTGAGTGAGAGTGAACGTAATTCACTCCAAAACGAATATATGGGGTACGTGAATGAAGCATTGAAACTACGGGATGAACTTGCCGCAGCTACCGGATACGACAAGGCTGGCAGCAGTTCCCAGCAGTCGGCCTCCAGCCGCGGATTCGGTACGGAAATGACGCACGAGGATGCCGGAGAACTGAGCGGTCGGTTCACTGCCGTGTATGAGTCCAATCTTAGGATAGAGATAGCAGAGCAGCAACAGACAGTAGCCATTACCGAACTGCGAGGCTCCATCAGTGCCTTGACATCACAAGTGACCGGCCTATACAACATCGCCGACGAGACACGTACCATCCTGGCCAATTCCTATTTGGAGTTACAGCAAATCAGAGAGAATACTGAAGACTCAGCCAAATACTTGAAAGATATTAAGGCTGACATCGCCGAAGTGAAACGTAATACATCAAGATTATGACAGGAGATTTATTTATTAACAGGAAGGATGCCTGGAGCACATGGGGTGTCCGCATGGGCGACGGTTTTCTCGATGCTATCGACGGATTCAATCAGATGAAAGATTACATCGAAGATGAGAGCCGGCTGGAGCACGGGAAGCGAATGATAACCGACAATGCAAAAGTAGCATCGCGTGAAATCACTCTCCAGTTCACCATAGAAGGAAACTCAGAAGGCGACTATCGGACAAAGAAGAAATCTTTTCAGTCAGAACTGGAGAAAGGAACCGTAAACATCAAAATCCCAACTCTTGGAAACGAAGTCTACAAGCTGGTTTACCTGGGTAAGAGCATTTCTTACGGGTTGAGTATTGACAGGTGTTTCGGTAAGGTTTCAAGTAAGTTTTGCGAACCGAATCCCATGGACAGAAGCGAATAACGAACATTTCCTTTATTGTTTCAAATGGAAGTCCGGATTTTTAGGGCTTCCATTTTCTATTTATGAACTTTGGGGATATGATTGAAATTAAGGACATATCCGGAAAGACAAGATTCTCCACCCCTATCAACAAAGGGGCGAAGGGGAAGTTTACACTGATGAAAGAGGACTACATCGTTCTCCCATTCTCCGTGCCTGAACCGATATATTTTAAACTTGGAGATTATGTAGACCTTTCTGGGGTTCTGGATGATTCACTGGGCGGCTTACTTTCAAAAGTATATGAGGTAACAGACCTGCAGAAACCTTCTTTCAATGCTTCTACTGGTGGATATGATTATGAGCTGAAACTGGATGCTTACTACTGGAAGTGGAAAAACAAAATTTTCAAATACACTCCTGAACATGCTGGATATGAAGCGTCATGGTCTCTTACCGCAGCCCTTGATGTACAGCTTGGTGTATTCTTACGTAACCTGAAAGCTTTGGGATATACCTATAAGGGAAAAGAATTCGTATTTGAAATAGATTCAACAGTAGAGAATAAGGCAGTTGCAATGACGTATGACAATATGAACCTGCTGGATGCCTTATTCTCAATGGCGGGTGAGGATAAGTGGAACTGTGATTGCTGGATAACGGACAACGTAATTCATTTTGGGCGAAACGAATTCGGTGATGCCGTGAAAATCGAGTTAGGGGTTGAAGCGTCTGCCATGACTCGCAGTGAGAGCAAAGGCACTTATGCCACCCGCATTTATGCATTCGGATCTACAAGAAACATACCTGAGAACTACCGTTCCATTGAAGAGCAGACGGTAGTAAACGGAGTTGTGCAAAGACGACTTATGCTTCCCGCTGGTACGCCATACATAGATGTGTATCCTGACATGAGCCAGGAAGAAGCAATTGAAGACATCGTGGTATTTGACGAGGTATATCCCCGACTTGAAAGTACGATGTCAAGTGTATCTACGAGGACGGAAACCGTTACAAATGAAGACGGAGGTCAGGAAACCGTGACTTACTATCGCTATCGTGATACTGGCCTGAATTTCTCCAAGGACTACATACTTCCGGGACAAGAGCTGACAATTATCTTTCAGTCCGGCAAAATGAATGGATTGGAGTTCGGTGTTATTTTTGACCCGGACAACAACGGAAGCCAGCTTTGGGAAATTGTCCGCAGCGAAGACTACGGACGTCCATTGCCGGATGATACCATATATCCTGAAAATGATGACAAGTATATCCTTTCCGGTTTTGATCCAAAGTTTGTTTCTGTACAAATGATTCCGGACGCGGAGCAGGAACTGAAAGAGAAGGCACAGAAGATAGCAGACCAGCGAAAAAAGGACGATGGTACATACTACACTACCCTCCGGTCAGAATGGGTTAATGAAGACAAGCTGAAACGCTTTTTCGAGTTCGGGCAAAAGATAAACCTGGTCAATAAAGCCTTTTTTGAGAATGGCCGTGAAAGCCGTGTTCTCGGATGGGAGTTTAACCTTGACATTCCATGGGATTCTCCGGTATATACTATTGGGGAAAGTATGCCCTACTCTCGCCTTAATGATGTGGAAGAGAAACTGGAGTCGATTACGTATAAAGGGCATACTTATGTTGGAGGCGGAGGAAGTAGCATATATGTGATTAAGACCAATGATTCTACTGCCCCATCGGACAGTAACGTATTTTCGGCAAAACGGTCACTTGCAACATTATTGAGAAAGGACAAGGAAGACCAGACAAACTATCTCATTAAGCTTCTTGGCGGTATCATATCTCCTTTCCTGGAGTCGCCCGACTTCGTAACCGGAATGATGGGTGCTGGTATGTCATTCTCTTCAGAAAAGGGCGGCGAGTCTGTCGGATGGATTGACAAACTGTACGTGCGCAAGAAAGCTATCTTCCAGTTACTTTCAATAATGGAGACCGAGCTGGCCGGAGCTTCCTTCATGTTCAACTCCAGCGGAGCCAGGGCTACGATAACCAAGGTCGAGTTTATAGAAAAAAAGGGAATTCGTTTCAAGGATGGTAAAGGAGTCAAGTTCTCAGACGGGAAAAGAGGTTACTCATCTCCTGGAACTTATGGTTCTGTTTATCGCTGTTACTTCCTTGCAGATGATGGTGAGAAAGCCATAGAAAATCGTTTTAAGCCAGGGAATTTAGTACGCTCACAGTCCTTTAATATTAAGGAAGGCGCGTATGACGGCGTATCCAATCACTATTGGTGGCGTCTGGTGGAAAATGTTGGTGATAACTGGATAGATGTATCCGTGAATCATTGTGACGAAGGAAGCGATATACCCAAAGTGGGTGACGTGATGGTACAACTTGGAGACATAGCCGACCCGGACTATCAGGCTGCAATCGTGTTGTCTGCATACGGAGACGGTGCGCCTTCTCTTACCTTCTATCAGGGAATCAACAGTTACTCCCTCTCCGGGAAAGATATAGTCACGATTGGATACGACCGTGTGAAAAAAGAGGGATACTTCAATGTGTATGGACGTACCTATCTCGGTAACAGGGAACAAACGTATTACCTCAGTCTGTCTGATGGAAAGTTAGTCGGAAGATTTAGCGAACTCATGCTATCGTCTGGTAAATCAGTTGTAGAGGTAGCAAAGGACGAAATAAGCCTTGAACTGGAAGATACAGGAATCAACGTCAAAGATAAGATTGTAACGGTACATGCAGATAATTTCTTTGTAACCAACACATCCGGTGAACCGATTGCTGTTTTCACTACTGATAAAAACGGACGTCCGATTGTCAAGGCCGAATACATTGACGTGGACAATCTGAAGGTGAAGCATCTTGATGGTGCGGAGGGTTCTTTGGAAAGAGGCTCTATCGGAGGATTTGAACTGGCAAATGGCCGAATCGGTAGTGAAGCAACGGCATCCGGAGGTGGAGGTAGTTTGTCAATTTATAGTGACATGATTCGTGTAGGCGGCACAAGCTCTTATGTATTAATAGGGAAGAATGTTGTTCCGGCGACAGCTTCTGGTTTTACAGCTGCGGGAAGAATCATAAACAATCAGACGAATACGTATGGCGGATATGGTTTTGACGTGGCCAACTATGGGTTGTTTATTGAAGTATCTGGTGGAACGAAAAACTATGGGCTGAAAAGCAATGCTCCACTGATGGCAACTGCGTTTATTGGAACCAAGATCGGAAGGCTTAACATTACAGGCAGCACCTACAAGATTGATTTCTCACAGAATAATATCTTCTTTATATATGCCAGCAGCGCATATAATGTGACCCTTCCGGATGAGTCGCAGGTCGCAAGCATGTTTGGTATGAGCAGCCTTCCGTCTGATTTCGGACTTATGTTGGTTTTCAGATGCCTTGTAGGCTCTAAAAACGTCACGTTGGCCGGAATATACGACCAGAACGGAAGTGTGCAAAGTTATACTTTGGCTGTCGGCGATTCAATAATACTACTGGTGGCTAAGGTTCCATATTTCGGATATTTTTTAATCAATTATACAAGCTGATGGACAAGGCAATTATAATCTATACAGCGTTGGAAACATCATTAATAACTATAAATTAAAAACAATTATGGCAGCAGAAGAAGATTTTGTATTAAGCTTTACAGGTGAAGAAACTGACAATCTATTGAAACATACAGAAAGTATGAAGAATCAGACAACGGAAGAAGATGGTGAAACGGTACAGGTGTACGATGCAAATGGCGTTCCGCATAAAGTGTCGAAAACGGAACTTTTGAAGAAGTCTACACTGGCTCTCCCTGCTTTGGAAGACATATCCAGTTTTGTGGCCGTGAATGCCGCCGGAAATGCAATCGGATTGATGACAAAAGAGCAGGTTGCGTCAGTTCTGGCGGAACTTATTGGAACGGCTACTTTAAAAAATGATGGATTAATGTCAAAATCAGGTTTCCTGAGTGCCATTGGATTAAATTTGGAAGGTGATGTCAATAACGTAAATAACGGAGTTTATAAATTTGACTCACAACAGGACAATATGCCTGTGAATTATGGCATATTAGTTGCATTTTCTTGTGACGGATGGATTCGTATGCAATTATGTGCAGGTGGAGATAATGGATTAGCATATATAAGAATGCATTATAATAGTTGGACATCATGGAAACAACTATAATATTAATTTCCGAAGAGAATACTTCAGCTTGACAGAAGATACATTCCCAGTCTTATATGTAATTTTATATTTGTCAGTACCGGTTCTGGATACCTCTAGCGTAACATTACTTGTGTAGCTATATTCAGATATTTTAGTTATACCAGCAGCATATACGGATGCCCATGCTAATATGTACGTAGCTAGATACTCCGTATTACTAGCACTAGCACGGATTGAAAGTAAATATATACTTGCCGTGTTTGTTTCCCTGATTTCAACGTAATCGCCAACTTGAAGAGTTGTTGTTACCGTGCTATTAATTCCAATAAGTTCCTCCAGGCAGATTTAGCACTGGCGGAACTTATTGGGATTGCAACATTAGAAAAATCGGGGCTTCACCCCGCTGCTAAATTCAGCCAGGGTGATAATTCTGGAGTGTCCAACATAGATGATATAGATATTCTGTCTACTGATATATACAATGGAAATATTTTAGAGAACAATGCTACATTCATAGTTAAAACTTACCCTGCTTCTCCGGCCTATATGTATCAAGAAGCATTCTCGATGTATCCAATTAAACGATATTGGAGGGCGAAGGTGGACGGTACATGGAGAGGGTGGATTGAGTTATAACCATCCAGTCCATGAGCCATCCGATAAGTTCTTTGTTCTCGAATATAATTTACCTGCATAATCGACAACAACCTGCATTTCTGTGTTAAGAGATGTGTATCTTACTGCATATCCTGATATGTAATTGGCGGTTGGGGTTATTTGATTGATATACCCTGACACAAACATTACAATCATGCGCGATGGGCTGGTAAGCCCATTATCCAAGTCACTTTTTGTAACTCCTTTCAGTAGAACCGCTCCCATCAGTTCCGCCAGTGCTAAATCTGCCTGGCGGAACTTATTGGAACAGTAACAGACATAAAGAACGGACTACAACAGGCTGGAACATTCCGTTATCTGGGAAATATTGGTGACCAGGATCTTAACGATATAGGCTCAGGATATGGTTATTCTTACAATGATGGTACAGGTGTTTATGGAGTTTTTTTATCTTTCAATGTAGATTGCAAATTGCAATTAAAATGCAACTATGCTGATGGTTCACTATTTACTAGAACATATAATCAATCAAGTAAAACTTGGTCAAATTGGAAAAAGATAGCTTAATCAGCTTAGTTGTCTCCATGCGCTCCAGCTGTCAAGCCCCCAGCTCATTCTTGTGTATGATGTACCGTTGTCTGAAATTGCAAGCTGAGAAACAGAGCCACCCGCTCCATCTTGAAAAACAATAATATGCCCAAGCTCTATCGGATAGTGCTTAGAAGCTATATCTTCACCCCAACAATACACTGCATAAAACCCTGATTCTGTTAGTGAATTTGCATCCGTATTAAAATCGACACGGTCTCTATATTTGAACGGGAAATCAATAAGTCCCGCCAGTGCTAAATCTGCCTGGCGGAACTGATGGGTGGATTTATAAGGAGAAGTCCAGTTTCAGAATCTTTCGACTCCTGTATAAATCAGGGCGTTTATAATATCAATAAGACCACTTATCCATCCGCTGTAAACTATCCTCCAAGTATAGTCTATGGGCTTCTATTTGTATTTAGTTCATCGAATGGATGGGTTTCACAATTTGCTCACAACTTGGAAAATAATGCAATACACACAAGAATAAGAAATGAAAATGGTATTTGGAATGAGTGGAAACAGTTATAATTCTTTCCATTCAGTCCATTGTCCATTACTTATTTTTGCCCTTTGATAAGGCGTTCCAGTAAATACCTCTACTAGTATCTGAAATGCACTTTGATCAGATTTCGCCGAAAGCAGGAAGCCAAAATACCCATTTGTGTTTGTTGAGCCATTCTCAGCATAATAATATCCATCTTCAATATTGTTCGCGTCAACCACTTTGCGTCCACGATAGGCGAAGGGGAATTGTATTAGTTCCGCCAGTGCTAAATCTGCCTGGCGGAACTTATTGGAACAGTAACAGACAT
>OHAY01000373.1_pt1 | contig 47147 bp, 51 predicted proteins | sample 1577191 | NCBI WGS metagenome assembly OHAY01 (sample SAMEA3541504, study PRJEB24748) | human gut metagenome | biome: human gut; feature: human-associated habitat; material: faeces | place: China | collected 2012 | reverse complement strand
ACTATTATTATACGCTATTTCTCGTCAAAATCAACCATTTGTTGTGATAGAGCCTTCTGTTAAAAGGTTCTTTCTGCCTTGCGGTTCGCGTAGATTTCCAGCAGGTTTACCGGTGCACCGCTGTTGAATTGATAATCGGGTGCAAAAGTCAGGGCTTTTTCTTTTGCGGCTTTTAAGTCGTAGTAGACATTCCATTTATGCTCGACTTCTTCTCTGCCGTGCAGCCGAAGGAGAAACGCTGGATGAAATGTGGGCATAACAGGAATGCCATGCCAGGATATCCAGGTGCCGCGGCCGCGCATAATGCTGGCCGGCTGGCCATAAAAATATTGAAAGGCAACTTTTCCTAAGGCAATGATGACGTGAGGGCGAAGGATCTGGATTTCCTGGGCGAGTATTTTATCTGCACAGAATTTTCCTTCTGCCAGGGTCGGTGTTCGGTTATTGCGGGGACGGCATTTTACAATGTTAGTTACATAGACGCGGTCTCGGGTAATGCCGACACTCCATAAGGCTTTATCCAATAGTTGTCCGGACGGGCCGACCAGGGGCACGCCGTATTGATCTTCCACACCGCCAGGGCCCTCCCCTACGATCATGAGCGGAGATTTGGGATCTCCGGAATAAGAGGTGGGACCGCGGTTTCCTTCCTGACAAAGGGAGCAGGCTGTACAAGCACGCAGGTCTTCCTGCCATTGGGCTAAATCGGTAAGGTGTTCGTCTACCATTATTCGGCCTCCTTGATAAATTGGAAACGGGGAATTTCTTTTCCGCCGACGGAAACGGTTTCCGTAAACATGGATTTCGGGCGAACCCAAAGGGAAAAATCCCCATATAGCTGCCGGTAGACAATGAGCGTTTCTTCCGTTTCGCTATGGGTGGCTTCGCCGAGCACCTGATAGTATTTTCCTTTGTAGTGCAGATAGTATCCTTTTTGGATCATCGCGGTATCTCCTTAACATTTTTCTTTCATTATAACAAAGGAAGGAAGCGGACTCAATGAAGTAAGACGGAGGTACATTAATGTGGACAGGAGGAAGTGTTCTGCTGTACTGGTGTTATGCCGGCATGATTTCTATCTGGGCAGCTATATCTTTTGGCCGCTGCGGACTATGTGTCCTGAGTATATTCTTAGTAATATGTATAATAAGAAATGAATATCTGGTGATGGGAGTGAAGCGGTCACTGCAAGTAAAGACGGCTGACGGCATAAGTTTAATACATTGTTAACGTTTTTCTTACGATTTATATACAAAAAGTTGATACGCTTAGGTTCTGGTGGTACACTATCCATTGTATGTGCAATGACGAAAAAGGGGCGGTGGTCTATCTTTAAAGGGGTAAGGGAGTGCAAAGAGAATAAAGAGAAAAGGGAGAGTCGTTGTTGATTGCGTTAAAAGAAGCATATCGGGCAGGATTATTTGATGCTGCTCATATAAGTAAGAATATTACAGCAGGTATCGTAGTAGGAATTGTTGCGATGCCGCTTGCGATGGCGTTTGCTATTGCCAGCGGAGTATCTCCGGAACAGGGGATATATACGGCAATTATTTCTGCTTTTTTCGTGTCGGTTTTTGGCGGTTCCCGAGTACAGATCGCAGGGCCGACCGGGGCATTTATCGTATTGCTGAGCGGTATATTGATGCAGTATGGGCTGGCAGGGCTGCAGATCGCCACGATAATGGCCGGCATCATTTTGGTACTGATGTCTGTTGCAAAGCTGGGAGATGTGATTCGGTTTATCCCCGCACCGGTTATTGTCGGATTTACTGCGGGGATCGGTGTTACGATCTGGGTAGGACAGTGGCAGTCTTTCTTTGGATTTCCTGCGGTGGACGGAAGCGGGATGTTTCATGAAAAGCTGTATCTTATGCTGATGGCGCTGCCGGAAAGTCATTTGCCTACGGTGGGGATCAGTTTGAGCAGTCTGCTGTTGATCATTTTAATGCCGCGGGTTCCGGTAATGAATAAAGTGCCGGCGCCGTTGTGGGCGATGATAAGCGCGACTTGCCTGCAGTCTTATTTCCAGTTTCCCGGCGTAGCGACGATAGGTACGGCGTTTGGCGGGATTCCGCAGGGACTGCCTGGATTTACGCTGCCGGCTATATCGGTGTCGGATATTTTTTCCCTCATTGGACCGGCGTTTACCATTGCAATGCTGGGGGCGATCGAATCGTTATTGTCTGCTGTAGTAGCCGATGGCATGACCGGTCATCAGCATGATTCCAATCAGGAGCTGTTTGGTCAGGGGCTGGCCAATATTGTCTGTCCGTTGTTTGGCGGCATTGCCGCAACGGGAGCGATCGCACGGACGGCGACGAATATCCGGCAGGGAGGGAGCAGTCCTCTGGCTGGTTTGGTGCATTGCGTATTTTTAGTATTGGTATTATTTATTTTGGCGCCGTTGGCAGCGAATATTCCGCTGGCGTCTATGGCGGCGATTTTGTTTGTCGTTTCTTATAATATGAGTGATGTGCCGAATTTTGTTCGGCTGATTCGGGTTGCGCCGCGAGCGGATTCCCTGATTTTGCTGATTACATTTTTCTTGACCGTGTTTACCGATTTGGTTGTGGCGGTCAACGTAGGCGTAGTACTGGCTATTTTACAGTTTATGAGAAAGATGGTGTTTGCTGTAGATGTGCATGCCATTCATCACACGGAGATTGAGCCGGAGTTTCAAAAAGAATTGGAATTGCATCCGGAAATGCTGGTATATACGATAGAAGGGCCGTTGTTTTTTGGTGCGGTAAATGCTTTTGAACGCTCTTTGGCGCATATTTCCAAAGATCCTAAATCCTTGATTTTGCGGTTTGAAAGCGTGCCGTTTGTAGATCTCAGCGGTCTTAAAATGCTTAATGAAATTATCAAGCAGCTGCAAAAACGGGGGATCGAAGTGTATTTGTGTGAAGCTAATCCGCAAGTTCGGCGGCATATGTATCGTGCGGGACTGTTTCGAACGTTGGGCCGAAAACATCTGTGGCGGAAGTTTTCCACGGCTCTGGAAAAATGTGAAGCGGATTTGGAAGCAAAAGAAAAAGCTGGAAAAGAAAATAAAAAATAATAATTGGTTTGATGAAAAATCCCCGGAACGAAAAGCGTCCGGGGATCTATTTATAGGTGAGTTATTAGTTGAAAATATGTCCATTAAAGAGAGGGAATACCTAAAGAAAAATAAAAAAGGACTTCCCATTTAGGAAGTCCTTTTGGTGGAGCCGATAATAGGACTCGAACCTACGACCCTCTCATTACGAATGAGATGCTCTACCAACTGAGCTATATCGGCATAACAAAGACAATATATATTCTAGCGTATGAAGTTTTATTTGTCAATAAAAAAATAAAAAAAGTTTGTGTTTGGTCAGTCCTATTGGTATAATAAAAGCAGAAATATGGCAGAAGGAGGAACTACTGTGGCTCGTTGTGTATTGATAGTCAATCCTACATCAGGAAAAGAAAAGGCCCTGCGGTATTCGCCGGATTTACAGCTTATTTTAGCGCAGCGTTTCAATGAAGTGCTGTTTTGTCCGACTCAGTATGCTGGGCATGCAGAAGAAATAGCCTATCAAGCGGCTATGGACGGGGCACAGGCTGTATTTTGCATGGGCGGCGACGGTACGATCAATGAAACGATTAATGGTCTTGCCAGAGCCAATAAAAATACAGCGTTTGGTTTTATCCCGATGGGAACGGTAAATGATTTGGCTCGCGCCATGCATATTCCGCTGGACCCGCATCACGCAATTGAAATGATGCGGACGGCAGAAACAGTCCCCTTGTCTATTGGCCGTATCAATGATCGGTATTTTGTCAATATTGTGGCGGCGGGCACGCTTCCGGAAGCTGTCAGTCAGGTATCGATTGAAGAAAAGACTCGGTTAGGGTCTTTGGCATATTTTATTAAAGCGTTTAAAGTATTGCAGCACCAGCAGATGCATATTTTTCGGATAGAGACGGAAACGGATATTGTGATCCGCCGGAGTCCTTTGTTTGCAGCGATGTTAACGAATTCAGTGGGGAGTTTCCGCAATCTGATTCCGACCAAGATCAATGACGGCAAGATCCGGCTGGCTGTATTCAAAGACTTTGAATTGATGGATATTTTAAAAACTGCGCCGGAATTGCTGACGGGGGTTCCGATCAATTCAGAGTATGTGACCGTGTTGGATATTACGAAGGCCAAGGTAACGCTGCTGAGCGGCGATCCGCTGTCGACCAATGTGGATGGGGATAAAGGGCCGGACTTTCCGCTCGAAATTGAAGCCTTGCCGAATTTTTTGCAGATTTACGTACCAAAGAAAACAGAGCATACGATATAAACGAGGAAGCCAGTGCATAGGCGCGCTGGCTTTTTTGCGGCTTGGAAAGGATAGTTATGGATCATTATCGTGTATTGCAGGTAGCGCCGAATGCGGCGATGCAGGAAATAAAGAAATCGTATTGGCAGTTGTGCCGAATTTATCATCCGGATGTAACGCAGCTGCCGAAAGAAGATGCGGAACGGGCGATGCGCCGTATTAATGAAGCGTATCGAGTGTTATCGAATGAAGAATTGCGCCGCGCATATGATGAAGAATTGCTTCCCGTGAAGCAGGCCGGGGAAGCCGTGCAGGAGGAGCGGCAGGTATATACGTATTCCGCGCAAAGCTTTATGGAGTTTCAGATTGCCTGTGAACGGCTGCGGGGCTTTTGCGATCGAATTATTTCGGAATGCCAGGACGAGATCCGACCGGAAACTGTGAATAAAAAAGAGAATAGAAAAAAAGCGGATCTATTGTACGAGCGGTTTTTGCGCCGGTTCCCGGCTTTATATAAGGATGTGACCGAGATGCCGTATACGAAAGAGTCGACGCAGGAATGTGTGGGCATGGCGTTTTATGAGCTTGCGCTGGCGTATGCGTATAGCCGGGCGTTTAAAAAGAGCCGCGGCTGTATGGAGCAGGCGATCATATATTGGGAGCATGTAAACAAGAGCGAGGTAAACGCGCTGCGGGAAGAATATGAACGGATTGTGGCTATGGAAAAGGAAAACCAGGGCTGGACGGCAGAACTGGCGGTAGGATATATAACGGCCGGCGCCGCTGTGCTTTTGGTAGTATGGGGCCTGTTTCAATGGCTGAGATAGGAGAACAGAACGATGATCATACAATTAGAAGAAGCGGTACTCCATATTTTGGATATGGAAACGGGAACGACGCTGTATTCCCAAGGGCCGCTGGACGATACCTGCTACGAATTTTTGTATCGGCATATTGAAAAGACATTTGCTGATGAAGGGGCAAAGACGGGCGTGCTGGGCATGACGAGCCGGCTTGGCGTCAGTCTGGAAGAATTTAAAAGAGGCGTAACTGACTTTTTGTCGTTCTCGACGGCTCTTGGAGAACAAATACAGAGCTGGCTGTATCAGTCAGAGGAACCGAAGGCGACCGATGTGGTGTGCGCGTACGGCCGGCTGGACGGCGAGCCGTGGCTGGTGGTATTGCTGATGACGAACGAAGCGGCGTTTACGCACCATGTTGTTCAGGACGGCGAAAAGATGACGAACCAGATCATTCGCTACCAGGCAGTGCTTCCGTCTATGCAGCATAAAATTTCCGATTACATGTATATCCATCTGGGCTCGGGAGACGTTCGGATGGGAGAGAAGATGCGCATGATAAACGGAGAGAAAATCGGTATATTAGAAGAACGTATTGCTGGAACGGAGCTGGAGCCGTCGCCGCGGGAGAGTGTGCGCAAGATCAGCAAAATCATTGCGGCCGTAGCGCAGGAGCAGGGGTTGGATCCGGTCTGCGCGATGTCCCGGACAAAGCAATACTTGATGGAAAATGCTGAAACCGCAGAGCATCTGGAAGCCCGGCAGTTGGGGAGAAAGGTTTTTCTTGATATGGAAGAAGCGAAGCGGGCGTATGAAGAACAGGTTGCAGAGGCTTCTTTGCCTGATCGGATACGTATGCCCAAAGCCTATGCTGTGAAAACGGGAAAAATACAAAAGATCAAAACGGATACGGGCATCGAAATCGGCGTGCCGATAGAATATATGAATGATCCGGAGCGGATTGTGTTTACTACCCAGCCCAATGGGAGAATTTCCATTGAAATAAAAAATATCCATAAATTGATTAACAAATAAATTGTGATATACTTGTAACCTTTCACCCATTTCAGTGTGGTATAATAAAAAAAGAAATCATAAATGAGGTGATGGAATGAAAAAGAAAATCATGGCAATCGTGTCCGTACTGACGATGGCAGCCGGCTTGCAGGCTTTTGCTATCAGCTCCCAGGACTTGCTGGATAATCCGATCATGTATCGGGTCTTGACGACGGAAGGAAACCATGTTGTATACGTGGATATGAACTCGATTCAGGGAATCCAGACGATGGACTATCCTAACAGTGTGGAAAATATTACATGCAATGTATATGTAGAAGAATATGAACCCAATATTTCTGCGATGGATTACCAGAACGGAAAGCTTGTATCTGCTATTTACCGCGGTCAGCTTCAAGTACATGCCAATAAGGTAACCGAGGTGTTTGAAGGATCCTTTACCGCATATTCCAAATTTGCGCAGGATGGGAAAATTCTGGAATCGATTGATAAAAATGCCCGGCAAGAAATTGCTGTTGGCATAGACCAGAATGTATTTACGACTCTTCACCGGTTAGCAGCGCAAAAATAAATCGAAAAAAGTACGTTATAGCGCCAGTATATGCAAGTTTTGCTGGCAGCGGAAAAAAGAATTGACTTTTCACGGCGGGACCGATACAATCGTAAGCAATAACAAATTGCGTTGATTGGGAGAAGTAACGCTGGACTGGAATGCTACAGAGAACCCGCCGCAGGTGAGAGGCGGGGCAGGACGCCGGTGTGAAAAGTCGCCCATGAGCGGCTGCACTGAAGGAATTTCTGTGTAGGGGCAGCCGGCTGACAGCCGTTATCCTGTCGGGCATTGAACGTTGGAAGCTTTCCTTCGGTGATGTCTTAATAGAGTGGCCGTTTAATCGGCAATAAGAGTGGTACCGCAGAGCATGCAGCTTTGTCTCTTTTTTAGGGACAAAGCTGTTTTTTTATTTGCCTGCGTCAGACGGTTCCCGGGGTAAATATACCGTCGTACAAGAAGCAAAGGGGAAACAATCGCTCAATTTGTTAGAACAAAAAAGGGGGAATATAAATGAGATGGATTAGCAAATTGAGTACCTGGGTAGGTACCTATCTGACGTGGATTGTATTTATTGTAGTCGGTGCAGCGTATTGGCGGCCGGAAGCCTTTTACTGGGGCAATACGTATATGATCGAATTGCTGAGCCTGGTCATGTTCGGCATGGGAATGACCTTAAAAGCGGCGGATTTTGCTGTGATTTGGAAGCGGCCGCGAGAAGTGCTGGCCGGCTGCGTTGCTCATTATACGGTCATGCCGTTTTTGGCGTATCTTTTGACGCTGGCCGTTTCCCTTCCGCCGGATCTTGCAGCCGGAATGATCTTGCTGGGCGCCTGCCCAAGCGGAACCGCGTCCAACATCATGTCCTATCTGGCAAAAGGCGATGTGCCGCTGGCTATATCGATTACGACAGCCTCTACCTTATTAGCGCCAATATTGACGCCGCTTCTCATGTGGGGCCTGGCCGGGCAGTGGGTAGAAGTTTCATTTATGGGCATGCTGCTGTCGATTGTACGCATGATATTGCTGCCGATCGCACTTGGCGTTATGGTGCATAAACTGATCGGTGAAAAGGGCGTAGAAAAAGCAGGGAAATGCATGGTGCTGGTATCGGCATTTGCCGTTTTATCTATCGTAGGAGCGATCGTTGCAGTGAACGGCGCGGCCATTTTAAAATTAGGGGCGCTGATGATCGCGTTGGTATTGACGCATAATTTGGGAGGATTTCTGCTGGGCTACCTTGTTACCGGAAAATTGGGCATGGAAATGGCGCAGCGCCGGTCCGTTACCTTGGAAACAGGAATGCAGAATTCTGCGCTTGCCTGCTCCCTGGCGTCCGTTCATTTTGCTCCGGCAGCCGCGATTCCAGGAGCGATTGCCAGCGCTGTGCATCAAATAACCGGTTCGCTGCTGGCCTCGTGGTTTGCTAAACAAGGCAAGGAATGCGAAGAACCGGCTCTATATCCAAAAGAAAATGCATTACAAGAAAATTAAAAACAGATGATATTAAGAATAAAATTAGAAAAAGAAGAGAAATAAAGCTTGACAAGACAGAAGTAACTCGGTACAATACACTCAAATAACAAATTGCGTTGATTGGGAAAAGTAGTGGAATAAGAACTATTACAGAGAACTCATTGCAGAGCTGAGAGATGAGGTAGAACTGTTTCATGAAAAATCACCCATGAGCTGCCGCCTGAAGAATCTTGGATTTGCGTAAGCGCGGCCGACTGACAACCGTTATCCTGTCGGGCATTGAACGCTGGAAATATTTCCTTCGGTGATGTCTTAAAAGAGTGGCCGTTTAGTCGGCAATAAGAGTGGTACCGCAGAGCATACAGCTTTGTCTCTTCTATGGAGACAAAGCTGTTTTTTTATTATCCGCTGCGGTTTCCCGGGACAAAAATTCCCGCGGCGGATAAGAGGGACATCTTATACTCGTGTTATTAGGGGAACACAATCGCTCAATTTGTTATAGAAAATAATAATACAAGAAGAAGGGGTTACGATGATGGGGTTTGTAAACAAGTTGAGTGGTTTTGTAGGGAAGTATTTAACATATATCGTCGTTGCAGTTGTCGTTGCGGCATTTTTTGTACCGTCAGCGTTCAGCTGGGCGGCGTCACATACGGTATTGCTGCTGAGCGTGATCATGTTTGGCATGGGAATGACGCTGAAAGCAACCGATTTTACTTTTGTCTTTAAACGGCCGAAAGAAGTATTGGCCGGCTGTGTGGCACATTATACGATCATGCCGATGTTGGCATATGGACTTACGGTAGCGTTTCAGCTGCCGCCGGATTTGGCAGTCGGCATGGTATTGCTGGGCGCTTGTCCGAGCGGTACGGCGTCCAATGTGATGTCCTATCTGGCAAAAGGCGATGTGCCGCTGGCAGTATGCATCACCACGGCATCTACCTTGCTGGCCCCGTTTTTAACGCCGATGCTTACATGGGCGCTGGCTGGACAATGGGTGACCGTATCCTTTACGTCCATGCTGATGTCGGTAGCGCAGGTAATTTTACTGCCGATCGTATTGGGATTGCTGGTTCATAAAGTGGTAGGAGATACCTATGTAGAACAGTGTTCTAAATTCCTGGTGCTGTTATCTGCTTTTTCCGTTCTGTCCATCATGGGGGCGATGGTTGCGCTGAACGGGGCAAAGATCTTAGAACTTGGTTTTGTGCTGATCGCGGTTGTACTTCTGCATAATCTGGGGGGATTTGCATTGGGGTATTTCACGACGGGCAAACTGGGCATGGGATTGCCGCAGCGCCATTCCGTAACGCTGGAAGTCGGTATGCAGAACTCGGCGCTGGCTTGCTCGCTGGCAGCACTGCATTTTAATCCGGCAGTTGCGATCCCCGGCGCGGTAGCAGGCGTCGTTCATCAGACGACGGGCTCGTTGCTGGCGTCCATTTTCGCAAAACGAGTGGAACAAAAAGAACAGGAAGACCAACCGGCTTTTTCTCAGGTAACGGCAGCTGTCAAATAGACAAGCGGAGAGAAAGATCGATACAAGCAGGAAAACTCTCCTTGAATAGAGAATCGTTTACGCAGTGTGAAATATAATAAAGGGGAGTTTTGGGGTATGAACACGGCAAATATCGAAGCATTTTTGGCGATTTTAAAGAGGGAAAATATTACGGAGGCTGCAAAAGATCTGTTTATTTCGCAGTCGACGCTGAGCCATCGCCTAAGCGAGCTGGAACGGGAGGTAGGGGTGCCTCTTATCGAACGGCGGCGCGGCGGCAAAGCGCTTATACTCACAGATTACGGAAAAGAATTTTTTGTACTGGCGAAACGATGGCAGGACTTGTGCGAAGATACGAAACGAATAAAAAGCCAAGTCCAGGAAATGACATTGGCGGTGGGGGCCGTCGATACATTTCATCGCTTCATCTTTCCGCCGTTATATAAAAGACTATTACAAGAGAGACCGGACATTCATTTAAATATAAAGACATACAATTCGACGGAGCTGTATCTTTTGATCGACAGAGGGGAATTGGATATAGCCTTTCCGCTATTCCAGCTGCCGATGCAAAATGTGCTGGCTCAGGAATTTTATACAGAACGGCGGGTCGTTATCCGTCGGGACAACCAGTGTGTGCGGGGGCACGAACAACTGGGACTTACTCAATTAGACGAACGGCAAGAAATATTTTTCGTGGGGGACAACGCCTTTCATGACTGGTATCACCAGTGGAAAGGCCGCGTAAAATATCCTGTACTGCAAGTAGATACTACGCCGCTATTATCATTATTTCTGGACCGGGAAGGGGCCTGGTCTGTTGTACCGCTGTGCATAGCGGAAACACTGTATGAACAAGGCGGCTATTCGTATTATGAATTGACTGCGCCGCCTCCGATGCGGCGGTGTTACTCGATTCGGCAGCGATATCCAAAAGCGAGGACTGCGGAATGCTTACAGATATTTGACGCATATTTAGAAGAATTTAAAAAAGGATTGCATCAATAAAAGACAGGCATTTGTTATACAGCAAATGCCTGTTTTTTTGTTGGGATTCTGCACGCTGAGCAAGAGGAACTGCGGTGTGAGAGCGAAGTGAAAGAGAGAAATACAAAAGCGCAGGACGCACCTGTATCCGCATCTATCCGCAGCATGGCAGATGAGTGCCAAGAAGAATAGAAATAAAATCTAAAAAATAGATTTTTAAAAAGTAAATAATCAATTTTACAATAAAGTATTCGGAGAATATAATGAAATCAACGATAAGAGAAATGCATTTCGAGAATATCTAAAAAGAATGGAGTGGGAACATGGCAAGCGTATTGGAAAAATTTGCAAAACTAGGTGTAGACTCAGCGCCAGGACAAGAAGGACGTCAGAAAGCGGAGAAATTGGATTTACGAGGAGAAAAAATTTCAGGAACTCCGGTAGACTTTTCCCATGGGGACGTAGATGCATTTGAGCCTATCCCGGGAACAAAAGGGCTGTTTATGTCGGCGGTAGAATATGGCGGGAAACAGGCGTATACCGAATATCGGGGCAGCAAAAGTATTCGGGAAGATATGGCAAGAAAGCTTGCGGCTTACAGCGGCGCGCCGGTAAATGCCGATTCTGAACTGATCATTACCCCTGGTACGCAGGGGGCGCTGTTCCTTGCGATGGGGGCTCTTATTGGCAGCGGCGATAAAGTAGCGATCGTAGAACCGGACTATTTTGCGAACCGCAAACTGGTAGAATTTTTTGAAGGCGAATTGGTACCTATCCAAATGCACTATACAGAATATACAGATCGGGCAGGGCTGGATCTGACAGAATTGGAAGAAGCGTTCAAACAAGGCGTGAAATTATTCCTCTTCTCCAATCCGAACAATCCTACCGGCGTTGTATACTCGGATGAAGAAATCAAAACGATCGCCGCGTTGGCTAAAAAATACGGTGCGGCACTTATCGTAGACGAATTGTATTCCCGTCAGATCTTTGACGGCCGCTCGTACCTGCATCTGCGTTCGCTGGAAGAACGGCCGGACAATATGGTAACGATTATCGGGCCGTCTAAGACCGAGTCGCTTAGCGGATATCGGTTAGGCGTAGCATATGGCTCTAAAGAAATCATCGACCGCATGGAAAAATTGCAGGCAATTGTGTCTTTGCGGGCTACTGGATACAGCCAGGCAGTTCTTCGCTACTGGTTTGACGAACCTGCCGGCTGGATGCAGGAACGAATTGAAGCGCATCAGGCTATTCGTGATGAACTGCTTGAAATATTACGGGCAGTACCGGGCGTATCGGCAAGAACGACAGAAGCCGGCAGCTATTTATTCGTTACCTTGCCGCCGCTGGATGTGGATATTTCTGCATTTACTAAAATTGTACGCCAGCTGACCGATGTGACGATTACGCCGGGAACTGAATTTGGACCGCAGTTTACCAATAGTTTCCGCGTAAACTTCTCGCAGGATCATAAAGCGGCTGCAGATGCCATCCGCCGTGTCATGGCTGTAATGGAACGATATAGAAAATGACAGAGGAAAAACAGGTTCCCATCCCTCAGGGGAAATATGTACCCGCCGTTCGTGTACACCACATGGTGTATACGGCGGGTATGACCCCGCGGCAGGCTGGAAAATTGGTTAGTACAGAAACGATTTTGGAAGAAAAAGACACGGCATATTATAAAGAAATCGTAGAACTGGCCGCTTCTAACGCCTTGCGCGCCGTATATGCACAGCTGGAAACGGGGGAACAGATACAACAGATTGTAAGCATTACCGTATACGTCAGAGCAGAAGCAAACTTTACGAAACATAGCAAAATAGCGGATCTGGCTTCCGACTGGCTGTATCGGGAATTGGGAGAAAAAGGTATTGGCTGCCGAGCTGCGGTAGGCGTGGCGTCTTTGCCGGGAAACGCACCCGTAGAAATACAGCTTAGCGCAGCTGTTGGATAAGAAAGGGAGATATGCCTTGGTATATAACTAGGAGGTTTAAGACAATGCTGAAATGGTGGAATAGACAACAGTTATATTTTCGGGTATTAGTTGGCATTACGATTGGTCTTATTGTAGGGTTTACATTTGGTGAATCCGCGCAATGGCTTATGAAGCCTATTGGCACTGCATTTTTAAGACTTCTTTTCTTCTTAGTAACCCCATTGACATTATTTACTCTGGTTAGTGGGATTACTAAAATGGAAAGTGCAAAGTCGCTGGCTTCTATGGGCGGAAAGCTTATTCTTTATTATGCAATCACTTCAGTAATAGCTGTATTTATGTCGTTTGCAATTTCATTAGCAATCAATCCGGGCGCGGAAGGGGCTGGATTGCTGGGCGGTGCTGCTGCTGGAGAGAAAGCGGAATTTAGTTTTATAGAAAATGCGATAAAGTGGATTCCAACAAATCCGTTTGAGGCATTGGCAACAGGCAATATTTTGCAAGTTGTATTTTTTTCGGTCTTTTTAGGCTGTGTTCTACTGATTCTTGGGGAAAGAGCCAAAACAGTGACGAAGCTTTTTGACGAAGGCTGTGAAATTATGCTGACGATCACTGGTTATATTATGTCGTTAGCGCCGTATGGGATTATGGGACTGACATCCGATATGGTAAGTTCATTGAGTGGAAAAATGTTTGCTGAAGTGGGAAAATTCCTTTTAGCGGATTGGGTTTCGATTTTAGCAGTTGTTTTTATTTTATATCCAATTCAATTAAAAGTATTAGCGAATATAAATCCAATCAAGTTTTTTAAAGCGATCACGCCGGCTATGCTGATTGCGGCAAGTACGACTTCTTCTTCTGCGGCATTGCCAGTCAGCTTGGACGTAGCGGCGAAAAACTTGCGGATTTCCGAATCTATTTATGGTTTTGGCTTAACTGTAGGCTCTACAATCAATAGTAATGGCATGACTTGCGTATTGGCGGCTATCTGTGTATTTGCAGCAAATTTATATGGTATGACCTTAACACTTCCGATGATTCTTCAATTTGGTATTCTGGCAGTAATGCTTTCTATGGGGACCGGCGGTGTAAAAGGCGGCGGGATCGTTCTTTCGACGGTACTTCTTCAGTCTATGGGACTGCCGCTGGAATTAGTTCCTATATTGGCTGCGATTTGGCCGATTGGCGATATTGCTCATACGTCGGGCAATGTTGTTGGTGATTTGGTTGGCGTTACAATTATTTCAGCAAGAGAGAATGATATGGACGTAGAAGGATTTAACCATAATTTTGTTTCTGAACGAGTATAAATGTATAGCAACAGATATATATAAACCAGCTCTGCTAACAAAATAGCGGGCTGGTTTTTGTTTTTGAAGTAAAATTGGCAGAAAATTGACAAGAAACTGTAACAAAAGGTTTGTATAATACAAACTGTCAATGATAACTGGCCAATGACAACCAGAAAGATTCTTTCCTTTACATAAATTTCCATTCTCTTAATATGGAAGGCAGTTAGGTATAAAAGAACGGTGTCTGTGCGGCGGCAATCCGCAGAGGATAGGTTGCGGCTGTATGGCAGGTGTTTGGAATGCCGGCATATCATTGAAGCTGCCTGAAACGGCTGTATGATAGGCCCCTCATGGGGTAGACAGGCGTACGCAGCAGTCGTAGCTGTGTTAAGTACGCTTTAGTCTAACAAACCCTCATCTCAAATAAATTTCTTCACTCTCAAACAAACGAAGCTCCAGATGCCCTTCTGGAGCTTCGTTTTTGTCTATGGGGATGGGTACGGCAGAAAATAAATGGGGAAAAGACAGTAATTTTTGGGTATTCATGGTACAATAACAAGGAAAGGCAAGCAAAGGAGAAATAGAAATGGACTATCGCAGAGAGTATGAGCGCTGGTGTCAGGCTGATTTTTTAACGGAGGAAGACCGGAAAGAGCTTCTGACACTGACTGATGAAAAAGAAATAGAAGATCGCTTTTATAAAGAACTGGATTTTGGTACTGCGGGTATGCGGGGCGTTATGGGCGTGGGGACGAACCGGATGAATCGGTATACCGTTCGCCGTTCTACCAGTGGTTTTGCCGCTTATTTGCAGCATGAATGCCCGGACTGGCAGCAAGGAGTTGTCATTGCTTATGACTGCCGGAATCATTCGCGGGAATTTGCGGAGGAAGCGGCGCGTGTGTTGGCCGGGGCCGGGATAAAAGTATGGCTGTGTGAGGAATTGGAGCCGACTCCGTTCCTTTCTTTTGCCGTTCGTCATTATCGGGCTGCCGGAGGTATCGTTATCACGGCGAGCCATAATCCAAAAGAGTATAATGGATATAAAGTATATGATCGGGAAGGCTGCCAGCTGCTGCCGGACGATGCGAAAAAATTGATTTCTTATGTGGCGCAGGCGGCAGATATTGCGGCGATTCCCTGCGCAGATATGGCTGATGGGAAGATAGAATGGATTGGAGAAGAAGCAGTACAGGCGTATATTCAGGCGGTGCGGGCCAATTCGGTTACTTCGGGAAAACGCTTGCTTCGGGTTGTATATACGCCTTTGCATGGATCGGGGAACAAGCCGGTGCGTATGGCGCTGACAGCGGATGGGTTTGATCAGGTAACGGTGGTGCCGGAACAGGAAATGCCGGATGGAAACTTCCCGACAGTATCTTCGCCGAATCCTGAGGAAGTCGGTGCGCTGGCGATGGCCATAGAGCTGGCAAAAGAAATAGATGCCGATCTTGTAATTGGTACGGATCCGGATAGTGACCGTATAGGGATCGCCGTTCGCCATAAGGGCGAGTTCCGGCTGCTGAGCGGCAATCAGACCGGAGCATTGCTGGTGGATTTCCTTTTGATGAAAAAACAAAAGGAGCTGACAGAAAAGTCAACGATTATAAAAACGATCGTTACCGGAGAGCTGGGGGCGGCTGCTGCAGCGAAATGGGGCGTACAGGTAGAGGAAACACTGACCGGATTTAAATATATTGGAGAAAAAATGACGGCCTATGAGCAGGACGGCAGCCATACGTTCGTTATGGGATATGAAGAAAGTTACGGTTATTTAATCGGCCGGCATGCAAGAGATAAAGATGCGGTTGTAACGGCCATGCTGATTTGTGAAATGGCAGATTGGTATAAACAGCAGGGTAAGGATCTGGCAGAGGTATTGGAAGAGTTGTACCAGGAGCTGGGTTATTATTACGATCATTTAGATTCATACACGCTTAAAGGAAAAGAAGGAGCGGAGAAAATTGCCGCAATGATGCAGCAGCTGCGAACGGGCAGTGAAGGATTGCTGCCGGATGCGGTTATGCTGGATTATATGACCGGGATTGGAGCGCTGCCGAAAGAAAATGTGATCCGATTTGTCATGGAAGATGGATCTTGGATTGCGGTGCGTCCCTCTGGTACGGAACCTAAAATAAAGCTGTATTATTCGGTAAAAGCTGCCGAAGAACGGCTGGGAGCGCTTCGGTATCAGGAATGCCGGCAGCGGTTGGAACAGTTTATGGGATTATAGGCAGCGTGAATAACGGTGAAAGGGCAGGGAGTGCAGGGGATCTTCCTGCCCTTTTATATGGAAAATAAAACACATTGCTGCTGCTGGCGATACATTCTATCTTTATGGTATGATATAGAAAGATTTTTAGAAATGGTCAGGAGGCGAGAGTGTGAGAAGAAGACGGGTGTCTGCTGTACAGCCGGGCGAGTGTATCGGGGTTATATCTCCTTATACGGGCGGAGGCCGGCTGGACGGAACCGAAGGAAAGCAAGTCTTGGAAGAAATGGGCTTTGCCGTGCAGATGATGCCGTCGGCACAGATGCGTAAAGATGGGCTGTTTCTTTCCTCCTATGAATTGGCAAAAGAGATTCATCATCTGAGTATGAATCCGGATATAAAAGCGATCCTTTGTCTGGGAGACGGGCAGGGAATCAATCGCGTCATTGCAGAATTAGACTATACGGTATTAAAAAAGAATCCCAAATTATTTATTGGCCGGGGTACGGCGACGGGAATGCATATCGTGTTGGGAGAACGGTGCGGGGCAATGACGGCATATGGTCCTATGCTCTGTGATTTTCATGCTTCTATGTCGGAATACACAAAAAGACAATTTCGAGATGGAGTGGCTTGCGCCGGAGTTCTCGGAGATCTGACTATGCCCGGGCAGTGCGCACTGCAATCCTGGAAATCAGGAAGTTGGGACGGTGTCGTTGTCGGCGGGCGCCTTGGCGCATTGGCATCGCTGGCAGGAACGCCTTACGAATTAAAAGGATTTAATGATATCTTGCTGCTGGAAGAATATGGGCGGGAGCCATGGGAGATAGAAGAAGATCTGTATCACTTGAGCCAGAATGGTTTATTTAACCGGGCTCGGGCAGTGGTGCTGGGGGATTTTTCTTCCTGCAAGCCGAAAGAGAGCGCGGAGACAGGTGTTGCTTCTATAGACGAAGTGCTGCACGGCTTTTTTGAAACGGCAGAAATTCCCGTGCTTGCAGGATTTGCCGGCGGAGCAGTGCCGGAGCAGGCGTTTTTGCCGCTTGGGGTAGAAAGCCGGATCGTAAGCAGGAAACAGGAAGAGAAAATAACGATATTAGTTCGATATGCAAAGTAAAGGAGGCTATGTATGAAGAAAATATTGCTTGCCGCCAGTTTGGCGATTGGGCTGGTTTCCGGCTGTTGGGCTGCCGATACGGCGTCCTACTATGTATCCTCGTCGGTATGGAGTTATACTCCGGAAAAGGGCGTGAGCCAGCAAACGATGGAATATAGCTCTGCAGGGCTGAAAAATCCGTTCTTGTATTATCAATCCATTCAGGATTTGGAAAAAGAAGAAGGAACCTATCCGCTGCCGTCGTATATGCCGGAATCGTATATGCTGCAAAATATATCTATGCTGCATCAAGAAGGCAAGAGCTTTGCGCAGCTTATTTATCGGGACAAAGAAAATCGGATACTTTACCGGGTATCGAAGACCATGAAAGACTTGAACGGCGATCAGAGAGAGTATGTGAAAACGAATGAAATTATTGACGATGTGCGCGTATTCTGTTTAGGAACCAGAGAAGGGGTCTACGTGATGCAGTGGCAGGAAGGCGATTTTTACTGCTGTGTGATGTCTGATGTACCGCTTAGCCATCGTGAAATGATCTTGATTAAACGAGGTGTGAAATAAAAAAACGAAGCCTATTTAGGCTTCGTTTTTTTATTTCACAAACTTAGAGACAAAGGGTAATTTTTGCAGTTCTTCTTTTTTAGTGCCGCCGCAAAGGATCATGACGGCAATATAGATGCCCATGCCCAGGATTGCCGCTGCCGCCAGACTGATGAATAAACTTCCTGTTTGGGTAAGAAGCGGATATAGGAAATAAATAGCCGTTCCCATTACCGCAGCGCTGACGATATTTTGAAGCAGGCTTTTTATATCAAAAACATAATCGGTGTATTTATAGATAAAATACAGGTTAAGCGCTGCTGCAAATCCAATATCGGCTACGGTCGCATACGCGGCGCCGGCAATGCCGAGCCAGGGAACCGCCGTGAGGAACCAATTCATCGCTACTTTGATAGCTGCGGAAATTGCCATATTGACGACAGGAATTTTGGGTTTTCCTAAGCCTTGAAGAATTCCGGTGGTGACTTGATGGAGCCCCAGAAGAAAAATGGCCCAGGAAAGGATCTGCGTGGCCTGCGCCGCTGCGGGCGCATTATAAATGAAGGTAACGACAGGTTCCGCCAGCACATACAGCAGCATTGCAAAGGGAATGGTTGCTAAAAAAGATAGGCGAACCGATTCCGATGTACGGCTGTATAAGACGGCTTTGTCATGAAGAGCGTTTGCGTTGCTGATTGCCGGAACCAGGCTGGTAGCCATGGCGGCGGTGATAATGGTGGCCAGATTGATGAGAGGAACCGCCATACCGGTAAGATAGCCAAATAATTCCGTAGCCTCAGCCGTAGAAAATCCAGCGGCTTCTAAGCGGCGGGGAACAATCAGAAGATCCAGGTTAGAAACTAGGGGCAGCAGAATACTTGCCATGGAAATCGGAATCGCTAATTCGGCGATCCGGGTGAGAATGGTTCCGGCGCTTTCCTGCGAGAATTTCTCTAATGGTGTTTGCGGCAAAGAGCGCTGTAATTTCCAATAATAATACAGTAAGATGAGCAGCGCCGCAAAGGCTCCCGCGCCGGCGCCTAAACTGGCGCCGCCGGCGGCGTATTCCAGCCCGTACGGCAGCAGATAACTGGCAAACCACAGCATAACGACGACGCGGACCAGCTGCTCGACGATTTGCGAGAGCGCGGTAGGCGTCATGATTTGCCAGCCTTGCAGATACCCGCGGAAACAGGAGATAAGCGTGACGAAAAAAATTGCTGGCGACAGCGCCAAAATGGAGTAATAGGCTCGGCTTTCCTTAATAATATGGTATTCGATGAGCCAGTCGGCGCCAAACCAGACCAGGGCGCTTAAAATGAAGCCGGTCGCGGTGAGAAGAGCCAACGCTATTTTAAATACGCGATGGGCTCCGCTGTAATCTTCCTGCGCCGCTTTTTCTGCAGTGATGATGGAAATTGCCACCGGGATGCCGGCGCTGGATACTTGCAGCGCCAATAAATAGATTGGGAAAGCCATGAGATAGATCCCGATGCCTTCTCCATTTAAGATACGGGATAAAATGATCCAGTTGATACTGCCAATTGCTTTGACGACGAATCCTGCGATCGTTAAAATCAGAGTTCCTTGTAAAAATCCATTTGCCATAATGTACCTCGTAACGTAATAAAAACCTCAACCTGCAGCATATACAGATATAAGGCCTCGTATTTTTATATTGTAGCATAGGCGAATAAAAAAAGGTAGATGGATAGATACGCCGGCAGAGGAAGGACGAGTGCAGAGTAGGGGGGAGCGTTTTGAAAGAAAAGACAAATTCAAAAGGAGATAAGATGATCTTTTCATTTATGCAGCCAAAATCCAAACCCTGCGGTAAATAGGTAAAAGAATCATATAGTAGATTTAATCGAAATATTTTTTTACAAAAATTTTAAAATATGTACATATTTTCTGTTTTAGAAGAAGGAATATGGAGGTGCATCAAGAATATAGTATAGCAATGAAGAGATTGGGGGGAGTATGGTGGACGTCGCAAAAGACCGGGCGGACGGAAGTTTGGCAATGGCAGGAATATCGGTTCAGAAGATCATGAAGCGTATGTATGAAGAAGCGGTTCATGGACGGTGCAGCGATATCCATATGGAGCCGGAAGAAGAATCTCTGACCATTCGCTTTCGGATTGATGGACGGTTGTGGAAATGGGAGCGGTTGGACGGCAGCTGGAAAGAGCGGCTTCTTTCTTATGTCAAGCTGTCGAGCGGCATGGATATTGGAGAGCGGCGGCTTCCGCAGGATGGCCGGATGGATATTGTTATGGACGGCAGGACAATAGACTGCCGCGTGTCGGTAATGCCTACGGCCTGGGGCGAAAAAGCGGTGATACGGATTTTAGATGAAAAGCAATCTTTATATGATTTAAATGGGCTGGGAATGCTGACGAAGGAGCGGGAGATGCTGACGGAGCTTATTCAGCGCCAGTCCGGTTTGATATTGGTCAGCGGAGCAACGGGAAGCGGCAAGTCGACGACGCTCTATGCCCTGCTTCAGGAAATGAATCGGGAGGAACTGAATATAGTCAGTATTGAAGATCCTATCGAATATCATATACAGGGCGTCTCGCAAACGCAGGTGAATCCGAAAGCGGGGCTCTTTTTTTTATACGGGGCTGCGGGGACTTTTGCGGCAGGATCCCGATGTGATCTTAATTGGCGAGATTCGAGATGAAGAGACGGCAAAGACAGCCGTACAGGCAGCGTTAACTGGTCATCTGGTTCTCTCGACGATTCATGCCGGCTCTGCAGCGGGAGCGGCCAGAAGATTGATAGAGATGGGGATACCGGCCTATGAAGCGGCAGATGCACTGTGCGCGTGTGTCTTTCAGTGCCTGGTGAGAACGATTTGTCCGGCATGTCATGGAGCTGGCTGTGCGTACTGCCGCAGCAGCGGATATTCCGGGCGGTCGCCTGTGTTTGAAGTGATGCCGATTCATGCGGAAATGGCGCAGTGCCTGCGGTCGGGAGGTTCCGCAGATGCGTTGTGGAAACTGGCCGTACAGGCTGGGGCACGGTCGATAGGCGCGTATGGAGAAGAATTGATTGCCATGAAGCGAACGGATCGAAAGGAGATGGAGCGGGTGAGACGGAGATGAAAAAATCCTGGCAGGATATGGCGGCAGAAGCTGCTTCTTACGGCGTAACCGATATCCATATTGAAGAAACGGGACGTATGTACTGGCGGCTGGGAAAGAAGGTGATACCCAGCGATGAAGCAGAGGGCGAAGCGGTATTGAACTGGTTTGATGAGTTTACTGCCGCAGGGCCCGGATTGGATCGAATGGAAGCCATTGGGAAGCTCGTTTGCCGGATCCATGTTTACGAAACGGTGGCGGGAAGGGCGGCAGCTATTCGCCTGCTGCATCCATACCGGCCGCTGGAAGAGGATCAGGATCGGGAGATATTGAAGCAATGCTGTTTATATCCGTCAGGGCTGGTACTGATCACGGGCAGCACGGGCGCAGGAAAGACAACGCTGCTGCACCGCATGATAGATTATGTGAATCGCCAGGAGCATAAGCATATTGTGACCGTAGAAGATCCCGTTGAATGGATTCATACCAGCCAGAAATCGCTGGTTTCGCAGCGAGAAGTAGGCCGCCATGTACCGTCTTATCCAGCGGCCGTAAAAGAAGCGCTGCGGGAGGACCCGGACGTATTGCTGATAGGAGAGCTGCGGGAAGAAGAAGCGGCAGATTGTGTGCTCGAAGCGGCGGAAACAGGACATTTGGTTTTGGCGACGCTTCATACAGGGCGGGCGGCGGAAGTGATTCCACGTATGATACAGGCCGGCACAGGCAATCCGGAATATAGAAGGGAGCGGCTGGCGCAATGTCTGCGGGCCGTGATTACGCAGCAGGCGGAATATAAGGACGGGGAACGAAAGCATCGTCGGGATATTTTGATAAATACGCCGGCGGTAAGCCAGCTGATTCGCAGCCATAAGGAACATCAGCTGTATAACGCCATGCAGACGGGACGGTCATGGGGAATGCGGGTGATGGAACAGGAAGATACGTTATGAAAGCGGCGGAGTTTTGGTATGAAGGCAGAAGTAAAGACGGCGCGGTGCGGAAAGGAAAAATAAGGGCACTTTCTGTTCAGGAAGCAAAAGAACGCCTTCGGGAAACGGGGTTATTTATTCATAAAATAAAAAAAGCGGATCGCAGCCGCAGGGTTCATAAACTGCCTTCTCGGGCAGTTATTTTATTATGCATGCAGATGGCTATGCTCTTGCGGTCCGGGCTTTCTATGCAGGCAGGAATTCAGGCGATGTATGGACAAGCAAAGGAGCGGGCGGTGCGCGCTGTACTGGAACAGCTGGACGAGGCAATGCAGGAAGGGAAAGCGCTGCATGAAGGGCTGCGGGAAACGGGCGCGTTTTCGGATCTGCTGGTCGAATTGATTCGGGCCGGAGAGCTAAGCGGTACGGCAGATCAGGCCTGTATCATGCTGGCATCACATTATGAAGAGAGAAAAAAGGAAAAAGACCGTATTAAGACGGCGATGGCCTATCCTATGCTGGTCATAGGGATTACGCTGCTGTTCGGCATAGCGGCTTTTTGCTGGATCTTACCGGTATTTGCAGATTTTTTTGCGGTGTCCGGAAGGGAGATCCCCAGGTTCCTTTGGTATGCAGTGCAGGTTGGCGAACTGATAAAGCAGCCGGCAGGGCTGGGAACGCTCGTCGCTGGCGCGGCGGGAATCGGCTGGCTTATTTATCGTCAGAAAGCGCTGATCGGTCCTTGGATGGGCCAGACGATACCTGGCGTGCGGGAGATGTATCGGCTGTATTACCAAAAGAGGATATCTGATATATTGGCGCTGTTATTAGAAGGCGGGATTCCTTTATATCCGGCGCTGGAAACCGCAGAACGAGCCGTGGGGAACGAAGCGGTTCGAAAAGCAGTATTTGCTGTAAAAATGCGGCTGGCTGAAGGATATAGTCTGGCGGAAAGTATCGGGAATACCTCGCTGGCTTCGCCGGTATGGATTCAGATGATTGCGATGGGAGAAGCGGCGGGAGAGCTGGAAATCATGCTGCATGAATTCAGCCGGTATGCCGGTCAGGAATTGGCGTTTTGTACGGAAGCGGCAGAAAAGCTGATAGAGCCTGCCGTCTTGCTGCTTGCAGGCATAGCTGTGCTGGGCACCGTACTGGGGATTGCAGTGCCCATGCTGGAAACCATCACGGTGGGAGCATGGAACTAGAGAAATGGGAGAGGAGTTTGAATCATGCAAAAGAAAAAAGCGGGATTTAGTCTGATGGAATTATTAATTGCCGTTGGAATTATGGCGATGTTGGCAACGGTAGCGGTACCGAATTTTTCGTCGTCTGCAGATGCGGCCAAGACCGCGAAAATACAGGCGGACGTACAGACGATCGGCACGGCTGCCATGATGTATTATACGGATACCGGCAGTTATCCGGCTACGGTAGATGCGCTGGCTACAGGAAATAAATATTTGCAGGCAGTACCGGAAGCACCTGGCGGAAGCTCGTATGCCATCAACAGCTCTACCGGCGAGGTAACCTGTACGTATAAAGGCATGGTATATTCTTCTTTTGGCAAAAAGACGGCTGCCGTAGGAGGCTGATATGCTGACTGCATGGGCTGGGGCAGAGCTTTGCCGGTATGCCGTTTGGGCCTGGTGTGAAAAAACAGAGGAAGGAAAGAAGAGCGGAACCTATTGGCGGTGGTCGGCGCAGAATATTCGAGGGCAGTTGTCCGTCGTTTGCGGCGGTATCATGGCGGCGATAGCGGATTTGGCGGGAAAGAATCCGGAGGAATGGGCGCTGTATTTCCTGCTGCTGAGCATTGTGTTTTGGGATATTCGATTTTGCTGGATACCGGAATCGTGTTTGCGGCTGTGTATCGGGATTGGTTTGCTGCATTGGCTGTATATCGGAATGCCTTTGAGCAGCATAGGCGCTCTGGCGCTGGGGACTGGCGTGCTAGGCGGATTGCGGTCGCTTTCCGGAGGTCAGCTCGGGGAAGGGGATATATGGCTGATCGCCGGTATAAGCGGCTGGTGTACGATGGGAGAAATGGCCTTTTTGCTGTGGCTCGCGTTTTTTCTTGGCGGAATAGCCGCCATGGGGCTATGGTGTTTTGGATATCGGCGGCTGGAGATTCCGTTTACGCCATTTCTTTGTATGGCTTTCTATCTGCTTTCCTTAAAAGAGGTGCTGGAATGGTATTTGCAATGGGAGTAAAAAGGAAGCGGGGATTTGCCTATATGGAAATCCTGCTGGTTGCGGCGGTATTGGCGGTCGGGATAGGAACTGCGGTGCCGGCAATACAGACCTATGAAGGAAAACAGCGGCTGGAAACTGCGGCGCAGCAAACAGCAGGTGCTTTGCGCCAGGTGCAGCAGGATGCGAGGAATATAGATGCGGCAAGAGCTGAACGGCCGATATTTACGTATTCCGGTTCACGGTACGGTATATCTCGAAATTTGAAAACGTCTTATCGGTATCTGCCGAAAGGAACATCGTTCGTATCTTCGGGGCAGATTTATTTTGATATCGATACATCCGGCAAACCGGTGAGTACCAAGAAAACGGTTGTTATACAGGAAGCGAGTACAGGAAAACAAGTTAAAGTAATCGTGCAGGCACAATCCGGGAGGATTCGGATTTCATGGGAATAAAAAAGAAGTCGGGAATGATCTTTTTGGAATTGGCAATGATTTTGTGCTGGCTGACGGCGGCTGGGATTGCTGCCGTTCAGGCCGGCGCCTGCCTGCTGCGGAGCCGGAGCATGATACAAGAACAAACGGCGATGACCATATTGGCAGAAGAAGCGATGGAAACAGGAAAGCGGGAACGGACGGCAATCGCTTATACCCGGGAGTGGGACGGAAAATCGTATTGGGTACAGCGTACGATGGAGGACGGGCAAGGACTGACGGTCTGCCGCGTTGCCATTTTTGCGGAAAATGGAAAGAAAAAGGAGTGGCTGGTATGGCTGCGAAACCAAAGCGGGGAATAATTTTGCTCGAATTTGTGCTGGGAGTGGGGCTGCTGGTGCTCACAGCCGGCGCCGTTTTCCCTCTTGTTCGGCAATGCATGGCGGCATACCGAGGCTATGCCGGCGATATAGAAATGCAGGAACAGGCTCGGATCGTGATGGATCGCATGGGAAGCGAGCTTCGCTATGCCCGGAATATCCGCGTGGTAAACGATAAAAAAATTGTCTTTGTCAGTGAACAGGCCAGCGGTACTCAGCTGCTGAAACGGGGGTATTGGCTGGAAAATGGCAGTATATATATGATATTAGATGACAATACGCTGCAGCCGCTTACGGGAAGCAGCGCGGAACAGCGGGGAAAGATAGAAGTGCGTTTGCCAAAAGACGGGATCTTTGTAAAGAAAAAAGAGAATGGAATGATCGAATTGAACGGTACTTTTGTTAATACTTATACGAAGCGGCAGCTGGATATAAAGGTGACCGTACTGCCGCTGATGGAGGAATATGGAACCACGTAGAAAATCAGGAATGGCCGCAATGGCGGTTCTTCTGCTGTTTTTGGTTATTACGGCTGCCGGAATGGGAGCCGGTTTTTTGCTGCATAATGAAGGAAAGCTGACGGCGGTAAGAGAAGGCGGCATGCGGGCGCAGTATATGGCGGAAAGCGGACTGGCCTATGCCTGGCAGCTGCTGGAAACCTATCATGTAAAAGAGAATCTGGCAGTAGAAGAATCCATACCAGTGGAAGGAGCGGGAAGTTTTCGTCTGGAAATCAGCGGGATATGGAATGAGGAAAAAACGGAAATGAAAGGAACGATACATGTATTGGGAAAAGACAGCGTCAGCGGTATCCAGCGAAATACTGCCGCTCGTTTTACGCTGTATGAAGAAGGGAAAGTGGTGATGGACGATGTACGGAGCACTCGGTTTTGAGGTATGGGAAGAATGGCGGAAGCATTTGTCACGGGAACTTTTGCATACCTGTATATGGACGGAAAGCGGCGCTTATCTGCGGCGGCCTGTGTGGAAACAGGCGCGGTATTTTTTTGTGCCCTTTGAAGAAGAAACGTTGGAAGAACAAGTGCGGCTCGTATGCCGGCGATATCAGCTGGAATGGGCGGCGGTATATTTGCTTTGGGCCGATGATTCTGTCTTGCTGGAGACGCGGGAGCTGCCGTTTGCGTGTGCGGCGGAAGCGGTGCAGTATCTGCAATTAAATGAAGCGGACGAGCGGTGTTATGGAACCAAGCGGCAAACGGGCGGGACTGATTGGACGATCGCCTCGTACCCGATAGAAAGAATGCGCCGCATATATCACGCATTTAAAAAAGAGCGGGTATACATATGGCGCAGTGAAGCGCTGGCGCCGTTAATCGCGCAATATTATAGAGACTATGACGGCGTATGCCGGATTTGGAGCGGGCAGCATTTTCAAGATATAGCACTCTCTTACGGAAATGCAGCGCATGCAGCGGAAAATGACGTGGGGGAACTGTTGTGGAAGATAGACTTAAACGAGGGCTGGACGCCGCTGCTGCAAGATATTGTACAGGGAAAGAGGCGGCATGCAGATGGAATTTGAACTAGGAAAAGCGGTACGTAAAGACGTGTATCGTTCATGGCAGAAGAAAGTGGCCGCAGGCGGAGCGATGCTCGGTGCGGTCCTTTTTTGTTTGTGGGGCGTTTGGAGCGTCTGGTATTGGGGATCGCTGGATCGGGAGATGGAAGCGGCTCTAGAAGAGCAGGCGCCTTTGTATGAAGCGGCGCAGGAGAAAAAAGCGGTGATGGAAGAAGGACGGCAGCTGTATGAACAGTGCGCCGCATTCGGGAAGGAGCGGATACCCTGGCCGCAGGTTTTGGTAGTTATTGCCGATACGCGGCCGGACGGCGCTGCGTTGGAAAAGATAGAGGAAACGGCGGAAGGAATACGGCTGACTGGGCGGGCGGCTGCGGCAGACCGTGCCGTTTCCTGGCAGAAGAAACTGGAACGCACCGGTTTATTTACGGCCGTGCGGATAGAAAAGTCAGAAAAGAATCGGAGAGGAACTCATTTTATTCTGGCTCTGAAAAAATAAAGTATACGGACAGCAGACTGTAACATAACTGAAACAGAATCCAGGTATGATAATATAAAAAGACATGTCTGGTGTAGATAGAAAGTTTTTCCTAGAAAAAAGGAATATAATAGAGTATATTATAAAATAAGGAAAAATGAATATTGATACAGGAGACAAGGATATGACTGAGTGTTATCGGTATATATGGAGCAGTATTCTGGCGTTGGTTCTTTTAGGGAGCTGTGCTGCGGGGCTGGGATATCAGCAGCGGCAGTCGTATGAAGAACAGCGAGCGGAATATGAGCGGCAGGCAGAAGAAATTGCATACTATCAGGCACAGCGGGCAGGAGACGGTTTGGCACTCCTGCGGCGGCTGGACGGTCAGGGAGCCGATGACCCGATGGAGCGGCTCTATGAACTTAGCGCGGAAACGGGAACTGCCGTTTTGGAACTGCACCGGGAAATACAGGGGGAAACGAGCCGGCTGGTCATGACGGGGCGCGGTTCGTTTTATCAGATCCTTGCTTTGTGGGAAAAGATGGAGATGGCGCTGCCTCTTCATCGGCTGAAGGTGCTTTCGCTGGAACAGGGGAATACACAGCTTCAAACGGTATTTGCCGTGGAATTTTTACATTCCGAGGGGGTGAGGTAAATGCTGAGAAACATCGTTCTGATCGGTTCCATGGGGTGCGGCAAAAGCCATATTGGAAGAAAACTGGCCAACCGGCTGCGATGGCAGTTTGTCGATACAGACCGGCGTATAGAAAAAATCACCGGCTGTTCTATTGCAGCGTATTATGAGGAATACGGTGAAGATGAATTTCGCCGCAAAGAGCATGAGATCATGCGGCAGATCAGTTATTATCATGAAGCCGTTCTTTCGATCGGCGGAAATTTTGTACCGGATCGGCGGACGCTGTCCATGCTGAAACGGTACAGCTATATTATCGGACTGCAGGCAGAGCCTAAAGCGATCGTACATCGGGTCAAGCGGCGTATGGGCAAACGGCCGACCATGGATTATGATAACTTGGAATCATTTGTACAGAATATGGTGCATAGCTGGGGACATGTATATAAGCAATGCAATCTGGTGATTGATACGACCTCGGAAGGGCCGGACTGCATTGCAGCGGCTATATTGCGGCATATAGAAAAAGAACAGCTCACATTTGCGAAAAGGAAGTGGATGCCATGATATACAAAGCAGCGATATTGACAAGCGGCGGAGATGCGCCGGGAATGAACGCGGCTGTACGGGCCGTGGTGCGGTATGCCGCCCAGTTGGGCGTGGCGGTACAGGGAGTCTGCCGGGGATATGAAGGCCTGCTGCGGCAGGAAAGTTTTCCCTTATCGATCCGGGGCGTCGGCGGGATTATCCATCGGGGAGGCACTTTATTGAAAACGGCCCGATGTGAAGATTTTAAACATGGCTGGGCGCAGAGAGAAGCGGTTGAATACCTTCGATCTCTGGATATCGACTGTCTTTTTGTCATCGGCGGGGACGGTTCGCTAAAAGGAGCGCAGGCGCTGAGCCGGCTGGGATTTCCTACGATCACGATACCGGGAACGATTGACAATGATATGCCGGGGACTCAGTATACGCTCGGTTTTGATACGGCGCTCAATACAGTTTTAGATGCAGCCAGCCGGATACGGGATACCGCTTATTCGCATGAACGGGTAGCGATCGTGGAAGTAATGGGCCGGAATGCCGGGTATATCGCGCTGTATGCTGGCTTGGCCTGCGGTGCGGAATATACGCTGCTGCCGGAATATCCTGCAGATCTGGAAGCGGTATGCGCAGGTTTGATGGAAAGCCACAAAACCGGAAAATTGAGCAGTATCGTTATCGTTGCCGAAGGCGCTGCTTCCGGAGCGGAGGTACAAAAATATATACAGGAACATACGTATTTAGAAACGAATTTGACCGTACTGGGATATATTCAGCGGGGCGGAGCGCCTACTGCGCGGGATACGATCACTGCAGCGCTGTTTGCCAGAAAAGCAGTAGACGCGGCGGTATCGGGCACGATGAATGTCGTGGTAGGGGAAATCAATGGACACACCGTGCTGACGCCCTATCATGAAGTTGATAAATATACATACCATATCGATCGAAAGCTCTACGATTTAGTGACGTTATTAGGTCGATGAAAGAAAGGAAAAACGATGAATATAGGGAAAAACAAACGTACAATTATTGCCGGCCTGATTCTTCTGTGCCTGGTTGGCGGCGGTGTATATTATTGGCAGAAAAGCGCGGCTTCTGCTGTTAAAACTACCTATACAGTGGGAAAAGTAGAGCGCGGACATATCGGCACGCAGATATCGGCCACCGGAACCATCAATCCGGTCACATCCGTTGATGTGAGTACGAAAATATCCGGTCTGCTCAAAGAAGTGCTGGTTAAAGAAAACCAGCATGTAGAAAAAGGGGACACGCTGGCAATCATTGAAGATAAAAGTGTGACGGCCAATGTAGAAGACACGAAGAACAAAATGGATAACGCCTGGGTGCATTACCAGCGCTATATCACGCTGTACGAGCAGGCCGCCATATCCAAAGAGTCGCTGGACGACGCGGAACTGGCGTATTTGACGGCAAAAACCAATTATGAAAAAGCACAGGGCGATTATGATGATACGATCATTACCTCGCCGATCACAGGAACGATTATCGGCGAACCGCTCAAAGCCGGCCAGACTGTATCTCAGGGATTGAGCAGCCAGATGATCATTGTAACGGTTGCCGATGAAAGTGAACTGGAGATCCGCCTGCTTGTCGATGAAACGGATATCGGCAGTGTGAAAGAAGGCCAGCAGGTGCGCTTTACCGTCGATGCTTATCCGGATCGGACGTACTACGGTACCGTATCGAGCATATCTAAAGGGGAAAAAGGCAGCGTCAGCACTACTTCTACGACGGTAGTATATTACACGGTAAAAGCAGCGATCGATAAAAGCCATATGGAAGGCTTGCTGCCTATGATGACGGCGCGGGCAACGATTGTCGGAGATGAAGTGGAACAGGCGCTGCTGGTGCCGCTTACGGCGATACGGACCGATGCGAAAGGATCGTTTGTATACGTAATCGAAAACGGCACGCCGACGGCAAAATATATTACGACAGGGATTACCGGCGATACGGAAGTAGAAGTAAAGTCCGGCTTGTCTGAAGGAGACGAAATCGTGGTCAGCGGCGTAGTGGAAGGCGGCAAGCAGGTTCCGGCATCTACGCGGCCTGTGCGGATATAGGAAGTGACGGCTATGGATGAAAAAAGAAAGACGGTCATTCATTTAGAAGGAATCACGAAGACCTATGGAAGCGGTGAGCTTGCGGTACATGTCCTAAAAGGCATCGATCTGGACGTCTACGCCGGCGACTTTATGTCGATCATGGGGCCGTCCGGTTCCGGCAAGTCCACCTTAATGAATATATTAGGCTGTTTGGATCGGCCGACCTCCGGATCATATGAACTGGCCGGGAAAGAAGTAGCCGGTCTTACTGATGACGAACTGGCGGAAGTGCGGAATAAGCAGATCGGTTTTGTGTTTCAGAGCTTTAATTTACTGCCGAAATTGACGGCGCTGGAAAATGTTATCCTTCCCATGATCTATGCCGGTATTCCAAAAGAAGAACGGAAGCCGCGGGGCGAGAAGCTGCTGATGGAATTAGGACTAGGCGAGCGGATGGATCATCTGCCCAATGCGCTGAGCGGCGGCCAGCGCCAGCGGGTCGCTATTGCCCGGGCGCTGGTCAACGATCCGGCAATCATCATGGCGGACGAACCTACAGGGAACTTGGACAGCAAATCCAGTATTGATGTAATGAAAATATTTACGGATTTATACAAACAGGGAAAAACGATCCTTCTCGTCACGCACGAACCGGATATTGCCGAGTTTGCAAAACGGGGGATCATCCTGCGGGACGGCGTGATTCAGGACGATATAAGAAAGGAGTAGATGGCTATGTTTTGGGAAAGCATGACAATGGCGCTGCAAGCGCTGATTTCCAATAAAATGCGGTCGCTCCTGACGATGCTGGGGATTATTATCGGCGTGGCAGCTGTTATCGCGCTGGTTTCGATTGGCATGGGCGTACGGGCGCAGATCGAAAGTTCTATTTCCAGCCTGGGAAGCAATTTGCTGCTCGTATATCCGGGAGCGCCGAGGACACCGGGCGTGCGCCCTTCGCCGGGAACGATGCAGACGCTGAAAGTAAACGATTTTGAAGCGTTGTCAAAACTGGATTCGGTGCAGGCTGCCTCGCCGGTCGTATCACGGTCGTTTTTGGCGGTTGCAAAAAATAAAAACTGGACGACTACCACGTACGGCGTCAATCCGGACTATGCATTTATCCGGGATTTGAATGTAGAAGAAGGACAATTTATCACGAATCGGCATGTTCAGTCCCGGGCCCGGGTCGTAGTGCTGGGGAAAACGGTAGCGAAAGAATTGTTCGGCGATACGAGCCCCATTGGGGAAGATATGCGTATCAATAACGATCCGTTTAAAATCATCGGTGTACTGGAAAGCAAAGGAACCGGCGGCATGGGACAGGATCAGGACGATATTTTGCTGGTGCCTTATACGACGGCGCAGGAGCGTATGCTGGCGATCGATTATTTAAATTCTATTGTGCTGACGGCAAAAGATGCTGATCAAATGGATCAGGTTCAGGAAGATATCAGCAATTTGCTGCGGGTGCGGCATAAAATAAAAGCGGAAGCCGACGATGATTTCAATATTCAGAATATGGCGTCCGTACTGGAAACGGTGATGGAAACGACGCAGACCTTAACCCTGTTTTTGGGAAGCGTGGCAGCTATTTCGCTTTTAGTCGGCGGTATAGGGATCATGAATATCATGCTGGTTTCCGTAACAGAACGGACGCGGGAGATTGGGATACGCAAAGCCTTGGGGGCGACATACCGAACGATTATCACACAATTTTTGATTGAGTCTATTGTAATCAGCGTGATAGGCGGTATAATGGGTATCATACTGGGAATTGCCGCTTCCTATCTGATCAGCCAATTCAGCGAGCTCAACACGGTGCTCACGGCAGCGCCGATGATAGGATCTTTCTTCTTTTCCGTTGTGATTGGACTGGTGTTTGGGCTCTATCCGGCACAGAAGGCGGCAAAACTCAATCCGATTGATGCATTGCATTATGAATAAAACATATTGGGGGATATTACGATGATGAACACAAAACACCTTCCGGGCTATACTATCGGCCGGGCGGAAGTCTACGAGATGATGAGAGCTGTATGCGGAGGCTGCGGTGATAAAATTGTTATTATTGGCGGCAAAATCGGTATAGCTGCTTGTGAAGACATGATTCGCAAAGCCGGAGAAGCACAGGGGTTCCAATTTACCGGCACCGTATATTACGGCGGGGAATCTGCGGAAGAATATATGAAGCGTCTGACCGAGATGCCGGAAGTACAAGCGGCGGATATGGTGTTTGCCGTAGGCGGAGGAAAAGTTATCGATACGGCAAAAGGAGCGGCAGATATGTTGGATAAACCGGTATTTACGTTCCCGACCATCGCATCTACCTGCGCCGACGTTTCGGCTGTATCCGTTTTGTATACGACCGATCATGTCAATACCGGGGTCATGGATTTGAAGCGGCCGCCTGTTCATGCGTTTATCAATATGGATATCATTGCTTCTGCGCCGATAAAATATATTTGGGCAGGTATGGGCGATACCATTGCGAAAGGCTACGAGCCGCGCTTTACGACTCGGGGACTGGCGGTGAATTATGAAAACCAGGTGGGGCTCCAGCTTTCCCCGATGTGCGCCGAAGCCGTGCTGGCTTGCGGGGAAGAAGCCTATCGGGACTGCCTGGCAGGAACGGTTACGACTGCGGTGGAAGAAGCGGCGCTGCATGTATTGGTGACGACCGGGCTCGTATCCAATTTCCTGGATTCGCCGTATAACGGATCGATTGGGCACGCAGTCGGCTATGGACTGGCAGAAAAATCCAAAGCGGCGGAACACCCGCTGCATGGCGCGGTCGTATCGTACGGCGTACTGATTTTGCTGGCAGTAGACAAGCAGGAAGAAGCGTTTGCAAAAACCTGGAAATTTATGAAAGCGATTGGCTTGCCTGTATCGATCAAAGAGGTGCAGGTAGAAGAAGCCGATATTGATTTTATTATTGACAAAGCGCTCCATAGCTATGATATGGAGATCGTTCCTTATGAAGTAAGCGCGGAACGGATGAAAGAAGCTTTCCGGTATGTAGAAAGCTATCAGGGATAAGGGTATTGCTAAGGAGTTTATGATGAAGTTTTCAAGAAGAGCGCAGCGGACAACAAGATCGGCAATTGGACAGATGCTGGCCGCTGCCAATGGAAAATCCTGCATATCGTTTGCAGGCGGTCTGCCGGACGAATCGCTGTTTCCTTGCCGGGAATTGGGCGAAATTATGAAGGAAGTAGTGGCCGGTCAGGGAGAACAGATTCTGCGGTACAGCGATACGGCAGGGTCGGCCCGGCTGCGGGAGCAAATCAGCCGGCGAATGGCTCAGCTGCACAAAGGCTGCGTGGATAAAGAACAGATCATTATTACCAACGGATCGCAGCAAGGCATTGATCTGGCCGGACGGGCTTTTTTGGACGAAGGAGATATGGTGCTGATTGAATCTCCTTCCTATGTAGATGCGCTGAATGTATTTAAAAGCTACGGAGCGGAATTAAAGGCGGTTCCCTCCGATAAAGACGGTATGATTCCGGAAGCGCTGGAGGCAATCTTGGCAGAAAACAGCCGGATAAAATTTATTTACGTCATTACCGATTTTCAAAATCCAACGGGAAAACGGTGGAGCCTGGCGCGGAGAAAAGCGCTGATGGAATTGGCGGACCGGTACGATGTAGCCGTTATCGACGATGCGCCGTACAGCGAATTAAACTATGACAAGGAAGAGCTTCCTTCGCTGCTGGAACTGGATACGCAGGGGCGGACGATTTTTCTGGGAAGCTTTTCTAAAACGCTGGCTCCCGGTATGCGGATCGGCTGGCTGGCGGCAGGAAAAGAGCTGATTTCCCTGTTTACCGTATTGAAAGAAGGGGCAGATATCCACTCGGCCAATCCTACGCAGGAAGCGGCGGCGGAATATATGAGCCGATACGATATGAACGACCATGTAGCGGCGATCTGCAAGGTATACAAAGCGCGGCGGGATGCGATGGACAGCGCGCTGCACCAGTATTTCCCCAAGCAGGCAAAATGGGTAAAACCGGCCGGAGGCTTTTTCTTTTGGGTAGAACTGCCGGAAACGATCAATGCGACAGAAAAAATCAGCAGTGCGATAGAAAACGGAGTCGTTTATGTACCGGGCACCGCGTTTTATGCAGAAGGCGGGAATCATCATACATTGCGGCTTAATTTTACGCATATGTCAGAAGAAGATATCGACCGCGGAATCCGCGTGCTGGGAAAGTTATTTTCTGAGTAAATATAAGGATTTTCAATAGGAAAAAGGTGCAGAAAAGGAGAAAACTTTTCTGTATCTTTTTTCATATTTGTGAATAAAAATATGTTGACAGAGAATAAAAATGCAAGTATACTTATCAAGTAATCAGAGATTGGATTTATATTAAAATTGTTGAGGTGAGTAACATGGGATTTGATTTCCAACTAATTGTAGACAGCCTGCCTCTGCTGCTGCAAGGTGCTGTCGTAACCGTAGAAATTACGATGTTCAGCGTAGCCTGCGGTTTTTTATTAGGTCTTATATTGAGCATTTGCCGTCTTTCCAATATAAAAATTGCGAAAGGTCTGGCGCTGGTATATATCGATGTAATCCGCGGGACGCCGCTTTTGGTGCAGATTTTCTTGATTTATTTTGCGTTGCCGATGATCATCGGTACGCGGATTGAGCCGTTGGTAGCTGCGGTAACGGCGTGCAGTATCAACAGCGGCGCGTATGTGGCAGAAATTTTCCGTGCCGGTATCCAGTCGATTGATAAAGGACAGATGGAAGCGGGCCGGTCTTTGGGGATGAGCTGGTGGCAGACGATGCGGTTTATTATTTTGCCGCAGGCTTTTAAACGGATCATTCCGCCGCTGGGCAATGAATTTATCGCGATGCTCAAAGAAACGTCGCTGGTATCGGTAATCGGCTTTGAAGAATTGACGCGGCGCGGACAGCTGATCATTGCAAAAACGTATGGTTCTTTTGAAATCTGGACGTCCGTAGCACTGATTTATTTAGTGATGACCCTTTCTATTTCCCGGTTGGTAGCGTATTTAGAACGGCGGTGTAAAACAGATGATGATAGAAATTAGAAATTTGCATAAAAAATTTAAAGACTTGCATGTAATCAAAGGGATTGATCTGCAGATCGAGCAAAAAGAGGTAGTGGTAATCATCGACCCTTCCGGATCCGGCAAAAGTACGGTTCTCCGGTGCATGAATTATTTGGAAACGCCGACTTCCGGCGAAATTATTGTCGATGGCATGAGCCTGACGAATGCGGATAATATCAATGAAGTGCGCAAAGAAGTCGGCATGGTGTTCCAGCGGTTCAATTTGTTTCCTCATATGACCGTGCTGGAAAATATTATGCTGGCGCCGATCAAAGTAAAAAAGGTATTGGAAGCGGAAGCGAAAGAAACCGCGCTGCAGTTATTGGATAAAGTCGGGCTGGCAGATAAAGCGCAGGCCTATCCGGAACAGCTTTCCGGCGGACAGCAGCAGCGGGTGGCGATCGCGCGTGCTCTGGCGATGAAGCCGAAAGTAATGCTGTTTGACGAACCGACGTCGGCGCTGGACCCGGAAATGGTTCATGAAGTATTGGACGTTATGAAAGAATTGGCTCATGAAGGCATGACCATGGTCGTGGTAACGCACGAAATGGGCTTTGCCAAAGAAGTTGGCACGCGGGTTCTTTTCCTGGACGGCGGCGTACTGGTGGAAGAAGGCGAACCGAACGAATTGTTCTCGAATCCAAAAGAAGAACGGACAAAATTGTTTTTGTCAAAGATACTGTAAAAAGAAGCCCCTGTCTTGGACAGAGGCTTTTGCTGCAGGTGAGGGAGCGGCTGCGGGATTTTTGGCGCGGGCTAAAAAACGGGGTGCTTTATATGCCTAAAGTGCAATGTTTCATTGACATAGGTGTATGTTTGTGATAGTATCATAGTATGCTACAGAAATTTAGTAGCTGCATGTTGTTTATTGTCAGGAGGAGTTTTAAATGCGCGGTAAAGTAAAATGGTTTAGTGCAGAAAAAGGTTATGGATTCATTGAAAGAGAAGACGGCGGTGACGTTTTCGTACATTTCTCCGCAATCCAGGAAGAAGGTTTCAAATCCTTGACGGAAGGTCAGGAAGTTGAATTTGAAATCGTTGATGGTGCTCGTGGACCTCAAGCAGCTAATGTTTACAAAGCTTAATTAAGCTTGAAAATATAATTTGCTCACAGAAACTATCAAAAGCCCAGGGAACTGGGCTTTTTTCTTTATCCGGCATATTGACGCGGACGAAGGCTGTTTGTATAATAAATCCTGCATGTGCTGTGGTTGAAAGTCGATGCCAGTCGCAGGCGAAGCGATCCACGTAAGGAATCCAAAGCTGATTCTGATCATAGTGCGGCCTAGAAGTAAGACCTGCCGCAAAAAGCGAGAGGGCGAGTCGTGAGGAGTTAACTCTTAGTAGCTAAAGTCCCAGCAGGCGAGTGTGGGGGTAAAGACCAGGTCAGGCATGTAAAAAAGAACGATGTGCGAAAGCATGTCGTTCTTTTTGTTATTATGGAACCGAGTAAGGTAAAGAACTTTCGCTGGGAAAGGAGATTCTGGCGGGCATATCGCAGAAGAAATGGAAGCAAAGAGATTGCGGTTAAAACGTATATTTGCAGAATTTATGTTTGACGGAAAAGTACCTCTATAGTAGAATGAAAGCGTTATATCCGCACATAGGAGGTGTTTGGATATGAAAGTGGATTTGGAGGAGGTCAACTGGCAGCTCCATGAGAATCCGTTTGACGCGTACATGGATTTTCGGATTGAACGGATCGAAGAGGGCGGCAGAGCGGAACTTTCTTTTTATCCGAAAAAAGAAAACTTTGCCAATGGCAAAGGGATCATGCATGGCGGCGGGCTGTATGCGCTGGCAGATTCAGCGATGGGCGTTGCCTGCTACAGTTTGGGCAAGCCGGTAGTATCACTGGATTTATCGCTCAATTATTTGGCGGCGGTACAGGTAGACTGCCGGATACTGGCAAAGGCAGCAGTTGTGCATAACGGCAGGAAAACGATGGTTTGCACCTGCGATTTTTATGATGAAAACGGCCGGCATCTTGGGTATGCGAAGGGAACGTTTTTTGTCATCGAACCAAAGGAGGGCGCCGAGGCATGAAAGTGTGTGAAGAAGGCATTGCTCCGGAATTAAAGGATTTTGTAGCCAAGACCATGCCGAGAGATCCGTTTCTCGATTTTATGGGCTGTGAGCTGCTTGCGCTCGAAGGCGGCAGAAGCCGGTTCCGAATCTATATCGATGAAAAAACGCATATCAATCGGCTGGGAACCGTCCATGGCGGCGTATTAGGCGCGTTTTCCGATATTGTGATGGGCTGGGCCTGCCGGGCGTATGGATATATTCTGGTTACCATATCCCTGCATTGCAATTATATCCGGCCGGTGCAGAAGAATACCTATTTGTATGGCGAAGGCCGGGTCATTCATAAAGGCAAAAAGACCATGGTGACCGAATGTGAATTCAGAGATGAAGAAGGAACACTGGCAGTAAAAGGGCAGGGTTCGTTCTTTGTAATAAAAAAGCTGGATCTAGCAAATCTGGCCGATGAAATATAACATAAAGAGAGGTAGGAACATACTATGGAATTCGGATTTACAGAAGAACAGGCGGAATTACAGGAACTGGTGCGTGAACTGGTTCAGACCGAAATCGTTCCGTATGCGGCAGAAATGGACAAGACAGGCATACTCCAGGAAGGGCTGCTGGAAAAAATGGCAGACATGGGGCTGCTGAGCGTTGCGATCCCGGAAGAATACGACGGCTTGGGCCTGGATGCGGTAACGATTGCATCTCTTTATGAAGAATTGGGAAAAGGCTGCGCAGGTGTTGCCACTACGGTAGCGGCAAACGCGCTGGCTTCGTATCCGGTAGTGCTGGCAGGAACGGAAGAGCAGAAACAGAAATATTTTTCCGTTATCAATGAAGGGAAACTGGCAGCATTTGCTTTGACAGAGCCGGGTGCCGGTTCTGATGCAGGGTCCGTGGCAACTTCTGCGCAGAAAGTAGAAGGCGGCTATATTTTGAACGGAACAAAATGCTTCATTACCAATGGCGGCATTGCGGATATATTCGTTATTTTTGCCAATACAAAAAAATCGGCAGGGATCCGCGGGCTGACGGCATTCATCGTTGAAAAAGGAACGCCGGGCTTTACGGTTGGAAAAATGGAGCACAAAATGGGGATACGCGCTTCCAATACCTGCGAACTCGTATTTACCGATTGCTTTGTGCCGGAAGAAAACCGGTTGGGCCGGGAAGGCCGGGGCTTTAGAATTGCAATGAATACGCTCGATGCGGCCCGTCCGTTTGTAGGCGCTGTGTCCGTAGGGATTGCAGCGGCAGCGTATGAAGCGGCCTGCAAATATTCCAAAGAACGGAAACAGTTCGGCCAGCCGATCGCGTCTTTCCAGATGGTGCAGGCAATGATCGCGGATATGGCGATGAAAGTAGAAGCTGCTCGCCTGCTCGTATATCGGGCTTGCTGGATGAAAGACCAGGGAATGGAATTTAGCCGGGAAGCGGCGATTGCAAAATGCTTTGCGTCGGATACGGCAATGGAAGTTACGACCAATGCAGTCCAGGTACTGGGCGGTTATGGATATTCTCAGGAATACCCGGTAGAAAAATATATGCGTGATGCGAAAATCATGCAGATTTATGAAGGCACGAACCAAATTCAGCGTTTGGTTATTGCCAACAAGACCTTATACTGATAAAATAATAGAAACACGATATGGATCGGGCAATGACGGAGAGGGCATGGCAGGAAGGCTGGACCAGGGAACAGAAGCCGCAGACTGGAAGCTTCTGACAGACGATGGTATGCGTTCACTCCTGAGCTTTCGGCTGAATGGAGTAGGCCGGACGTATCTCTGCGTTAAAGAGTCTGAGTAAATATCAGGGTGGTACCGCGAACGAGACTTTCGCCCCTTTTGGGGCGGGAGTCTATTTTTTTAGGAGGGATCAGGATAAATGGAAGAACAAATCAAGGCGATTCATCATGCAGTCGCGGAAAAACTGGCAGCCTGCAGCACATTGCAGGACGTTCAGGATTTGCGCGTACAGTATTTAGGAAAAAAAGGGGAACTTACCGCACTGCTGCGGAATATGGGGAAATTAGCGCCGGAAGAACGGCCTAAAGCCGGCCAGCTTGTCAATGCGGCCCGAGAAAAGATTGAAGCGGCAATTGCCGAAAAAACAGAAGTGCTGAAACAACAGGCACTGGAGGAAAAATTGAAATCAGAGACGCTCGATATTACGCTTCCGGGAAGAAGACCGAGCGAAGGCCATCAGCATCCGCTCCATTTGACGCTGCGCCGCATGAAAGACGCGTTTATAAAAATGGGCTTTTCGGTAGCGGAAGGTCCGGAAATCGAAGACGATTATTATAATTTCCAGTGCCTGAACTTCCCAGATGATCATCCGGCACGGGATATGCAGGACTCCATGTATATTACGGATTCTATTTTGCTTCGTACCCATACGTCGCCGGTACAGGCTCGGACGCTGCAGAGCCATAACCCCAATGAGCCGGTTCGCGTGATCGTGCCGGGAAAAGTATACCGCTGGGATTATGACGCGACGCATTCCCCGGTATTCCATCAAATGGAAGGGCTGATTGTAGATAAAGGGATCACCTTCTCCGATTTAAAAGGAACGCTGGAATTGTTTTTGCGGGAAATTTTTGGCCCTGAAACGAAGGTGCGGTTCCGAGCAAGCTTTTTCCCGTTTACAGAACCGAGTGCAGAAGTGGATATTTCCTGCGTTATGTGCGGCGGCGAAGGATGCCGGGTATGCTCGCATACCGGCTGGCTGGAAATCCTTGGCTGCGGCATGGTGCATCCGAACGTACTGCGCCTGAACGGATATGATCCGGAACAAGTCAGCGGATTTGCGTTTGGTATGGGTGTAGAACGTATAGCCATGCTCTTGTATGGGATCGATGATTTGCGGCTGTTCTACGAAAATGATATGCGCTTCTTGAAGCAGTTTTAAGGAGGAAAAGGAATGAAAGCGTCATTACAATGGTTACAGGACTATGTACAGATAGATAGAGAACAAGATCCGCAGATATTGGCGGATACACTTACCATGGCCGGGATTCCGGTAGAAGAAGTGATCCGGCCGGCAGCGGGGCTCAAAAATATTTGCACCGGCAAAATTTTAGACGTTGTCCCGCATCCGAATGCGAGCCGTCTGGTTGTCTGCAAAATTGATGTGCAGGGAGAAAAAGAACTTCAGATCGTAACGGGCGCAACCAATGTACGGCCGGGACAAATCGTACCGGTAGCGATGCATGGAGCGCATCTGCCGAATGGAATGGTTATAAAAAAATCGAAACTGCGGGGAGAAGTATCCGAAGGCATGCTGTGCTCTCCGGGGGAATTGGGAATCAGCGACAATTTGCTGACTGCCGAAGAACGGGAAGGCATTTTTATCCTGCCGGAAGATACGCCGGTCGGAATCGACTGCATTCCGCTGCTGGGATTGGACGATGTGGTATATGATTTTGAACTTACCCCGAACCGGGCGGACTGCTTCTGCATGACCGGTCTTAGCCGGGAATTTGCGGTTCTTACAAAACAGGAATCCCGTTTCCCGGAAATTTCCGTTCAGGAAGACGGCAGCCCTGTAGAAGGACGGCTGAAAATCACGGTAGAGGATCCGGATCTTTGCAGCCGGTATGTCGGACGTATATTGGAACAGGTAGAAATCAAGCCGTCGCCGCTGTGGATGCAGACGCGGCTCCGGGCCTGCGGCATTCGGCCGATCAACAACGTAGTAGACGTAACAAACTATGTAATGCTGGAATTGGGACAGCCGATGCATGCGTATGATTATGACACGATTCCTTCCCATCATATCGTGGTGCGCCGGGCAAAAGAGAACGAGGTGCTGACGACGCTGGACGATAATAAACGGACGCTGCAGGAAACAATGCTGGTTATCGCCGATCCGGAAAAAGCGATCGGTGCAGCCGGCGTTATGGGCGGTCTGGAAACGGAAGTAACGGCAAAGACCACAACGGTCTTGCTGGAAGCGGCTTCGTTTAAAGGTTCCAGTATCCGAAAAACCGCGCGGGCATTGGGGCTTCGTTCGGAAGCTTCTTCCCGATTTGAACGGGGAATCAATGCGGAATATTGCCGGCTGGCGATAGACCGGGCAGCACAGCTGCTGCAGGAAATGGGCGCCTGCACCGTAGCGAAAGGCTGGATAGACGTATATCCGGAACCGCAGAAAACAGTGAGCATATCCTTTACGGCAGCGCAGATCAATTCGTATCTGGGGACGAATATACCGGAAGACGAAATGATTTCTATTTTGAAGGTGTTGAAATTTAACGTAGAAAAAGAAGGGGACGTATGGACGGCTGTTGTTCCGTCCTGGCGGAATGACTGCACGCAAATGGCGGATATCAGCGAAGAAATAGCCCGTATTTATGGGTATGAAAACATTCGCAATACGACGCCGTGGAGTGCCGTAGAAGAAGGGCAGGAACGGTTTGAAAATATCGTGCTGGAAAAAATGAGCGCCATTATGACGGGCGCCGGCCTTTCGGAAACGGTAACCTTTAGCTTTATGAGTGCTCAGTCACTGGAAAAACTGAACTATCCGAAAGCATCCTCCCTGTATACCGCCGTACCGATCTTAAACCCTATATCAGAAGAATATCCGCTCATGCGCACGACGCTGATTCCTTCTCTGATGGACGTGGTGCTGCGCAATCAGGCCGTGAAAAATGAAACGGCGGCAATCTTTGAATATGGTGCGGTATACCTGCCGAAAGCATTGCCGATTACAGAACTGCCGGAAGAAAAAATGATGGTGGCAGGTCTCCTTTACGGGAAAGCCGATAGAGAAGAATGGCCGAAAAAATCGCGGAATTATGATTTTTATGATGTAAAAGGCTTGATGGAAGCGGTGCTTGCCGGCCTTGGCATCACTGGCTATACCGTGGAACGGGCAGAATATGCCCCGCTGCATCCGGGGAAAGCGGCGCGCTTTGTAAAAGACGGCGCAGTGCTGTGCACGTTTGGTGAACTGCACCCGGCTGTAATAGAAAATTACGGCTGCCAAGGACCGATCTATCTGTTTGAAATGGATCTGGAAACGCTGCTGCCGTTTGTACAGTTCATTGGACGGTATAAAAAACTGGTGAAATTCCCGGCAGTTACCCGTGATTTGGCGCTGCTGGCGCCGGCAGACGTGCAGCATGGCGCGGTTCTGGATATCATCCGCTCCCATGGCGGAGAATATTTGGAATCGGCTGCGCTGTTCGACCTGTACCAGGGCAAACAGGTACCGGAAGGATATAAGAGCATGGCATACGCGCTCTCTTTCCGATCTTCCGAAGGAACGCTGACTGACGAATATATTGAAGAACATATTCAAGCGATGCTGGCTGCGCTGAACGAACAGCTGCACTGCACGCTTCGGTAACTAGTAGAGAAAATCTCTGTTTCCTAAAAAGAAACAGAGATTTTTTTATGAAGAAAGGGAAGAAAATCCGAACAAATAAAAAAGAAAATAAAAAAATATACGGAAAATGAATGGGAAAAGAAAGACAAAATTTTATTTTTACGATATAATTTAAGTACATAACAGAGAAAAGGAGCGATACTTTATGCCAAAAGTACCAAGCGATATCGAAATAGCACAGAACGCCCATATGCTTCCGATTACGGAGCTGGCGGAAAAGCACGGACTAAAAGCAGACGAGCTGGAAATGTTCGGAAAATATAAAGCAAAAATTTCTTTTGACGCCATTAAACGGCTGTCGAAAGAAAAAGACGGCAAGCTGGTTTTAGTGACGGCGATCAGCCCGACGCCGGCAGGAGAAGGGAAATCTACCACGACCATCGGGTTGGGACAAGCCCTGAATAAATTAGGGAAAAACTGTTTTATCGCCCTTAGAGAGCCTTCGCTGGGGCCGGTATTTGGGATCAAAGGCGGCGCAGCCGGCGGCGGATATTCGCAGGTCGTGCCGATGGAAGATATCAACCTGCATTTTACCGGAGATATGCATGCCATAACGGCTGCCAATAACCTGCTGGCGGCAGCAATTGACAATCACGTCCATCAGGGCAATGCGCTGCGCATCGATGTGCGCCGTATTATTTGGAAACGAGTCATGGATATGAATGACCGGGCACTTCGCAATGTCGTCGTCGGCCTGGGCGGCAAAGTCTGCGGTTTCCCACGGGAAGATAAATTCATGATTACCGTTGCTTCAGAAATTATGGCAATCTTGTGTTTGGCGACGGATTTAATGGATTTGAAAGAACGCATGGGCGATATTATCGTAGCGTATGACCTGGACGATCAGCCGGTGCGGGCAAGAGATTTGAAAGTGCATGGGGCAATGGCGGCGCTGATGAAAGAAGCGATCAAACCGAATTTGGTACAGACCTTGGAAAATACGCCGGCTCTGGTGCATGGCGGGCCGTTTGCCAATATTGCGCACGGCTGCAACTCTCTGATCGCTACGAAACTGGGGCTTAAAATGGGCGATATCCTGGTTACTGAAGCTGGTTTTGGCGCAGACTTGGGTGCTGAAAAATTTATGGATATAAAATGCCGGTATGGCGGAATGAATCCGGATCTTGTCGTGGTCGTTGCTACGATCCGGGCGCTGAAAATGCATGGCGGTGTGAAAAAGACCGATCTGGGTGCAGAAAACCTGGAAGCACTGGAGAAGGGCTTTGCCAATTTGAAAAAGCAGGTAGAAAATATGCAGCAGTTCGGCGTGCCGGTATTGGTAGGCATCAATAAATTTACGCAGGATACGGAAGCGGAAATCGCGCTGCTGGAAGAAAAATGCCGGGAAATCGGCGTACCTGCCGCGTTGAACGAATGTTGGGAAAAAGGCGGCGAAGGCGGAATTGAGATGGCGGAAAAAGTATTGGAGCTCATCGATCATGCACCTCTTCCGTATCAGCCGATTTACGATGCAGAGCAGTCTATCCCGGATAAGGTAACGGCCATCGTACAGAAGATATACGGCGGCCGGGGTGCAGTCTTTGAACCGGCGGCAATGAAAGAAATTAAAAAATTAGAAGAACTTGGTTTGGATAAACTGCCGGTCTGCATTGCTAAAACGCAGTATTCTTTATCTGATGATCCGGCTAAATTGGGCGCTCCGTCTGATTTTGACATTACCGTAAAAGATGTGCGGATCTGTGCGGGAGCAAAATTCATTGTCTGCCAGACGAGCAATATCATGGTTATGCCGGGACTTCCAAAAGTACCGGCGGCAGAAAATATTGATATCAATGAAGACGGTGTGATTACGGGGCTTTTCTGATAAGGGCGTGAAAGAATGCTGAAGCAATTTGATTTTTCGGTAAAAGAGAGCGAATCCCGCCGGTCGTTAAAAGAGCTGGGGCTGCAGCTGGCTGCGCTGCAGCGGCAGTGCATCGAGAAAAAAATACCGGTGCTTCTTTTGATCGACGGGTGGGAAACAGCGGGAAAAGGCGATGTGCTGAACCGTATCTGCTATGAATTGGATCCGCGGTATTATTCGGTAGCGGTATTTCCGCAAAGCCAGGAAGATGCCTATCCTTACTTATGGCGCTACTGGAAAAAACTGCCTAAAAAAGGGCATACGGCGATATTTAACCGCAGTTTCTATTATCAGGTCATGAATGAGACGGGCGTGGAAGCGGTCGCTCAGGAGCTGAACGATATTTATGAATTTGAACGGACGCTGCGTGAAGACGGCACTATCATTGTTAAACTATTCCTCCATGTCAGCAAAAAAACGCACAAAAAAAGAATAGAAGAAATCAAAAAACTGCCGGTAGAAAAGCAGTTGATTTCCTTCATCAATTACCGGCAGCTGGACAATTATGACGAATATATGGAGCTGTTCAGCAATATATTGGAACGTTCGGACTATATTTTCAGCCATTGGCATGTAGTCGGCATGGAAAATAAAAAACAGGGCATGCGGGATGCGCTTGCCGTTATTATCGAGGAGATTGAAAACGGGCTGCGCCGGCAGGAAGAAGCGGAACCGGTGCTGGAAGTACCGGCAGTGAATCTGCCGCCGGCAATACCGCAGGAGCTGTATAAGCCGTATGAACGGGCGGCGTATGATGTGATGCTGCCGCTGCTGCAAAAACAGGCGGAGCTGATCAGCGAACTGCTGTTTCTTCATAAAATACCGACAGTGATTGCGTTTGAAGGAACGGACGCAGCGGGAAAAGGCGGCGCGATCAAACGCCTGCTGAAATATATCGATCCCAGGCTGTATGATATTTCAACTACGGCCGCGCCGACAGCGGAAGAAAAGTCGTACCATTATCTGCGGCGGTTTATGGAAACGATGCCCATGCCGGGAAGAATCACGGTCTATGACCGCACTTGGTACGGACGGGTGCTGGTAGAACGCGTGGAAGGATTTGCTTCGCCCAAAGAATGGCTGCGGGCATATCGGGAAATTCGGGCCATGGAAGACAGCCTTGTTCATAACGGCGTAAATTTATTTAAGTTCTTCCTTGTGATCGATAAAGATGAACAGGCACGGCGGTTCAAAGAGAGGGAAGAAACGCCGGAGAAACGGTATAAAATTACGGCGGAAGACTGGCGGAATCGGGAAAAATGGGACGAATATGACGCGGCGTACCGCGCAATGCTGTATCAGACCTCTACTATGGCAGCGCCGTGGAGAATTATCGAAGGAAATAATAAGCTTTATGCCCGGATACGTGTATTGGAAACATTTATCAGCCAGTCCCAGCGAATGCTGGAGCGGCGGGTACCGGAACGAAAATGGAATTGGCAGCAGCTTTTTGAAGAGTATAAATAAAAGAGAGAGCTTGGATATCCAAGCTCTCTCTTATTTGCATGCCGTTTATTTTACAGGATTCCGCAGTGTTCCGATATCGGAGATGGTGATTTCGACAACGTCGCCGGATTTCAGCAAACGGGGCGGTTTAAAACCGACACCAACACCGGCCGGCGTTCCCGTAGCGATGATATCTCCCGGCTGCAGCGTCATTCCCGCAGACAAAGTGCGGATGATTTCCGGCAAGGAGAAGATAAACTGTTCCGTTGAATCGTCCTGCCGTACTTCACCGTTGACTTTCGTAGTGACCGTAAACTGTGACGGAGCCGCGTCCCGCATTAGGATATAAGGCCCCATGGGACAAAAGGTATCCATGCTTTTGCCTAAAAACCACTGAATATGATCGGCCTGTACATCGCGGGCGGAGACATCGTTTAGGATTGTGTAGCCATACACATGATCCATCGCTTCTTCCGCGGTGATGCGGGTGCCGGCTTTGCCGATAATAACCGCCAGTTCCCCTTCATAATCGACCATGGACGTTATATCTTCATGCAGATCGATCGAAGCTTCCGGTCCGATGACGCTGGAAGCGGCTTTAGTGAAAATGACCGGCTTCTTAGGTATGTCTGCCAGAGCAGTGCGGTCAAATTCCTTAATATGATCGCTGTAGTTTTTGCCAACGCAAAAAATATTTCGCGCCGGCTGAGGGATCGGCGGCAGGATACGGACTGCGTCCAGCGGAATAGGCGTTACAAGCTGTTCTTCTTCGTTTTTTTCAACGGCAGTCGCTAATGCCAAAATCCCTTCGTTTCCTTGCTCAATAAATTCGAGCAGCGTTTCCGGAAAAGGCAGGAAGAAGGCTTCTTCTAATGAAATCGTGCTGTAGATACCGGATTCATCGGCGGTGAGGACGCCCCATTGCGGCAGCCCCATATATTCAAATGAGAGTAATTTTTTTATCATGCGTAAACCTCCTCTTACGATAGTATGCCTTTATTATAACAAGGGAAAAGAGAAAAGTATATTTAGAAAGAAGGAAAGAACCTGGAGATAATAAATTTTTGTAAAAAAGTGTTGACATCATACGTTTCAAATGGTAAGATATAGGAGCTGTCAGATAAAACAGTTAAACATGGTGGGTATGGTGAAGCGGTTAACACGGCGGATTGTGGCTCCGTTACTCGTGGGTTCGATCCCCACTACTCACCCCATAGGGGTATCGCCAAGTGGTAAGGCAACGGACTTTGACTCCGTCATGCGGTAGTTCGAATCTACCTACCCCTGCCAGCAAGTGATCCACTAGCTCA
>OHAY01000355.1_pt1 | contig 48734 bp, 38 predicted proteins | sample 1577191 | NCBI WGS metagenome assembly OHAY01 (sample SAMEA3541504, study PRJEB24748) | human gut metagenome | biome: human gut; feature: human-associated habitat; material: faeces | place: China | collected 2012 | reverse complement strand
AGATCCTTGATAGCCGCCATCTCGTCGTCGCTCAGACCCAGCGTCAGCGCGCGATGGCCCTCGTTGAGGCCGGCGAGGACCTTCTTGGCGGTCTCGAACTTGAACACAGCGGTCTTATCGCGCTTGGACTCCTTCTCAAGACGAGGCAGCGCCTTTTCGAGCGTGGCGATGTCGGCCAAGATCAGCTCGGTCTTGATGGTCTCCACGTCGGACTGAGGGTCGACCTTCTTGGACACATGCTCGACGTTGGGGTCGCTGAAGAAACGCACCACCTCGCAGATGGCATCGGTCTCGCGGATGTTGGCCAAGAACTTGTTGCCGAGGCCCTCGCCCTGGCTCGCACCCGCCACCAAGCCTGCGATGTCGACGAACTCGACCGTAGCCGGAACGATTTTCGTAGGATGGTCCAGCGTAGCGAGCGCTTCGAGGCGATCGTCAGGAACGGGGACCAGGCCGACGTTGGGCTCGATCGTAGCGAACGGATAGTTGGCAGCGAAACCGCTCTTCTTCGTAAGTGCGGTGAACAACGAGGACTTGCCGACGTTCGGCTTGCCGATGACGGCGACGCGGGTGTAGTCCGCGTCCGCATCGTCCGCATCCTCGGGCGGGAAGTGCTCCAGGCAGGCGTCGAGCAGGTCGCCCGTGCCGTGGCCGTGCACGGCGGAAACGGCGATGGGATCGCCGAGGCCTAAATTGTAGAACTCATAAAAATCAGGGTCGACCCGTCCGGTCGAGTCCATCTTGTTGACCGCCAGCACGATGGGCTTGCGGGATCGCAGCAGCATATTCGCGACCTCCTGATCGGAAGCCGTCAGGCCGGTCTTCACATCCGTCAGGAAAATGATGACGTCCGCGTGCTGAATGGCGATCTCCGCCTGTTCGCGCATGAACGACAAGATCTGATCGTCCGTGCGCGGTTCGATACCGCCGGTGTCCACCAGACGGAATTTGCGGCCGCACCACTCGCTCTCGCCGTAGATGCGGTCGCGCGTGACGCCCGGCGTATCCTCGACGATGGAGAGCCGCTGGCCGATGAGCTTATTAAACAGCATGGACTTGCCGACATTCGGCCGTCCAACGATCGCAACCAAAGGTTTCATCTCTCTGCCTCCTTTATTTCAAAGCGGCGCGCGATCGCACCGCTCTTTATCGCAAAGCAAAATATTACAAATACAGTATAACCGAATTTTCGAGGTTACGCAAGGCTAACCTTCTCTTGCAGCATAAGAAAAAGCTGAGTGGAGTTCCACTCAGCTTTTCTTAACGATTTTCGTTCCGAATCAATTATTCGGCTGCGACCTTGGACTCGATGACCTTGACCTGACGGCCGTTGTAGGTACCGCATTCCGGGCACATTCTGTGAGGCTGGTGCAGAGCGCCGCACTTCGGGCACGCGACAAGCGCGGGAGCGGTGAGCTTCCAGTGAGAAGAACGTCTCTTATCACGTCTCTGACGGGATACTTTCCCCTTGGGGACTGCCATGTTGACACCTCCTTAAAGTTAAGCTGAATGAACAGCGAATTTATTGTTCCAAAAGCTTTGCGAGGGCTGCTAACCTGGGGTCGACTTCCTTTTTGCAGCGGCACTTCTCATAGTTGAGGTTGACGCCGCAGCCGGAACACAAGCCCCTGCAATCCTCGCGGCAAAGGGTCTTGCTTGGCATATTGAGGATGAACGTCTCCCGCGCCAGCTCGCTGAGATCAACGGTTCCGTTGTCCAGCAGCAGGATATCGTCGTTGTCGTCTTCCTCCAGCTCCTCAGCGAGCAGACACTCAAACGGGACCTTGTACGGAAGATCAAACGGCGCTCCGCAGCGATCGCACACGGCGGAAAGCGTTGTAGTCAGGTCAAACTGCAACCGCAGCATCCCCGCAATGTTCTCTGCCTGCCCTACCACTGAGACCGGCCGAACCGCAGGACACACGCCGCCGAAGTCCACATCAGAAAAGTCCTCTGTAAAGTCAAAGGGAATTCTGCCTCCGGGGGTGTTAATGATACGTTTTACATCTAAAACCATGCTACACCTCGCAATGACACGAGTGATATTATAGAGGACGTTTTCTCGATTGTCAAATACTTTTTTCACGGTTGCGGCAAAAATTTTGACAGGATTTCTTTACTTTTTTTGCCCGCTATCGTACAATAGCAGAAAATCGCGCGCTGCGCAAGCGGAGGTGCCGCCCATGCGGGAGTTTCACATCGGAAAAAATGACGAAAATCAGCGGCTTGACCGCTTTCTCGGCAAGGCCATCCCCCTGCTCCCCGCGTCGCTCGCGCAGAAGTATATCCGCCTAAAGCGCATCAAGGTCAACGGCGCGCGCGCCCAGCGCGACCAGAAGCTCGTCGCGGGCGATATTTTACAGTGCTACATCAACGATGAGTTTTTCGAATCGCCGAGCGAGGAAAACGTTTACCTCACGATCACGACGCCGCGGCTCAAGATCGTCTACGAGGACGAGAACATCATGCTGCTCGACAAGCCCGCGGGAATGCTTGCCCACGCCGACGAGCACGAGAAAGTCAATACGCTCGTCAACCACATGCTCGCCTACCTCTATCAAAAGCGCGAGTGGCGGCCACGCGAGGAGAACGCCTTCACCCCCGCCCTCTGCAACCGCATCGACCGCAACACTGGCGGCATTGTCGTTGCGGCGAAAAACGCTGAAGCGCTGCGCATCCTGAACGACAAGATTCGCGACCGCGAGATCGCCAAATACTATTTATGTATCGCCCTCGGCCGCGTCGAGCCGCCGAAGGGCCGCATCGAGTGCTTTCTGCGCAAGGACGAGAAGAGCAACACCGTCCGCGTTTACCACCGCCCCGTGCCGGACGGCCGCAGCGCGATCACCTTATACCAAACGCTCCAGACGCGCGGCGAGCTGTCGCTTCTGGAGGTCGAGCTGCTCACGGGCCGTACGCATCAGATTCGCGCGAGCATGGCCGACCTCGGCCATCCCCTGCTCGGCGACGGCAAGTACGGCGTCGGCAGCGTGAACCGCAAATATGGCGAAACGCATCAGGCGCTCTACTCCTACCGTCTGCGCTTCGACTTTTCCAGCGACGCGGGCATCCTCGAATATCTGCGCGGACGCGAGTTTCAGGTGGATGAGGTCCCGTTTCAAAAGAAGTACTTTGGTTAAATCCCACAAGCGGAGAGCTGCAATCGGCTCTTCGCTGTTTTATTTTTCAAAAGTTCAAAATATTGAACTTTTTGTTAAATATACTCTTGCAATTTTGCACGCGCTGTGTATAATAGTCTCGGTTTAGCAAAAACTGACCAAAAGTTTAGTATATCGAACGAGGAGGCGTGTGTATGGACATTGGCAATAAGATCAAGCAGCTGCGAACGCGACAGGGACTGACTCTGGAGGAGCTTGCCAGCCGAAGCGAGCTTACGAAGGGGTTCTTGTCCCAGTTAGAGCGCGACCTTACCTCCCCCTCGATCGACTCGCTCAGCGATATCCTCGAGGCCCTCGGCACCAACCTCTCGGAATTCTTTCAGGAGGATAAAAACGACCAGTTTGTCTTCCGCTCCGAAGACTTTTTCGTCGACGAGCGCGAGAACTGCACCGTCAACTGGATCGTTCCCAACACGCAGAAAAACCAGATGGAGCCCATTTTATTGGAACTTCCCGCCGGCGGCGAATCGTTCGAGATCGAGCCGCACAACGGCGAGGAGTTCGGTTATGTGCTTGACGGCAGCGTCATTTTGGAGTGCGACGGCGAACGCAGCGTCGTGCGCCGCGGCGAAACGTTCTATCTCCACGGCAGAACGTTCCACTACCTCAAAAATGAACGCAAGACCACCGCGCGCATCCTCTGGGTCTGCACGCCCCCGCTTTTTTAACTACTATTCTATAAAATTGTGAGGATATCGGAAATGGCCGAAGAAAAGAAAAAGATCATTCAATTCAAGAACATCGTCAAGAGCTTTGAGGACGGACAGGTCGTTCTCAAGGGCGTCTCTCTTGACATTTACGAAAATGAGTTCGTCACGCTGCTTGGCCCCTCTGGCTGCGGCAAGACGACACTGCTGCGCATCCTCGGCGGCTTTTTGCAGCCGAGCGAGGGCAAGGTGCTCTTCGACGGTGAGGACATCGTCAGCGTCCCGCCCTACAAGCGCGAGATCAACACCGTCTTCCAGAAGTATGCCCTCTTCCCCCACATGGACGTGTACGACAACATCGCCTTTGGCTTGACGCTCAAAAAGGAGCCGAAGGACGTCATCGAGCAGAAGGTCATGCGTATGCTGCGCCTTGTGAGCCTTGAGGACTATGCCCACCGCAACGTGACCGAGCTCTCCGGCGGCCAGCAGCAGCGCATCGCCATCGCCCGCGCGCTCGTTAACGAGCCGAGCGTGCTGCTGCTCGACGAGCCGCTCGGCGCGCTCGACTTAAAGCTCCGCAAGGAGATGCAGCAGGAGCTCAAATACATCCAGCAGGAGGTCGGCATCACGTTCATCTTCGTCACGCACGATCAGGAAGAGGCGCTGACGATGTCCGACAAGATCGTCGTCATGAATGCGGGTGAAATTCAGCAGATCGGTACGCCGACCGAAATCTACCGCACCCCCGTCAACGAATTCGTCGCCAAGTTCATTGGCGAGACGAACATCATCGACGGCGTCATGCTTGAGGACGACCTCGTCATGTTCGAGGACAAGAAGTACGCCTGCCGTGCCCGCGGCTACAATAAGAACGAAAAGGTCGACGTCGTCATCCGCCCCGAGCACCTCGACATTGTCCCGCGTGCCGAGGGTATGCTCAAGGGCACGGTCAAGTCTCAGCTTTTCAAGGGCATGCACTATGAAACCGTGGTCGAAACGCGCGTCGGTACGTCCATCACCGTGAAGATGCAGGTCTCGCAGGACCGCCCTGTCTACAACGAGGAAAAGGGCGAGAAGATCAGTGCGAACGCCTTCCTTCTGGACGTGGAGGACGTCGAAGAGCTCGACGACGCCAAGGTCGTCGCCCTCGCCTCTGCCGAGGCGTGGGACGCCGAGACCGAGGAGCCCATCTCCATCAAGACCGTCGAATACGACATCAAGCCCGAGACCGGCAACTACACCGTGACCTTTGCCACCGCGAACGATACGTCTATCACCGTCAAGGTGCTCGTCGTAGCGCAGAACCGCGTCGAGAGCAAGGTCTATCAGGAAGAAATTTACGCGATGAACTTCTTCAAAAAGGTCGAGGACATTCAGGAGAGCATCGCGCTCGACACCGACCTTGAGACCTGGGCCAGCGCGTCGGCGTGGTCCCTCGAAGACGGCGAGCAGGTCGAGATCACGGATGTCAAGTACGACTTCGACCCCGAGACCATCACCCCGGGCGTTTACGATGTGACCTTCTCCACCGAGGGCTATGAGTACAAGGTCTCCACCACCCACGCCTTTGAAGAGGGCGAGCAGGTCGGCCTTGTCTTCCGTCCCGAGGACATCCACGTGATGAAGAAGGAGGGTCAGTGGTGAAGCGCTTTCGTTCCATGACTTACCCGTATATCGCGTGGATCATCGCGATCATCGTGGTGCCGATGCTTCTGATCGTGCTCTATGCCTTCACGACCTCCGGCAACTCGGTGCTGACATTCCAGTTCACCTTTGAGAACTTTGCCCGCTTCGTCACGGACAAGGTCTTTATGGATGTGTTGCTGCGCTCGCTCTATATCGCGCTCATCACAACGCTCATCTGCGTCGTGCTCGGCTACCCCATCGCCTACGTCATCGCGCAGCGCGGCGGCCGCAGCAACACGATCTTAATTCTGCTCATCACCATGCCGACCTGGGTCAACATGCTGGTGCGCACCTATGCTTGGATGGGCATTTTGCAGGACGAGGGCATCTTCAACACGATCCTTTCGTGGTTCGGCATCGGCCCCGTGTCGATAATCCACACGAGCTTTGCCGTCATCCTCGGCATGGTCTATAACTTCATTCCCTTTATGATCCTGCAGATCCACACGTCCCTTGCCAAGATGGACAAGAGCCTTTTGGAAGCCGCCAACGACCTCGGTGCAACGCCGGTGCAGGCATTCCTGCGCGTGACGCTGCCGCTCTCGCTTCCCGGCGTGATCTCCGGCATCACGCTCGTGTTCCTGCCCGCGGTGTCGAGCTTCTTCATTCCGAAGCTTCTCGGCGGCGGACAGTACGTCCTCGTCGGCAACATCATTGAAACGCAGTTCCTCACCACTGGTGACTGGAACTTCGGCTCGGCCATCTCGCTCATCATGGCGGTCATCATCATGATCTCGATGTGGCTGACGCGCAAGGCGGACGTTCAGGTCGCCTCGCAGGGAAAGGAGTGAGAAGCGCATGAAAAAGAAAACCTCTGTCGGCTCGAAGATCATCCTGACGCTCACGATGCTCTTCTTCTACCTCCCCATCCTCTATATCATTATCTTTTCGTTCAACGATTCCCGCTCGCTGACGAAGTTCGGCGGCTTCTCGCTCCGCTGGTATGAAAAGATGTTCGCCGATTCGACGATGATGGAGGCTGTGCTCTACACGGTCATCATCGCCATCATCGCGACGGTCGTCGCGACAGTCGTCGGCACGATCACGGCCATCGGTCTTTCTAAATCCCGCAAGGTTGTGCAGAAGATGGTCGAGCGCATCAACGACCTGCCCGTGATGAACCCCGATATCGTCACGGCCATCTCACTTCTGATGTTTTTCAGCGTCCTCACGGTCAAAAAAGGCTTCGGCACGCTGCTCATCGCGCATATCATGTTCTGTATCCCCTACGTGATGCTCTCCGTTACGCCGAAGCTCCGCTCGCTCGACCCTAACCTGATCGACGCAGCGATGGACCTTGGCGCAACGCCGTTCCAGGCGCTCGCGAAAGTCATTGTGCCGCAGATCAAGCCGGGTATCGTCTCCGGCGCGCTCATTGCGTTCACGATGAGCTTTGACGACTTCGTCATCTCGTACTTCACAACGGGCAACGGCGTCAACAACATTTCGATTTTGGTCTACACGATGTCCAAGCGCGTGAACCCGTCCATCAACGCCCTTTCTACCATTGTGATTCTTCTCATTACGCTGGTGCTCGGCGTCGTGAACATCGTGCCGATCGTGCGCGAAAAGCGCGAAAAGGACAGCAAGTCCTCCCGCGCCGTGAGCCGCAAGGCCATGGCGGCTGTTGCCGCCGTGCTGGTGCTGGCCGTTGTCGGCGGCACCGTGGGCGCGAGACTTTCCCAGCAGCACAAGAGCGCCGCGGCTGTCGAGAAGTACGGCAGCAACGTTTTGAAGCTCTATCTCCCCGGCGAGTACCTCGGCGAGAACGTCATCTCCGACTTTGAAAAGCAGTACGGCGTGCGCGTCATCGTCGAGAACTTCGACTCCAACGAGATGATGTACACCAAGCTCATGGCCGGCGACCGCTACGATGTCATCATTCCGTCCGACTACATGATCGAACGCCTGATGAACGAGGACTTCCTCCAGCCGCTTGACAAGAGCATGATCCCCAACATGGAGAACATGTCTGATGCCGTGCTCGGTATGAGCTACGACCCGGACAACACGTACTCCATCCCCTACTTCTGGGGCAGCGTCGGTCTCGTCTACAACCACGAGAACGTCGACCCTGCCGTCATCGAGAGCGAGGGCTGGGAGGTCCTGCGCAACACCGACTACGCCGGTCACATCTACATCTACGATTCCGAGCGCGACTCGTTCATGATGGCGTTCAAGGCGCTGGGCTACTCGATGAACACCGAGGACCCCAACGAGATCAACGACGCCTATGAGTGGCTCCTGCAGATGAACAACACCATGTCCCCCGTCTACGTGACCGACGAGGTCATCGACGGCATGATGAACGGCTATAAGGACATCGCCGTCGTCTACTCCGGCGACGCAGCCGTGGTGCTTGATGAAAACGAAGACATGAGCTTCTATATGCCCTCCCAGGGCACGAACATCTGGTGCGATGCGATGGTTATTCCCGCAAACGCCGAGAACCCGAAGCTCGCCCACGAGTTCATCAACTACATGCTCACCTATGAAGCCGCGTTTGACAACACTGAAACGGTGGGTTATACTTCTCCCAACGCGGAAGTGTTTGAAGAAATGACCACGTCCGAGGATCTCTACGCGGACAATGCCGCCTACCTTCCCCGCAGCGGCTACGACAAGGACGAGATGTTCCACGACAATCAGACTCTCATGCGCGAGCTGAGCAAGCTCTGGATCAAGGTCAAAGCTGCCAAGTAATATCGTAAAGGAGTTTTTTAAGATGAAAATCGGAGATACTTTTACCGTCAAGAAAGTTGTCACGGAAGACATGACCGCTGCCGCGCTCGGCAGCGGCGGTCTGCCGGTGTTTGGCACGCCGTATCTCGTCGCGATGGTCGAAAACGCCGCCTTCACCTATCTTCAGCAGGAGCTGCCCGAGGGTAAGAGCACCGTCGGCACCAAGGTCGAGGTCTCCCATGTCTCCCCCTCGCCCGTTGGCATGGAGATCACCGTTACCGTCGAGGTCACGGACATTTCCGCAAATGGCAAGATGGTCGACTTCAAGGCCACCGCGACCGACACCGCTGGTCTCATCGGCGAGGGCACACACCAGCGCGCCGTCATCACCGTGGATCGCTTCATGGACAAGTGCCAGGCCAAGCTCGGCTGATTTTGTAAGGAGGAACCCTGATGCATTATTCGGGAGCCGTTTACCGTCCCCCCAGCGAGGCGCGCAGCCTCATCGTGCAGTGCACGCTCGGGTGCAGCCACAACAAATGTGCGTTCTGCACGATGTACAAGGACAAAAAGTTCTCCATCAACCCCATTGAGCAGGTGCTCTCCGACCTCGACGAGGCACGCGCCTACGGGCGCTATATCGAGAAGATCTTTTTAGCCGACGGCGACGCGCTGATCCTGCCGATGGATTACCTTCTGACCGTTCTCGACTATATCTGCGACCATTTCCCTACCTGCAAGCGCGTTGCGGCTTACGCAACGACCAAGGCCATCATGCGCAAGACGGACGACGAGCTGCGTACGCTGCGCGAGCACGGCCTCGGCATCGTGTATATCGGCCTTGAGAGCGGCAACGAGGAGCTTCTCAAAAAGTTCTGCAAGGGCGTTACTGCCGAGGAGATCGTCTTAAACGCCATCCGCTGCAAGCAGGCGGGCATCGCCACCTCCGTCACGGCCATCAACGGCATGGCGGGCGCGAACGGCGACTGGCAGACCCACGCCATCGACACGGCGAAGGCCGTTTCCCGCATGAAGCCCGACTATATCGCGTTTTTGACGCTTCGCGTCTACTCGGGCACGCCGCTGCACGACTGGATCGCGAGCGGCGAGTTCAAGATGATGGAGCCGCCCGAGCTGATGCGTGAAACACGCCTCTTTTTGGAACACATCGACTCCGACGGCAGCATCTTCCGCTCGAACCACGCGTCGAACTACCTCCCCCTCGGCGGTACGCTCAACCGCGACCGCGAGGCGCTGATCCACACGATCGACGAAGCGCTCGACGGCAAGGTTAGACTTCGCCGCGCCGTCGAACTGGGACTGTAATCGTAAAAAAATAAGACCTGCCGCAAAGCAGGTCTTATTTTTTTACGTGATGCTTTCCCAAAACGTTTTATGCTCTTCCGCGCCGCCGTCATCAAAAAACGCATGGAACGCCGCGTCCATCGCGCTGCGGCTGAAGTCGCTGTAAATGCCTACGGTCTCAATGCCCTCATAGAAGCGGACGTTCGCCGCGCTGTGGCTTGGTGCTTCATCGTAGGCCGTGGCCAGCGTTTTTGCGGTTTTCAACTCGTCTTTCGCGCCGTCAAAATCGAGGCAGTTATACAAAAGCCGCGCGAGCGCCGCATGCGAGGCCGCGCTGATCTTGTCGAGCTCGCTGACCACGCCCTCTTTCCTGAGACCGGAGAGCACCGAATGCTTCCACTGCAAAATGTCGATGGCCGACGTCATATCTTCCCTTGCCTCAAACACATTGGCAAAGCCGTCGCACACGCGCACGAGCGATGTCACTGCGCGCAGCAGCGCCATTGAAAGATAGGGTACGCCCTCTTCGCGCCGCTCCTTGACGAGCGCAAGCAGACAGCCGATCTGGTCGTCGAGCAGCCCGCAGGCGTTGTTCTCTTTGTAGAGCGCGAGCGCGCGTTCCCAGTCCTTCATGTCGAGCAGCACGTTTGCCATATCGAGACGGAGCGACATTTCGCTCACCTGCGGGTCGCTGTTCTGCGGCAGCAGGCGGATAGCGTGCGTCAGTAAGTCGAGCGCGCGGCGCTGCAAGGCTTTATCCTTCCGCGTGCCGCCCGCCATCTCGAAGAGCTTGGCGCATTCGTAGACGACAGTAAAGGTGTTCGGGAACTTTTGCAGGGCCTTTTCCGCCTCGGCAAGGCCCTCGTCATATCTGTCCTCGCGGCGCAGGACTTTCAGCCGCTCGCTGACGCTCTTGCGGTCGTTCGAGCGCAGGCGATAGCCCAAGAGCGCGTCGACTGAGAGGTCAAAAAAGTCCGCGAGCTCCATCAGCATCGGGATCTCCGGCAGGCTCTGCCCCTGTTCCCACTTGCTCACCGCCGCAACGGAGACGCCCATCGCCTCGGCCAGCTGCTCCTGCGTCAGCCCCTCCTGCCGGCGGTAAAAGCGAATTTGATCTGCCACATGATTTTCCATACACTGCTCCTCTCTCGTCCCATGCAGGGCGATTTGTTTTTGCCATGGCCACAGTATACCGCCCAAAAAGCAAAAACAACAGCAATCGCCGGTAGAATCAGTTGAGAAATTTTTCAATCGTCAGTTGAATTGACCGTCAAGTCCGTCCTCGCGGCGAGCGAAGCAATGCCGCCTCGGCAAGCAAAAGCAAGATTGATAGAAGCTGAAGTAGGACGCAGTTGCGTAAGGCTACCGACACGCAGGCAGAACGGCAGCGGGTAGTAGAAGCAGAGATAAATCGTATAGCAACAACACCTGGCAGGCACCCGATTGCGCAGCGCGTGCACCTCTTCAAGCCCAAATCCCGCAATGTCGGGGTCAAGGGGCAGAGCCCCTTGCGTTCTCTTGGGAGATCAAAAGGGGGCCATTCTCTCACGTGAGAGAATGGCCCCCTTATCCGCGTCCCCTGCACGGTGCAGGGAAAAACGCCCCCCTGCGAGTACGCAGGGAACAATACAACACAGTGTGTTAAAACAATGTTAACTGGCTCGTTTCAGGCAATCCCGCAAACGCGCCGAGGGCGCGCAGCTGGTCGATATGCGTCTGCGACAGCTTGTTGCAGCAGAGGGAAAACTCCTCCACCGATGTAAAGTCCTTCCCCTTGCGCTTCTCGACGGTGTCGAGCGCTGCGGTCTCGCCGAGTCCGCGGACAGACGTGAACGGCGGCAGCAGGCCGTTTTCCGTGACGACGAACTTCGTCGCATCGCTGCGGTAGATATCGATGGGCTCAAAGTGGAAGCCGCGCAGGCAGAATTCGTAGCAGACTTCAAGCGTCGTCATCAAGTCCTGTTCCACGGCGGTCGCATCCTTGTTGTTTTCGATCTCGCGGATGCGGCGGCGCAGCGCGTCGGCGTCCTTGCAGCACTCGGCGGCGTCGAACGCCTTGGCGCGGATGGAGAAGAACGTCGCGTAGAACGCGAGCGGCTCGTGCACCTTGAACCACGCGATGCGGAATGCCATCATGACGTATGCGACCGCGTGCGCTTTCGGGAAGAGGTAACCGATCTTCGCAAGCGACTCGATGTACCACTCCGGCACATCGTGCTTGCGCATCTCCTCGACCCACATCGGCCAGTCCCCTGCCTTGCCGCCCTTGACCTTGCCCTTTCGGACGGCCTCCATGATCTTAAAGCTCATCTTCGGGTCAAGCCCCATAGAAATGAGGTAGAGCATGATATCGTCACGGCAGCCGACGGTCTCCAGAACGCTCGCCGTGCCGCTGACGATCAGATCCTTCGCGTTGCCGAGCCACACGTCCGTGCCGTGGGAGAAGCCTGAAAGGCGCAGCAGTGTGTTGAAGTCCTTGGGCTGCGTGTCGACGAGCATCTGGCGCGTGAAGCGCGTGTTAAACTCGGGGATCGCGACGGCGCCCGTGGGGCCGAGCACTTCGTCGTTCTCGTAGCCGAGCACCTTGGACGAGATGAAGATCGACATCGTGTCGGGGTCGTCGAGCGGGATAGCGCGGGCGTTCACGCCCGTCAGATTTTCGAGCATGCGGATCATCGTCGGGTCATCGTGGCCGAGCATATCGAGCTTTAAGAGGTTGTCCTCCATGCAGTGATATTCGAAATGCGTGGTGATCGTGTCGCTGTCGGGGTCGTCCGCAGGGTGCTGTACGGGGCAGAAATCCTCGATATCCATGTCGTCCGGCACGACGACGAGTCCGCCGGGATGCTGGCCCGTCGTGCGTCGCACGCCGACGCAGCCCGCCGTCAGGCGGTCGATCTCGGCGTTGCCCGCGGCGATGCCGTTTTCCTCGAGGTATTTTTTGACGAAGCCGTAGGCCGTCTTCTCCGCGAGCGTACCGATCGTACCCGCGCGGAACACCTGCGTCTTGCCGAACATCTCGACCGCGTGCGCGTGGGCGCGCGCCTGATATTCGCCCGAGAAGTTGAGGTCGATATCCGGCACCTTGCCGCCGCCGTAGCCGAGGAAAGTTTCAAACGGGATGTCGAAGCCGTCTTTGGCATACTTCGTGCCGCAGACGGGACACATTTTATCGGGCATGTCCGCGCCACAGCCATACTCGCCCGCGTGGAACTCGACGTTGCGGCACTTCGGGCAGCGGTAGTGCGGCGGCAGGGCGTTGACCTCGGTGATGCCGGCCATGTACGCTACGAGCGACGAGCCGACCGACCCTCGCGAGCCGACGAGGTAGCCGCACTCGAGCGAGCGCTGCACGAGCTTCTGCGCCGACATGTAGACGACGTCGTACTTGCCCAGAATGCTGCCGAGCTCGACGTTCAGCCGGTCGACGATCAGCTGCGGCAGATCGTCGCCGTAAAGCTCGTGCGCTTTCCCCCACACCATGCGGTTAAGGTCTTCTTCCGAATTTTCAAGCCGCGGCGGGAACAGCCTGCCCTTGGGCAAAAGCTCGATATCCTCCACCTGCTCGGCGATGGCGCGGGTGTTCGTCACGACGACCTCGTAGGCTTTCTCCTTGCCGAGGTAGTCAAATTCCTTGAGCATTTCGTCCGTCGTGCGGAAGTAGAGCGGGACGGGCTCGTTTGCGTCGGCGAATTTCTTTGACGCGAGCAGGATATGGCGATAAACCTCGTCTTCGGGGTCGAGGAAGTGGACGTCGCCCGTTGCGCAGACGGGCTTGCCGAGCTCTTCGCCAAGCTTGACAACAGTGCGGTTGAAGTCCTTGAGGTCTTCGTCGTCGCGCACCGTGCCGTCGCGCACCATGAAGCGGTTATTGCCGAGCGGCTGAATTTCAAGATAGTCGTAGAACGAGGCGATGCGCTTGAGCTCATTCCAGTCCTTGTGGTCGACGATGGCGCGGAACAGCTCGCCCGCCTCGCAGGCAGAGCCGATGATCAAGCCCTCGCGATGCGCGACAAGCTCGCTTTTCGGGATGATCGGCACGCGCTTAAAGTATTTGAGGTTCGATGCCGAGATGAGCTGGTAGAGGTTCTTGAGGCCCACCTTGTTCTTGGCGATCAGAATGATGTGCTTTGGGAAACGGTTGCGCTTGACGCCGAGCGGGCGGAGTTTCGTCATCTCATCGTTGATCTGCTGGAGGCGCGTGACGCCGCGCTCTTCGAGCATGACGAAGAACTTGGCCAGCATCTGCGCGACCGGGACCGCATCGTCGGACGCGCGGTGGTGGTTGAACTGCGGGAGCTGCAAGTGGTCGGCCACGATGTCGAGCTTGTACTTGCCGAGCTCGGGCAGGAGATTCTGCGCGAAAATCAGCGAGTCGAGATACGTCGGCTCGAACGGGATGCCGCACTTTTTGCAGCCTGCGCGGATGAAGCTGATATCAAACTCCGCATTGTGCGCAGCGAGCGGGCGGCCGCCCGCAAAGGCCAAAAACGCGTGCAGCGCGTCCTCCAGCTTCGGCGCGCCGCGCAGCATGTCGTCTGTGATGCCGGTCAGGCCGATGATCTCAGGCGAAAGCCGGCGCTCGGGGTCGACAAAGGTTTGGAACGTGTCGACGATCTCGCCGTCTTTCAGAATGACCGCACCGATCTCGGTGATGGCATCGTGCGCGACCTTCAGACCCGTTGTTTCAATGTCGAAACAGCAGATCTCAGTCGAAAAATCGCCGTCCTGCGGGCCGTGCACACAGATACGGTCGTCGATGTTGTTGAGAAAATAGCCCTCACATCCGTAAAGGAGTTTTATTTTACCCTCGCCGGTGTGCCAGGCGTCCGGGAAGCTCTGCGCTACGCCGTGATCCGTGATGGCGATGGCGGGCATCCCCCACTTGATCGCGCGCTTGACGACCGCGGCGGTGTCGGTCAGCGCGTCCATGTTGGACATACGGGTATGTAAGTGCAGCTCGACGCGCTTTTCCTCCACCGTGTCCGTGCGCTCGGCGTGGTCGATCTGCATGATGTCCTGCGGGTTGAGCTGCATATCCTTACCATCGTAGGAGAGCTCCATGCGGCCGCTGACGCGCAGCCACATGCCGACGCTGATCTTGCCGAGAAGCTCCGTCGCCTCGCGCTCGGGCATGCTGCGGCGGATGAAGAGCGAGCCTTCGTAGTCCGTCATTTCGAGCAACATCGTCCAGACGCCGGCGCGGCGCGTCTCGTGGCAGTCGAACTTGAAGACCTTGCCCTCAACGACGACGTGACCGGCCTTTGGCGTCAGCTCGCTGATGGGGAGCACTCTCCCCTTTGCAATCTCGCGGCCCATGATGACACTGCCGCTGCCGCTCACCTTGCGGCCAGCGTTCTTCAACATGTCGGGAAAGGCCTCCGCCGTTGATTTGACGTGGATGTCCACGCGCTTTAAGTCGTAATTGCGCGCAAGAAGCTGCTCGACCGTTTCGCGCGTCGAGTCGTTCATCTCCGCGCGCACGGTCATGTCGAGCGTCATCGTGCGCTTTTCCGGCTCGAGCACCATGTTCGTGACCATCGCGGCGTTGAGCGGGACGCGCAGGTCAAAATCCGGCGAAAAGTCGGTGAATAATTCAAAAAAAGGAATCTTTTGTGCCATAGCCACAACCTTATCTCAGTATCGTTTCCGCTCGGTCAGAGTTTTTTGATTTCCTCCATCAAAGCGTCGACAAGCTTTTCCTGCGGCACTTTGTAAAGGATTTTTCCTTTTCGGAAAATCATGCCCTCACCTTTACCGCCGGCCACGCCGATATCGGCGGCCGAGGCCTCGCCGGGCCCGTTGACGACGCAGCCCATCACGGCGACCGTGATATTCTTCCTGCAGTCGGCAAGACGGCGCTCCAGCTCCTCGGCGATCGGGATCATGTCGTACGCCGTGCGGCCGCACGTCGGGCAGGAGACGAGGTTCACACCGCTGCGGCGGATGCCGCAGGCCTGCAAAATGCGCTTGGCGGCGCAGACCTCTTCCACGGGGTCCGCCGTGAGCGAGACGCGCATCGTGTCGCCGATGCCCTCGCACAGAAGGCCGCCGATGCCGATGGCGGACTTCAAAAGCCCCATCGTGGGCGTGCCCGCCTCGGTCACGCCGAGGTGGAGCGGATAGTCGACCTTTTCGTGCAGAAGGCGATAGGCCGCCATGTTGAGCGGTACATCAGAGCTCTTGACCGAGATGCAGATCTCGGTAAAATCGAACTTTTCAAGCAGCCGCACATGTCTGAGCGCGCTCTCGACGAGCGCCTCGGGCGTCACGCGGCCATATTTTGCGAGCAGCTCCTTTTCAAGCGAGCCGCCGTTCACGCCGATGCGGATGGGAACCTTGTGTTCACGGCAGGCGTCTACGACCGCCTTGACGCGGTCATCTCCCCCGATGTTGCCGGGGTTGATGCGAATTTTGTCCGCGCCGCGCGCCGCCGCTTCGACGGCGAGACGGTAGTCGAAATGAATGTCCGCGACGAGCGGGATGGAGATATTCTCCTTAATTTCACTCAGCGCGTGCGCGGCCTCCATATTCGGCACCGTGACGCGCACGATCTCGCAGCCCGCCTCTTCGAGCGCGTGGATCTGCGCGATGGTGGCCTTGGCATCCTCAGTGTGCGTGTTGCACATCGACTGGATCGTGACCGGCGCGCCGCCGCCGATAGCGACGCCGCCTGCGATAATTTGCTTGCTCATAAGATCATCCTCCTCACAGGAGCTTGACAATGTCGTGGAACGTGACGAACAGCATCAGCGCCATTAAAAGCGCAAAGCCGATGCCGTTGATGACGTTCAGATATTTGGACGGAATCTCTTTCTTGAACAGCGCCACGGCGATGCCGTTGACAAGCAGGAACAGCACGTGTCCGCCGTCGAGTGCGGGCAGCGGCAGCAGGTTCATCACGGCGAGGTTCACCGCGATCATCGCGGCGAAGTAGAGAATGCTCTCGAGTGCCGCGCCGAAGCCCGCCTCGGCCTCGGTCTCCTTGCCGACCTCCGTGATGGTCGAGACGATGCCGACCGGGCCGCTCAGATCGTTGACGCCCGCCGCGCCCGAAAGCAGCATTTGCAGGCTCAGTCTCACGATGCGGACATAGTCCATCGTCTGGTACCAGCTGTATTGCAGGCGCAGAAGCGGCGTCGCCTCGACGATCCCGCCGTAGGTAAAGCCGTAGGCCTCGTACTCCTTACCGTTTTCGTCGGTGTAGACTTGCCTGGTGAGCGTGCGGTCGAACTTTTTGCCGTCGCGCAGGACGGTCATGTCGATCGTGCCCGTGTCGCCAAGGCCCATGATGAGCGACACGTCGCTCTTTAAATAAATGCGCTCACCGTTGATGGCGTAGATCGTGTCGCCGGGCATCAGGCCGTCCTCTCCCTGCTGCGGGAAATCGGGGTTCAGCTCGACGATCTCCGTCGTGTAGAATGCCTGCGCACCCGCATACAGACAGATGACGATGATGAGGCCCGTCAGGAAGTTCATGAACGCGCCCGCGACGAAGATGATGAACTTCTTCCACCAGACCTGGCGGCCCAGCGCGCGGTCGTCGTCCGAATCCTCGTCCTCGCCCTCCATGGCGCAGTAGCCTCCGATGGGCAGGAGCCGCAGGGAGTATTCGGTGTCCCCTTTCGTCTTATGGAAGAGCTGCGGGCCCATGCCGATGGAAAATTCATTGACGCGCACGCCGCAGGCCTTGGCCGCCAAAAAGTGGCCAAACTCATGCACGGCGATGAGCACGCCGAAAATCAGGATCGCAATGAGAATATAAACCATGGTCTCTCCTAAATTTGGTCAGTTGAGCTTTTCGCGCACGACCTCGCGCGCGAGCCGGTCTGCTTCCAGAATATCCGAAAGCTGCGGCTGATATACCGTCTCGGTTTTATCGAGCGCCGCTTCGATGAGGTCAGGGATGGCACAGATGCCGATCTCGTCGCACAGAAATGCCGCGACAGCCTCTTCGTTCGCGCCGTTCATCGCCGCGCAGTAGACATTGCCGATGGCGGCGCACTGCTTGGCGATCTTCAGGCAGCGGAAGACCTCTTCATCGGGCTCGGCGAACGTCAGCGGCGGGCACTTGAGAAGGTCAAGCGGCTCCGCGGGCGAAACGGCCCTGTTGGGGTACGTCATCGCGTAGCGGATGGGCAGCTTCATGTCCGGTGTGCCGAGCTGGGCGAGCATCGCCCCGTCGTGAAACTCGACGAGCGAGTGCACGATGCTCTGGCGATGGATGACCGCGTCGACCTGACGCAGCGGCAGGCGGTAGAGCCGCATGGCCTCGATGATCTCAAGGCCCTTGTTCATCAGCGTCGCGGAGTCGATGGTGATCTTCGCACCCATTGTCCAGTTCGGGTGCTTGAGCGCGTCGGCCTTCGTCTTAGTCGCAAGCTCCTGCAGGCTCAGGCCGTAGAACGGCCCGCCCGAGCAGGTCAGAATGAGGCGCTTGATCTCACCGCGGTCGCGGCAGCCCTGCAAGCACTGGAAGATCGCGCTGTGCTCGCTGTCGACGGGGACGATCTCCGCGCCGCAGCGCTCAGCCGCAGCCACGACGAGCTCTCCCGCGCAGACGAGCGTTTCCTTGTTGGCAAGCGCGATGCGCTTTTTCTTCTCGATTGCCGCGAGCGTCGGCTGGAGTCCGATCATGCCCATCACGGCGGTGACGACCGTGTCAGCGTCGTCCGCCGTGGCCGCGGCCAGAAGGCCCTCCATGCCGGAGAGCACTTGGGTGTTTGTGTCGGAAAGCCGCGCGCGCAGCTCACGCGCCGCGTCCTCGTCATAAAGCACGGCAAGACGCGGGCAAAATTCCCGCGCCTGCTGTTCGATGAGGTCAACGCTTTTATTCGCCGTCAGCGCAGCGACGGAAAGCCCCAGCTCGCGCGCCACCTCAAGCGTCTGGCGGCCGATGGAGCCGGTGGAACCGAGTAAAGCAATACTCCTTGTCATAATAAGCCTCCGCAGACCGCAGCCCACACGACCGGCGCGATGAAGAGCGTGGAGTCAAAGCGGTCGAGCATGCCGCCGTGCGTCAGGAAGAGGTGGCTGTAATCCTTGATACCGGCCTCGCGCTTGACGAGCGACATGGAGAGGTCGCCGAGCTGGCCGAAGATGTTGGCCACCACGCCCACGAGAATCAGCATGAGGTAATTGGGCGCGTAGCCGAGCCATGCCTTGCCGACAACGCCGAGCAGCACCAGCGCAAGCGCGCTGCCGATGGGCCCACCGATCGCGCCTGCCCAGGTCTTGTGCGGGCTGACGTGCGGCGCCATCTTGCGCTTGCCGAACCACATGCCAAAGTACATCGAGAGTGCATCGCCCGCAAACGCGACGCAGAACGGCGCGAGTACATAGAGCTTGCCATAGTTTTCGTCCATGCGCAGCAGGAAAATGCAGCTGTACATCGCCGGGAATACGATGCCGCCGACAATGGACACCGCTACATCGTGGAACGTGAACGGTTTTTCCTTTCCGTAAGAGACAACCGCAAAGAGGAACGCCATCATCACAAGAATCCAGCGGAAGATCGTAACGGTCGAAATCGGAAGATCGTATGTGCCGCTCATCTCTTCCTTAAAGAGCCATATCTCCTGCATGACGACCGTTGTGACAAGTCCCCAGTAGAAATTCGCCGGGACGTTCTCTCCCGCCGTGTGCAGCAGCTCATAGGCCGCGATGCCCGCGATGCCGCAGACGACGAGCATCGTCGCCCATGCGGGGCAGGCAAGCAGCACGGCGAGCAGCGCCGGCAGGCCGACGACAACCACCAACCATCTTTGTTTCATTTCTGTTTCTCCTGTTTCAGTCCGCCGAAGCGGCGCTCGCGATGCTGATACGCGATGAGCGCCTTGTCGAATTCTTTCTCGGTAAAGTCGGGCCAGAGCGTGTCGCAGAAGTAGAACTCACTGTACGCGCACTGCCACAAAAGGTAGTTGCTGATGCGCTTCTCTCCGCCGGGACGGATGAGAAGGTCGGGATCGGGAAGTCCGCTTGAATAGAGGTAGCGCGAAAAGCCCTCCTCGGTCAAAGCGTCCGCGTCCTGCTCCCCTGCCGCGCAGTCGCGCGCGAAGGCGCGGGCGGCGTGCAGGATCTCGTCGCGTCCGCCGTAGTTGAGGCAGACGTTGGCCTGAAAGCCTTCGATGCGGGAGGATATCTCATTCGTCTCATCGATGAGTTCCCGAAGTTCCGGCGTCAGGACGCTGAGATCGCCCAGAAAGCGCAGGCGGTTGCCGTCCTTTTCCATCGTGTCGATGCACTCGTGCAGATATTGCTCGAGTAAGTGCATGATGCCGTCGACCTCGTCCTTCGGGCGCTTCCAGTTTTCGGTCGAAAAGGCGTAGACCGTCAGATAGTCGATGCCCAGGTTCTTGCAGTAGGTGCCGAGCTTTCGAAACGTCTCCGCCCCCGCCTTGTGACCGGCCGAGCGCGGGAGGCCGCGCTTTTGCGCCCAGCGGCCGTTGCCGTCCATAATGACGGCAACATGACAAGGCAGGTTGTTCAAATCAACCTGCCCTGCCTTGTTCTCTTTGGAAAAGAGCCCCATATCAGACCGCCATGAGCTCCTTCTCTTTCTTCTCGAGAAGGGCGTCGACCTCTTTGCACATGTCGTCGGTCAGCTTCTGCAGGTCCTTTTCGGCGACCTTCAGGTCGTCCTCGGTGATCTCGCTGGCCTTCTGCTTCTTCTTGAAGGCCTCCATCGCGTCGCGGCGGATGTTGCGGATGGCGACCTTGCCGGTCTCGGAATACTTATGGATCTGCTTGACGAGCTCCTTACGGCGCTCCTCCGTGAGCTGCGGGAAGTTCAGGCGGATGGACTTGCCGTCGTTCTGCGGGTTGATGCCAAGGTCAGACTCCTGAATGGCGCGCTCGATGGGCTTGAGGGCCGTGCCGTCCCACGGGGTGATGACGAGCTGGCGCGGATCGGGAGAAGCGATGGCCGCGATCTGCTGGATGGGCGTGGGAGAGCCGTAGTAGTCGACGCTGATGCGGTCGAGCACAGAGGCGTTGGCGCGGCCTGCGCGCACAGAGGCAAAGTCCGCGTTCACCGCGTCGATGCTCTTTCTCATTTTGTCGGAATAAACCTTGTAATCTTCCTTATTCATGGGGATACCTCCTCAAAAATTTTTATCGTAAAGCCGCAAGTGCGGGGTCGCTCAGTTTTCGCCGACGATGGTGCCGATCTTCTCGCCCTCGACCGCACGGATGATGTTCTCCGGGTCCTTGAGCGCAAAGACGAGCACAGGAATGTGGTTGTCCATCGAAAGCGACGTGGCTGTGGAGTCCATGACCGCAAGGTGCTGGGCCAGCACGTCCTCATAGGAGATAGCGTCGTACTTGATCGCGTTTGCATCCTTGGCGGGGTCGGCGTTGTAAACGCCGTCGATGTTCTTGGCGAGCAGGATCACGTCGGCATTGATCTCCGCCGCGCGCAGCACCGCTGCCGTGTCGGTCGAGAAGAACGGAGAGCCGATGCCGCAGCCAAAGAGCACTACGCGGCCCTTTTCCAAATGCCGGATGGCGCGGGCTCGGATGTAGGGTTCGGCGACTTCTTTGATCTCCAGCGCCGTCTGCACGCGCACGTCGACGCCCTTCTGCTCGAGCACATCGGCGACCGCCATGCAGTTCATCGCCGTGGCCAGCATGCCCATGTGGTCGGCACGGGTGCGCTCGATGTAGCCCTCGCCGTTTTTCACGCCGCGCCAGAAGTTGCCGCCGCCGATGACGACGCCCATCTGCACACCCATGTCCGTGCACTTTTTGATGACGTCGCACACCTTGGAAACGACGTCGAAGTCGAAGCCGAAGTGCTTGTCGCCCGCCAGCGCCTCGCCGCTGATCTTGAGCAGCACGCGCTTATACTTGAGTTGAGCCATGCTCATAATCTCCCCTTTCAGGAACAAGTTCAAAATTTCACAGCTATTATTTTAGCGTATTTTTGCTCTTTTGCATAGGGGGAAAGCGTAAACTTTTTTCACAAATTCGCTCTTTCCTTTTTCGTCAAGTTGAACCGCCGTGAATAGCGGAAAAAAGCAGCCGTTTCATACGGCTGCTTTTTTAGATTTTTCGTTTACTTGATGTCCTTGATGCGGATAAGGTCCTTCAAAAGCTCGACCGTGCCATCGATGCCGAGCAGGCTCGAATCGATGCAGAGGTCATAGCTCTTGGCATCGCCCCAGTCCTTGGCGGAATAGTAGTTATAGTAGGAAGCGCGGGATTTATCCGTCTTCTTGATGCGGTCTTTCGCCTCGTTCTCGCTGATGCCGTTGCGGGCGGCAACGCGCTTGATGCGGTTTTCGAGCGGAGCCGTGATGAAGAGATTGATGACGTCGTCGCGATCCTTGAGCGCGTAGTCCGCGCAGCGGCCGATCAGGACGCAGGGGCCCTTGTCGGCGAGCTTTTTGATCGTGTCGTAGGTCGCCAGGTACACCTGCTGTTCGATGGAGCCCTTGGGCGTCACATGGTTCATCGAGAAGGAATAGGGGTCCATCGCGATGGAATAGAGAAAGCTCTTCGGGCGTTCGTCAAAGGAACGGAACAGCTCTTCGCAAAGTCCGCTCTCCTCTGCCGCCTCCTTGAGCAGCATGTCGTCGTAATAGGCGATGCCGAGCTGCTTGGCAAGCATCGTGCCGATCTCGCGTCCGCCGCTGCCGTATTGTCTGCCAACCGTAATGACCATAAAGATTCCTCCTTTTTCGCGCCTTGAAACAAAATCGGTGCTATTTGGATTATAGCACCGATTTCGTAAGAAGACAATATTTTTTCCTGTTTCGATTTTGTAAAGGCGCAGCCTTATTCCGGAAGCGGCAGGCCGAGGCGGCGATACATCGTCTTTTTCACCGCGCGCAGAATATTTTCATAGCCCGTGCAGCGGCACAGATGGCCGGAGAGGAGCTTTCTGAGCTCGTCATCGGTGTAGAGGCGGTTCGTCTCCAAGATCTCGACCGCAGTCATGATGAAGCCCGGCGTGCAGAAGCCGCACTGGACAGCGGTCTCTTCAATGAACGCCTGCTGGATGTCGCTCAGCTCGCCGTCGGGCCCCATCAGACTTTCGAGCGTGCGGATGTGCTTACCGTCCGCCCAGACGGCGAGGTAGATGCACGAGTTGAATGCCTCGCCGTCGATGATGACGTTGCAGGCGCCGCACTCGCCGACCTCGCAGCCCTTCTTCACGGACGTCATATGGTAATCGTTTCGCAGCATATCGGTCAGCGACGCACGCACGTCGACCATTTTCTCAACGTCCTTGCCGTTTAAGTTGAATCGCACCAGCTTGTACTGACTCATTTGATGACACCTCCCGCCCGTTTGATAGACTCGATCAGGCAGCGCTTGGCCATTTCGACCGCGATGTGTTCGCGGAACGCCTTGGAGGCGCGCCAGCTGTCACGCGCGCGGATATCGTTGAGCACGGCGAGTGAGAACTGTTCCGCCGTCGTAAGCGTCAAGGGTTTATCCTTGGCAGCTGCCTCCGCGCTCGGGCAGCGCATCGGCACAGGACCGGCAACGCCGTAGGCGATGCGGGCGCGCTCAATAGTCTGCTTGTCGGGCGACAGGCGCACGTTCACGCTGCACCCGAGCGTCGCGATGTCCATCGCGTTTCTCATGGCGTACTTGATGTAGTAGCCATAGCAGTTTTCGTAGCTCGCCTTTGGGATGAGGATGGCGGTCTGGATCTCGCCATCCTCCACGCGGATGTCGACCTGACCGGCCTTGATGTAAAAGTCTTTGATGGGCAGGCGGCGGATGCCGTCCTTCCCCGTCAGCTCCACGATGGCCTCCCACGCATGCAGTGTGGAGGCGGAGTCCGCGCTCGTCACGCCGTTGCAGGTGTTGCCGCCGATGGTGCCGATGTTTCGGATCTGCGGGCCGCCGACCATGTCGACCGCCTCGCCGAGAACGTTGATATATTTCTGAATGATGGGGTCACGCGTGATGTGGGAAAAGCTCGAGAGCGGGCCGATGCGGATGTTTTCCTCCTCGTCGATGCTCACGCCGCGCAGCTCGTCGAGGCCGTAGATCGAGATCAGCTCTTTTCCGGCGCGTTTGCCCTCGCGCATCTGCACGAGCACGTCGCTGCCGCCGGCGATGATCTGCGCCTCGGGATGCTCCAAGCGGAGGGCGACGGCGTTTTCGACGCTTTCCGCCTCATAGAGTGCTTTCATGTCATACATGGCTCACTTCTCCTCCTTCCAGCTGTCGTGGATGAGTCCCGCCTTGCTGAACTCGGCGTACAGAACGTGCGGGGTGATGGGAACGGTGTCGATGGCGACGCCGGTGGCGTTGTAGATGGCGTTGCGGATGGCGGGCGCGCCCGAGCACGCGGGCGGTTCGCCGAGCGCCTTCGTGCCGAACGGCGACGTCGGCTCGGGATTTTCGATAAACTGCGCCTCGAGATGCGGGTGGTCCATGAACGTCGAGAGCTTGTAGTCGAGAAGATTATTGTTGAGGGGGCGGCCCGTCTTCTCGTCGAATAAAAGCTGCTCGCTCATGCCAAATCCGATGGCCATGGACATGCCGCCGTGGACCTGCGCCTCGGCAAGCGCGGGGTTGATGAGCTTGCCGCAGTCGTGGACGTTGATGATCTTCTTGAGCGTCACCTTGCACATCGGGATATCCACCTCGACGTCGGCAAAGGTGCAGCCAAACGAATAGGCGTTGTTGCGGATGGTGTAGGTCGACTCGGCGGTGATGTGCTCGGAGTCCGCGGCGTTGTACTGCGCGGTCATCGCAAGGTCTTTCAGCGACATGAGCACCATGCCGTCGCCCTTGCGGATGATGTTGCCGTCGACGATGTCCATATTGTCGACCGCCTGACGGGTGAGCTTTGTCGCGTACTGAAGAATTTTCTGCCGCAGGAGCGTCGCCGTCTGGCGGATGGAGAAGCCCGCGACGTAGGTCTGGCGGCTCGCGTAAGCGCCGAGGCCTGTGGGCGTGATGTCCGTATCCTGACACGAGACGACGCGCACGTCGTGATAGCTCTTGAGGCCGACGGCCTCGGCCGTCATCTGTGCATAGGCCGTGTCCGCGCCCTGCCCAATCTCTGTCTCACCGCACTGCATCGTCACCGTGCCGTCAAGATTCAGGAGCATGCGGTTCGAGGACGTTTCAAGCGAGATGGGATACACCGCCGTGTTGTACCAGAAGGCCGCCACGCCGATGCCGCGGCGGACGGGGCCGATGTCCTTGGCATACTCCTCGCGCTTTTTGTCGTATTCGATGTACTCCTTCCCCTTTTCCAGACATTCGCGGAAGGAATCGTAGTAGTTCGTGTTACCTGAGAAACCGTCGTGGAAGCCCTTGGGCATGATGTACTTCATGCGGTATTCGAGCGGCTCCATGCCAACGGCCTTCGCGCACTCGTCGATGTTCGCGTCGTCCGCGAACGACGCCTGCGGCATGCCGTAGCCGCGCATCGCGCCCGCGGCGGGGCGGTTTGTGTACACGGTGTAAGCGTCGCCCTCGAAATTGTCGCAGGGATAGATCTGCGGGAACGAGCCCATGGCCTTGGCGACGATCGAATGGCCGTGCGAGGCATACGCGCCCTGATTGGAGAAGCACTCGACCTTGCGCGCGGCAATCGAGCCGTCCTTATGGAGCCACGTGATGATATGGAAGCGGATCGAGTGGCGCACACGGTTACTGACGAATGTCTCTTCACGCGAGCAGTCGATGCGCACGCATTTTCCGTGCACCTGCGTAGAGCACCACGCGCACAGCGGCTCGTAGAGCGCGTCCTGCTTGTTGCCAAAGCCGCCGCCGATATAGGGCTTGATGATGCGGATATCCGCCCACGGACGCCCGAGCGCCTGACCGACGATGCGGCGGATGATGTGCGGGATCTGCGTGGAGGACACGACGACGATGCGGCCATTTTCCTCGTAAGCGTAGCAGCCGTGGTTTTCAATGTGGCTGTGCTGCACGGTGGGGGTGTTGTACCAGCCCTCGACCTTGATGAGGCCGGGCTCTTTGATCGCCTGCTGATAATTGCCCTTGCGGATATCGGTGTGCTTCAGGATATTCCCCGGGAAATTTTCGTGGATACAGGGCGCGTCGGGCTCCATGGCCTTCTGCACGTCGAGCACAAACGGGAGTTCCTCGTATTCGACCTTCAGCGCGCGCACGCCCTGCATGGCCGAGACCTCATCCTCCGCAATGACGACCGCGACGTCGTCGCCGTAGTAGCGCACATGGCGGTTCAAAAGATTGCGGTCGGCCACGTCCTGATGCCCCGGGTCCATCGACCAGGGATGGCCCGCCGTCGGGAAGCAGTGCTCCGGCACGTCGAAGCAGGTCAGCACCTTCACAACGCCGGGGATGGCCTCCGCCGCGGACTTGTCGACTGATTTGACAAATCCGTGCGCGATGGTGGAATGCTTGATGCGCGCATAGAGCGCACCGGCCGGCATCCGATCCTCATAGTATTTCGTGCGTCCGGTGACCTTGTCGAACGCATCGACGCGGATCTCGCTTTTTCCTACCTTGCTCATCTGTCTACCTCCTGTTCCGAGCAGCCGCTTTGTCGGTTTTGCTCGAAATCTGCAACTCCTTTGCTATTATTTTAGCACATTTCGCACAGCGTGTACAGTGCTGCATGCGTGATATAATACAAATGATCGCGGATGTACCATTTTGTCCGCTTTTTTCTGCCGATTGGTGAAAAAGAAACGAATGACTGGTGATTTAATAGATGGATAACACGTTGAAAATAGGATGCGTGGTCATGGCGGCGGGCAATGCCGCGCGCTTTGGCGAGAACAAGCTCGCCGCGATGGTAAACGGAAAGCCGCTTATCGAGCATGCGCTTGAGGCGATCCCGCGGGAGAGCTTTTCCCGCGTGCTGGTCGTAACGCAGCACAAAAACGTGGAAGCGGCCGCCAAAAAGTTTGGCTTTGAAACGCTGCGGAACGAACATCCCGAGCGCGGCCAGAGCGAGACGATCCGCCTCGGCACGGCGGCGCTGTCAGACTGTGACGCGCTCTGCTTCATGGTGGCCGACCAGCCGATGCTCAAGCGCAAGACCGTCGCGCAGGAGCTTAAGTTCTTCCGCGCGCACAGCAAAAACATCGTCGGATTGGGACACAACGGCGTGCGGGGCAACCCCTGCCTCTTCCCTGCCCGCTTCTTTCCTGAGCTTTTATCGCTTGAGGGCGATGTCGGCGGCAGCGCGGTCATCAAGAGGCATTTAGATAATCTGCTGCTCTTTGAAGCGCCGGAGACGGAGCTTTGCGACGTTGACACGAAGGAAGCGCTCGAAGCGCTTAAGAAACGCTGATCTCGCCGCGGAGGTCCTCCTCCATCGCCTGCTTGATCTTCTCCTTGTCGTAGCCGCAGGAGAAGAGATAGTACAGCTTGGCGACGGCGGCCTCGGTCGTCATGTCGAGTCCGCTGACCGCGCCCGCCTTTTTGAGCGCGCTGGACGTTTCGTAGGTGCCGAGCGACACCGCGCCCTGCGGACACTGCGAGCAGACCGTGAGCACCGTGCCGTTCTGAAACGCCTTGCGGATGATGGGCAGCAGCGCGTTCCCGTCGCCGGGGATGTTGCCCGCGCCGAACGTCTCGATGACGATACCGCGGAGCTTTTCGGTCATAATGGCCTCGAACAGCGAAAACTGAATGCCCGGAAATACCTTGATGACGCCGATGGGAATATTATCAAGCGTCTGGAGCTTGAGCCCGCCTTCCTGCCGCGGCAGGAGGGCGGCTTCGTTATATTTGATGGAAATGCCCGCCTCGGCAAGGCTCGGGTAGTTGGGCGAAACGAAAGCGATGAGTCCGTCGGCGGAGTATTTTGTCGCGCGGTTGCCGCGCAGCAGCTTTCCGCCGAAGTACAGGCACACCTCGCGCACGATGCCTTCCCCCGCAATCAGCAGCGCGGTGATGAGGTTGTCGCGCCCGTCGCTGCGAATTTCGCACAGCGGGATCTGCGAGCCCGTGAGCACCACGGGCTTGTCGAGCCCATCGAGCATGAACGACAGTGCCGAAGCCGTGTAGGCCATCGTGTCCGTGCCGTGCAGGACAACGAAGCCGTCGTAATCGTCATATTTCTGCGCGATCAGCTCTGCGATGCAGTTCCATTCGCGCACGGTCATGTTGGATGAATCCAGCAGCGGCGAGAGTTCATAGAATTCCCACTCCGGCATCTCCGGCGCGCGGAGGTCGGGGATGGCGTCGAGCGCGGCGCGGAAGTAGCCCGCGCGCGGCGCGTAGCCGTTTTCCGTGCGCGTCATACCGATGGTGCCGCCGGTATAGATGATGAGAACTCGTTTCATAGCTCTCTCCTGATTGTATTACTTTTTGTACGGCGTATGGTCGAGCGGCAGGCTGCGGCGGCGCTCGCCGTCGTAGCGGTAATACGCCTGCGCGATGGCCGGCGCCGTGGGGATGGACGTGATCTCACCGATGCCGATGGCGCCGTTGGCGAGGTTTAATCCCGGCTTGTCGATGACGATCGCCTTGATCTCGGGGATCTGATGCGAGCGGAACAGGCCGAGCGTGCCGTATTTTGCCGTGGGCTTGCCGTGGTCGAGCGGGTACTGCTCTGTCAAGGCGTAGCCCATGCTCATCACGACGCCGCCCTCGATCTGCCCTTCGCAGGACAGCGGGTTGATGGCCTTGCCGACATCGTGCGCGGCGACCATCTTTTTAATTTTGCCCGTCTCCTTGTCGAGAATGCACATCTGCGTTGCGTAGCCATAGGCGACATGGCTGACGGGGTTCGGCACATTTGCGCCGAGCGGGTTCGTCTTGGCGTAGTATTCGCCGTAAAACTCCTGCCCCTTCAAATCGCTCAGCGAGCGGTACTCCATCGCGTCGCGCAGCAGCAGGCATGCGCGGCGGCAGGCCTCGCCGGTGACGAGCGTCTGGCGCGAGCCGGAGGTATCGCCGCTGTCAGGCGTTATGAACGTGCTGTTGCCGTCGTAGACGACCTGATCGCGCGTGAGCTTTGCGTTTGTCACGACGAGCTGCACCAGCACCGTGCCGAGACCCTGACCGATGCAGGACGCGCCCGCGCGGATGTGGACCTTGCCATCATCGCCGATGACGAGCTTGCAGCGCCCATAGTCGGGAAGACCGACGCCGACGCCCGCGTTTTTCATCGCACAGGCAAGGCCGACCGGCTCGCCGTTTTTGACCGCTTCGTCATAGTAGGGCTTGATGGCCTCGAGCGTTTCGACAAGGCCCGTTTCGGGGCCGACGATCTGGCCGTTCGGCAGCACCTCGCCCGGGCGGATGGCGTTGCGGTAGCGAATTTCCCACGGGGAGATGCCGACAAGGTCGGCCATCTCGTTGAGTAGCGTTTCAGTCGCAAAGCAGGTCTGCGTCACACCGAAGCCGCGGAACGCGCCCGCGGGCGGATTGTTCGTATAGTAGGCATGGCCCTCGATCTCAAAATTCTCGTAGTGATACGGGCCCGCGGCGTGCGTGCACGCGCGCTCGAGCACGGGGCCGCCGAGTGAGGCGAAGCCGCCCGTGTCGGACACGACGCTCGCCTTTACGCCCTGAATAATGCCGTTTTCGTCGCAGCCCATCGTGAAGTCCATCCACATCGGATGGCGCTTGGGATGGACGAGCAGCGATTCCTGCCGTGTGAGCTTCACCTTGACCGGCACGCGCGCGATGTATGCGATGAGCGCCGCGTGGTGCTGCACGGACATGTCCTCTTTCCCGCCGAAGCCGCCGCCGACAAGCATATTTTCGACCTGGCAGTGGGCAAAGTCGACGCCGAGCATCGCCGAGCACTCGTGCTGGGTGGTGTGCGCGCTCTGGTCGGTCGTCAGCAGCTTCACGCCGCCGTTTTCAAGCGGGAGCGCTACGCAGCACTCGGGTTCCAAAAAGGCGTGCTCCGTCCATGGAGTCTCAAACTTCTCGTGTAAGACGTATTTGGAATGTTTGATGGCCTCGTCTGCATTGCCGCGCACAACGTGGCGGTGCGCCTGCAAATTGCCGCGGTTGCCCATGATGACCTCGGGCGCGCCGGGGGCGGACGCCTCCTCGGGCCCGTAGACCGCGGGAAGCTCTTCGTAAACGACACGTACAAGCTTTTTTGCCTGCTCGAGTGTTTCTAAGTCGCGCGCACAGACAAGCGCCACCGCGTCGCCGAGATACTGCGTGATCTCCCCCTCGCCGATGAGCGTCGGCTGGTCCTTCTGGATGTGGCCGACGTTCTGCTGGCCCGGGATGTCCTTTGCCGTCAGCACGCATACGACGCCAGGAAGCGCTTCCGCCTCTTTCGTGCGGATATAGAGCACGCGGGCGCGCGGGTACTGGCTGCGCACCGCGCCGCCGTAACACATGCCCTCAATATAGACGTCGTCGGGGTACTTGCCGTAGCCCTGCACCTTTTCGGCGACATCGATGCGGTGCACGCGCGAGCCAACCTGAAAGTCTTCCTTCTTTTCGGGAATTTTCCCCTCGCGTAAAATCTTCGCCGCGAGCAGGATGCCGTCGATGATCTTGACATAGCCCGTGCAGCGGCAGATATTGTTGCGTATGGCAAAGGCCGCCTCTTCGCGCGTGGGGTCAGGGTTCTGGTCGATAAGCCCCTTGGCCGAGATGACCATGCCTGGAATGCAGAAGCCGCACTGCACGGCTCCGGCCTCGCCGAAAGCATAGGTAAAGGCCTCCTTTTCAAAGGCGGAAAGGCCCTCGACCGTGACGATATGTTTCCCCTCCAGCTTGTCTGTCTGCGGGATGCAGGCTTTCGTCGGCTTGCCGTCGATGAGGACATGGCACGTGCCGCACGCGCCCTCACTGCACCCGTCCTTGACGCTGGTCAGATGCAGCTCGTCGCGAAGATAGCGGATGAGTTTTTGATTTTTCTCCACCGTGACCGGTGTACCGTTGACAACGAATGCAGCCATTTCAGATCTCCTATTCGCAAGAAAATCACAAATATCACAATTATTTTGGTTGCCTAACTAATTTTATTGTATCACAGGCACAACAAAGACGCAACACAAATTCTAAATTTCGATATTCTATTTTCGGAATCACGCTTTTCCCTCAAATCCTTGACAAATTTTGAACATTGAACTAAGATATCGCCATACCTGCAAGGGGCGCTGGCGCAAGCCGGCTGTGATGCGGCGTATCGCCGTCGCTGTCCCTCAGACCTGATCCGGGTAATGCCGGCGTAGGAATGCAAAGATGATCTTGCCTGAGCTTTGCACCGTGACGTCGACGCCGCGGTGCTTTTTTGTGCCGCGGCGCGGACAGGGACCATATTTTTAGGAGGAATCCCTTATGAGCAACACGTCCACCCATTCCAGCACCCGCCGCCTGACCGAGGGCGGCATCTGCATCGCGCTCGCCCTTGTGCTGAGCTATCTCAAAATTCCCATCGGTCTGTCGTTTGGCGGCTTCGGCGGCTCGATCACCCTTGTGATGGTCCCGCTCATCCTCTTCGCCGTGCGCTATGGCGCGCCCTGGGGCATCCTCGCGGGCGTCGCGTTCGGCACGCTCAAGTATTTCTTCGCCGAGGGCTTCGCCGTGAGCTGGGTGTCCATCATCTTCGACTATTCCGTCGCCTACGGCGCGGTCGGCCTTGCGGGCCTTTTCCGCGTGAAGGACAACGACTATTCCAAGCTCCCGCTCGCAGCCTTCGTCGGCTGCCTCGGCCGCTTCGGCATCCACTTCATCTCGGGCGTGACGGTCTACGCGCAGTATATGCCCGAGGAATTCATGGGCATGACCATGACGTCTCCCGTGTTCTACTCCGTGCTGTACAACGGCACGTACATGCTGCCGAACACGATCCTCGCGATCGTCATCTGCGTGTTGCTGATGAAGCCCGCAGCGAAGCTGCCGAGCGCAGAGTAAAAAAATAATATGGCAGCGCGACAGCGCTGCATTTGTTCCCTGCGCCGCGCAGGGGTGCGATAATAAGGGAGGGGTATCTCTTTTTGAAAAAGAGATGCCCCTCCCTTACACCCTCCCAGAGAAAATTTTCATTGCAAGCGAGCAGCTCGAAGAGGTGCGATGCTTGCCGATTGCACTTCCCTGCGCGCGGCGAAGCCGCGTTAGCATTGCTATACGATTTGGCCTACTTCTATCATCCGCTGCCGCTCTGCTCATCTTGTTTTGGTGCAGCCTAATCATCTGACAATGCATATCGTCTTGGTAGTGCGTACTGCGGCGAGCGCCAGCAAAGCCGCCTCGGCAGGCAATAGCAAATCTGTACAAGTCCAAAGTAGGCGGAAATTGCGTAAGGCTACCGAATCGCAGGCAAAGCGACAGCGAAGATAGAAGCAAACCAAGTCGTTTAGATACAACACCCAGCAGGCACCTGATTACCCGCAAGGGGTATGCCACATCCGTAAGGCAGCAAAGCTGCCAACGGCTGTGCAATCCGCAGGCCGCGCAGCTCTTCAAGTGCCAATCTGCCAATGCAAAGCCTTTCTCTTGGGGTTCCAAAGGGGCCATTCTCTTTTGCGAAAGAGAATGACCCCTTTGTCCCGTTCCCCTGCGGAGTGCAGGGGAAACACGCTCCCCGCGCAGCGGGAATGTTGTATTTACTTCTTGCGCTCCACCAATTTCTGGTATTGTTCCGAGATCTTTTTTCGAATATTTTCGATCTCGCGGCTTCCTTCCTCCTGCGTGTCGAGGACGAAGTTCTTCGTGCCGAGTTTGAAAAACAGCATGAACGCCTCAGTCACCATGCGGCGGGTCTCGCGGTCGAGGTTTTTATAGGTCTTGAGCATCGCTGCGGCGCTTTTGAGCTTTTCCTCGGTGAGCTCGCTGAGCGTTTTTGCGCCCGAGGCGGTGAAGACGCTGTACAGCGCGTCGGCCAGCGCTTCGCGCTGCTGGGTGTTGAGCGAATCGGCCCAGGATGAGAGCGTTTCATCGACGAGCTTTCCCTCGCGGGAGAAGTCGTCGAGGTGGACAAACTGCGTACCCAGCACCTGCCAGGAAAACCCGTCATGCTGGTAAAGGCCGTCATAGGTCGAATGCACGACCTGATAGCGCTTTTCATGCTCCATCAGCATGCCGACGACAGACGTCTGCGGCAGGATGGTATGGATGCGGCTTGCGATGCGCTTGTGGCCCGGCGTCTCGCTGATGTCCCAGGCGAAGCCGGGGCCGTCGTTATTATGGACGGCGACGATACGCTCTTGGATCTCGCCGCTGCTCTTGGCCGCGCTGTAAACGGCGAGGTTGCCGCCCTTGGAGTGCCCGCCGATACGGATGGTCTTGTCGCTGTACTGCCGCGCGACGCGCGCGACGTATTCGACCGCCTGCTTCTGCGAGGGGATCTCCTCCAAAAAGCCCATGTTGAGGTCTTCCTTCCACCCCACGATCGTATCGTCCGTGCCGCGGAACGAGATATAGATGCTGCCGTTGCCAAGGTCGATCGTCAGCGCCGCAAACTGCTGCTCGATGGAATCGTCAAGCAGCGCTGTGTAGCCGTTAAGCGTCATATTGCGAAAGCGCGGGCTCGTCATCAGCTTGCGCAGCATTTTCGAGATCGTGTCCGGCACGAGGACACCCATGGGGACGTCCTTCCCGCCATGGCGGGCGAAAAACGCCTCCGCCGCCTCATTCAGCGGCAGGCCGCGCCCGAGCTCGGGAGGCGGCACGATGCCGTCAAAGTCGACAAAGCTCAGCTCTGCCAGAATCAGCGCGTCCACCTCGTTGAACGGCGAAATTTCGAGCGTCAGATCCCCGCGCCAGTCCAGATAATCCATCAGATTTGCCATATCGTTAACCTCCGTCAATGGGTCTCGTTTTCTTTCATCGTATGGCGCGCATAGCCGCTGCGCCACAGCCGCACGGCGCGCGCTTGCAGCGCCTCGGGCTTGTTGGGGAGTTTTTCTGCCGCGACCTCGTCTAAAAGCCGCGCAAGCACCGCGCCGATCTCACGCCCGTGGTAGCCGAGGGCGGCGAGGTCTTCTCCGCTGATCTTGAGCTCGTGGATCGAGCAGCACGCGCCCTCTGAGATCAGCTCGTCGTAGATTTTCTGTGCTTCGTGCCACGGCGCCTGCGCACGCTCCAATCCCGCGGGCGCTTTCGCGGCATTGTCCGCCTGTTTGGTGTAAAGCAAATTCTGTACCGTCTCCGCGCCGAGGCGCGCCATCTCCTTATGGATGGCCGCCTGCTCGGGACGGAACATATCGTCGAAACAGGCGAGCTGCGCGCGTATTCTGTCACGCAGCGCCTTTTCAAAGTGCAGCCGCGCCATGATGTCCTCCGCCATTTGAGCGGAAATCGCCGTGTGGCCGTAAAAATGTCCGATACCTTGCTCGTCAAACGTCCGGCACAGGGGCTTACCGAGGTCATGGAAGAGCATCGTCCATCTCAGCTCCCGCTTTGGCGGCACGGCGGCAACAGCGCGCGCCGTGTGACCCCAGACGTCGAAGCAGTGGTGGTAATTGCACTGGTCAAAGCCGACGCAGGGTAAAATCTCCGGAATCGGCACGCCCAGAATGTCTGGAAAGGTCAAAAGCGTTTCCCCCACGTTCTCACCGAGCAGGAGCTTGTTCATCTCCGTGTACACGCGCTCATGCGCAACGTGGGCGAGTAGGCCGCGCGCCTCATGCGCGGCGCGGGCGGTCTCCTTCTCCGCCGAAAAACCGAGCACGGAGCAGAAGCGCACGAGCCGTAAAATGCGCAGCGCGTCTTCCTCAAACCGCCGCTTCGGCTCGCCGACGCAGCGAAGGACGCCTGCTTTCAGGTCTTCCTGCCCGCCGTAGGGGTCGATGAGCGTGCCGTCCGGCGGCAAAGCGATGGCGTTGACCGTGAAGTCGCGGCGGGCAAGGTCCTCTTCAATGCTCGTGCCGAACGTGACAGAATCCGGGTGGCGGTTATCCCTGTACGCGCCGTCGCGGCGCATCGTCGTGAGCTCAATGGGCAGTCCCCCGCTCACGACCGTCACCGTGCCGTGCTGTAATCCCGTCGGGTGCGCCCACTCGCCGAAGAGGCGCAGCACCTCCTGCGGCAGGGCGTCGGATGTCATGTCGTAGTCGGACGGCGCTTTGCCTCGCAGCATTTCGCGCACGCAGCCGCCAACTAGGTACGGCGAATAACCCGCGCCTTGCAGCGTGGTGATGACCGTTTCGACTTCCTTCGGTAAAATGAGCATGGAACCCTCACAAAAAATCAAATTTTTAGCATTGCACTCCGTTCACCGCTATATTATAATAGAAAATCCATAAAAAGTAAATCTCCTGTGCTCCGCACAAGGAAAGGATTTGATACAATGACTAATCAGAAGGATATTTTCTCCTATCTCGTCCCCGGCAAGTGCGCGCATCTGGCCGGCATCGGCGGCGTTTCGATGAGCCCGCTGGCAGAGGTGCTGCACGGCATGGGCCTCAAGGTCCAGGGCAGCGACATGAACGACGGCCCGTCCGTCGAGCATCTGCGTTCGCTCGGCATCCCCGTGTCCATCGGCCACGCGGCGGACAACCTTGGCGAGTGCGACTTTGTTATCCGCACCGCCGCCATCCACGACGATAATCCCGAGATCTCCGGCGCGGTGACGCGCGGCATCCCCGTTTTCGAGCGCGCGCAGGCTTGGGGCGCTATTATGAAGGGCTACAAAAACGCCCTCTGCATCTCCGGCACGCACGGCAAGACGACGACCACTTCGATGGCGACGCACATCTTCATGGCCGCGCAGAAAGACCCGACCGTCATGATTGGCGGCACGTTACAGCTGCTTCATTCCGGTTATCGCGTCGGCAAGGGCGATACGATCATCGCCGAGAGCTGCGAATACTGCAACTCGTTTTTGAGCTTTTTCCCCACCGTCGCGGTCATTTTGAACGTGGAGGCCGACCATCTCGATTTCTTCAAGGACTTAGCGGATGTGGAGCACTCGTTCCGCCGCTTTGCAGAGCTCGTCCCCATCGGCGGACATGTGGTCGCCAACATGGACGATCAGGGTGCGCGCGATGCGCTCAGGGGCATTTCCCAGCCGATCTTCTGGTTCAGCTATGACGATCCCGCCGCGCAGTGCCGCGCGGAAAACGTCGTCTGGACGGACGGGCTTCCGAGCTTTGACATCTATATCCGCGGCAGTTACTACGCTCATGTTTCCCTGCGCGTGGGCGGCAAGCACAACGTGATGAACGCACTGGCCGCGGCGAGCGCCGCATATCTTCTCGGCGTCAGCGGCGAGGCCGTCGGTCTCGGCCTTGCAACGTTCACCGGCGCGGGCCGCCGCTTTGAGTACAAGGGAAGCTATCACGGCGCGGACGTCTACGACGACTACGCCCACCACCCCGGCGAGCTGCACGCGCTGCTCGAAATGGCGAAGACGCTTCCCTACAAGCGCATCATCTGCGCATTCCAGCCGCACACCTACACGCGCACGAAGGCGCTGTTTAACGATTTTGTCAAGGAGCTGCGCGTACCCGACGTCGTCGTGCTGGCAGAGATCTACGCCGCGCGCGAGCAGAATGACATCGGCATTTCGTCTATGGACCTGAGCCGCGAGATCCCCGGATCCGTTTACTGCCCTACGCTCGACAAGGTGACTGCCGCGCTCGCGCGCATCGCCTGCCCAGGCGACCTTATTTTGACCGTCGGCGCGGGCGATATATTCAAGGCCGGCGAAAAACTGCTGAAAGAAGAGAAATAAAGCAACATGGAAATCTCCCCGATCTATCACAATTCCCGCCCCGAGGGTAAGCTGCCCGCGCAGGAAGCGGCAGCGTTCGACTTTCTGGATTCCCTCGGCATCGACTATGAGCGCGTGACCCACGAGCTGGCCGACACGATGGAAAAGTGCGACGACGTCTCCGCTGTGCTCGGCGTGGACGTGTGCAAGAACCTCTTCCTCTGCAACCGGCAGAAGACGAATTTCTATCTTTTATGTATGCCGCCGCACAAGGCGTTTCATACGAAGGACTTGAGCCATCAGATCGGCTCGGCCCGCCTGTCGTTCGCGCCGGAAGAGCAGCTTTGGGACTTGCTGCACTGCACGCCGGGTTCAGCGACGATCCTCGGCCTGATGAACGATGATGAAAACCGCGTGCAGCTGCTCATCGACAAGGAGACCTATGAGGCGGAGTACTTCTCCTGCCACCCGTGTCTCTGCACCTCGACCATCAAGCTCAAAACGAGCGACGTCAAAAATATGCTGCTGCCGAAAGCGCACCACGAGCCCATCGTCGTGGAGCTGTAAGAGGAAAAATCAAGCAAAAAAGGTTCCGAAGAGACTTCTTCGGAACCTTTTATATGAGCTCTTTTACTGTAAGGTATATCGGCTTGTCAACGTCAGCGTCAGAGCAGGTACAGACGCCGGCGGTGTAGTCGGGGAACGGTTCGAGCGCGAAAACGCGCTCATTCGGGAAGCTCGGCACTTCCCTGTCCCGCAATGCGACGGCGCTGATCCCCGCGCGCTTGCAGCGGCTCTCCCGCTGCACCCAGAGGCGCCAGAAATCGGCGTCATTTGCCGCGTGAAAGCGCGTACGCATCGCGCCGCTCACAGGGCAAAGACACTCGATATCCGCGCCGATTGGCTCGTTGTGAACAGCCAGCAGCGCAGCGCCGCGCGTGTGGCTCAGGCTGAAATGAACGTCCGGATGCGAAGCAAAGTACGGCTTGCCGTGCTCGCCGTAGGAAAGCTGCGGTAAGTCCTCCAAGCCGTAAAGTTCATGCAGTGCACGGCAGAGCAGCGCGTAGGCGCAGAGGGGTTCCGATGTTTTGATGCGGTCTTGCCGCTCAGGTGGCAGAAAACGCGCGAGCGTGGACCGTTCCGCTTCTGAGAGCGGTCGATCTGATTTTACCGCATACAACCGGATATTCACGATGTTCCGCCCCCTTTGCGCAGCGATTCCTGCGGAAATTATAGGAGAAATGGCACGGTCTGTCAAATTTTCTCCGCGTAGAAAAATTTTTTTGGAATTTTTCCGTCAAAAAAGAGGAAAGTAACTATTTTCGGCGTATATATCCATTGACAACAAAAAGTTCCGTGCGCAGAAGTGAGAAAGGAGGACGCCATGGCCTTTGACCGTCAGTTTTTGGACGAGCTCATCGCCCGCAACGACATTGTCGACGTTGTCAGCAATTATGTCTCGCTCCAGCCGCGCGGCGGGAGCCTGTGGGGCTGCTGCCCCTTTCACAGCGAAAAGACGCCTTCGTTCCACGTGCTGCCGGACAAGCAGCTGTGCTACTGCTTCGGCTGCAAAAAAGGCGGCGGCGTCATCAACTTCATCATGGAGGAGGAGAATCTCTCCTTCCCCGATGCGGTGCGCTTTCTCGCACGGCGCGCGAACATGCCCGTGCCGGAAGAAGAGCACAGCGACGAGAGCCGGCTGCGTTCGCGCATCCTGTCGCTCAACCGCGACGCGGCGCGCTTTTACTACGATCAGCTCTACTCGCCCAAGGGTGCGCCGGTGCTCGAGTATATGAAAAACCGCAAGATCACGCGGCGCAATGCAACGAACTTCGGCCTCGGTGCATCGGCGGACGAGTGGGACGGCTTACTGACCGCGATGCGGAAAAAGGGCTATGGCGACGGCGAGCTGCTTGCCTCGGGTCTTGCCATCCGCGGCAAAAACGGCGGGCTGTACGACAAATTCCGCAAGCGCCTCATCTTCCCCATCATCGACGTGCGCGGCGATGTGCTGGGCTTTGGCGGGCGCATCATCAGCAAGGACGATCCGGGCGCGAAGTATATGAACACGCCCGAGACCATCGTTTACAGCAAGCGGCGCGTTTTATACGGGCTGAACCTGGCCAAAAAGAGCAAGCGCAGCAACATTATTTTGGTCGAGGGCAACATCGACGTCGTGATGCTGCATCAGGCGGGATTCGACAATGCTTGCGCCTCGATGGGCACAGCGCTGACGACGGAGCAGCTGCAATTACTCAGTCGCTACACGAAGGAGATCGTGCTCTGCTACGACAACGACGACGCGGGCAAGGTCGCGACGCAGAAGGCGCTGACGCTTCTCAATAACACCGACTTTCAGGTCAAGGTGCTCGAGCTTCCCAAGCGGCTCGTCGACGGAGAGTACATCAAACAGGACGCGGACGACTTCATCAAGTTCCAGGGTAAGGACGCCTTTGAGCATCTGCTTTCCGGCAGCGAGAGCGGGATGGACTTCCGCATGGCGCAGCTCAAGTCAAAGTTCGACCTCAAAAGCGACGAGGGACGTATCGGCTTTGCCGAAGCGGCAGCAGGATTGCTCTCCACAGTGCCGAACGCGGTTGAGCGCGAAATTTACACCGTGCGCGCGTCCGAGGCCGCAGGCATCACGCCCGACGCGATGAAGCTCGAGGTCGAGCGCGCGCGAAAACGCGCCCGCTACAAGGAAAAGCGCGAGCAGGAGCGGCGGGACCTGAATCCCGCGGCGTCCGCCCAGCCGCGCGAGCGGTCGATCCGCTACACCGACCTTCGCTCGGCGCTTGCCGAAGAAGGCGTGCTGCGGCTTTTGACGCTGGACGATTCCCTCTTTGGCGAGAATCCGCCGATCCGGGAAGAGGACTTCTCCTCCCCCCTCCTGGGCCGGTTCTTCACGGCGCTGCGCGCGCAGCTGCGCGAGAGCGGGCAGGTGAACATCCCAGCGCTGGCGGAATTTTTCACGTCGGAGGAGATCAGCCACTTGATCGGTATCCTGCAAAAGCCGGAGTCGCTCAAAAACGGCACGCAGGCGCTGAAGGACTACTGCACTATCATTTTAGACGAAGCGCACAAGCGCGCGGCCGTCAATGAAGATCCCCTGATGGCCGCGATGGAAAAGAATAAATATAAGGGTAACGGAGGAAAGCAAACATGGAAGAAAAACAGCTGACCAGCAGAGAGCTGGAGGAACAGGCCAACGCGCTGCTCGCCGAGGCGGATTTTGAGGAGATCAATCTGCCGAAGAAAGCGAAAAAGGCCGCAGCGGCCAAGAAAGCGAACGAGGATACCGCGCAGGCGGAAAAGCCCGCGGAGAAGTATCCCCCGCTGGATGAAAAGCTGGTCGCCTCCCTGCCCGCGGCGGCGCTGCTGCAGGGCAGCGAAAAGCTCATGGAGATCTTTGCCAAGGGCAAGGCCAAGGGCAAGCTCAGCTCCAGCGACCTGATGGAGACCATCGACGAGATGAACCTTGAGAGCGAGCAGCTCGACCAGATCTACGACTCGCTCGAAACGCTCGGCATCGACATCGGCACCGCCGAGGCCATCGACAGCAGCATCGACGATGTGGAGCCGCCGATGGAGGAGATCGCCGAGATCGAAGAGGAAGAGCTCGTCGACCCGAACGAGCTGGTCGACAGCTTCTCGACTGACGACCCCGTGCGCATGTACCTCAAGGAGATCGGTAAGGTGTCGCTGCTGTCGGCGGACGAGGAAATTTCGCTCGCGACCGCGATGTCCGCGGGCGTGGAGGCCAAGCAGAAGCTCGAAGAGGCCGAAAAGAACGGCACGGAGCTGAGCGAAGAGGAAATGAAGGCACTCAAATCTGCCGTCAAGAAGGGCGAGCGCTCCAAGCAGCGCCTGGCCGAGGCAAACCTGCGTCTCGTCGTGTCCATCGCTAAGCGCTACGTGGGCCGCGGCATGCTGTTCCTCGACCTCATTCAGGAGGGCAACCTCGGCCTCATCAAGGCCGTCGAAAAGTTCGACTACACCAAGGGCTACAAGTTCTCGACCTACGCGACGTGGTGGATCCGTCAGGCCATCACTCGCGCCATTGCTGACCAGGCGCGCACCATCCGTATCCCCGTTCATATGGTCGAGACCATCAACAAGGTCATCCGCGTGTCCCGTCAGCTCTTGCAGGAGCTCGGCCACGACCCCTCTCCCGAAGAGATCGCCGCCGAGATGGACATGCCCGTCGACAAGGTGCGCGAGATCCTGAAGATCGCGCAGGAGCCCGTCTCCCTCGAAACGCCGATCGGCGAAGAGGAAGACAGCCACCTTGGCGACTTCATCCCCGACGAGGGCGCGAGCGAGCCGAGCGAGGCCGCGTCGTTCACGCTGCTGCAGGAGCAGCTCGTCGACGTGCTCTCCACCCTCACCCCGCGTGAGGAGAAAGTCTTGAAGCTGCGCTTCGGCATCGAGGACGGCCGTCCCCGCACGCTCGAAGAGGTCGGCAAAGAGTTCAACGTCACGCGCGAGCGCATCCGCCAGATCGAAGCCAAGGCGCTGCGCAAGCTCCGTCACCCCAGCCGCAGCAAGAAGCTCAAGGACTTCCTGAACTAAGCCAATAACGACAAATAGAGGGCACACCCTTCAGGCGTTTACAGCGTCTGGATGGTGTGCCCTTTTTCATGCAAAGCGACGTGCCGTGCATTGCACATACGACATAGCCAGCGGACAGAATGTAAGCTATTCTGTTCAATAATTAAGCCAAAATTAAACCCACAAAGCAGAATTTCATTGAGATGTTTATGCCTGCTTCAACGCACAAATCATAGAATCGATACCTAATAGTGTCGTATAGCTATTGTTGGTTTTTCTGAAAGCAGGCGTGTAATAAACATTATTTTCAGCATCAAAGCAGAATTTTTCAGCAGTTAGTTCTTCCATCTTACGTGCCAATAGATCACTTCCATAGAAGCGGCGGAGAAAGTCGATCCCCGCACACATGGCAGCGACAGGTTTCTTTTCGCTAATAAAATGTGTGACGCACGTTTTTATCACATTGGAAGCTCTATAATTGTTCAATAAACCGATTCCACCGGGTATGATCAATGCATCGTATTCTGCAAAATCAACCTCACGAATATCTTTAATGCGTCCCCTGCCGATGCGGGCTGCTTCTATCAGGATATTCCGCTTTTCTGCTATCTGCTCTGTCAGGTGGTTCACAGACTGAACGGAAACATCTTCTGCGACAGGCGTGTAATCACACCCATATTTATCAAGCGCTGCATACGTCAGAATTACCTCTTCTATACATGAACCATCACCGAGGCCACAGCCTGCTAATAAAACTAAATACTTCATCTGTTCTCACCTTCACAACTCACGGTTTGCCAACGACTTCTCACTGATAAGCATAGCATATAGGGTGACTTACATCAACGTCTTCTTCATGGCAAATCAGCGACCTTTTTATGAATACCGTTCTGTTTTGCCTGTTTACTCGCCGCGCTGCGTGGTTCTCGATAAAGTGGAATGCGATCTCTACCAGTACCTCTCCGGCGAAGAGAAGTATTCTCAACTCTTCGAATGCTTTGGCCGCGACTGCGACGTCGGTTCACAGCTTTCTCAATGCGGAAGGTCTGCCGATCCCGGTAAAGAAGTATTTTCCAGCGCTTGACGCGATCTTGCGCCAAAAAGACCCGCCTCAGTAAGGCGGGTCTTTTTGATTGAGCTCTGTCAAAAACCGTCCCAGTGCGGGGTTCTGGTTGCCGCTCTGCCAGGCGGCGATGATCTCTTCCTCCTCCCCTTCGCCCACGAGCGGGACGAAGACGAGGTTGTCGGCATTGTAAAGGCGGTTGGTGCAGTAGTCGGGCAGGAGCGAGATCCCCTCCTCCGCCGCGACCATCATCAGGATGCTTTCGGTGTCCGCCGAGCGGAAGAGAATGTTCGGCTTGTAGCCCGCCTCGGCGTAGCGCTGCATGAAAAAGGCGTCGCCGTAGGAATCGGGCGCGGCGTCGGGCGACATATATAAGATGTTCTCCCCGCGCAGCTCTTGCCGCGTGAGCTGGCGGCGCTGCGTGAGCGGATGGCCCGCATAGAGCGCGACAACGAGCCGAGCCTTTTCGACCGTCTGAAACGTGACGCCCTCCTGTGTGCGCAGGTTTGTCGAGTCCCAAGTGAAGACGATGTCATACTCCTGATGCAGTAACCCCGCGGCCAGCACATCCGTCGAGCAGCGGTAGAACGAGATGAGCACGTTTCCGTTTTTCTGGTGGAAGTGGCGCATCAGGACCGAGAGATCGCTGCGCTCGTAGCCGCGCACGTAGCCGACGCGCAGTGTGCCGGTCAGGCCCGTCGCCGCGTCATGCACGCGTTCCTGTGCGCGGCTCATGCGCTCTAAGATCGCTTTTGCGTCCAAAAGGAACGACTTTCCCGCGCTCGTCAGGCTCACGGGGCGTGTGCTGCGGTCGAAGAGCTCACAGCCGAGCGTCTGCTCAAGCTGCTGGATCTGCTGCGTCACCGCGGTCTGCGAGATGTAATACTGCTCCGCCGCCTTTGTGAAACTCCGGTGCTCCGCGGCGGAGACAAAATAGCGTAGCTGATTGCGATTCATGTACTCATTTCCTCATAACATAAGTTTTGCTTATTATATCATCCGATAATCGGTCTTGTAAAGCCCATCTTCCTGCGGTAAGATAAGCACATCGTTCATAAATCTTTTACAAATGAGGTCGATCAACATGAAACGCGAATCGTTCCGCTCCCGTCTGGGCTTCCTGCTCGTCAGCGCGGGCTGCGCCATCGGCATCGGCAATGTCTGGCGCTTCCCCTATGTGACGGGCAAAAACGGCGGCGGCTATTTTGTTCTCTTTTACATTCTGTGCCTGCTCATCATGGGCGTTCCCGTGCTGACGATGGAGCTGGCCGTCGGCCGCGCGAGCCGCAAGAGCGCAATCCTCGCCTACAAAACGCTCGAAAAGCCCAAGTCCAAGTGGCACATCCACGGCTGGTTCTGCCTGATCGGCTGCTACCTCTTGATGATGTACTACACGACGGTTTCCGGCTGGATGGTGAGCTACTTTGGCAGGTTCCTGACCGGCAAGTTCTACTCCGGCATGCCCGCGGAGGACGCGTCCGCCGTGTTCGGCCAGCTGCTGTCCGATCCAGTCGAAATGGGTATTTTAGCAGTCGCTATCGTCATCGTCGGCTTTGTCGTCTGTTCGTTTGGTCTGCAAAAGGGCCTTGAGCGCGTGTCCAAGGTCATGATGCTCGCGCTGCTGCTCCTGATCCTCGTGCTCGCCGTTCACAGCCTGACACTTTCCGGCGCGGCGGAGGGCATGAAGTTCTATCTGCTCCCCTCGCTCGATTCCATCCGCGAAAACGGCCTGCGCAGCCTCATCACCGATGCGATGAATCAGGCCTTCTTCACCCTTTCGCTCGGCATTGCGGCGATGGAGATTTTCGGCAGCTACATGTCCGACGATCACACCCTCGCCGGTGAGTCCATCCGCATCTGCGCGCTCGACACCTTCGTTGCGCTCATGGCCGGCACCATCATCTTTCCCGCGTGCTTCTCCTACGGCGTAGCGCCCGACAATGGCCCGTCCCTCCTCTTTGTCACGCTGCCGCAGGTGTTCGTCAATATGTCCGGCGGCCGCTTCTGGGGCACGCTGTTCTTCCTCTTCATGATGTTCGCGAGCATGTCCACGGTGCTGGCGGTGTTTGAAAACATCCTCGCCGTCTGCATGGATACCTTCGGCTGGAGCCGCAAGAAGGCCGTGCTCATCAACGGCCTTATGCTGATGCTCCTGAGTCTTCCCTGCGTGTTCGGCTACAACATCTGGAGCGACTTCCACCCCATTCTCGGCAAGGACGTGCTCGACAGCGAGGACTTCCTTGTGAGCAACCTCCTGCTGCCCATCGGCTCGCTCGTGTATCTGCTGTTCTGCGTCACGAAGTGGGGCTGGGGCTTTGACAAGTATCTCGCCGAGGCCAACAAGGGCGCGGGCATCAAGCTCTCACCCAAGCTCAAGCCCTATTTCCAGTGGGTGCTGCCGATCCTGATCGTCATCATCCTGCTCCAAGGCCTGCTGTAAATTTGCTATTCTCTCATCTCTCATATCTCTCAAAAGGAAAAAGCCGCAGTGAAATTCATTGCGGCTTTTCCCTTTTTCCGCTTCCTTCGCAATTATGAACTCCGTGTAAATTCGCATATAACTCGTAAATATATTTATATAAATCTATTGACAAAATTTGTTCGCGTGCTATGATAGCATCCAGAAAGAAAAAGAACCCCAAGGAGGCGCATGATGAAGAAAAATCTTTACAGTCTGACGCTGTCAGATGATGTGGTGCGCGAGGTCGACGCGCTGGCCCACCGGATGGGCACGAACCGTTCGGCGCTCGTCAACCAGATTTTGGCCGAGTACGTCTCCGTGCCGACGCCCGAGCGCCGCTGGAACGATATTTTCGAGGCCATCGAAGAGTTGATGACGCCCACGCGCGAGCTGGTGCCATTCTTTGCCCCCGGCTCGTCCACGATGTCGCTCAAGTCGAGCTTATCGTACAAATACCGCCCCACGGTTAAGTACGAGGTCGATCTGAGCAATGGCGACGCCCAGACGATGGGCTCGCTGAACATCGTCTTCCGCACGCAGTCGGCGGCGCTGATCTCCGCAATGACGAGCTTCTTCCGGCTCTGGGTGCAAATCGAAGACAAGTGCCTCGCACCGCTTCTCGGCAGTTCCATTTCCTGCGCGCTGTACGACGGGCGCTTCGTCCGTCCGCTCGCGATGCCGCGCGGAAAGGCGCTGACTGCCGATGATGTCGCCGGTGCGATCAGCGCTTATGTCCAGCTCTTCGACCGGCTGCTCAAGGGCTATCTCGACGGCTCGCTCTCCGCGAGCGATGTTGAAATGGCTTACCGCGGCGATCTGCGAAGCAGAACGCTGCTGATTTAATCACTTAATTGTAAAAAACACGAATTTGAGGTGAACTTGAATGAATGCTGAAAAATATACGCAAAAGGCTTTGGAAGCCGTCAAGACCGCGCAGAACATGGCGCAGGAAAACGGCAACCAGTATGTAACGACCGAACATTTGCTCTATGCCCTGCTCGATCAGGACGGCGGACTGATTGGGTCACTGTTCGGTAAGATGGGCGTCGATTGCGACGGCTTACTCTCCGAGCTCGACACGCTGATCCGCAATCTGCCCCGCATCTCCGGCGGCAGCGGCGAGGTGTACGCCTCGCCCGAGGTCGGCAAGATCCTGAACCTTGCCGAAAAGACCGCCGAAAAGCTGCACGACGAGTATCTCTCCGTTGAGCACCTGATGCTCGCCATCTTCTCCGAGGGCTCGCAGAGCGTGCGCCAGCTGCTCTCCGACCACGGCATCACGAGAAGCCGCTTCTCCGATGAGCTTGCGAAGGTCAAGACCTCCCCCGTGACGAGCGACAATCCCGAGGATTCCTACGACGCGCTCAAGAAGTACGGCACGGACCTCGTCGAGCGCGCCCGCACGAAGGAGCTTGATCCCGTCATCGGCCGTGACGCAGAGATCCGCAACGTCATCCGCATTCTGTCGCGTAAGACGAAGAATAACCCCGTGCTCATCGGCGAGCCGGGCGTCGGCAAGACGGCCATCGCCGAGGGCCTTGCCCAGCGTATCGTGCGCGGCGATGTGCCCGAAGGGCTCAAGGACCGCACGATCTTCTCGCTCGACATGGGCGCGCTGATCGCGGGCGCGAAATACCGCGGCGAGTTTGAAGAGCGCTTAAAGGCCGTTTTGAACGAGGTCAAGAAGTCCGACGGCAAGATCATCCTCTTCATTGATGAGCTGCACACCATCGTCGGCGCGGGCAAGACCGAGGGCAGCATGGATGCCGGCAACCTCTTAAAGCCGATGCTGGCTCGCGGCGAGCTGCACTGCATCGGCGCGACCACGCTCGACGAGTACCGCCAGTATATCGAAAAGGACGCCGCCCTCGAGCGCCGCTTCCAGCCCGTCATGGTCAACGAGCCGACGGTCGAGGACACCATTTCCATCCTGCGCGGCCTGAAGGAGCGCTATGAGATCTATCACGGCGTTCGCATCCACGACAACGCGCTTGTCGCCGCCGCGACGCTCTCCGACCGCTATATCACCGACCGTTTCCTGCCCGACAAGGCCATCGACCTCGTCGATGAGGCCTGCGCGATGATCCGCACGGAGATCGACTCGATGCCCGCAGAGCTCGACGATCTGCGCCGCAAGATCATGCAGCAGGAGATCGAAGAGATGGCCCTCAAGAAAGAGGACGACCAGCTCTCCCGCGACCGTCTCGAGGAGCTCAAGAAAGAGCTTGCCGATGAAAAGGAACAGTTCAACGCCATGAAGTCCCGCTGGGAAGCGGAAAAGAGCGGCGTGGACAGCGTGAAGCAGCTCAAGAGCCAGATCGAGCAGATGCACGGCGAGATCGAACGCGCGCAGGCGAACCTTGAGTACGAAAAGGCCGCAAAGCTCAAATACTCTGACCTCCCTGCCCTCGAAAAGCAGCTCAAGGACGCCGAGGCCGCAGCCGAAAAGCACACGGGCGACAACTCCATGGTGCACGACACCGTAACCGAAAACGAGATCGCCGATATCGTCGGCAAGTGGACGGGCATCCCCGTCAGCCGTCTGATGGAGGGTGAGCGCGAAAAGCTGCTGCGCCTCGACGAGATCATCCACAAGCGCGTTGTCGGTCAGGACGAGGCGGTGCGCCTCGTCACCGAGGCCATCCAGCGCTCGCGCGCGGGCATCGCGGACCCGAACCGCCCGATCGGCAGCTTCCTCTTCCTCGGTCCCACGGGCGTCGGCAAGACGGAGCTTGCAAAGTCCCTCGCCGACTGCCTCTTTGATGATGAGCACAACCTCGTGCGCATTGATATGACCGAGTATATGGAAAAATTCTCCGTCTCGCGTCTCATTGGTGCCCCTCCGGGATACGTCGGCTATGACGAGGGCGGTCAGCTCACCGAGGCCGTGCGCCGCAAGCCGTACAGTGTCGTGCTGTTCGACGAGGTCGAAAAGGCGCACCCGGACGTCTTCAACATCCTGCTGCAAATTCTCGACGACGGCCGCATCACCGATTCGCAGGGCCGCACGGTGGACTTTAAGAACACGATCATCATCCTGACCTCGAACCTCGGCTCTTCCGAGCTGCTCGACGGCATCCAGCCGGACGGCAGCATCTCCGAGAGTGCCCGCGCCGCCGTCATGGGCGAGCTGCGCCGCGCGTTCCGTCCGGAGTTTTTAAACCGTCTTGACGAGATCATCATGTTCAAGCCGCTCACGAAGGAGAACCTCAGCGGCATCATCGACATCCTGATGGAAGGTCTCAAGAAGCGCCTTGCCGACAAGACGCTCAAGCTCGAAGTCACGGATGCGGCCAAGAGCCTCATCATCGAGCGCGGCTTCGATCCGATCTACGGCGCGCGTCCGCTTAAGCGCTACCTCCAGAGCGCGGCGGAGACGCTGATCGCCAAGGAGATTTTGCGCGGCGACCTCGCCGCGGGCAGCACGCTCGTGCTCGACGCCGAAAACGGCAAGCTGAGCTGCCGCAAGAAGTAAACACGCGTGAAAAGCCGCCCATTCGGGCGGCTTTTTCCGTTTCGCTACCGATAGTAGCGGAATACTTGGTGGACTTTTGCGCCAAAAACTGCTACGATAGCGTCATCAACACAAAGGAGACTTTCTATGGACAACGAACTCGGCGCGCGCATCCGCACGCTTCGAAAGGAGCGCGGGCTGTCGCAGGAGGCGCTGGCGCAGGCACTCGAAGTCTCGCGGCAAGCCGTGACAAAGTGGGAAGACGGCTCGTCGCTGCCGAGCACGGCGAACCTCTTCGCACTCTCGGGCTTTTTCGGCGTTCCGCTCGCAGAGCTGACCGGCACGCCGGAGGTTGCCGCTCCCCTGCCCAACGCAGCAAGCATATCGAAAAAGCAGCGCCGCATCCACGCAAAAGTCCTGAAGATTGGCGCATGGGTGCTGCTGGCCGTCAGCGTGCCGGTGCTGCTCATATGTGCCGTACAGTATTTTACTGCCGGACCGCCCATTCCAGAGGATGTTTCGATTGTCGGCGGCGTTGATATGGCGACAGACATCTACGTTATGGGTCGGTTTCCTTCGCATCTGTTTTTAGCCGCACTGTCGCTCTTTGTCGTGGGACTTGGTGTGCTGATAGGATTGAAAATCATGAAGTGGAAAGGAAAAACACATGACAGGTAAATACAAGATTTTACTGCCGCTGCTGCTCATTTTTCTACTCGTCGGCTGCGGCAAAACGAACGATGGCCTGACCATCGAGGGCCACGACTGGACATACGCAAACGCCATCGACAGCGCGGGACAGCCGCTCGACCTCTCCGTCCTCACCTGCGCCGCACAGGACGGCACGCTGACGCTCACGGATTCAGACGGCAGCACGCAAAGCGGCACCTACACCCTCACCCAGCACGATGCGAACGACGTCCTCTATGATCTTACGCTGGATAGCGAGACCGGTACGGCGCTTGTCGGCGTCACGGAATACACCGATGCTGCGGGCGGGCAAAGCAGCGAGTATACGCTGATCTTATCGCTGCCAGAGCGGACGGTTTATTTTCGTGCCGATATGGCACAATGAATCAAGGCCACCCGAAAGGGCGGGGTTTTCCCTGCACCGTGCAGGGGGACGATTAAGGGGGATATTCTCTTTCCACGGAAAGA